>Ga0224504_10000251_pt1 | contig 24186 bp, 23 predicted proteins | sample SF_Oct11_sed_USG_3_FD_170160 | JGI IMG/M metagenome (GOLD analysis project Ga0224504, IMG submission 170160) | Sediment microbial communities from San Francisco Bay, California, United States - SF_Oct11_sed_USGS_24 | ecosystem: Environmental > Aquatic > Marine > Sediment | place: USA...
CGACAGTGCAATTTCTTTAGGTGTTGGTTTGTTGATTTTTTTCAATAAAAAAGCATTTCCAAAAGATGAATAACTAGTTTTTTAATAATTGTAGTTCGGCTATTAATACTTCTTTCATTAAGCTATTTTCTTCGTTCAAGGGAAGGTTTCTAACGTGTAATAAGTTTTTTGATTCTAGCGGGTCTACACTTAAGTCAAACAATGCTTCCTCTCCGTTTTCAAATAACATATATTTATGTGTGTAATTTCTTATGGTTACATCTGCTGAATTTGGATGGCTTCCAGCTTCAGAGTAGATATAGTCTCTTATTGAATTGCCTGAAGTAGATAATAAATTATTGAAACTATAACTATCATTTATTTTTGAAACTTCTGACCCAGCGATATTTGCAATGATATCGCGCTGGCATAAGGGTTTGCACCATCTAAATGCGAAGTGCCGGTCCAATAAAACGGGTAGTTTTTGTTCCCTTCAGGATCTGTTATTTCAGTACATTTAAAAATTGGATTTATGGCGGGTGAATTTGTGGTTTGCAGAGCTCTTGAATAATCAACAATACTTTGTAGTTCTTTAGCGTTTGGTAATCTCCAGTCGCTTTTATTGGCTAATACCAGGTGTTCAGAGTAGGCTAAAGATTCTTGCCAATTTCTTGCTGTACCATCATCAGTTTTTTGCCACATGAATCCAGTAGCTAAATCACTAATTGTTCCATTACCATTATCAATAAAATTATTTTTCCCATAGTTGGTGTTGCCACGTACCATTCTAGAATACATTTGGTTTTCAATTGCTGTTTTTGGGTTGTATATAGGGTAGCCTTTAATACGTCCATCAACAAAGTTCACCCCAAAAACAGTTGCATCGGCCTGCATTGTTTTTCCAACATATTCTGTGTTTGACCAGGTTTGGGCATCAATTTCGCGTTCACCAATTGAAGTGTCTCCTAAAGGTTGATTAAAATAGTACGTATCTATAAATAAATTGAAGGCTGTAGATCCCTTTACGCTTCCAGTGAACAAAATTAAAGAATACAACTCTTTAATGGTTGGGACTCTCCAATCTGAATGATTTCCTAAATTTGATGCATTTGCTTTGCTTGAAGCTTCTTCAAAAGTTAATTTAGTCCCCATATTTTTTTCCCACATTAAGCCAGTTACGTTATCGGTAACCGTTCCATTGCCATTATCAGTATAGGATGGTTCATTTCCATTATAAGAGGCATCCTGACCATAAAATACTTGTCCTTCTAAAGGTTTTGAAATAATATTTGATTCGTTATAAAAATCTTTGGTTCCTGTATCTACAATTGTATATGGTTTTTTATTTTTGGGGAGTTCAGGGCTCGTTCCTTGTTCCGTATCTATAACGTCATTACCATTATTACAAGCGGACAAAATAAGTATTCCAATAACGAGCCAATTCATCATTTTTAGTTTTAACATAGTGCAATCTATTTTACAGAGGTTTGACCGTTTGAAAAAGGAATAGTTTAATTGGCTTTAAATTTTAATTTGTAAGTTGGATATTAATCGTATATTTGCGATGAACTTATGAAGAGAACAATACAACAAATAGATTATTTGGAGGAAACAGAAGAATTAGCAAGGTTTGCGAAGGCATTAGGACACCCTACACGTATCAAAATTTTAAATCATTTAGAAAATCAGAGTTGCTGCTTTACAGGTGATTTAGTTGAAGTGATTCCGTTAGCGCAATCAACTATTTCGCAACATTTAAAAGAGTTAAAAGAAGCTGGATTGATTAAGGGAGAAGTAAGTCCTCCAAAAATTAAGTATTGTATAAATCAGGAAAATTGGGCTAAAGCAAAGTTATTATTTCATGATTTTTTTAGTGCTAGTAGTACTTCTATTTCGTGTAAATAAAAAAAATTGATTTAATAATCGTCTATTTGCGATTGGTAATAGTAATAAGTTCAAGTTTAAGCAATAAAGGGGCGTTGTTTGTCTGATTCTAATTGCTGTTGATAACATTTGTACAGGTCAAATAATACTTGAAAAAAATCATGGGAATTAAAGTTAAATAATAAATATAGATATAATGAAAACAATAAAAATATTAGGTACAGGTTGTCCAAGTTGTCAAAGTGCTGAAAAAGTAGTAGCGGAAGCTGTAAAAGAATTAAATATAGATGCCGAAATATTTAAGGTTACCGAAATTATGGATATTATGATGTACGATGTAATGCGTACGCCCGCCATTGTTATTGATGAGAAAGTTGTGATAAAAGGTAAAGTTCCAAGTAAAGAAGAAGTGAAAGCATTATTAGTAGATAATTTTTCTAATAATGCTTGTTGTTCTGATGAAGGATTGAACGATTCTTGTTGTTCGGGTGAATCAGGTAATTCTAACTGTTGTTAAAATATGTTGTTTCAAAAAATAGAAAGAAAGATTGACTTATTGATAAAGGGAAATTCAATTTCAATTGAAAGAAAAGAAGAATTAATACATTTAATAGCTTTTATTCAAGAAAAAGTTTCAAACAATAAAAATGCAAATCTGAACTTTATTTGCACGCACAACTCAAGAAGAAGTCATTTATCACAGGTTTGGGCACAGGTTGCAGCACATTATTATCAAGTAAAAAATGTGTATTGTTATTCGGGTGGAACAGAAGCTACAGCTATGTTTCCAATGGCAGCTCAAACGTTGGAATTGGCAGGTCTTCAAATCAAAAAATTATCGAAAGAAAGTAATCCTGTTTACAGTATTAAATATGCTGAAAATGAACACCCAATTATTGGTTTTTCTAAAACATACGATGATCAGTTCAATCCTAAAAGTGAATTTGCAGCTATTATGACTTGTAATAATGCAGATGTAAATTGTCCTTTTATCAAAGGAGCCGATAAGCGGATTCCTGTAAAATACGATGACCCAAAAGTTTTTGATAATACATCTCAACAAAAAGAAAAATACGAAGAAAGAAGTAACCAAATAGCTTCTGAAATGTTATTTGTTTTCTCTCAAATAAAATTATAATGAAAAAAAGACTTAAATTTTTAGACCGGTATTTAACCCTTTGGATTTTTTTAGCAATGGCTATTGGGGTTGGCTTGGGGTATGTTTTTCCTCAAATAGGAGGTGTAGCCGATTCTTTATCAGTTGGAACTACCAATATTCCTTTGGCAATTGGATTGATTTTAATGATGTATCCGCCATTGGCAAAAGTTGATTACAGTTTAATTCCAACTGTTTTTAAAGACACTAAATTAATGTCGATGTCCTTGTTTATGAACTGGATTGTTGGCCCAATTTTAATGTTTGTGTTGGCGGTGATTTTTTTAAGAGATGAGCCTGGCTATATGGCTGGTTTAATTTTAATAGGGTTGGCGCGATGTATAGCTATGGTAATAGTTTGGAACGATTTGGCCGGTGCAAGCCGTGAATACGGTGCTACTTTAATAGCTTTAAATAGTGTGTTTCAAATTTTTACTTATAGTTTCTATGCCTGGTTGTTTATTACAGTATTACCAAATTATTTGGGTTTAGAAGGTTTTGATGTACATATTTCAATAACTGAAGTTGCTCAAAGTGTAGCTATTTATTTAGGAATTCCTTTTTTAATGGGGTATTTAAGTAGATATTTTATTATAAAATATAAAGGATCTGATTTTTACAACAGAAAATTTATTCCGTTTATTTCACCTATAACTTTAATTGCGCTATTAGGTACCATTATATTAATGTTTAGTTTAAAAGGTGAATTAATTGTTGAAATTCCTTTTGATGTATTGAAAATTGCTGTGCCTTTGGTTATTTATTTTGTTTTGATGTTTTTTATGAGTTTTTTCACTGGAAAAGCTATGGGTGTTGATTATAAAAGAAATGCAGCGGTTGCATTTACGGCAACAGGAAATAATTTTGAATTGGCTATAGCGGTGGCAATTGCTGTTTTTGGCATCAATTCTCAACAGGCCTTTACAGGTGTTATTGGACCCTTAGTAGAGGTTCCGGTTTTAATACTTTTAGTTAAGATTTCGTTGTGGTTGAAGAAAAAATATTACAGTTAAAATATGTTTAAGTGGGTTGAAAATGTAGCAGATTGGTTGGTATTCGAAATTTTTAATTTAGAAAAAGGAAACCACTTAGCTGAAGCATTGCATTTTTTTATATACGATAGTATTAAAATACTGCTGTTGGTTTATGTTATTATCTTTTTTATGGGAATTGTAAATAGTTATTTCCCTGTTGAAAAAGTTAGAAATTATTTATCTCGAAAAAAATTATACGGCTTCGAATATTTAATGGCTTCTATTTTTGGAGTTGTTACACCTTTTTGTTCTTGTTCCTCTGTGCCATTGTTTATTGGTTTTGTAAAAGGGGGGATTCCGTTGGGTGTAACTTTTGCTTTTTTGGTAACTTCTCCTTTGGTTAACGAAGTTGCTATTGGCTTGTTTATTGGTTTGTTTGGCCTAAAAACTACGGTAATTTATGTAATTAGTGGTATTTTATTAGGAACCATTTCAGGGGTAATTTTACAAAAGTTAAAGTTGGAGAAATATTTATCACCATGGGTGCAAAAAGTGTTGGAAAATTCTCAAAAAGAAACAGAAAAATTTGCGCTAGAACACACTTCATTTAAAGATAAATTACCTTCTATTTGGAAAGAAACCACTACTATTTTAAAAGGAATATTACCTTATATTTTAGTTGGTTTGGCTATTGGTGGATTGATGCACGGCTATATTCCAGAAGGTTTTTTTGAACAGTATTTAAGTAAAAACAATTTGTTTGCCGTTCCGTTTGCAACAATATTGGCAGTACCTATGTATTCTGGTGCTTCGGGTGTTTTACCGGTGGTACAGGTTTTAGTTGCAAAAGGAATTCCCTTAGGAACAGCAATTGCTTTTATGATGGGGGTTGTGGGTTTGTCACTACCTGAAGCTATGTTATTGAAAAAAGTAATGACCGTTAAGTTGATAGGGATATTTTTTTCCGTTGTAACTGTGTGTATTATTATTTCGGGCTATGTTTTTAATTTAATTTTGTAAAATTAACACAGTTATATTAATGTGGGTTTTAGTACCTTTTTTTAAAAGCAATGAAACGCTTAATATATTTCACTAAATAAATGATAACCAAAAAATGCTCGTTTTTGACGAGCATTTTTAGTTAGTTATTTTATTGAAATTTAAATAGTTTTTTGAGCTTCTGATAATTCATCAACAAATTTAATTAAATCTTCAATTTCAACGTGGTCCATAATAATTACTTTGAGCCAACGGTTGGCACCACCATGAGTGTCTGGAACCAATCCATATTTTTCTGCTAATTTTTTAGGAACATATTTAGATTTTATAGTGACAATATTCATAGATGGATCTCTAAAATATCCAATGTTTTGAGTGTCCAATTGTTTACAAAACCATTCAGTTCTTAATAATAAAGTATTTATTTTTTCAAACCATCCATAAAAGCCATAGCTAAACAAAATCATCCAAACGGCAATGGCATTTGCCCCAGAACGACTACCAACTAAGGTTAAATCCATGCCGTCTACATATTGGGCTTCTTTGGTTAAAACATTTTCAATTAAGCCTTTTCTACATAAAAAAACTCCTGTACCATAGGGAGCTTGTAGCAATTTATGTGCATCAATAGTAATTGATGAGATGTATGGGTTTTCAAAATTAATGGTAGATTTTCTATTTGAAATTGGGTATATAAATCCACCAAAAGCGCCGTCTACATGAATTTTAAATTCAACGTTGTGTTTGGTTAAAATTCCCGCATATACATCTGGATCGTCTACAGATCCAAACATGGTAGTTGCCAAGTTTGAAATCACCATAAAATATTTTTTCCCTTCAGCAACTAAATTAGCTACAATTGCATCTAAATCTTCAACAATTATTTCTCTTGAATCAAAATCTACTGGAATTGAAACGGTTTCAACACTTAATAAATTAGATCCTTTATGAACAGAATAATGCGTATCAGCAGAAGATAAAATTACCATTTCATTTAAAGAGGCATTAAATTCCTTTTTATATAAGTTTCTGTAAATCCAAAGCGCCTGAATATTTGCTTCGGTTCCACCAGTAGCAATATAACCGTCGTACTCATTTTCTTCAGCCTTAAAAATGTCTACGGCCAAAACTTTTATAACTTCACGCTCTAATTCTTGTGAGCCTTTAAAGGCCGGTTCAGATTTCCCTAAAGTATGACATCCAATATTATTTGGGTTGGCAACAAACGATTTTAATAAGGGGGAAACATTTAGAAATGCACCATTTGTGTTAAATACATTTTCATCTAGGCGAGAAACAGGGTACCCTAAAGATTTACTTGTTTGAAAATTAACATTTGCATCTAAAGCTTCATCAATTCTTGAAATTAATTTTTCTTTTGAATATTTCTTCCAGTATTTCATCTGTAAAATTTTATATTATGTCTAAAAAGAGCCTCTCGAAAAGCAGTTTTTTAAACTTTCCGCAAAAATACATGTTTTTTGATAGTAAAAGAATTTTTAATCGACAGATTTATTTCGAATAAAATTGAATTAAAATGAGTATTTTTAATAATTAAACAAACTGTTTCTTGGAATTAGACATTCAAATAAAATCGTTACCTAACCAACCCGGTGTTTATCAGTATTATGATAAGGACGGCGTTATTTTATACGTTGGAAAAGCAAAAAACATAAAAAAAAGAGTTGCTTCCTATTTTAACAAAAATCACGATTATGGAAAAACGAAGGTACTCGTAAAAAAAATTTCCAGTGTGAAGCACATTGTGGTGAATACGGAAACCGATGCTTTATTATTGGAAAATAATTTGATTAAAAAGTACCAGCCCCGTTACAATGTTATGTTGAAGGATGACAAGACCTATCCTTGGATCTGCATTAAAAAGGAGAGATTTCCTCGCATTTTTTTAACGCGTAATGTAATAAAAGACGGTTCGGAATATTTTGGCCCCTACACCTCAGTAAGAACAGTAAAAGCGTTATTGGATTTAATTAAAGAATTGTATTTGTTACGTTCTTGTAACTACGATTTAAGTGAAAAAAATGTTGCTATTAATAAATACAATGTTTGTTTAGACTATCATATAGGAAATTGTAAAGGGCCTTGTGAAGGGATGCAATCTGAAAAAGATTACAATGGTGATATTACCGAAATCCGAAATATTGTAAAAGGAAATTTTAAAGAAGCTTTGGTGTCTTTTGAGGCGTTAATGATGAAGTTTTCTAATGAAATGGAGTTTGAGGAAGCGCAAAAAATTAAAGAGAAAATGGATTTGTTAGCCAATTATCAAGCAAAATCAACTGTTGTAACCCCTTCAATTACAAATGTTGATGTTTTTTCAATTGTATCTGATGAAAGTTATAGCTATGTAAATTTCTTTAAAATATCGAATGGTTCTATTATTCAATCTCATACTTCAGAAATAAAAAAGAAATTAAACGAAACAGATAAGCAGTTGTTAGAATTGTCAATTATTGAAATTAGACAACGGTTTAATTCACAATCAAAGGAAATATATGTTCCTTTTAAAGTTGATTTAGGAGAAAACATAAAAGTTACTGTGCCTAAATTGGGCGATAAATTGAGGATTGTTGAATTGAGTATTAGGAATGCAAAATATTTTAGACAAGATAAATTAAAACAAATTAAAATTGTTGATCCTGATAGGCATGTAAACCGAATTATGGAACAAATGCAAAACGATTTGCGATTGGCGAAACAGCCAAGGCATATTGAGTGTTTTGATAATTCTAACATACAAGGTACACACCCGGTTGCGGCCTGTGTGGTTTTTAGAAATGGAAAACCTAGTAAAAAAGAATATCGAAACTTTAATATAAAAACAGTTCAAGGGCCTGATGATTTTGCTTCTATGGAAGAGGTGGTTTTTAGGCGCTATAAACGGTTGCAAGAAGAGGGGTTAGATTTGCCTCAGTTAATTGTGATTGATGGAGGGAAGGGGCAGTTGTCATCAGCTTTAAAGAGTTTAGATGTCTTAGGCTTACGTAATAAAATTGCTATTATAGGAATTGCAAAACGACTAGAAGAAATATATTATCCTGATGATTCTGTACCCTTGTATTTAGCTAAAACATCTGAAACACTAAAAATTATTCAACAATTAAGAAACGAAGCGCACCGTTTTGGAATTACACATCATAGAAATAAAAGGAGTAAAAGCGCTCTTAACAATCAGTTGCAACAAATTTCTGGTATAGGTGAGCAAACTGTTGTATCTTTATTAAAGCATTTTAAATCTTCCAAACGAATTGCAGCGGCATCAATGGAAGAATTAGAAAGATTGATTGGTAAATCAAGAGCATCCAAAGTTTATAGCCATTACAGAAAGAATCAACATGCATGAAAAAGATTTTATTCATATGTTTTATGCTTTTTACAAGTGTTATTTTTACACAGGAAACCTGTGATAAAAAAGACATTAAGGTTGGGCTTGTGCTTAGTGGTGGTGGTGCAAAAGGGTTTGCTCATGTTTCCATTTTAAAAGCGATAGAAGAAGCGGGTGTAAGGGTTGATTATATTGGAGGTACTAGTATGGGCGCAATAATTGGAGCGTTATATGCTTCTGGTTATAGTGCGTCTGAATTAGATTCTATTATTAGATCCGTAGATTACGAAGAAATTTTATCAAATAATACACCACGTAAATCAAAGCCTTTTTATGAAAAGGATGATGGTGAAAAATATGCCTTAACCTTACCTATTAGAAAAAAAAGTGTTGGAATTCCAAAAGCCATATCTGAAGGTCAAAATTTTTTTAATTTATTATGCGAATTAACCCAACATGTTAATGATATTCATGATTTTAGGAAGCTTCCAATTCCTTTTTTATGCATGGCAACAAATTTAGAAACAGGTAAGCAAGAAATATTAGATCATGGCTTTTTGCCTTTGGCGGTTAAAGCGAGTGGATCTTTTCCAACCTTACTAGCTCCTGTTGAAATAGGTGATAAATTATTAACAGATGGTGGGGTTGTTAATAATTTTCCTGTTGAAGAGGTGAAAAACATGGGCCCTGATGTTATTATTGGTGTTGATATGCAAAGTGGGCTTGAGAGTAAGGATGAATTAAATTCAGTAGTAAAAATTCTAAATCAGGTTGTTGGATTTCAAATGTATAATAGTTTGAAAGACAAATATGAATTGGTTGATTTGTTAATAAAGCCAAATTTAGAGAAATACAATGTTATTTCTTTTTCTGAAATAGATGATATTATGAAGCAAGGAGATTCTGCCGCTATGGCTAATATGACACAGTTAAAGAAAATTGCTAAGTGTCAGAAAAAAGAAAGTCCAAGACCTACAAATACAGCCGATTCTAAAAAGCTTCATGTTTATAGAACTGAAATTTCTGGAAATAAAAACTATACAAGAGCCTATATTTTAGGGAAATTGAATTTGAAAAATAAAGATACGATCTCCTATAAGAACCTGGTTGAATCAGTTAATAATTTAACAGCTACGGATAATTTTGAAATTGTTCAATATGAAGTAGATGAAACAGAATATGGTAATATTATTAAGTTTAAAGTAAAAGAATCAGATGTTATTAACTATTTAAAGTTAGGTATTCATTATGATGATTTGTATAAAACAGGCGTATTGATAAATGTAACGTCAAAACATTTGTTGTTTAATAATGATATTTTGTCTGCTGATATGGTTTTGGGTGATCATTTAAGATATAATATTAATTACTTTATAGATAATGGATTTTATTGGAGTTTGGGATTTAAATTTAGATACAATATTTTTAATAGAAATATTAAAGTTAAAACGGAAGGAGTTGATAAAATTAATTTAAACTATGAAGATTTTACAAACCAAGCATATATGCAAACTGTTTTTAGTAGAAGATTTGCAATAGGTGCAGGGGTAGAGTATAAAAGAGTAGTGGCATCTACAGAAACTATTAAAGTATTACAGAATGGTGTTTATGACTCTGAAAAAGAAAGGTTATATTTTGATAAATCCAATTATCTAAATCTTTTTGGGTATTTAAAACTGGATACTTATGATAAAAGTTATTTTCCTAAAGAAGGTGTGTTTTTGGATGCCGGGATTTTATATTATGCAGCTGCATCAGATTATTTAGATAATTTTACACCTTTTTTTCAGTTAAAAGCTAATTTTGGAATAGCATCAACCTTTTTTGATAAGCTTACAGCGCAATTTTTTTCAGAAGCAGGATTAATAATTGGAGATAATAAAAATAGGGCTTTGGCCTTTAATGTAGGAGGGTATGGAGAGAATTTTATTAATAATTTTATTCCTTTTTACGGGTATGATTATGCTGAATTAGAGGGGAATGGTTTTTTGAAATCTGGTTTAACCTTACGTTATGAGTTTGTGAAAAAAAATTATTTTTCTATGACTGCTAACTATGCAAGGGTTGAAGATGATTTATTTAATAAAGGAAAGATATTTGAAAATACCTTGTCAGGCTACATGGTAGGCTATGGTTTGGAAACCTTTTTAGGACCTGTTGAGGTGCATTACACCTGGTCGCCCGAACAACGAAGTAATTATTGGTATTTTAATGTTGGGTATTGGTTTTAAAAAAAAGCCCTGCTTTATAGCAGGACTTTTAAAGATATTGTTGTTTGCCTTATTCAAGAATTTTACCAGCATTATTGGTAAAGTCAAATCTTAAATATTGATAAGCATCTCTTGGTAAAATTTTGATCCACTTTCTGTATTTTGCAAACCATCTTTGCTGTATAGATGGAATTCCTTTTTTTAAGTAGGCAGCAATAAAAGGATGTGTATTTAGAATAATCTTTTTATGCTCCTTTAAAACAATTAATTTGTCTAGTTCCGCCTCAATCTTGTCCATTAAAACAATCGGGGCTTCAACTTCACCTTTACCACTTGGGTTAGGTTCTTGCGTTTTTATCACCAACTCTGGTCTAACACGCTGTCTTGTAATTTGAACAAGACCAAATTTACTTGGAGGTAATATTTTGTGTTTTGTTCTATCAAATGACATTTCTGCTTTTAAATGATCATAGAGTTTTTGTCTATGATCAGGTGTGTGCATATCAATAAAATCTACAACTATAATGCCACCCATATCGCGTAATTGTAACTGTCTGGCAATTTCTGATGCCGCAATTAAATTAACTTCAAGGGCAGTATCTGCCTGTGAACTCGCTTTATTTGAGCGGTTACCGCTATTTACATCAATTACATGCAGCGCTTCGGTATGTTCAATAACCAAATAAGCTCCTTTACTCATAGAAACTGTTCGCCCGAAAGATGTTTTTAATTGACGTTCAATTCCGTATTTTTCAAAAATTGGTACTTTAGAATTATACAATTTAACAATTGACTCTTTTTCAGGAGCAATTTCTTGTAAATATTCTTTTGTTTCTAAAAACATAGTCTCATCATTTGTGATGATACTTGAAAAAGAGTCGTTAAACAAATCTCTTAAAATAGAAGAGGCTCTGTTTAATTCACTTAATACTTTAACGGGCGTTTGTTGTGGCTTAATACTTTTTATTTTTTTGCACATCGCAACCCACCTGTCTAAAGAGTTTTGTAAGTCTTTGTCTAAATCAGCAACTTTTTTGTTTTGAGCTACTGTTCTAATAATAACTCCAAAACCTTTAGGTTTAATGCTTTTTACTAGTCTTTTTAATCGTTCTTTTTCTTCAGGATCCATTATTTTTTGTGATACGGAAACTCTGTCAGAAAAAGGAACCAAAACAAGATATCTACCTGCAATCGAAATTTCAGAACTCATTCGAGGTCCTTTGGTGGAAATAGGTTCTTTTACAATTTGTACTAATAAATTTTGACCTGTTTTTAAAACATCAACAATGCTACCATCTTTGTCAATGTCTTTTTCTAAATGAAAATTTTTTAAAGTGTAATCTTTAATTTTACCTGTGTTAATGCCTTTTATAAATTTATTTAAAGAGTTTAATTGCGCTCCTAAATCATGATAGTGTAAAAAACCATCTTTAGGAAATCCAACATTTACAAATGAAGCATTTAAGCCCGATAATACTTTTCCAGCACGTGCTAAAAAAACATCTCCTACCGAGAATTTGTTGCTATTTGATTCGTTATTTAATGCTGTTAATCTGCCATCTTTTAATAAGGCAAAATCAATATCAGAGGAGTTCGATCTAATTATTAATTCTGTTTTCACTCTGAATTGTTTTTATGTCCAAATATTAATATTTGGGCGATTTATAATAAGTTTTACAGGTTTTACCCAACGGTATTTGCTAAAAAATGCAAACACCTATTTCAATGAACTTTTAATTTTTAAAAGAAAAAGTAAGCTAGGCTTACTTTTTCTTTTTGTGTCTGTTAGCTCTCGCTCGTTTCTTACGTTTGTGTGTCGAGATTTTAGCTCTTTTTCTTTTTTTACCACTTGGCATAATAAAATGTTGTTTTTGTTAATAATTTTTTGAGACCTACTATACTAATACTTTTGTTTTGATACCTTCTACAAATACTTTTGCAGGTTTAAATGAAGGAATATTGTGCGCAGGAATTTTAATTGTAGTATTTTTTGAAATATTTCTTCCAGTTTTTTCAGCACGAGTTTTAATTATAAAACTACCAAACCCTCTTAGGTAAACATTATCACCTTGTTCTAATGAGTTTTTTACCTCTTCCATAAACGCTTCTACAGTTGTTAAAACATCTGCTTTTTCTATTCCAGATTTGTCTGAAATATTCGATACGATTTCTGCTTTCGTCATTTCTATTATTGTTATATAAATTATTATAAAATTAAGACGGCAAATATATGATATAATAATCAAAATCAAAAAGTTAATTCATTAAAATTTAATCGATTAAAAGATGTATCATTGTATTTTACAATAAAAGCAATGAAATTTTCTAAGGTGTTAGTACACTGGTATTTACGTAATAAAAGAGATTTGCCTTGGCGCAAGATAAACAATCCATATTACGTTTGGTTGTCTGAAATTATTTTACAGCAAACCAGAGTTGATCAAGGAATGGAGTATTATTTGAAGTTTATAACTCATTTTCCTACAATAAACGATTTAGCTTTAGCCTCAGAAGAGCAAGTGCTAAAACAGTGGCAGGGATTGGGTTATTATTCTAGAGCCCGAAATTTGCATTTTTCTGCAAATTATATTGTGGATGAGCTTCAGGGGGATTTTCCAACCTCTTATAATGAATTGATTAAATTAAAAGGAGTTGGAGATTATACAGCGTCAGCAGTTGCATCAATTTGTTTTAATGAACCTACGGCAGTGGTTGATGGAAATGTTTATAGGGTGCTTGCTCGTTATTTTGGAATTGAGACACCTATTAATAAAGCATTAGGTATTAAAGAGTTTAAAAAGCTTGCGCAAGCCTTATTGGATCCGGCAATACCAGGAACCCATAATCAGGCAATCATGGAGTTTGGTGCTAGAATGTGTAAGCCTCAAAAGCCAAATTGTGAATTGTGCCCATTAAGTTCAGGTTGTTTGGCAATAGCCCATAATAAAGTGAATAAACTTCCTGTAAAAGAAAAAAAGCTAAAAGTTAAAAAACGATATTTTAATTATTTGGTTGTACAAACCCCGTTGAATAGAACAAGGTTAAAACAACGGGAAAAGGGAATTTGGATGAATCTATATGAATTTCCTTTAATTGAATCGTTGCATGAAATTCAGGAAGGTGAATTAATTCAAGATCCAATATTTGACCAATTATTTAAATCACAATCAGTTGTAGTGAGCCTTTTTAACAAAGAAATACTTATACACAAATTAACACACCAACATATTTATACAAAATTTTGGGTTGTGAATACGCAAGATTCTCCAGAGTTTGATATTGCCTGGAATGAGATATATTCCTTTCCAGTTTCAACATTGGTTCATAATTTTTTGATTCAGTTTAAAACCGACTAAATTTTTTAGTACTTTTGATTTATAATAATTTGGAAAATGGCAGGCACAATTAACAAAGTGATTCTTATTGGGCATTTAGGCGATGCGGTAAAAATGCATTATTTTGAAGGAGGCAACTCTATTGGAAGGTTTCCGCTTGCCACCAATGAAACTTATACAAATAAACAAACTGGAGAAAAGGTATCTACAACCGAATGGCATAATATTGTTGTAAGAAACAAATTAGCTGAAATTTGTGAAAAATATTTGAGTAAAGGAGATAAAGTTTATTGTGAAGGACGTATTAAAACGCGCCAATGGGAAGGTGAAGATGGGCAAAAAAGGTATACTACCGAGATTCACGTGATTGATATGACATTTTTAACAACTAAAAATGAATTGAATGCTCCAAAGGCAGATGTTTCAACAATTGTAAAGGAGCAACCTAAACAAGAGTCTTCTACAAGTATAGATACAGAAGAAGATGATTTGCCATTTTAAGTTTAATTAAATTAAAAAATAGTTGGATCCTGAACCCTTGTTTTTATTCATTTTATTAACCGGAAGTATTGATTATTGGCTTTTGCTAAGTCTAGGTATTTTATTACTGTTATTGTTGCTTTCTGCATTGATCTCTGGAGCAGAAGTTGCTTTTTTTTCATTATCTCAGTTAGAATTAGAAAAGGCTTCGACTTCAAAATCTTACCATCAAAAAACAGTTGTTGGTTTGTTAAAAAGGCCTCAAAAGTTATTGGCAACAATTTTAATTTCAAATAATTTTGTTAATATTTTAATTGTATTGATTTTTGCTTTTATTGGCGAGGTTGCTTTTAAAAATATTGCATCAGGTTTATTAAAATTTTTGATTGAAGTTGTCTTAGTTACCTTTCTAATATTATTGTTTGGAGAGGTTTTACCAAAAATTTACGCAACTCGAAAAGCAATGAAATTTGCCTCATTTATGGCGATTCCAATAAAAATATTAAATTCTTTTTTTTCAATTTTAAGTCTGCCATTAATGAGTTTAACATCAATAGTTGAAACTAAATTAGGTAAAAAGAAATTGAATTTATCGGTTGAAAAATTATCACAGGCGTTGGAATTAACCTCAGATAAAACAACGACTAAAGATGAGCAGAAAATATTAGAGGGGATAGTAAATTTTGGAAACACAGAAACAAGTGAAATAATGATTCCTCGAATGGATATTTTTGCAATTTCTGATACAGAAGCATATGAGCAGGTAATAGAAAAAATTGTTGAAAAAGGTTTTTCAAGAAATCCTGTATATCGTGAAAATGTTGATGAAATTATTGGGGTTTTGTACGCAAAAGATTTGTTGCCGTATTTAAATAAAAAGGATTTTAATTGGAAAAAGTTAATTAGAGAACCATATTTTGTGCCTGAAAATAAAAAGTTGGATGATTTGTTAAAAGAATTTCAGGAAATTAAAAGTCATTTAGCAATTGTGGTTGATGAATATGGAGGTACCAGTGGAATTGTAACTTTAGAAGACGTAATTGAAGAAATTGTTGGAGATATTAATGATGAGTTTGACAGCGATGATGTTTCCTATTTAAAAATAGACGAGAATAATTATTTGTTTGAAGGAAAAACGAACTTAAAAGATTTTTATAAAATTATTGGGCTAGTAAACACCGATTTGTTTGAGGAGAATAGAGGAGAATCGGAGACTATTGCTGGTTTTATTTTAGAAATTTACGGGAAATTTCCAAAACAGCATGAAATAATAAAGTTTCATAATTATACATTTAAGATTGAAACAATGGATAAAAAAAGAATTAGCAAATTAAAGATAACAATTCAAAGAAATTTAATATAAATATGGGAAAAAAATGGGGGCTTTTTTTAATGATATTAGTACTGTTTTCTTGTAAAAATGAAACTTTACCGAAGCCAAAATCATATTTAAAATTACAATATCCAGAAAATGCTTATAAAAAAATAAATATGCCTTGTCCATATACATTTGAAATATCTGAATTTTCAAAAATTCAGTTTCAAAATAATTGTTGGGCAAAGGTTGAATATCCAAAGTTAAAAGCTACTATTCATATTACCTACAGAGCAGTAAATAATAATTTGAATGAAATTTTAAAAGAAGTTGAGAAACTTACTTTTGAACATACAATAAAGGCCGATGCCATAAGTGATAGACCCTACAATGATGTGGCTAAAAAGGTGTATGCAAAATTGTACAATGTTGAGGGTAATGTGGCTACAAACGTTCAATTTAGGGTTACAGATAGTTTAAATCATGTGCTAGCCGGAACGTTGTATTTTTATGCAAAACCAAACTATGATTCAATTGTGCCTGCAATTAAATATATAGAAAAAGATATGATGCATATGGTTGAAACTTTAGAGTGGCAATAAATGAAAACAGTTAATTATAAATATAATAGAACAATAAGAATTTGGCTTTTAGTGGGTTTAACAATGCTTGTTGGTCAGGTTGTTTTAGGTGGTATAACACGTTTAACAGGTTCTGGGCTTTCTATAACAAGTTGGGATATTATTACAGGTGTTATTCCCCCGTTGAATAATCAAGATTGGATAGCTGCTTTTGATGCTTATAAAGAAACACCTCAGTTTCATAAAATAAATTCAACGTTTAATTTGAAAGACTTTAAGTTTATTTATTTCTGGGAGTATTTTCATCGGCTTTGGGTAAGGGCCTTGGGCTTTATTTTTTTAATTCCGTTTGTAGTATTTGTATTTAAAAAGAAAATTGATTTTTATCTAATTAAGCGTTTAGGTTTAGTGGTGTTGTTAACCGTTTTGACCGCATCAGCTGGTTGGATAATGGTCCAGAGCGGATTAATTAATCGTCCGTGGGTGAATGCATATAAATTAACCATTCACTTTATGTTGGCTATTTTGGTGATATGGGCTATGGTTAAAACAGTTGCAGATGTTTATTCTTATGGAAGCCTAACAAATTTGGGCTCTAAAACTATCATTCCTATTACTATAGGTATTGCATTTATTCAGTTAATTTTTGCTGGGTTAATGTCGGGAATGAGGGCTGGATTGTATTATCCAAGTTGGCCGGATATGAATGGTGAGTTTATACCAAGCGTATTGTTAATTGGTGACCATTGGAATTGGGACAATATGATTAATTATGATAGTTATTTATTTGCGCCTGCATTTGTTCAGTTTAACCACAGAATATTGGCTTATTTGTTGTTGGTAATAACGGTTATAATGTTTGTGAAATTAAAAAACCAGGTAAATCTATTATCTAAAAAATGGCTAGAAATAACGCAGGTATTGTTAATGCTTCAAGTTGTGTTAGGTGTTATTACTGTGTTAAAGGTAAAGGGGCAAATTCCACTGTTTTACGGTGTAGGTCATCAGTTAATAGGATTGCTTTATTTTATGAGTTTGTTGTTTCTTAGCTATTCTGTTAGAAATAAGAGCCTATAAAAAAAAGCCCATAATATAATGGGCTTTGAAAATTAAAAAGTTGATTAACTAATTTTTTTTAAATACCTCTTTAAACAATGTATCTGTTTTTTTTGCAACAGTTTTGGCCCCTGTAGAGACTGTTTGTGCTCCTTTTACAACAGCGTTACTTGTAGTTTTAGCCCCTGTATTTATAGCATCGCCCGTTTTTTGAACTGTAGTTCTTTCATCTGTGGTTTTGGTAGAATCCAGTGTGGTGTGGCTTAGTTCTTCTTCTTTAACAGTACTTTTTTTAGTTTCAGTTTTAATAGGCTCTTCTGCTTCTTTTTTTACATTTTCTTTGCAAGAAAATAATGCGCTACCTACTAAAACAAAAACAATTAATAATTTAGAGTGTTTCATATTGTATAGTTTGTAGTAAAGATAAGTTTAATAATTATAAAAAAAAATTATTTTAAATCTTTACTAACGATGGTTGGTAAAACTATAGTATTAGAAACTGAATACAAATCTCCACCGGCAATCCCGTCAATTTTTAAAATAAGAGCTTCCTTTGTAATAATATTTGAATCAAACGTAAAAACACCTTTTTTTGTTTCAAAGTCAACTTTTGAATAAATAACGCCTTTAACTTTAGATAATTTAGATTGGATAGTTCTAGCGCAACCAATTTCACAGGTCATACCTTCAATTTCAACTTCTATACTTTTTAAAGATTCAGTAAGCTGTTTATTATTTACTGTGGTATTGTTATTTTTCGTTGTTTTATTTGTCTCATTGCAAGAAACAAATAAAACAATCAACACTATAAAACTCAATAATTTTTTCATAAAAAACTCATATTTAGCGAGGTGTGTAAAAATAATAACTAAATGTATAAAATCCGAATTTTTGTACGACTTTTGCTTTTTGAAAAAAAATGGAGCACAAACAATTACGCTGGATTTATTTAGCTGCACTTTCTGTAATTTGGGGAAGTTCTTTTATTTTAATGAAATACGCATTGGTTGGTTTAACAGCTATGCAAGTTGGATCTCTTAGGGTTTTAATAACCGCCTTATTTTTACTCTTAATTGGTTTTAAACGAATTTTTAAAATTAAAAGAAGGCATTGGTATTATTTAATGTTAAATGGTGTTATTGGTTCTTTTATTCCTGCATTTTTAATGGCTTATACAGTTGAAAAAATGGATAGCTCAGTAGTTTCTATCCTAAATTCTTTAACGCCGTTAAATACGTTGATTTTTGGGGCGTTACTATTTGGGTTTGGTTTTAGAAAAAGACAATTAATAGGGGTGTTAATTGGGCTGTTAGGAACCTTAATACTTATTTTAAAAGGGGCGGAATTAAATCCAAATCAAGATTATTTTTATTCAAGTTTTATATTGATTGCATCTATTTGCTATGCGTTAAATATTAATATTTTGAAAAAGTATTTGTATGATATTGATGCGTTAAGTATAACAGTTGCAAATTTTGTGTTATTGATAATTCCAACACTTATATTGCTTGGGTTTACAGGGTTTTTTAGCGATTTTGAATTCACTGAAAGTAGTGTTAAAGGACTTTTTTATCTGTCAATATTAGCTGTTTTTGGTACGGGGTTAGCAAAATTAATGTTTAACAGACTAATTCAAATAGCATCTCCAATATTCTCCTCATCGGTCACCTATATAATTCCTATTGTAGCAATAACTTGGGGGGTGTTAGATGGTGAGAAAATTACGTTAATTCAAGTTGCAGCGGCCTTTGTTATTCTTTTTGGGATTTATATTGTGAATAAATCTAAATAAAAAACGACCCAATTTCTTGAGTCGTTTAATTCTAAATGTATGTGATTTAATTATTATTCTGGTTTAAATACAAATTCATAAGATCTAGCATCTTTTAGTATTTTATCTGCTAATTTTTGAAGGTCTTTTATTGTAATACTGTTTACTAGGTTTTCAAAATTTTCAGGATTATTCATGTCATAGCCTTCTCTATAGTAATTGACTAATAAATTCATGTCGTAGCTATTGTAATTTTTTTGTTGCGTTCTTTCTTTAAGGTAATTTTTAAGTGACTTATCTAAATCAACCTGTTGCGCTTCGCCATTTGCAATTTTATTAATTTCAGCATGTACAATTGAAACCAGTTTATCAACTTTATCAGGGTTACAGTCAAATGCAACAGAAATATAACCTTCTTGTTTAGGTCTTTTAGAAACACTGGCTCTAGCAGAGGCTCCGTATGTTCCACCTTCTTGTTCTCTTAGCGTCTCAGTAAACCTTAATTTTAAAATATCTCCAATGGCTCTAGCTATTATTTTATTTTTAAGACTGTAATCAATGTCGTTCATATAAACAATCCTAACAGAGCTTTTTGGATCTTCCATTTTTAAGAAAATATCTTTGTCAGTGTTTTTTTCTAACCAAGAAACAGAATTATCCACCCATTCTTCTTTAACAGCGCTTGTTTTTATACTTGCTATGTATTTAGTTAAAAGTGGTTTTAAGTTATCAGCAGAAACATCTCCAACAATAAAGAACTCAAAATCTGAAGCGTCTTTAAAGCGTTCTTCATAAATAGATTTGGTTTTTTCAAAAGAAAAATCTTCTACATATTCTTTATTAAATAACCTTTTTGTTGGGTGGTCATCTCCATAAAGAGAAATAGTGATGCTATCTTGCATTTTTTGATTGATATCACTACTTTTTCGAATCATATAACTATTGATCTGCCCCAATAATACTTTGTAAGAGTTTTCTTCAAATCTTGGTTTTTCAAATCTTAAGTATACCATTTGAAGCATGGTTTCTAAATCTTTTGTTGAAGAAGATCCTGAAACATTTTCAGTTAAATCTGAAATACCAATTGAAGTACTGGCAGTTTTTCCAGCTAAAACTTTTCGAAGGTCTGTATTTGAGAATTCGCCCAATCCAGATAACTGCACTAAGTTTCCAACAATGCCAGCTGAGGGAAGATCTGCATCATTAATCAATGAATTTCCTCCGTAACTTATGGCGTTTAACTTTACCTCGTTTTTATTTTTATCTGCAAATTTATAATGAACCACAACTCCATTACTTAAAATAAAAGTAGTTGAACCAATTTCATCATTCTTTTTTTCAGATACTATTGAGCCTTCAACAATATTAGTTCCTGAAAGAAGTGTTTTGCCTTCAAAAGCATCTTTGTAAGGTTTAATAGTTTGGTCATTTTCAACCTCGTTAATTATTTCAATTGCACGCTCTTCCGTTAAATTATTATTTCCCTTAACACCAGTAACTAAAACAGCTCTGTTTTTTTGAGTATATAAATTTTTAATTGCTTGGTGTACTTCATCTTTTGTTAAATTGTTAAAAATAGCCTTAGCAATTTCAAATTCGCCAATGATGTCTGTCATGGTTGAATTTTCCAAGTAATTTGACTGTATGGTTCTAATTATTCTTTTGTGAGGAATATCATTTATTTTGGTAATTTGAGTTTCGTAGTAATTTTTAAATTGAACAATGGTTCTATTAATTTCTTCTTGTGTAAAACCAAATTTTACAGCTCTATTTACCTCAACTAATGCATCTTTAAATGCCTGATCCTGTTGATTTTTTTTTGGGGCAATTCTAACACTGAATTGATTGTTAGCTCTAGATAAGTTACCGTAATTTACCCTAATGTCTGTAAACGAAGCTTCTGGGTCTTGACTTTTTTCAGCAAGTCTTGATGAAAGCAACGAAGTAATCATATTGTTAATTACCATGGTTTTAAAATCACCAATGGTTCTATTTTTTAATGTTTTAGGGTGGTTTATTTTAAATGTAATGTTAGAAGTGGTTATTTCTTCATCTGTTACCATGCTATAAAGCATGTCTTCGTTTTCTTCAATTTCAACAGTAAATCGCTCTTTTGGGTTATCAACAGCAGGAATATGTGAAAATTGTTTTATTATTTTTTTTTCAATTTCATCTACATCAATATCTCCAATTACTGCAATTGCTTGTAAATCTGTTCTGTACCAATCGTAATAGAAGTCTCTCAACTCGTTGTAATCAAAATTTTCAACAATTTTCATTAATCCAATTGGCATTCTTTTAGCGTAAATAGCATTGTTAAACAAAGTAGGTGCAGATTTATGACTAACTCTTCTTCGTCCACTTTGCCCAGTTCTCCACTCTTCTTTTATAACACCTCTCTCGGCATCAATTTCTTCTTCAGTTAATAATAAATAATTAGACCAATCATTTAATATAAGCAATGCAGTATCAACTAGCTCATCTGTTGTTGGTACATTGTTTATGTTGTAAACTGTTTCATCAAAAGAAGTGTAGGCATTAATTTCTTTTCCAAATACAATTCCATGTTTTTGTAATGTGTCTAAGATGCCTTTTCCTTCAAAATTTTCGGTTCCATTAAATGCCATATGCTCTAAAAAATGCGCAAGACCTTGTTGATTATCATTTTCCAGTACTGAACCAACATTTTGGATAATATAATAGCTAGCCGCATTTTTTGTAACATCAGTATTATAAATATAATACGTCATGCCATTTTCTAAAACACCTTTTTTTATTTTTTCATTTACAGGAAGTGGGTCCGATAAATTTATCTCTTGCGCTTGAATTGAATAACATGTCAACAAAAAAAGGAATGACAATGTTATAATTTTGGATAGTTTTATTTTCATGGTTGTTGTTTTTATAGTGAAAAATAATTTTTAATTAATGTCAAAAATATTGAACTTTTAGATGTAAGTATGCTTTTTTTTAAATTTTAACGAAACATTAATAAAGTGTATTTAATTTGCTAAAAATAAGCATCTTCTTTACTTTTAAATAGTTTTGTTGTGTTAGAAAAAAGCTATATATTTGCACCCGCCTTATTTAAAAGGTGAAATTAATTAATATAAGCGAATTAAAAACAATACTTATGTATGCAATTGTAGAAATAGCAGGGCAGCAGTTTAAAGTAGCGAAAGACCAAAAGGTTTATGTACACCGCTTGCAAGAAGAAGAAGGAACAAATGTTTCTTTTAATAATGTTCTTCTTACAGAAAGTGAAGGTACTGTAACTCTTGGCGCCCCAGCTATCCAAGGAGCCGAAGTAACGGCTAAAATCTTACGTCACTTACAAGGTGATAAAGTAATCGTTTTCAAAAAGAAACGTAGAAAAGGATATAAGAAAAAGAATGGTCATCGCCAGGCTTTAACTGAAATCCAAATTGAATCAATCGCAGCAAGTGGCGCTAAAAAAAGTACGCCTGCTAAAAAAGAAGCTTCAAAAACTGAGAAAGTTGAAGTAGCTCCTTCTGAAGATTTAAGCTCAATGACTGTAGCTGAATTAAAAGCTTTAGCTAAAGAACAAGGTATTTCAGGATATACTTCTTTAAAGAAAGCTGAATTAATTGAAGCATTAACTAAATAAGAACTAAAATTTTAAAACCATAACATCATGGCACATAAAAAAGGAGTAGGTAGTTCGAAGAATGGTAGAGAATCAGAATCGAAACGTCTAGGAGTAAAGATATTTGGTGGACAAGCTGCAATTGCAGGGAATATAATCATCCGTCAAAGAGGTACTACACACCATCCTGGTGAAAATGTATATATGGGAAAAGATCATACTTTACACGCAAAAGTGGACGGTTTGGTGAAATTCCAAAAGAGAAAAGACAACAGATCTTATGTTTCTATTGAACCTTTTGAGGTTTAAAATTAAGATTATGTAAAATTTAAACTCCCAAACTGAATAGTTTGGGAGTTTTTTTATACCCTTATTTTGTACATTTGCTTACAATGAACTTTTTTTATAACACGCTTGTTTTAATCGCTATTTTTTTATTAAAAATAATAGCCCCTTTTAATAAAAAAATAAAACTTTTTGTTGAAGGTAGAACGACTACGTTCTCAAAATTAAAAAATAATATTTCAGAAAATGATAGGGTACTATGGATACATTGTGCCTCTCTTGGTGAATTTGAACAAGGACGACCAATTATTGAGAAATTAAAATTGGAATATCCCGCGCATAAATTGGTTTTGACTTTTTTCTCTCCATCGGGATACGAAGTTCAAAAAAATTATGGAGTGGTGGATGTAGTTTGCTATTTACCGCTAGATTCTCCAAAAAGGGCAAAGCAATTTGTAGATCTTGTGCATCCTGAACTGGCAATTTTTGTGAAATATGAATTTTGGCCTAATATTTTAACAGCACTACAAAATAGACAAACGAAAACTATTTTAGTTTCAGGAATTTTTAGAGATGATCAAATCTTTTTTAAATGGTACGGCAGTTGGATGCGAAAATCGTTAAGCGCTTTTTCTCATTTTTTTGTACAGGATCAAGATTCTGAAAAATTATTAAATGGGATTGATTTTCAGAATGTTTCAGTAAGTGGCGATACTCGGTTTGATAGGGTGTTTGAAATTACTAAACAAAATAACCAACTTGATTTTATAGCTAATTTTAAAAACAATGCTTATACGCTGGTAGCCGGAAGTACTTGGAAGGAAGATGAGGATTTGTTGGTGCGTTATATAAATAACCATGCATCAGAAAACGAAAAGTTTATTATAGCACCTCATAATATTAATGTAAAAGAAATTGAAAGATTAAGAAAATCTATTTCAAAAAAAACAGTACTGTTTTCAAAAAAAGAAGGGGAAGATTTAAAACAATTTCAAGTGTTTATTGTTGATACAATTGGTATTCTTACCAAAATTTATAGCTATGCAAACATTGCTTATGTTGGTGGTGGTTTTACCAAATCTGGCATTCATAATGTATTAGAGCCAGCTACTTTTGGGGTTCCAATAATTATTGGTCCAAATTATAAAAAATTTAATGAAGCTTTGGAACTGGTTGAAAATGAGGCTTGTTTTGTAGTGAGTAATTCT
>Ga0224504_10000252_pt1 | contig 24112 bp, 20 predicted proteins | sample SF_Oct11_sed_USG_3_FD_170160 | JGI IMG/M metagenome (GOLD analysis project Ga0224504, IMG submission 170160) | Sediment microbial communities from San Francisco Bay, California, United States - SF_Oct11_sed_USGS_24 | ecosystem: Environmental > Aquatic > Marine > Sediment | place: USA...
CGGGAGAACACTGTGGGTTTAACGAAGAAACCGGTGTCGATCCCGTCCGGCTTGCCGGGTCCGCCGGCCACCAGTTTTGCGCCCTCGGCAATGCCCGCCTCTATCAGCGTCTGGATCTTCTCCCATTGCTGCCCGCTTACAACCGGGCCCATATGCGTACCTTCCTTGCGCGGGTCTCCGACGACGACTTTTCGCGCTACTTCGCCGGCGATCTGCTCAACAGCACCCAGCAGCGCCTGCGGCACCAGCATGCGCGTCGGTGCATTGCATGACTGGCCGGTGTTCTCGAAACAGGCCCGCGCGCCATGCTTTACCGCGCGTTCAATATCCGCGTCGTCGAGAATGATGTTGGCCGATTTCCCGCCAAGCTCCAGGGCAACCCTCTTCAGCGTTGCCGCGGCCGCGACGCTGACTTCACGTCCCGCCCGGGTCGACCCGGTAAATGAGACCATGTCGATTTCAGGGTGCGCGGCAATTGCGGCACCGACAGTTGGGCCGTCACCGTTGACCAGGTTGAACACCCCCGGCGGTACCCCCGCCTGATCCAGGATCTCCGCCAGAATGGCAGCGTCGAGCGGCGCAATTTCGCTCGGCTTCAATACCATCGTGCAGCCGGCCGCCAGAGCCGGTGCAACTTTGCATGCGATTTGATTGATCGGCCAGTTCCACGGCGTTATCAGGCCACATACACCAACCGGCTCGCGAACTATCCGGGTGCCCCCCAATTCTTCCTCGAATGCAAACTTCCGCAGAATATTCCGTGCGACCTTGAAATGGGCAATCCCCATTGCCGCCTGGGCGTTCGTGGCCAGCGCAATCGGCGCCCCCATCTCGGCACTGATCGCCGCCGCAACGTCGGCATAACGCTTCTTGTACGCATCGGTAATCCGGTCGAGCAAATCAATACGCTCATCGCGGCTGCTCACCGAAAATGCCGGGAATGCCGCGCGCGCCGCAGCGACCGCCCGATCGACATCGGCCGCGGTACCGAGCGAGATCGTTCCGATTTGCTGTTCGCTGGCCGGATCCGTGACTGCCAGACTCCTGGGTTGTGCGGGCTCGACCCACTCACCCCCAATATAGAACTCACTAAAGTTGTACACGAAAAGTCCCTTCCTGGTTTTTCAAAAAATTGGCGGCGGCAGAATGCCCGAACGATTCGATCGGCGACGCGACTACATTCAGTCCTCAGTATCGGTGGGGAGCCGGTAGTCGCCAAATCGCTCACGCAAACCCACCTTGCTGATTTTACCCGTCGCGGTATGCGGAATTTCGTCAACGAATACGATGTCGTCCGGCAACCACCATTTCGCGACATGCGCCGCAAGAAATTCGAGCAGTGTCTCTTTGTCCAGGTTGCCGCCCTCGCTCGGCACGACAATCATCAGTGGCCGCTCGGCCCATTTCGCATGAGCGACTCCGATCACTGCGGCTTCCAGTACACCGGGGTGGGCGACCGCTGCATTTTCGAGATCGATCGAACTGATCCATTCGCCGCCGGACTTGATAACGTCCTTGGTTCGGTCGGTGATCTGCATGTAACCGCTGGCGTCGATCGTGGCAACGTCTCCGGTATTGAACCAGCCCTTGCTATCCAGGGCGCTGCCTTTTTCACCTGTGCGATAGTAAGCGCTGGCAATCCACGGTCCGCGCACCTTGAGCGTCCCGAAGCGCTCGCCGTCCCAGGGCAATTCGTTGCCCTCGTCATCGACGATCTTCATTTCCACGCCGTACACCGCGCGGCCCTGTTTCGCACGTACGGCCTGCAACGCCTGATGATCCAGGGTTTCCATTCCGGGCAACAACGAATTAAACGTACCCAGCGGACTCATCTCGGTCATGCCCCATGCATGGTGGGTCTCCACACCGTGTTTTTCGCGAAACTCATCCATTATCGCCAGCGGGCAGGCAGAGCCGCCGACGATGGTGCGTTGAAGCGTCGTCAATGTCACACCGCTGTCGCGCAGGTACTGCAGCAAGGCCAGCCAGACCGTCGGAACGCCGAGTGCGGCGGTGACCCCTTCCGATTCCATCAGGCGATGCAGGGTTTCGCCGTCACCCAGCTTCGGTCCCGGAAATACCAGTTTCGCGCCAACCATTGGCACCGTATACGTCGTGCCCCAACCGTTCGCATGAAACAGTGGCACAACCGGCAATACGACATCGCCGGCCCTGAGATTCATTACATCCGGAAGCGCTGACGCGTAGGTATGCAGCACGGTTGCCCGGTGCGAATACAATACGCCTTTCGGGTTGCCGGTCGTGCCGGACGTGTAACACAACGCACTCGCTGTATTCTCGTCAAGCTCGGGCCATTCAAAATCCTCTGACTCGGCCTCGAGCAGCGTCTCGTAACACAGCAAATTGGGCAGCGTGGATTGCGGCATGTGCGCCGCATCGGTCATGACCACATAGCCCTCTACGCCGGGCAGCTGCGGCGCGAGCTTCTCCAGCAGCGGCACGAACATCACGTCGGTAAAGATGTACCGGTCCTCGGCATGATTGACGATATATTCGATCTGTTCGGCAAAAAGCCGCGGATTTATCGTGTGCAAAACCAACCCGGCGCAGGAAATCGCATAATAAAGCTCGAAGTGCCTGTAATCATTCCATGCCAGCGTTGCGACCCGTTCGGAAGATGCGATACCGAGCCGATTAAGCGCATTCGCGAGTTTTCGGGCGCGGGCAAAGGCCTGACGGTAAGTCAGCCGATGCAAAGGCTGATCGGCGGTGACCGAAACGATCTCACCCTCAGGCGAATTGCGCTCGACGTGACGCATGATCGAAGTAATAGTCAATGGTGTGTTCATCATCAGGCCATGCATGGTTGCCCTCCGTCTATGTCTCTGCCGCGGCTTCGATCCGCGCGCCGCATTACGCGTGTCTGTGACTCTTTTTCCCGCGGCCGCTTTCAGCGATCCGCTTGTGTCCCGGCATCCTCATCGTCGAGCCGCGATGCAGCAAATCGATCATCGACATCCAGATGACCGGCCGGCAGCTCGAGCACGTCCAACCGGTGACCCTCGCGGCGCAGCACCTCCCGGGCGCCGCGGTCTCCGTGCAGTTCGCCAAGCGCCGGAAACAACCGCGCCGGCAGTACCGCCGGGATTCCGAATATACCGGCATACCCGCTGGCAACCGCGCGCAGCGGCCGCTTACGCCAATGTCCGACCAACGCCGCAAGATCCCTGCCATCTACCAGCGGCTGATCGCAGGGCATCACCAGTGCCGCCGGGCAATCGCCCGGCAAAGCCGCAATTCCGGCCCGTATCGATGACCCCATGCCGTCGCGCCAACCTGCGTTATAGACGCACACCGCGCGGTCGGGGCCGAGCACAACATCCAGCTGATTCGCATACGCACCCGTTACAATCACGACGCGATCGGAAACAGTCTGCCGCGCATGAGCCAGTGCATGTTGCAGCAACGTCCGCCCGCGCCAGCGGAAGAGTTGTTTCGGAGTGCCAAAGCGAGTGGACGCACCGGCAGCCAAAATGACCGCCCAGACCTCGTTCGCTGCTGCCGCCGCCGCCGTCAAAACCAGAATGCGAAAACGATAACCGCGGCGAACATCAGCGGCGAAAACCAGCGAGCTACTTCATTGATCCGCAGCGCCAGTCCATCCCTGCCCTTGTCCGCTACATAGGTCACAGCGACCGCAACGGCGAGTGCGCCAAAGACGAGTACCGAGGCGAATACCAGGAACAGGTCCATTCGTGTCATGTACGCGATCGGCGGCAGTATCGACGCCAGAGCGAAGCGGTATGCGATCAGTGTCAGCATCGAGGTCGCGGCGAGACCGAGCCGCGGCGCGACGTGGACCGGGGCGATCCAGAATACCGACCACGACATCATCACGACCAGCACCAGCGGGACGATCAGCTTCCACACATAGTAGCCGGTCAGCCTTTTCGCACTGAACTCGATGTCGAGTCGGGCAACCGTGCGATCGCGAGGCGCTACATAGAGCGCGCCGCTGCGCGCCTCGCGAAAATTCAGATTCCAGTTGACGACAGACAGCCGCTCGGCCATCCCCACCGCGGCCTCATCCGAGCGCAGAACTACTTCCTGCGGCTCGTGAGCGGAAACAATCACGAACGACAACGTCTGCTCGTCAAACGGGAAATCGCCGAGATCGGCCTCGTACGAAAACTCGCCGAAGCGGCGCACGACAAAAAACACGCTGCCGTCCGGAGCGACCCGGATTTGCGGCGGACTCGCACTGTCCAACGTCCGCCGGTTCAACGACTGGACCTGGGGCGTCCAGACCTGGTCAGGCCGGGCCTGACAGGGTAACGGCCCATCGTGGACCAGTCTCGGGTCGGTCCATTCCGCCCGGAAATACACATCGGTCACGAAACTCTGTTCGACATCGAGAATTTTCGTGATATCGACCACGTAGACGCGTATCAGCACCTCGGTCGGCTGCCCGGGCTCGCCCGGCCGCAGCAGGAGATCCGGAGAATCGAAGGTACAGTCCTGCGCCAACGCATTCGCGCACATCAAACAGAGCACAACCGCTGCAATTCGCGGAAACATCGTCATCCTAAACAGACCATTGCAATCGCACCATTATGATGTAAAACCCGATTTCGTCCATTGCCCGGCATGCACGCCCCGCTCTGCATGAGCGCAACACCGGCTCTCAGCAAAGATGTCCGCCGCCGGCATCCTTCAGCACGGCCTGTATTTGTGCGGCAATAGACAGAGCGATGCTGTCGGCATCATCGGCCCCGATATCGAGGCCGACCGGTCCGTATGCCCTGCCCTGCAGCTTCCGGTGCGCTTCGCCGAGGTCGTCGAACAAACGGTTCCTGCGTTTTTCCGGACCCAGCATCCCGATATACGGAACGCGGCTGGGTGCCAGGCAGCGCAGGTATTCGAGATCGGTGAGGTAGTGGTGACTCATGACGACACATGCGTCGAAATTATCGAGATTGAGCGCTTCGCTCAGCCCTTCTGCCGAAGTCGCGCGAATCTCTGCGGACACAACCTGACGCAGACGCTCCACATAAGCCGGGCGATGATCCGCCACGGTGACACGCCATCCCAGCATTTCCCCCATGCGTGCGAGCGGAATCACGTCCGGACCGGCGCCCAGCAGCAATACCCTGGGTATCACGGGCACCGGGGCCGCGAAGATCTCGAGTTCCGTACCGTCAAGCTGCAGGTTATCGACCCTGCCGGCATTGGCCGCCGCGTCGCAGTAGTCGCGCAGAAAGCCGCCGCTACCGGACCCGGAGAGCACCCCAGCGGTTCCAGCGACCATCCACTCCGGGGACGCAGGCGGGGCGCCATTTTCAGCAATTACAAGCGCGTAGGCGCCGCGCCCGGCGTCGCGCATCAGCCGGCTCATTGCCATGAACGGCTCATAGCCGGACACAGGATCGAGAGCCTGGAGAAATATTCGCACCGCACCGTTGCAGCCAAGCCCGAGCCCCCAGACCTGGTCCGCTTCTTCGTCGCGCATGTCATAGACCACCAGCTTTGGCCGCCCGTTTCCCAGTACGTCTCGCGCATGCTCTACAAGGTCGCCTTCGAGACAACCGCCGCTCACGAGGCCCTCGAAATCGCCACCCGGCTCGATCAGCATGTGGGTCCCGGCCTTGCTATAGGTCGAACCCAGGGTCTCGACGATCGTCGCCAGTACCAGGGGTTTGCGTTGTTCGCGCCAGCCGTCGAATGCGGCCAGCAGGTGCTGAACTGCCATAATGAATTACCGTTTCCTTTCCTTTTAATGCCGGAGCGTCGAGCCGGCGCCCGATTTCGCGCAACGAGCAGGCCGCCCGGTCAGCCCGCTACGTATTTTACGCATTGCCGCGAGGTTCGCGGGTTTTCTATCATTGCGGTGCGGGGTCAAGCCATAATATATGGTTCGGAATACGAGAATGCGGAGATCACGCCCGGCATGAGTTGGTTGCACAGAGTGCTCGGGCGACTGTCCGAGAGCGGTCGGGATCTGTTGCCCATCATCCTGGTCATAGCGTTCTTTCAGCTCGTCGTTTTGCGCCAGCCATTGCCGCAACTGGGACAGATGATAGGCGGACTGCTGCTGGTAATACTCGGACTGACGTTTTTTATCCGCGGCCTCGAACTGGGCTTGTTTCCGATTGGCGAGTCGATGGCGCACTCTCTTGCGCGCAAGGGATCGCTGGTCTGGCTGATAGTCTTTGCCTTTGCCCTGGGTTTCGGTACGACCGCAGCCGAGCCGGCACTGATCGCCATTGCCGAGGAAGCCTCACAGGTTGCCGCCGAGGCAGGTGTCATTGGCGCCGACAATGACGCGATGGAAGGCTACGCACTCGGCCTGCGCCTTACAGTCGCCCTCGCCGTCGGATGCTCCCTGGTCATCGGAGTCTGGCGCATACTGAAGGGCTGGCCGATCCACTACCTGATCGCCGGTGGCTACGTGATCGTTATGATCGTCACGGCTTTCGCGCCGCGCGAGATTATCGGAATTGCCTACGACTCCGGCGGGGTCACGACCTCGACGATCACGGTACCCCTCGTTACAGCACTGGGAGTCGGGCTGGCTTCTTCGATCAAGGGCAGGAATCCGGTAGTGGACGGATTCGGACTGATCGCGTTTGCCTCCCTGACTCCAATGATCTTCGTCATGATCTACGGAATACTCGTCTAGATGGACAGTTTTGGCGAAGCGGTCCAGGTCCTGCTCGGCACCATTCGGGATGTATTGCCGATCGCGACCATTCTGCTGGTCTTCCAGTTCGTCATTCTGCGGCGGGCGCTGCCGAATCCGCGCGCCATTGCCATCGGCTTTGGCTATGTGCTGATCGGGCTGTCGCTGTTTCTGATCGGACTGGAACAGGCGCTGTTCCCGATCGGCCGGCTAATGGCTTCGCAACTGACCTCGCCCGAAATACTGGGCACTTCGGCTGTTGTCGATTGGCGCGATTTCGGCTGGATTTATGCATTCGCGTTTGCAATCGGCTTCAGCACGACCATCGCCGAACCCGCGCTGATAGCAGTCGCAATCAAGGCGAGTGAACTCTCTGCCGGCAGCGTAAGCACCTGGGGACTGCGAATCGCGGTCGCCATCGGGGTAGCCGTCGGCCTGACGCTGGGCGTGCTCCGCATCATCATCGGCGCCCCGATCCACTGGTTCATTATCTGTGGCTATTTCGTGGTCACGATTCAGACGATGTTCGCACCACGCAATATCATTCCGCTTGCCTATGATTCCGGTGGCGTTACGACCTCAACCGTCACGGTTCCTATCGTCGCGGCGCTCGGACTCGGCCTCGCGGAGGCAATTCCGGGCCGCAATCCGCTGATCGACGGTTTCGGGCTGATCGCATTTGCCAGCCTGTTTCCGATCATGGCAGTCATGACCTACGCGCAAATCACCGAGTACCGTAAAAACAACCTCGATCCAGAGACAAACCAAGACAACCGCCAGAGCACAACAGCGCATAGCTGAAAAGGAGACAGCAAATGAGATTCAAACTCGTCATTGCATTCGTCAATGACACCAAGACGGAGGCGATCACCGAGGCGGCGCGAAAAGCCGGCGCGACTGGGTGTACGGTTATCACAAATGCACGGGGACAAGGCATCGACGAGAAAAAGACCTTCCTCGGCCTGACCCTCGAAACGCAGCGGGATGTCGTCCTGCTCCTGGTAGAGGAACATCGGGCGCGACCGATCCTGGAGACCATAAGTATTGCCGGTGAGTTCGACACCTCACCCGGCACCGGAATCGCGTTTCAGATCGACGTCGAAGATGCGGTCGGAGTTGCGCATCAGGTCGAAAAAATCGCGCCGGCACTGGAGGAGGAAGAGCAGATATGAACGACACAAAAAGAATCCAGGCCCAGGAAGTCATGGAGCAGGATTTCGTCATGGTCGACGGCATGACCACCGTAACGGAAGCGGTCGAATTGATGCGGCAAAATTCCGCCCATCATCTGATCATCAATCGTCGTACCAAGCACGACGAGTACGGCATAGTCGTGCCATCGGACATTGCCACCCGCGTACTGGCCCAGAACCGCTCAGCGGACCGTGTCAATGTCTACGAGATCATGTCCAAGCCGGTGTTGTTCATACGCCCCGAAATGGACATACGTTACTGTGCCCGGTTTTTCGGTCGGTTTGGCATATCGGCGGCGCCGGTGATTTCGCGTGGCGAGATACAGGGCCTGGTTAGCTATCAGCACCTGGTGCTGAAGGGAATATGCCCCTGACAATTGCGGTCGGCCAGTCGATTCCGCACACCTGGCAGACGTGAGCGCCAGGCGGTGGTTGCGCAGTCACCCGATCAGCCGGCGGACGCGTCCTGCGAAGGATACTGTTGCTCGATTTCGCGTTCCGCCTCCGCCCAGTCCTGCTCCGGGCTACCTGAATCGTGGCCACGTGCAAGAGACCGGTAATAGGCCGCCTCCGCAATCATCCGCACTCGTTGACCCGGATCGATAATCGCACGCGCAATCGCTGCGGCATCGGTTTTTCGCTTACCGCCGTCCCCTTTTTCCCTGGTCTTTCCGCGCTCGGCCGAATTGTCTTTCGCCGCGGATCCGGACACTTTTGCGCTGCCCTTGCCTAGCTTGTGCTTTTTGTCGCCCTTGCGCTTGTCCTTTTCCTTGCGCGGCTTTTTGCCTTTTTTCCCCTTATCAGGCATCACTGACTCCAGATTGACGAGACGTCACAACGGCCCTTGCGAATGCAGGCCCGGCGCCTATTCTCCTAGTCCTCCAGCAGGCTTACAAGGAATGGGCTGAGAAGTCCAAGCACCACGACAACAACCATCGGTTCGAACCGGTCTGCGGCCAGCACCACGCTTTGCCCGAGCGAGGCGGTCATCCAGTCACCCGCCGCCATCAGCAACTCGGTAGCCGGCCGTGCCGCGATCGCCAATCCGAGGCCGGCGGCCAGGTAGAGCACCGCTCGGCGCATCCGCTTGCGCCGGCCAATGCGGCGAAGCACACGATCGCTAAAGCCGTCATCCGCAACCGGAGGCATGGCCTCGCGGAACAAGCCGCGAAGTCGCTCATCGTCCCGCTGGTTGTGGATGCCGGTCATTTGCCGCCACTTTCCTCCGGAAATTTCTCGCGAATGCGCTGACGCGCGCGGTGAATATGCGACTTTACCGTACCAATCGGCATCCCCGTGACGTCGCCGATCTCCGCATGACTAAGCCCGAGCGCAAATGACATTACCATGACGCTGCGTTCCTCTTCCGACAACGCGGCAAGCACGACCTCGAGATCGGAACTGAAGGCCACGCCGGCGCTGCCTGCCTGATTATGCACCGCAGTCTGCTCGGTGCCGAACCTGTCGACCGCAGCGCTGTACCGTTTGGCCTTGCGCCGTGACTGCAAAAACTCATTGTAGGCGAGTTTCATCAACCACGACACGAACCGGCCTTGCCCGGAAAACGAGGACAGCTTGTCCCACGCACGGACGAAGGTCTCCTGAGCCAGGTCGTCGGCGAGTGCAAAATCGCGGGTCAATTGACGCAGGCATACGCGCACCCGGGATTGGTGGCGCCGCACCAATTCACCAAACGCGTCGCCATCCTGCAGCGACACCGCGCGGGCGACGAGTTCCTCGTCACTGCCCGACTCCGCCGTGGAGAGTTTCAGGTTCTTCGCGATCGGATCTTCCACCCCACCTGGAAAGTCCCAAGTATGCCGCTCCGACCAGAAATGGAAAGGCCGATATTCCCAGCATTGGCCGGATGGCATCCTGCTCGCCGAGAATCAGGGCGAATAGCGCGAACGAAGCACCGATTGCAACGCCAATAAGGCCACGTCGGAAATCCGCCTGCGGCGAGCGCTTGCGCTCATCGAGACTGGCCAGCAACGCCGGCGAGAGTTCGTGGTTCTTTTCCAGCGCGAGGCGAACCGTTTTTTGCAATTCGCGCTTGCCACGGAATCGCAGCACAAGAAACACCACTGCAATTACCGCGACCGACAAAAACAGCGAAATTGGCACCCATTCTCCACTCATTTTCCGGTTCTCCTTCGCAAAAAAGTTGCGTCTTGCCTATTAGATGCCGCTGCGCGGTGAATTGGATGCGTCAACGGGCAAATTTTCCCCATCGATGCCGGAACATGACGCGGTAGCGGTTGCCGAGTTCCCGCGACTGGTCCTATGCTCACTGGACAGAGCCCGCGCGCCGACAGCCGCCGCGCGGGGCGGATCTAACCGGCGGCCCACATACAATGTCTGAAAACGGAACACAGGAACGTCGACCGCGGCATACCGGCAACGGCGGCGCCCGGGCGCGTCCGCGCGGACGCCGCGCGGACCCGGGCGATCTCGACGCGCTGCGGCAATTGCTCAGCGATCCGCCCTACCGGCGCGATCTCCTGATCGAGTATCTCCATGCAATTCAGGACCACGACCGATGTCTACGCCCGTCCCAACTCGCCGCGCTGGCGGAACTGGTGGGGCTGAGCCAGACCGAGGTCTACGAGGTGGCCACTTTCTATGCGCATTTCGATGTCGTGGACGAGCACGAACCGGCACCGCCGCCTTTGACTCTGAGGGTGTGCGACAGCCTGTCGTGCCAGATCGCCGGTGCGCGGCAATTGCTGCGCGATCTGAATGAAAGCAGTGGCGACGGCGTGCGGGTCGTCAGGGCGCCATGCATGGGCCGATGCCAACATGCTCCGACGGTCGCGGTTGGCCAGTTCCATGTTGACCATGCCACGACCGAAAAGGTGGCCGAAGCCGTGGCATGCGGCTCGACGGCTGCCGTCGTGCCGCCCTACGTTGACCTCGACTCATACCGCCAGCAAGGTGGCTATTCGACGTTGTCGAAGTGCGTGTCCGGCACGCTTTCGGCCGATTTCGTAATGAACACATTGAACGACGCCGGACTGCGCGGACTCGGCGGAGCAGGCTTTCCGCCCGGACGGAAATGGCAATTGGTTCGGGCCGAACCGGGTCCGCGCATGATGGCGGTCAACGCCGACGAGGGCGAACCCGGCACATTCAAGGACCGCCACCACCTCGAAAACAACCCGCATACCGTGCTGGAGGGCATGCTGATCGCGTGCTGGGCGGTAGATGCCGAAAAAGTCTATTTCTACCTGCGCGACGAGTACCCGGCGATTCGTCAGTTACTCTCCTCCGAGATTGCGGCATTGCGTTCCGCGGCGATTCCGCTGGCTGACAGGATCGAATTGCGACGCGGTGCCGGCGCTTACATCTGCGGCGAGGAATCGGCGATGATCGAATCCATCGAGGGCAAACGCGGCCTGCCACGGCATCGTCCGCCGTATGTCGCGCAATGTGGCATTCACGGCCATCCGACGCTGGTGAACAATGTCGAAACCCTGTACTGGATCAGAGATATTCTCGAGAAAGGTGCGGACTGGTATGCAGGCCATGGCCGCAGTGGCGCCACCGGCCTGCGCAGCTATTCGGTGTCGGGACGGGTCAAGGAACCCGGGGTGAAACTGGCGCCCGCGGGCATCAGTGCGCGCGAGTTGATCGAAGACCATTGCGGCGGCATGGCCGACGGCCACGGCTTCAGGGCCTATCTGCCCGGCGGCGCATCCGGCGGCATATTGCCGGCGAGCATGGCAGACCTGCCACTCGAATTCGGTGCCCTGGAGGCGCACGGTTGTTTCGTCGGGTCTCACGCGCTGATTGTGCTCGGCGACCAGGACGATCTGCGCGAAGTTGCACTCAATCTCATGCATTTTTTCGAAGACGAAAGTTGTGGCCAGTGCACACCGTGCCGGGTAGGCACACGCAAGGCCGCGACATTGATGAGCACCCCCAACTGGGATACCGGACTGCTGCGCGAACTGGCCCAGGCCATGTCCTCTGCTTCGATCTGCGGCCTTGGCCAGGCCGCCGGCAACCCGTTGCTTTCGTTGTTACGGTATTTTCCGGAGGAACTCGAGGCATGAGCAGCGAGTTTTTTACGCTGGTGGTGGACGGGCGGGAAATCGAAGCCCGGCCGGGGGAGACGATCTGGTCGGCTGCAAACCGCCACGGCATCGAGATTCCGCACCTTTGCCATAACCCGCAACCCGGTTATCGCCCGGACGGCAATTGCCGCGCATGTGTAGTCGAAATCGAAAGCGAACGCACACTCGCCGCGTCCTGCGTTCGCGAGGCTCAGACCGGGATGCGGGTATCGACCGCGACCGGGCGGGCGCGCGCAGCGCAAACAATGATGCTGGAGTTGCTGCTCGCCGATCAGCCGCAACGCGAATCCTGCCATGACCCTCAATCACGCTTGTGGCAGTGGGCCGATCGACTCGGTGTTTCGGCGAGCCGTTTTCCTGCCGATAGCGTCAGCCATACCGACCGCAGCCATCCGGCTATGGCGGTATTTCTCGATGCCTGCATCCATTGCAACTTGTGCGTCCGCGCCTGCCGCGAGGTCCAGGTCAACGACGTGATAGGCATGGCGCATCGCGGTCATCTCAGCAAAATAGTTTTTGATTGCGACGACCCAATGGGCGACAGCACGTGTGTCGGTTGCGGAGAATGCGTGCAGGCCTGCCCGACAGGCGCATTGATCGAATCGGCGCTAGTTGACGAATCCGGCGCGGGCGTCGCTTCAGAACTTGAAGAGACTCACAGTGTCTGCCCGTATTGCGGAGTCGGCTGCCAGTTGACCTATCTGACCGCTGACGATCGCATTGTCGCGGCGCGGGGACGCAATGGACCGGCCAATCGAAACCGGCTCTGCATCAAAGGCAGATTCGGACTCGATTACATCCACCACACAGAGCGCCTGACGCGACCGCTTATACGCCGTGACGGCGTGCCGAAAAGCGCCGCTGCAGACATTGATCCTGCGAACTTTCTGGCACATTTTCGCGCAGCGAGCTGGGATGAGGCGCTGAACCTTGCTGCGAGCGGTCTCGCCGATACCCGCCGCGAATCCGGCGCAACCTCCGTTGCCGGTTTCGGCTCCGCCAAGTGTTCCAACGAGGAGGCCTACCTGTTCCAGAAACTCATGCGCGCCGGACTTGGCAGCAATAACGTCGATCACTGTACCCGCCTGTGTCATGCCTCATCGGTCGCTGCGCTGCTCGAGGGCATCGGATCCGGCGCGGTAACAGCGCCGTTTACCGCGGTCGAGCAGTCAGATGTAATTATCGTGATCGGATCCAATCCGACCGAAAACCACCCGGTGGCCGCCACCTTTTTCAAACAGGCCGCCAGGCGCGGCGCCACGCTTATCGTGATGGATCCGCGCGGGACAGCCTTGGGTCGCCACGCGACCCACACGCTTCAGTTCAAACCGGGCAGCGATGTGGCACTGCTCAATGCTCTACTGAATGTCATTGTCACCGAGAAATTGTGGAATGCCGAATATGTCGCACGCCACACCGAAGACTTCGCGGTTCTCAGGACGCACCTCGAACCATTCACCCCGGAAGCTATGGCGCCATTGTGCGGTATCGATGCCGCAACTCTCAGAACTATCGCGCGGGTCTACGCCGGTGCCGACGCGGCGATTATTTTCTGGGGCATGGGCATCTCGCAACACGTCAACGGAACCGACAATGTCCGGTGTCTGATCGCGCTGGCAACTTTGACCGGCCAGATTGGCCGCCCCGGAACAGGTTTGCATCCGTTGCGCGGACAGAACAATGTCCAGGGCGCGTCGGATGCCGGGTTGATCCCCATGATGTACCCGGATTACCAGGGCGTCGAACTGGCATCTGCGCGAGAACAGTTCGAACTGGCGTGGAATACATCACTCAACCCTGAACGCGGGCTGACGGTCGTGGAGATCATGCACGCCATACACGCCGGGGATATCCGCGCCATGTATATCCTCGGAGAAAACCCGGCCATGTCCGATCCCGATCTGACTAATGCCCGAGCCGCATTGGCGCGCCTCGGACACCTCGTCGTACAGGACCTGTTCCTGACCGAAACCGCGCGTTATGCCGATGTCATCCTGCCGGCCAGCGCCTGGCCCGAGAAAACCGGCACGGTCACCAATACCAATCGTCAGGTGCAAATGGGCCGGCCGGCCCTGACTCCACCGGGCGATGCCAGACCCGACTGGTGGATAATCCAGGAGATCGCCCGGCGCATCGGCCTTGACTGGCACTACTCTGGGCCGCGAGAAGTATTCGCGGAAATGGCGGGACTGATGCCGTCGCTGACTCATATCACCTGGGAACGCCTGCAAACGGAGAACGCGGTGACCTATCCCTGCGACAACGCGACCCACAATGGCAATGAAGTTGTGTTCGGCGACGGGTTTCCGCGAACCGGGGGACGCGCTCGCCTGGTGCCAGCGACACCGTCCCCGGCCGATGAAATTCCAGACCAGGACTATCCGCTGGTTCTGTGCACCGGCCGCCAGTTGGAACACTGGCACACCGGTGCAATGACCCGCCGCTCCGAAATTCTCGACGAGCGCGAACCCGAGGCAGCCGCATTTATGTGTGCAAGCGAACTGGATCGGGCCGGAATCGCCGCCGGGGAGAAGGCAAGTCTTGCAACCCGCCGCGGTGAAATCGAAATCGCTATTCGCTGCGACGATGCGGTTCCGGACGGCATGATCTTCGTGCCCTTCTGTTACGCCGAAGCAGCCGCAAACCTGCTGACCAACCCTGCCCTGGATCCCTACGGAAAGATTCCCGAATTCAAGTATTGCGCGGCAAGGGTATCGGCCCTGCGCAAGACCAAACCGGAGACCTGTAACACATGAAGACGCTCGGCAGAATCCGGCGCGAGTACCGCACGATGCAGGCAATGGTAAAAATTTATTGCGCGGGAAATCACGAGTCGGCGACGCAGCAGCCGTGCCCCGACTGCGAGGAATTTCTTGCCTACGCCAGCCAGCGGCTTTCGAAGTGTCCCTACGGGGAGGAAAAACCCACCTGCGCGAATTGCCCGATTCATTGCTACAAACGGGCGCGCCGCGAACAGGCAAAGAACATCATGCGTTACGCAGGACCGCGCATGCCGTTGCGCCACCCGTGGCTGAGCCTCAGACACAGCCTGGACTCTTTCCGCCGTGTCGCGCATCCGCTGGAATGGAGAAATAAAAATAATAAAAACAATAATTTATAATATCTTTCAATATTTTACTTTAGATACAATTACAACCAATGCTGCATCGCGCGGGCGCCGAAGAGGCGACCCCTGACCGCAACCGCAATACCGTTCCAGGCGCCGTCCAGCGCTCCATAGCGGATTGCCACGATACCGGCCGCCAGTTAAATGTCGTATTCAAAAAGCCATGAACGCCGAACCCGGTCGTGCCATTCGCGACCGGTCAACGGCGCCGGACAACAAACCCCGCTACGCATGGTGACCCCGGATGCGCTCCCGACAACGCGATCTCACTTCCGCACCCGATTTGAAACACGACGCCCTGGCCGGAGCGCTGCGGCGCCATCGCCCTGTTTATGTCGATCTCAAGCCTCCATGCAATCACGCCTGCCCCGCTGGCGAGAACATTCAGGCATGGCTCGACAAGGCGCAGGCGGGCGATTACGAGCAGGCCTGGCGCATCCTGGTTGCGGACAATCCGTTGCCCGCCATTCACGGCCGGGTTTGCTATCACCCCTGCGAAGACCAGTGCAACCGGCAGCATGTCGACCAGAGCGTCGGCATCCACGCAGTTGAGCGATACATCGGGGACCTCGCCATAGAGAAGCGCTGGAGACTCCCTACACCGGAAAACGATACCGGACAGCGCGTGCTGATCGTCGGCGGCGGACCGAGCGGTCTTTCGGCTGCGTATCACCTGCGCCGACTTGGACATGATGTCGAGATCCGCGAGGCAGGGCCGCTTGCCGGCGGCATGATGCACTTCGGAATTCCCGCATACCGGTTGCCACGAGACGTGCTGGATCACGAGGTCAAACGCATCCAGGATATCGGCGTCAAATTCGTGCTGGAACATCCCGTTGCCGATCTGCGCGAGGCAATTCGGGAGGGCAAGTTCGACGCCGCGTTTGTTGCGGTCGGTGCCCATCTTGCAAAACGAATCGACATCCCGGCGCGCGATGCCAGCGGTATCCTCGACGCCGTAAGCTTTCTGAAGGGGGTCAAGAATCAGTCCGCGCCAAAACTCGGACGCCGTGTCGCGGTATACGGCGGCGGCAATACTGCCATCGATGCCGCCCGCGTCGCCAAGCGTCTCGGTGCCGAGGAAGCGCTAATCATTTACCGACGCGACCGGGCACACATGCCGGCGCATGAATTCGAGGCCGACGAAGCTCTCGAGGAAGGCGTCAAGATAAACTGGTTACGCTCGATTCGCGCAATCGACGAATCCACGCTTACCGTTGAAGTGATGGCGCTCGACGAACACGGGAAACCGCATCCGACCGGCAAAACCGAAACCCTCGAGGCGGATGCACTGATCCTCGCCCTTGGCCAGGAATCGGACACCGAATTCCTGCGCTCGCTGCCGGGACTGGAGTTCGGCTATGACGGCACCGTCGTTGTCGACAGCAACATGATGACCGGTTGTCGCGGCGTTTTTGCCGGTGGCGACATGGTGCCATCGGAGCGGACAGTGACCGTCGCAGTGGGACATGGGAAACACGCGGCCCGCCACATCGATGCCTACTTGCGCAATAGCGTGTACGAAAGACCGCCGCCGCATCCGCTCGCCACCCATGACAAACTGCGGGTCGCTTACTACACCGATGCACGGCAACAGGACGAAAGACGGCTCTCAGGCGCAAGCCGTACCAGCGGGTTCGACGAAATCGTTTCTTCGCTGGATGCCGCGCAGGCACGCTACGAGGCGCAACGCTGTTTTTCCTGCGGCAATTGCTTCGAGTGCGACGGTTGCCTCGCCGCCTGTCCGGAGGACGCTGTGATCAAACTCGGACACGGGCATCGCTACAAGTTCGACTACAGCCGCTGCACCGGCTGCGCTGTGTGTTTCGAGCAGTGCCCCTGTTATGCCATCGACCTGATTCCGGAGCCCGGGACAGCCAGCGCCACGGGAATGCCTCATGCAGAGTGAAACACCGGCCCGCATCGCCACTGTCGACGGTAACGAAGCCGTCGCCAGGATTGCCTACCAGTGCAGCGATATATGCGTGATCTACCCGATCACGCCGTCTTCACCGATGGGCGAACTCGCTGATCAGTGGTCCAACCAGGCCAAGTCCAATGCCTGGGGTGATCGTCCCTCCATTGTGGAAATGCAAAGTGAGGCAGGTGCCGCCGGAGCGGTTCACGGCGCGCTTCAAACCGGTGCGCTGTGCACGACCTTCACCGCATCGCAGGGCTTGCTGCTGATGATCCCCAACATGTACAAGATTGCGGGCGAACTGACACCTGCCGTCTTTCATGTCGCGGCCCGCTCGCTGGCGGCGCAGGCCTTGTCGATCTTCGGAGATCATCAGGACGTAATGGCAACCCGCGCGACCGGATTCGCGCAACTGGTATCGGGTTCGGTCCAGGAAGCACAGGACTTCGCCCTGATCGCGCACGCCTCCACCCTGGCCGCGCGCATTCCGTTCATACATTTTTTCGATGGTTTTCGGACTTCGCATGAAATCAATACGCTGCGGCTAATCGGCCCCGAGCACGTGCGTGCGTTGATCCCGGAGGCATTGATATTCGAGCATCGCCGTCGCGCCCTGTCGCCGGAGCATCCGGTAATTCGTGGCACCGCCCAGAATCCGGATGTGTATTTCCAGGCGCGCGAGGCGGCAAATCCCTATTACGTCGCGGTGCCCGAAATCGTTCGCTCGAACATGGAGGCGCTCGCGGCACTAACCGGACGACACTACAGGCTGTTCGATTACCACGGCCATCCCGCGGCAGAGCGTATCGTCATCCTCATGGGCTCCGGGGCCGAAACCGCGCGCGAGACCGTCAACTGCCTGGCCGCCAGGGGTGAGCGCGTCGGTGCGTTGCAGGTTCGATTGTATCGCCCATTCTGCGCCCGCTCGCTAACCGCCGCATTGCCTTCTACCGTGCGCCGGATCGCAGTGCTCGACCGCACCAAGGAGCCCGGCTCCTGCGGCGAACCACTGTATCTCGACGTGGTGGCGGCGATGGCCGAGCACAACTCCCAACCGACCGATATCCGGATAGTCGGTGGCCGGTATGGACTGTCATCGAAGGAATTCACACCGGCGATGGTCAAAGCCGTGCTCGACAATCTCGCGAGCGAAACGCCGCGCACCCACTTCACAGTCGGCATTAATGACGACGTATCCGATTCCAGTCTGTTCGTCGAATCCGGGTTCGACATCGAGCCAGACGACACCTACCGGGCGATTTTCCATGGATTGGGCGCCGATGGCACGGTTGGCGCCAACAAGAATTCGATCAAGATACTAGGCAAACAGCCGGGCACCTATGCGCAGGCCTATTTTGTCTATGACTCGAAAAAGTCCGGGTCGCAGACGGTGTCGTATCTGCGATTCGGCAAACGACCGATTGCGGCAAGCTACCTGATCGATTGCGCCGACTTTATCGGTTGTCACCAGTTTGAGTTTCTGTGGCAATTCGATGTCGTCTCGCGCCTGCGTGACGGAGGCTGCCTGTTGCTCAATACGGCTATTGCGCCGGAAGAGGTATGGCAGCGGCTGCCGCGTTCGGTGCAGCAGGCCATCGTCGACAAATCGGCGCGCGTATTCGCCATCGATGCCTATCGTGTCGCGCGTGAACACAATCTCGGCCAACGCATCAATACCATCATGCAAACCTGCTTTTTTGCAATTGCCGACGTAATGCCCGCGGCGGTCGCGGTCGCCGAGATCAAGGACGCGATCGACAAGACCTATGCCTTGAAAGGCAAGGACATAGTCGCCCGGAATCACGCCGCCGTCGATGCCGCGTTGGCCGGGCTCAGCGAACTGGCGGTACCGGACACAGCCGACGCGACATCCGATATCGCTCCGCCTGTTCCAGACAGTGCTCCCGAGTTTGTGCGACGGGTCACCGGGCCGATCATGGCCGGTCGCGGCGAACAACTGCCGGTCAGCGCATTGCCTCCGGACGGCACCTACCCGACCGCGACTGCTGCCTGGGAAAAGCGCAACATCGCGCGCTTCGTGCCGCAATGGGATCCCGATCTCTGCATTCAGTGCGGCCAGTGCAGTTTCGTTTGCCCGCACGGCGTGATCCGCGCCAAGTTTTTCGACCGTGCCCGTCTGGAAACCGCGCCCGCCGGTTTTCTCAGTGCTCCGCTCAACGCGCGCGGTTTTCCCGACACCAGCTACTCGCTGCAAATCTACGCTGAGGACTGCACCGGCTGCTCGCTCTGTGTCGACGCATGCCCGACCCGTAGCGTCGAACGTCCAGGAGAACGCGCGATCAATATGCGCGAGAAAGCGAAAGACATGGCGAATGGCAGAAGCCATATCAGGTTCTTCGAGCAGCTTCCCGATACCGACCGCGCCAACGTGGACTTCGGCAACGTGCATGGGGTGCAATACCTGCCACCGCTGTTCGAGTTTCCAGGTGCATGTGCGGGCTGCGGTGAGACGCCTTATCTGAAACTCCTGTCACAGCTTTTCGGCGATCGAGCGATCATCGCCAACGCAACGGGATGCTCGTCGATCTACGGCGGCAATTTGCCAACTACACCATGGAGCAAGAATCAGGAAGGACGTGGGCCGGCATGGTCAAACTCGCTGTTCGAGGACAACGCCGAATTCGGCCTCGGCTTCCGGCTCTCGGCCGATCAGCACAACCGGCTGGCGCGACAACTTCTGAGCGAACTGGGTGACGAAGTCGGGCGCACGCTGGCCGCTGAGATCCTCGATGCCCGCCAGGACGAGGAACGCGAGATCCGTGTGCAGCGCAATAGGATCGATCAACTGGTCTCGCGCCTCGAAGGGCTGGACGACGAGCGCGCGCGACGCCTCGCTTCCGTGGCCGCACACCTGGTCCGCCGCAGCATCTGGCTGGTCGGGGGCGACGGCTGGGCCTATGACATCGGATACGGCGGCCTCGACCACGTCCTCTCAATGGACCGCGACGTAAACGTTCTGGTTCTCGACACCGAAGTCTATTCGAATACAGGCGGCCAGATGTCGAAGGCGACGCCGCTCGGCGCCGTGGCGAAATTTGCCGCGGGAGGCAAGGCGGTCGCCAAAAAGGACCTGGCGTTGCAGGCGATCGCTTATGGCAATGTGTACGTAGCGCGAGTCGCACTCGGCGCGAATCCGCAACAGACCCTGCTGGCCTTCCGCGAAGCCGAGCGCTACCCGGGCCCTTCGCTGATTCTCGCGTACAGCCACTGTATTGCACATGGCATCAACATGGAGAAGGGCCTGCAACAGCAAAAACTCGCCGTGGATTGCGGCCACTGGCCGCTGCTGCGCTATAACCCGTTGCTGCGTGAATCCGGTCACAACCCGTTCCTGCTCGACTCACGCCGCCCGACCGTTACCGTGCGCGACTATGCGTATAACGAAGCGCGTTACCGGATCCTCGACCTGACCCACCCGCAGGAGGCCGCCCGGCTGATGGAAATGGCCCAGGCCCAGGTCGACTCACACTGGAAGATCTACGAAAACATGGCGGCGCACGGCGTCGCCGGCAATCCGTACGGACATACCGCAAAGGACACCATGGCACAGGGAGAGTCTCGATGAACATGAGCACGCGGTACATGGGTCTGGCCCTGCCCCACCCGATCGTGGCCTCCGCTTCGCCATTGACGCGCACGCTCGATAGCATCCGCCAGCTCGAAGATCATGGTGCGGCTGCGGTGGTTCTGCCATCGCTGTTCGAGGAACAGATTCTGCAGGAACAGGCTGCATACCGGCACCTGATGGAGGCCGGCGCAGAAAGCTTTGCGGAAGCACTGAATTATTTTCCCGAATCCGATGCTGCCGATCGATGCTCGGACCGCTATCTCGAGCTGATCGATTCCGCTATCACAGGCGTCGACATCCCAGTGATAGCCAGCCTCAACGGCGTTTCCGCCGCTGGCTGGGTCGAATTTGCAACCAATATAGAAGCAGCCGGTGCAGTAGCGATCGAATTGAACATTTTCTATATCGCCACGGACCCGAACGAAACCGGAACCACGGTTGAGCAGCGTTATATCGAGGTCTTACGCTCAGTAAAAAGCGCGGTGTCGATTCCGGTAGCCGTAAAGATCGCTCCTTTTTTCAGCGCACCTGCAAACATGATTCGGCAACTGGTCGATGCCGGCGCCGATGGCGTGGTGTTGTTCAACCGTTTCTATCAACCCGATTTCGATATCGAGAAGCTCGCGGTATCACCGGTTCTGGACCTGAGCCGGCCGGTCGACATTCGGCCGGGACTGTTCTGGATTTCGCTGCTCTCCGATCAAATCGACGCGTCGATCGCCGCGAGCAGTGGCGTTAACAGCTCCGCCGAGGTGATCAAGTACTTGCTCGCCGGAGCCGACGTGGTCATGACGACCTCGGCCCTGCTGCGCCTCGGTCCGGAGTACATAGCAAGCCTGCATGAAGGTCTTACAGAGTGGATGCAGCGGATGGGGTTTGCGAGCATCGAGGCCATGCGCGGAACGATGAGCCGCAAGAATCTGCCCGATGTCGAGGCATTCGAGCGGACCAACTATATCGAGGTTCTGGACAGTTATCGGCCGCGCTGGGGTTAGCCCAGGCAGCACCCCGGCACCGGTTCACGGCTACGCTATGAATAGTCGGCCCTGAATTCGCGGTGCAGCCTCAATTTGCGCCGGCTGCAGGTCGCATTCTAGGAGCCGCTGAAACGACTGGTGAGACCGTCCCAGCAACGCAGATAGTCCTGTTGCAACTCGTGCGCCTGCATTGCAAAAGGTGTCGGCTGAATCATGTAACGCGACTCCAGCATAAATGCCATCGTGTCCTCGTAGCGTTCCGGGGCGAGCTCGCAATGCGACGCGCCCTCGAACGCCTCCAGGTCGGGGCCGTGCGCAGACATGCAATTGTGCAGACTCGCGCCACCCGCGCTGAACCCTCCGGGTTTGGCATCATAAACGCCATAAAGAAGCCCCATAAACTCACTCATCACATTGCGGTGATACCACGGCGGCCGGAAAGTGTTTTCCGCCACCATCCAGCGCGGCGGAAAAATCACAAAGTCGACATTGGCCGTGCCTGGGGTGTCCGATGGCGATGTCAGCACGGTAAAAATTGATGGGTCGGGATGATCATAGCTCACTGTGTTTAGCGCATTGAAGCGCCGCAAATCGTACTTGTAAGGTACCGAGTTGCCGACCCAGGCAACGACATCCAGCGGAGAGTGCGACAGCGGTGCCGCATACAATCTGCCGGCAAATTTGCACAGCAGGTGAAAATCTCCCTCCCGTTCATCGAATGCCGCCACCGGCGCCAGGAAGTCGCGATCGTTAGCATAGCCGTCCGAACCCACCGGGCCGCGCTCGGGCAGTTGCAACGGCGCGCCGTAATTCTCGCAGACGTAGCCGCGGCTCGCACCGTCACGCAGGACGACGCGAAATTTCATACCTCGCGGGACGACCGCGATTTCCCCGGGCTCGCAATCCAGAATCCCACACTCGGTGTGCAACCTGATTCGGCCCTGCTGCGGCAACAACAACAACTCACCGTCGGCGCAATAAAAAAAACGCGATTCCATCGAGCTGGTGGCAAGATACATGTGGATACCGATGCCGACCTGCGCAAGTGCGTCGCCGTTTGCCGCGAGCGTCACCAGCCCATCGACAAAATCACGCGGCGCCTGAGGGATCGCGAATGGATCCCAGCGCAACTGGTTTGGCGGCATGGCTGCATCGGCCGCATAGCCGGTGCGCAAAAGATTGGATTCCAGCGGTTCGAATTCGCCCTGAACGACCGACGGGCGAATCCGGTAAAACCAGGTACGCCGATTAGCCGACCGTGGCGCCGTAAATGCTGTCGTGCTGAATTTCTCGGCGTACAGGCCATAGGGACAGCGTTGCGGCGAAAACTGACCGATCGGCAACGCGCCTTCGAGCGCCTCCGAGCTGTGCTCGTTTCCGAAACCGGACAAATAGTCGAGCGACGCTGCGCCCCGCGGCCTGGCGGCAGCATCGGTGTTTATCGAATTCGCCACATCCTGCTCCTCCAGCAAAAACCCAGACGATTCGTTGGCATTCAACTAGCGCGGCGGATCGTAGCGCTTGATGCGCTGGTCGATCCTGCCGAAAATTGACCGGCCGTCATGGTCCAGCATTTCGATCTCGATCCGATCGCCGAATCGCATGAACGGTGTGCTCGGACTGCCGTTGGCAATGGTCTCGAGACAGCGGACTTCTGCAAGACAGGAAGACCCGTCTTTGCTACCGACGTTGGCGACTGTGCCAGAGCCGATTATAGTCCCCGCAATCAGTGGCCTGGCCTTTGCGGCATGCGCAATCAACTGGGCGAAATCGAATGTCATATCGACTCCGGCGTTGGGCGATCCGACTTTATTGCCATTCAGAACGGAGTGCAGCGGCAAATGCAGGCGTACGCCGTCCCATGCGTCACCGAGCTCGTCAGGGGTCACCGCGACAGGGGCAAAAGAGGTTTGCGGTTTCGACTGGTAGAAGCCGAATTGTTTTGCAAGTTCACCGGGAATCAGATTACGCAATGACACGTCGTTGACCAGTGCGATCAGCTTGATGTGGTTGCGCGCGGATTCGACCGACACCCCGGCCGGCACATCGTCGGTGATCACGGCAACCTCTGCTTCGAAATCAATCCCCCATTCCTCGTTCTCTATCAGCACGTCATCGCGCGGACCGATCAGCGCGTCCGATGCGCCCATATAGATCAGCGGATCGCTCCAGAACGACTCCGGCAACTCCGCGCCACGCGCCTTGCGCACCAGCTCGACATGGGTGACATAGGCACTGCCATCCGCCCAGTGATAAGCGCGCGGCAATGGCGCCGCCACCGCCGCCGGATCGAAATCAAATGCGCCATCCGCGGCGCCGGCCTGCAAGCGCCCGTAGACCTCCGCCAGTCGCGGCTGGGTTTGCGCCCATTCGTCGAGAGCGGCCTGCAGCGTGGGCGCAATGTCCGGCACGCGAACGGCCTGGTCCATCGCCCGATCCACCACTATAAGGGTGCCGTCGCGACCGCCTTCTTTGAGACTTGCCAGTTTCACTGTGTAACTCCATTAGCTGTACCGCACGCAATGCGCCGGTAGCAAAACGACTTACACCGGCCCCGCAACGGAATGTTTTGAGCGCGCCGGCGACAAAACC
>Ga0224504_10000253_pt1 | contig 23924 bp, 23 predicted proteins | sample SF_Oct11_sed_USG_3_FD_170160 | JGI IMG/M metagenome (GOLD analysis project Ga0224504, IMG submission 170160) | Sediment microbial communities from San Francisco Bay, California, United States - SF_Oct11_sed_USGS_24 | ecosystem: Environmental > Aquatic > Marine > Sediment | place: USA...
CTTGATCTCGCCCGAGCCGTGCTTCTCCGCCATCACCTTCGTCAACGCCGCCGTCAACGTCGTCTTGCCGTGGTCAACGTGACCGATCGTGCCTACGTTTACGTGCGGTTTTGTTCTTTCAAACTTCTCTTTAGACATGAGCCTTTCCTGCTTATTCTAAGTTTGTAAGTCGATCTTTCCGTTTCCAACACCGCGATCTCAGGTCACGGCACTCTCAAATTTTCCACGGCAGAGTCTGGAGCCCACACCCGGATTTGAACCGGGGACCTCTTCCTTACCAAGGAAGTGCTCTACCCCTGAGCTATGTGGGCAACGATCCTGCGCTCAGACCTTGTCTGGAGCGGGTGATGGGAATCGAACCCACATCATCAGCTTGGAAGGCTGAGGTTCTACCTTTGAACTACACCCGCAATTCAACAAAGCGCCTTCGTTCAGCCCCGCAATACCTTCTAAATTTCTAGATTCCGTCGCTTCCCTGGCAGTTCAGCGAGCTGCCGGACAGCCACTGAACTACACCCGCCATTTCCGGCCGTATCAACGGCCCCTAACCTTCGCCGCACACGTTTTTCAAACGTGCAAAAACCCTGACAGTCCTCACTTGTCAAACCGTCCGGATTTCTGAATCTGTCTTTGTCTTCCCCTCGGCGCGCCGCCAACCCAGCTACGCGCATGGTTCAGATCGTGTCTCGCGGCCGTCCCTCTCAGAGCACACCGTTGGCCGAACGCAGCAGTGTAATCCTGCTATACTTTCGCTTGCCTCGGTCCTCCGCCAAAGTATCTGGTGGAGGAGGTAGGATTCGAACCTACGTAGGCATAGCCAGCAGATTTACAGTCTGCCCTCGTTGACCGCTTGAGTACCCCTCCGCGGACACAAGCCGGCTATTGTCTAACCGCCTCTCCTGTGTGTCAACCGCCAGCGAGCTTTTTTTTGCTATGCGGCAACGGCCGAACCCCGCGGTATCTCCCGCTTTCAGCCGTTCATTGCCCAGTGCCATGGCTCGTAGATGATCCCCCGGGGATTGTCTCGCGGATAGGACATCGAGAAGCCGAAACGACCCGCATTTGCGCCCAGCCACCGGAAAGCCGCGGAATCCTCGAACTCCTCGGTCAGCGGCCGCGAGCCCGGCGTCGCTATGTCGACGGCCAGGCCTGTATGGTGCTCGCTGTGCCCCGGCGCGGCGTTGACCTCGAGGATCTCCGTAATCGATTGACCTGCATTGATTTTTTTGCGAATCAACGCGGCCTGGTATTCGTAACCGCGGTATCCGGAGACAATAAGCAGGGTGATGCCATCGCCGGCTGCTGCCTCGACCATCGCGTGCCATTGCTCCGCGGCGTCCGGCGCAAGGCGCTGCATGCGGCCCACCAGGTTCGGCCCTACTTCCACGAGTGCGTCCGCCTCGTCATAGGCGGGCGGGCCGCCGGATTTCCCGTAGTCGGCGGGGATACCGAGTTCCTGGTGAAGTTCGCGTAGCATATCGGGGCAGGATTGTACCAGCCGCACCGGAACATGGGCTGTAATGAGAGAGATGAGCGAAGACAGAATCTATACCGCGAGGGGCGAGGGTGAGCCCGGAGAAATCGAGCCCTTCCGCTTCAACGATGAGGTCGCGGCCGTATTTCCCGACATGCTGCGGCGGTCGATCCCCGGCTACGCGGCGTCGCTGGAGGCGATTGGCTCACTCGCGGCGCGCTACGTCCGGTCCGGCAGCAACTGCTACGATCTCGGCTGCTCGCTCGGCGCCGCCTCGCTTGCCATGCGCCAGGGGATCCGCGCCGAGGGCTGCCGTATCGTCGCGATAGACAATGCGCCGGCGATGGTCGGGCGTTGCCGCAACATCGTTCGCGAGGAATACCTGCGCGACCCGAAGGGCACGCCGGTCGATATCGTCGAGGGCGACATACTCGATGCCGAACTGTCGAACGCGTCCATGGTGGTGCTGAACTACACGCTGCAGTTCCTGCCGCTCGCGGAGCGCGAGACGATGATCCGGCGCATCTTCGAAGGCCTCAATGACGGCGGCCTCCTCGTGCTGTCGGAGAAGGTGGTCGACCCGGACCCCGCGATGGAGTCCTTGCTCGTGGATCTCCACCACGAGCACAAGCGGCGTAATGACTACAGTGCCCTCGAAATCAGCCGCAAGCGTGCTGCGCTCGAGAACGTGCTCATCCCGGAGACCGTCCATGAACACCGCGACCGGCTGTTGCGTGCCGGCTTCAGCAGCGCGGCCGTGTGGCTGCGCTATTTCAACTTCGTTTCCATCATCGCCATCCGATGACCGTACCGGAGACCGCTGCACTCACTGACGTACTCGGGAAACTGCAGCTCGAGCACTGGCTGGGTCCGCTGCTCGCGCTGCAGGCGGAGCGCATGTCGCCGTCTGCGCACGGGGACTTCGAACACTGGCAGGAGGTCGTTACCCGGTTGCCATCGGCGTCCAACGATGCGGAACGACGCAGGTTTCTGTTGCAGCTTGCGCCGTGGCGCAAGGGGCCGTTCGATATCGGTGGGGTGCACATCGACGCCGAGTGGCGCAGCGACCTGAAGTGGCAGCGCGTCGCAGGCGCAATCGCCCCGTTGGCGGACCGGCGAGTACTCGACGTCGGCTGCGGCAACGGTTATTACGCCCTGCGCATGGCGGATGCCGGCGCTGTCGCCGTACTCGGGATCGACCCCACCTTGCTGTATGTCATGCAGTTTCTCGCGGTAATAGCGCACTTGCCGTCACAGCCGGTTGCGGTTCTGCCGCTGCGTCTCCACGAGCTTCCGGGTGCGTGCCATGCTTTCGATTCGACGTTTTCGATGGGCGTCCTGTATCACCAGCGGTCACCGCTGGAACACCTGCAGCAGCTGCGTGCCACGCTGCGGCGTGGCGGGCAGCTGGTGCTGGAAACGATCTACATGCCCGGGGAGGAATCCTGTGCGTGCACGCCACCCGACCGCTACGCACGGATGAAAAACGTCTGGCTCTTGCCCACGCTCACGGAGCTGACCACCTGGCTCAGGCGCAGCGGTTTTCGGGACGTCGAGATCGTCGACACCACGATCACGACGAGCGAGGAACAGCGATCGACCCAATGGATGAGCTTCGAATCGCTCGCCGAGGCGCTGGATCCGGAGGATTCCACCCGCACCGTGGAGGGCTGGCCGGCGCCGCACCGTGTCGTCGCCACCGCGACTGCGCCGTAGGAGCTCTCGTACCGCGACCGCTGGTCGCGCACATGCGGTCGATCAATGCTGCGACGTCGGCTCAGTAGCCCGTCGCAGTCACTTCGCAGCGTTCATGAGCAACCTCTTCCCCGTCGGTCAGCTCGCGGAAGAACCAGATAGACGTTGTCGCCGCGAAAGAGTCCGGCCCGCCATTGATCGAGTGCGCCGGCCGGTAAACGTAGCCACCGGAAAAATAGACGTCCGTCGCAACCTCGGTTCCGACACACTCGCTGTGGGTGTAGTTGCCGACTACCAGGTACCCTTCGCGATTCGCGGTCGATGACTGCCAGGGAATCGTCGCGCCCGGCTGGATACGCTGCAGCCAGGTCCTGGCACCGGAACCGGGATCGGCCCGCAGTTCCTTCACGGCGACATCTTCTGTATCGGTGTCTTGCCAGTCGATTAATCCGCTCTCCAGGATGAGCGGCGTCCTGATCACTGCGGTCGGCTCGATGTCGTCGAGGAAATACAGAATCCGCGCGCCGGTCGATGACTTCAGCTTGAAGCCGAGCGTTCCGGGCGGAAGATAGGCATAGCCGCCGCGCTTGAGGCTGACGTCGGCGACGCTCAATTCACCATCGATCACGAATATCTCGAGCGTCTTGTCGGGCGACGCTCCGCTGGTGCCCTGCCATGACGATGGCAGGTCGATCCGGTAACTGCCGCCGGTGCTGTCGCTGTTCGCACCGACCAGGCCTTTCGCTCGCACACCCGGCAAACCGGCGATGAAAACGTCGGCAACTTCGTCGACGCGCACGTAGGCTGGATACGGAACATCGGGCTGGCTGGGTGCGCACGCCGTCATCTGCAAGGCCAGTGCACAGAAAAGAAGACCGCGAAACGGCTGGATCGTCATGCTGCATCTCCCAACGGTTCGGGCATGAACCGGGCAAGAAAAAAGCCGCCCAGAAACTGGGCGGCACAGTAAGCGGAAGATGGCTCGGGCGGGTTGCAGTGCGCAGGAATGATCAAAACGTCAATGTCGTGATGGAACTCCGCGTAGTACTGCTTCCGTGCACGCAAGCCGCTTGGTCTCTGGTCAGCTGGCACCGATCAATCGCTGCTCGCTTCAGGTGACGCGTTGAGAGGAAGCACGTAGCACCTGCCATAGATTCATGCGTCCGGCATGGCGACTCGCCTGCACTGCCTTACTGCATCTCATCTCCGTGCGTACCGGATTGGTACCGGCGGAATGCTACTACATCTTGTGTAGGAAGGCGAGCAATGCACAAGATATAGATAGAGTGTAAAAAATCGCGACGATCAACGAGGAACGCGATACGCTTTTGCGCCTCGTTTCAGTGAAGGGATCAAGGGGTGAGCGGTTTGACCCACGACGAACAACACGAGGGGCGTGCGACCCACCAGTGGGTCGGTTTGTTTCTCGGCCCGCTGCTTGCGATCGTCATGCTGCTCGCGGGCGCGCCGGAAGGGCTTGGCGATGCTGCATGGCGCACGGCGGCGATCGGCATCCTCATGGCTGTCTGGTGGGCCACGGAGGCCATACCCATCGCGGTAACTGCGCTGCTGCCGCTCGTGGTTTTCCCGATGCTCGACATCGCCTCGATTCACGACACGGCGAGACCCTACTCGAACAAGGTGATCTATCTTTTTCTTGGCGGATTCATCGTTGCGTTTGCCATGCAACGCTGGAACCTGCACCGCCGTATCGCGCTCAACGTGCTGCAGGTCGTCGGTGGTAACGGCCGCTCGCTGGTCGGTGGCTTCATGATCGCGAGCGCGATCATCAGCATGTGGGTCATGAATACGTCGACGACAATGATGCTGCTGCCGATTGCCGTCTCCATCATCGGCGTCATTCATACCTCCGTTGCGGGACTGACGGAGAAGGGCAAGCGCGACTTCCAGTACGCGCTGCTGCTCGGCATCGCCTACAGCGCAACGATCGGCGGGATGACGACATTGGTGGGTACCGTGCCCAACGCATTGCTCGCCGCTTTCATGCTGGACACCTACGGCACCGAGATCGATTTCGCGCGCTGGATGCTCGTGGGCATACCGCTGGCCATCTTCATGTTGCCACTCTCGTGGCTGGTGCTGACGCGGGTCGTGTTCAAGGTGGACTTCGTGACGTCGACTGAAGCCCGCTCGGAACTCAGGCGCATGAAGGAAGAGATGGGCAACATCTCGGTTCCGGAAATTCGTGTGGCAATCATTTTTGCGTGCATGGCACTGCTGTGGATGACACGGCCGTTGCTGACAAACCTGCCGGGGCTCGGAGCGCTTGACGATTCCGGTATCGCGATGGCGGGCGCGATCGCATTGTTTCTCGTCCCCAGCGGCTCGAAAGAGGACCCTCTGCTGTTGCGCTGGCATTACGCGGAACGGCTGCCCTGGGGCGTGCTGATCCTGTTCGGCGGTGGATTGACTCTCGCAAGCGCGGTCGCGAAAACGGGGCTTGCGGAGTGGCTCGGCATGAGCCTGCAGGCGGTCGGCGACCTGCCGCTCTGGGTCGTCGTCGTCACGGCCGCCGCGATGATTATTTTTCTCACCGAACTGACCAGCAATACGGCCACGACGGCGACGTTCCTGCCTGTGGTGGGCGCGATCGCGCTCGAGGCGGGCTTCGACCCGATCATCCTGACCGTTCCGGTGACGCTCGCGGCCAGCTGCGCGTTCATGTTGCCGGTTGCGACACCGCCGAACGCCATCGTTTTCGGTTCCGGGATGCTTACCATTCCGAAAATGGCGCGTGCGGGCCTGGCACTGAACCTGATCGGCATCGGGCTGGTCGCAGCGGTCGCAATGACACTCGCACCCAGGTTCCTGCACTGAGGCTCACCCGATGAAAGAAAACTACGCGATCAGCGACGTCAACAAGGTTCGCCAGCTGCGCGAGAAAGCCCGGTACGACCGGGCAACTGTCCACGCGATTCTCGATGCCGGCCTGGTTGCCCACGTCGCTTTTGTGCAGGATCGTTCACCTGTCGTCGTGCCGATGATTTACGGCCGGGTGGACGAGACTTTGTACCTGCATGGGGCTCGCAAATCGCGCGCGATTCGACTGCTCGAACGAACGGACCGGGCATGCCTGAACGTGACTTTGCTCGACGGCATCGTGCTCGCGCGTTCGGCATTCAATTCGTCGATGAATTACCGCTCGGTAACGGTGTTCGGCACGCCGCAACTCGTGGACAGCCATGACGCCAGGCTGGAAGCGCTGCGCGTGATCAGTGAACAGTCGATGCCGGGACGCTGGGACGAACTCCGTGCGCCGCACGAGCGGGAGATCAAGATGACCGGCGTCATCCGCCTCGACATCGAGTCGGCATCGGCGAAGATTTCGGACGGCATGCCCGATGACGAGGACGAGGACTACGACATCCCGATCTGGGCCGGTGTCTTGCCGCTGGAATCGAGCTTCACCGAGCTGCTGGGCGATGACCGGTTAATCGACGGCGTCGCGCCGTCCGCTGTCGTGCAGGGCCTGCAGCGGCGCAAGCTCTAGCCGGAAACACGCAGGGTTGCCGCCGGCCGTCAGACCACGTTCGGAAACTGCGAGTGTTCGGCTTCGAGGCGCAGCAGCGCCTCCTTCGTGCCCAGCCCGCCGCCGAATCCCGTCAAATCGCCGTGGCTGCCGATCACGCGGTGACACGGCACGATGATCGGTACCGGGTTGCGGCCGTTTGCGGCACCCACCGCCCGCACGGCCCTTGGCCGGCCGATGCGTTCGGCGATATCGGAGTACGACGTCGTCTCGCCGTACGGGATCTGTTGCAGCGCGTGCAGCACGCTCATCTGAAACTCGGTGCCGCTGAGTTTCAAAGGCAGATCGAATTTCTTTCTTTCGCCTGCAAAGTACTCCGTGAGCTGGTGCCTCGCCGCCGCGAACGGCTTTTCGTTGTAGATCCAGTCGGGCTCGGGGTCCCTGCGCATGGAGCCTTCAGGAAAACTGACGAGGCACAGGGCATCGTCATCTCCAGCCAGCAGCAATTCACCGATCGGCGTATCAAGGTAGCAGTAATACATCGTTCATCCTCCGGAGCCCGGTGCCGAGCCCCATAATAGTAGTGCAGCGTAAGCGCGCCAGGGGCGCCAGCCCTGCGACATTTCCTCCAGATGCCCCGGCTTCAGCCGCTGGCGGCCGGGTCCGTCGAATGCGCGCAGCAGGCCGAGGTCAGCGGCCGGAAACGCATCCGGGTTTTTCACTGCTCGCATGGCCACGTATTGCGCCGTCCATTCACCGATGCCGGGCACGGCGATTAACGACTCCCGGAACGTCGCGGGGTCCTGCGAGGCATCGAAGGTCAGCGACCCGTTTACCACTGCCTGCGCCATGCGGCGCAGCGTCTCGGCGCGACCGCGGGTGAGGCCTGCGTTGTTGAACCGCGCGCGTGCCAGTCGCTCGGGTTCGGGAAACAGATGCGTGAGTCCGGAAAAGCCCTGGTCGCTCACCGGTTCGCCGTACGTATTCGCGATACGCCCGGCGATCGTCGTCGCCGCTTTTACCGATATCTGCTGCCCGAGTATCGCCCGGACCGTAAGTTCGAAGCCATCCCAGGCACCGGGCACGCGGACACCCGGATTCTTGTTCAGCAAACGCCCGAGAACCACATCCCGAGACAGGACGTTCGCGATCTCCTGCATCGGCGCGTCGAGGTCGAACATCTCGCGGCAGCGCTGTACGACGGGGAAAATGTTCCGCGTGCTGATACCGTGCATCGTCAGTACCACACCGCCTGCCTCCTGCCGTAGATCGATGACGCCCGGTTGCCCGTCGATCTTGATCGTGCGCAGGTAACGGTCGCCGTCTACCGACTCGATTCCGGGGGTGGCACGCGCGGAAAAAAATGCCAGCAACGCACGCCAGTCGAACGGCATGCGACAGGGCAGTTTCACCGTCAGTGCGGTTCCGCGATCGACATCATCGGACCGGTCCGCCGCACGGCGCAATTCGCGCGGCGAGCGCCCGTAGGTCTTGACGAACGAGTCATTGAAGCGGCGTATGCTGCCGTAACCCGCGGCCATGGCGATTTCCTGCATGGGCAGTCTTGTCTGGTCGATCAGTTGCTTTGCGAAATGGAGTCGCTGGGTGTGGGCGACCGCTAGCGGGCTCGCGCCGAGGTGCTTTGTAAACAGCCGCCGCAGATGCCGGCTCGTCACGCCGAGACGAGTAGCCAGCTCTTCAATGTTGCTGTCGTCGAGCGCCCCGCTGGCGATCAGTTTCAGCCCGCGGCGCACCGTGGTCGAGGTGCCGCTCCAGGCCGGCGTGCCGGGCGCGCACTCCGGCCGGCAGCGCAGACACGGCCGGTAGCCGGCCTCGCTGGCGGCAGCGGCAGTCGGAAAGAACATGACGTTTTCGCTCTTCGGCGTATTTGCCGGGCATATCGGTCGACAGTAAATACCCGTCGTCCTGACGCCGATATAGAATTGCCCGTCGAAGCGCGCATCGCGGGATTTTCTGGCTCGCTCGTAAATCTCTTCCTGCATCATGGGAAGAGTATAGTCCCCGCCCCGGCCAAAACCAGCCAGAATCGGACCTGTATGCGGAAACGGTTCCTGAACCGCGAACCGATGGATGGTCAGGCGTCGATGCCACCCAGGCACATGTATTTGATCTCGAGATAGTCGTCGAGACCGTACTTCGAACCCTCTCGCCCCTGCCCCGATTCTTTCATGCCGCCGAACGGCGCCATCTCGTTCGAGATTATCCCGGTATTGATGCCGACGATCCCGTACTCGAGCGCCTCCGCGACTCGCCAGACTCGCCCGAGATCCCGCGCGTAGAAATAACTCGCCAGCCCGAACTCGGTGTCGTTTGCCATCGCGATGACCTCGGCCTCGTCCCTGAAGCGGAACAGCGGCGCCACAGGGCCGAAAATTTCCTCCCTGAACACGCGCATACCGTCACTGACGTGCGTCAACAAGGTCGGCTCGATGAAACAGCCGCCCAGGCTCGAGCGTTGCCCGCCCGCTGCGACCTGCGCGCCTTGCGCGACTGCGTCACCAACGAATTCGAGCACATCGTTTGCAGCCTTTTCGTTGATCAGCGGACCGACGTCGACGCCTTCTTCCGTTCCGTCACCCAACTTGAGATCCGCCATGGCCGCCGCAAGCTTTTCCGCAAACTCGTCATAGATACCGTCCTGCACGAGAATCCGGTTTGCGCAGACGCAAGTCTGGCCGGCATTGCGAAACTTGCAGATGAGCGCACCTTTTACGGCCTCGTCGACGTCGGCATCGTCGAACACGATGAACGGCGCATTGCCGCCGAGTTCCATGGACGTGCGTTTCATCGTCCCGGCACATTGTTCGACGAGCAGCTTGCCGACCTCGGTCGAGCCCGTAAACGTCAGCTTGCGGACGATCGGGTTGCTCGTCAGCTCCGCGCCAATCTCTTTCGTATTACCGGCGACAATATTGATCACGCCGGCGGGCACGCCGGCACGCTCGGCAAGCTCGGCCATCGCGAGAGCCGACAGCGGCGTTTCGTTAGCCGGCTTGCAGACGACGGTACAGCCAGCGGCAAGTGCAGGTGCAATTTTTCGCGTCAACATGGCATTCGGGAAGTTCCAGGGCGTGATGCACGCGACGACACCCACCGGCTGCTTGATGACGACGATGCGCTTGTCCGGGGACGGTTGCGGGATCGTGTCGCCGTAAACGCGTTTCCCCTCCTCGGCGAACCACTCGATGTAGCTGGCACCATAGACAATCTCACCGCGCGATTCCGCGAGTGGCTTGCCCTGTTCGGCCGTCATGATCTGCGCCAGGTCTTCCTGCGCATCCATCGTGAGTTCCAGCCATTTTCGCAGAACCGCGGCACGATCTTTTGCCGTCGTCTGGCGCCACTCGACCTGGGCACGTTCGGCGGCCGCGATCGCGCGGCGGGTCTCCGCAGTGCCGCATTTCGCAATCTCGGTAATAACGCTGCCGTTGGCCGGATTGATGACGGACAGTGTTTCGCCACTGTCGGCGCCACACCACTGGCCGTCGATGTACGCCTGGTTCCTGAGTAGTGCCTGGTCTGAGATTTTCATGCCGCAATGCTCTCGTCGATTCTCGACAACAAGAAAGGGGCTGACGAGCTTAGAGCCAGCCAGCCCCTGAATCAATACGGCCGGTCGGGGGAGAGTTCGACCGTATCTTTTGTCGCACAGGGCCCGGAGTGTTTACGCAGCGTCGCGCGATGCAATCTTGCCGCTTTCCTGAAGCCAGCGCTCCAGGTCGTCAGAACCTCCGACCAGCGATCCGTCGACGAACACCTGTGGGTACGAGGTCGCGGCAGCGACGGCACGCAGCGTACGGTCCGTGTAGTCCCTGTTCAGCACCAGCTCTTCGTATTCGATGCCGGCCTGTCGCAGCAGGTCCTTCGCCTTCGCGCAGAACGGGCAGCCGGGGCGCGAGAACACGGTAACGTCGTGCGGCTTCTCGGCCTGCGGGTCGAGGTACTCGAGCATCGTGTCCGCGTCGGAGACGTGGAACGGATCGCCCGGCTCCCCGGGCTCGATGAACATTTTCTCGATAACCCCGTCGCGGACGAGCATCGAGTAGCGCCAGGAGCGTTTGCCGAAACCGAGGTCTTCCTTGCCGACCAGCAAACCCATGCCGTCCGTGAAGTCGCCGTTGCCGTCCGGCAGGAAGTTAACGCGGTCGGCCTTCTGGGAGAGCGCCCACTCGGACATCACGAACGCGTCGTTTACGGACACACAGATCACTTCATCGATGCCGTTGGCTTTGAACCACGGTTGCAGTTGGTTGTAGCGCGGCACGTGGGACGACGAGCAGGTCGGCGTGAATGCGCCCGGCAGCGAGAATACGATGACATTCTTGCCGGCGAAGATATCGTCGCTCGTCTGGTCGACCCAATTGTGGTCGCGGCGCGTCTTGAACGTAACGCTGGGTACCCGCTGTCCTTCGATGTTTTTGAACATGATTTTTCTCCTATGATTTCCGGTTAATGCTGTCGGTAAGCAGCTTCGACAGGCCCGCAGCGATCTGCCGTCTGTCCTCGGCATCGATACCAGTACTCAGTTCCATCGTTGCCGGTCCGCGTGTTTCTATGGCGCGCAGTCTAGGATTGTGTAGTCCATAAATAAAATGGTTTAATACGATCACTATTTACTACTAAATCGATTAATGAAATTACCGACTGTCAAGCAACTGCGTTACTTTGTCGCGCTAACCGAGACCGAGCATTTCGGGCGCGCGGCTGAAGCCTGTTTCGTCTCGCAATCGGCTTTCAGTAACGCGATCCAGGAACTGGAATCGCTCCTCGAGGTGCAGCTGGTGGACCGTACAAACCGCAGCGTAACGATCACGGCGATGGGGCAGCAGGTCGCGACACAGGCGCGGCTGTGCCTGCGCGATGTCGAGAGCCTGGTCGAAATGGCCCGTGGCCAGCGCGAGCCGCTGACCGGCGAACTGCACCTCGGGGTAATACCGACGATCGCGCCATTCCTGCTGCCCGCTGCTCTCCCGAAACTGCGGCGCAACTATCCGAAGCTGGAGCTTTACCTGCACGAGGACCAGTCACAGCGCATCTACGCACGGCTGATGGACGGCGAACTCGACCTGCTGTTACTCGCGTTGCCCTATGAAATGCGCGGCGTCGACATCTTGCCGCTCTTCAAGGATCGATTTTCACTCGCCTATCGACACGGTACCAAGCGCGTCGATCCGGATAATTACCGCTTCAACCGGCTCGATGCCGACAGCATCCTGTTGCTCGAAGACGGGCATTGCCTTCGTGACCACGCCCTCGCCGCCTGCAAGATTCGAAACACGCAGAAGATCCGCCGCATCGGCGCCAGCAGCGTGCTTACGCTTGTCGAGATGGTGGATGCCGACCTCGGCATCACGTTCCTGCCGGAGCTGGCGCGCGACTCGCTGATCCTGAAAAACACGCGCGTCCGGATGAAGCCGCTCGAGGAGAACAGTTACCGCACCATAGGTCTCGCCTGGCGCAAGGGCACGGACCGGGAGGAGGAGTTCAGGATGCTCGGGGAGTTTCTCGCAGAGCAGCACGCCTCGTAGGCAGTCAGGCGGCGATACCGAACATTCTGCCAACCTGTGCGGTCAGTGCCATGGCAAGCGCTCCCCAGAACGTGACGCGGACCGCCCCGATGAGGATCGGGGCACCGCCGGCACGGGCAGCAAGACCGCCGAGAAAGGCCAGGCAAAACAGCGAGGCGACGGCAACGGCCCAGATCTGGCTTGCGCCCGTGACGAGCCAGGCGACAATCAGTGGCAGCGCCGCGCCGATCGTGAACGTCGCAGCCGACGACCATGCCGCCTGCACCGGCTGGGCGTTTACCTTGTGCGATATGCCGATCTCGTCCCTCGCGTGTGCGGCGAGAGCATCGTGCTCCATGAGTTGATGCGCGACCTCGCCCGCAAGCTCTGGCTCGAGACCGCGATTCACATAGATATTCGCGAGTTCGTCTTTTTCGAGGTCATAGTCTTGCTCGAGGGCCCTCTTTTCGAGCTCGAGATCCGCGCGCTCCGTATCCGCCTGCGAGCTGACCGAGACATATTCGCCCGCCGCCATCGACATGGCGCCAGCGACGAGGCCGGCCGCGCCCGCGAGCAGGACATTTTCCTGGGTAGATTGTGCCGCTGCGACGCCGATGATGAGACTGGACGTAGAAACGATGCCGTCATTTGCGCCAAGTACGGCTGCACGCAGCCAGCCGACCCGATGCACTCTGTGGTGTTCTTCTTGACTCATTCAAGCCTCGCGAAATTTTGTGCTGTAGAGAATGGATGGCAACTCGCCACCCACCGCTTGCTGCTATAGTTTCGCACGAGATTCAACCTCAAGGTGACCCGAGAAATGATTAACGGCGATCGAAGCAAGTCTATCCCTCTGACGACATTTCTGACCGTATTTCTGGCTGCCTGCACCGGCGCTCCCGAAGGTGTGGAAACGGTTTCCGGGTTCGAGCTGAATCGCTACCTCGGCACGTGGTACGAAATCGCGCGCCTCGACCACAGCTTCGAGCGCGGCCTCTCCAACGTCACGGCCACCTACAGCCGTCGCGATGACGGCGGCGTCAAGGTTATCAACCGTGGTTACAACGATGAAGACAGGGAATGGGACGAGGCTGAGGGAAAGGCTTACTTCGTTGGCAATGAAGACGTGGGTCAGCTAAAGGTATCGTTCTTCGGGCCGTTCTACGGCGGTTACAATATCATCGAGCTGGATAAAGACGGTTACCAGTACTCGATGGTGGCCGGACCTGACCGGTCCTATTTGTGGATCCTCAGCCGGACGCCGCAGATGAATCCCGACGTGTTGCAAAAACTTATCGCAATGGCAGGCGAGCTCGGGTTCGCGGTAGACGAGTTGATCATGGTCGAGCACCGGGATGATTCATGAGCCCGTGATCCGTTTCGCATCCGCAAGCGCAGCCTCGAGGGCTGCGTCGCGCCCCGCGCGATAATCCTCGAAATCGAACGGCACAGGAATATCGGGCTCGAGTGTCGCCACGCCGGGGTTCCGGAAATATGGCGACAGCCAGAAGCAGTCGGTCCAGTCCCAGCATCCATCCTTGACGTCTTCCCAGGTGCTCCAGACGCGCAACATTATCCCCGAGTTAGGAAGCGTAAAGGGAGTACCACCGTTCGCGACGAAACGCATCCGGTCACCGGCCGCGCCGCCAACAACCTTCACCTGCTCGCCGCCGAATTCCTTGAACTGCGCAGTGGCCATGACGGCTGCTGAGAAAGTCTGGGGCGATGTGAGCACGTAGATGGGGCCGCCGTTTGCTACAAGCTCGGGCAGCTCCTTCGCGAAACGACTCGTCGCATCCGTTCCGCCACCATTGAAGCGCAGATCGACCACTGCAAAGGCGGGTCTTCTTCCAGCAAGTTCGACGGCCACTCCTTCGAGCCAGTCAACGAGCGAGCGCCCGTCGACATCTGCGTTGAAATTGATGCGCACGTAGCCGCCATTTTCCTCTTCGAGAAACTCGTAGAGGTACGGTTCGTCCGGCTCGGAGAGATAAAGCGGCGGCGTTTCGCCGGACATCAGGTGGATCCAGTCGTCTGCATCCTCCTGCGGAACACGATAGTCGATAACTTCACGCCCGTAGGGTTCTCGTCGGCCTTCAGCGGGAGGCAGCGCATCCAGACGGCGTTCGACGATACCGCCATCGGGCAGCGCAAACCTCAGCGTCGCCGCATCCGGCGATGCCGTAATACCCTCAGCATGCAGAAGCGCCGGGGAAGTCAGGAACAAGTGCGAGAAAAACCGCCTGCGCTGCTCAGGTCCGCCGAAATACTGCAGAAACGCGTCGACAACTTTTGTCACAGGCTGCCCTTCGACAGCGACGATCTCGGCACCCAGCAGGTCCGCGTGCTCGCGTGTCGTTTGGATGACAAAATATCCGTCCGTTAGCGGCCCTACGCGAACAGGCAGATGGTTGACGCGGCGCGTGCGACTGATCGGCGAGACGCTCGAGTGGGCGTTATCGGTCTGGGCGACGGCTCGCGCAACCACAAGCTCGAAACGTGCCGGCGTCATCCCTTCGAGATCCGCATGCGCTGCCTTTACGGCATCGAGAAAGGCCGCTGCTTTGCTCTCGTCTTCGAGCGACTTCTCGTATTCGACGTAGCGGGCAAGATAGTCCAGGTCCTGGCGATACGCCTCGGTCTGGTTAGCGGGCGCGTCGAAATCGGCCTCGGGCGGACTCGGGATAAAGAGGCGAGACCAGGTCAAGGCCACTGCGAGAAATGCCAGCAACAGCATGCCCGCCACAATCAGCGAGACTTTGATCCACGTTCTTCGAAACAGCGTGCGCAATCCCATAGTGCCTCCGACGCCCGCCCATGGTGTTCCAGGCAAATCCGGCCGACCATGACAGCCACTGCGCTACCCGTTATCGAGACAGGCTCTCTCGAGGAAATCTGCCTCTGTGGTATTGGTGCCGGCACCACGATTCGAACGCGGGACCTACTGATTACAAATCAGTTGCTCTACCAGCTGAGCTATGCCGGCGCTGTTACTGAATTTAACGGCGTGGGTCGCGAATTATTCGCTTTTCGCCTCGCGGACTCAAGGGCTTGTGTCACCTCATCGTCCCTCCGGGCAGGTTGCGGCATCCCGCAACTTGACCTTGTCCTCACCGTACTGTTCGATGATCGCGCCGGCGCCCCGTCCAGGCGGCAATGCGATATCGACGAAATACACGGTGCCTTCGTTCATGCGCGGAGTGATCTCTGCATTGAGACCGAGCCCCTTGGCCTGAAGTTCGATTTTTTCAGCGCCGTTGACATCGCCGAAAAGCCCGAGGGATATCTTGATGCCCTCGTCGTCCGTTTCGACAAGATACGCGTCGCCGAGTCCGCCCTCGCGCAGCTTGCCGAGCATTTCGTTTCCTGAAGCACGGCTCCCCACATTGCGAATCTGTACCCAGTGGCCGACGAAGATCTGGCCGACCGCCGAGCGCACCCCGGCCCGCATGCCCTCACCTGAATAACGCGTTTGTGCGGAATCGGCATCGGCGCTCGCCCGGAATGGCCCAACGGTTACGCAGGAACGGCCCACCACCGCCTCGAGGTCGGAAGGTTCGCCAGACCCCAACACCGCACCGACGCTCGCGACGGCTTGTGCAGAGCGGTCTGCCGTTACCTCGAGCGCAGGTCCGAGATCGGATTCGTCGACTATCGCGACGCCGGGTTGTGGCGGCTCTGCTGCAAACCGGCCCCACAGGAAGTAGAGAATATTCGCAAGCAGCAGCAGTAACAGCAGGTTCTTCATCGCTCGTCTAAGGTGTCTTGCAGCATTCGGGCCAGACCCTGAAGGACAAGGTGCGGGCGATGCAGGGGTTCGGTGCCAAGCGCTGTAAGCATGCGCGAGGCGTCTCCGCCGGTCAAGACCACCGCTGGATCGTAAGCGTTTGATCGCAAAGTCGTAATTGCCCGATCGACGGCGCCCGCTGCCGCATTCCATGCGCCGTGCTGCACTGCCTTGCCGGTGGTATCGCCGAACATATCGAGACCGGAAGCCGCCGACAGTCGCCGGCTGACGGCGGGAATATCGCTGGTGCTGGCGGCGAGCGCCTCGAGCATGAGCCGGACGCCAGGAAAAATCTGGCCGCCAAGGTGCTGGCCGCCGGAATCGATCGCATCGATGGTTACGGCAGTGCCGACGTCCACGACGACACACGCCGACTCCAGCTCCGCCCAGGCGCCGATCATCGCCACCCAGCGATCGACGCCCAGGCGCCGCGGATGGCGATATCCATTGCTGACACCGCAGGCCTGCCGTGCGGGTTTTGCGAAGTGCACATCGCATTTGCAATGCATCCCGATTACGCCGGACAGCCGGGTCGCAAATGTCGCTCCGGCGACATTGCTTACGCGCACGGTTTCCACGCCTCGCGGCAGGCGCGACGTGAGCACGCCGAGCCCTTCGTCCCGTATCTTGCGCATCGCGATATGGCCCGTCCTGCGGATACGATCGTCTTCAAGCACGCCCCATTTGAGGCGGGTATTGCCGACATCCAGCAGCAGTGCTTTCACGACACCGGGCTCCCGACCCCTTCGACCAGGATGGAGCCCGAAATGATTCTGGTGGTGGTCGCCGCAGCCCGCACGAGAAGCGCACCGTCGCCGTCGATGCCGAACGCTGTGCCTCTTACCGAACCGCCGGGCTGCTGCACGGTGATATTTCGCCCTCGCAGCCAGTCACGCTCGCTCCAGGTTTCTGCGAACGCCTGCAAACCCCGTTCCCCGAACGTGAGCAGGGCATCGGCAATATGGTCGATCATCGCGGCGGACAGCGGCTCGAGCGACACGGCCCGCCCCAGGATACTCTTCAGGTCGACGGGCGCATGGGCCCAGCCCGAATCGACACTCTCAAGAATTTCCTGCGACAACTCGAGATTGATGCCGATACCGACGACGACGCTCGCATTCGTTGGCGAAGCGCAATGTGTTTCGGCGAGCATGCCGCCAAGTTTACCGTCGAGGGCGACGATATCGTTCGGCCATTTCAGCATTACGTCGTCGACTCCCGTATCCCGTAGCGCCTCAACCGCGGCAACGCCGATACCGAGCGTCAGCGCAGACAGATTATCGGGTCTTTTCCGGAACGTATGCGCGATCGAGAGGCACAGGCTGGAGCCGGGCGCCGATAACCATCGCTTGTCGCCGCGCCCCCGGCCCGCCGTCTGGTGGCCGGCAATCGCGACCCGGTGCTTGCCCTCGTCCGGCGCGGGCTCCTTCATCAGATACGCGTTGGTCGATTCGATCTCCGGGAACACGTCAATCCGCGCCATTCTCGAGGCGCTCGCCGGGTCTAACGCGTCAAGGATCGCCGCGGAATCAATGCTGCTCATTGTCGGTGATCCGTTCCTTGCCGCGGAACAGCATCAGCCTCTCGTTGCGATGTTCCTCGCCCCGGCGCATGCGCTGAATGTTGGCGCGATGCCAGAAGATGATGAACATCGCCATGACCGAGGAGTAGATAAACAAACCCTGGTCTGCGGGCAGCCGGGTGGCGGCCAGCCAAACCGGCACGGACACCGCGGCCGTCATTGTCGCCAGCCCGACGAAACCGGACAGCATGACGACCCATGCCCATACCAGCAGCATCGGCAGAATGACAGCCGGGTTCAGCGCGACAAAAGCCCCGACGTAGGTTGCCGCACCCTTGCCGCCCCGGAAGCCGTGATAAAACGGCCAGACGTGACCAAACACCGCCGCGGCTCCGCAGCTGAGCGCGAGCCAGGTTCTCGAAATTCCGGGATCGATGCCGATGAATGGCAAGTCGAGCACAGGGATGAGGCCTGCGCCAATCACTCCCTTGCCGACATCGATGAGCACGACGCCCAGCGCAAAGACGGCCCCTTGCGTTCGCAGCGCATTGGTACCTCCCGCGTTGCCGCTCCCCATGGTGCGAATATCCACGCCGCCGCGAATACGGCCGACGACCATGGCGCCCATAACAGAGCCCAAAAAGTAGCTGAGCAGGAACTTGACGCCGAGTTCGAGCATCACAGGTAACCTTTGCCAGTGGCGACTGGCGCATTGTAGCATCGGGTGCCCTGCATCAACGGTCACTCGATGACGGCCCGGAACCCTTCGCTATTCCTGAACCCGATTGCCGGTCGCGGCCGGGCCAACCGGCGCTTGCCGCGCATCCTGAAATTGATGGAAGAAGCCGGGGTCCACGCTGTCGTGCACCAGAGCACCGGCGTTGGCGATCTCGAAAACCAGGTTTGCGAAGCCGTACGTGGCGGCACGACGCAGTTGATCGTCGCCGGCGGCGACGGCAGCATCCACGAAGCCGTGAACGGCATCATGGAAGGGGGCGGCGGCGCCGCGCTCGGCGTCGTGCCCGTTGGCACCGGCAACGATTTCGCGAAAGCCTCGGGCATCCCGCTCGATTGGGAGGCCGCGACGACTCTGCTCGCGCGCCGCATTGCGGATGATGCAGGGCCCCGCAACATCGATCTCGGCCGGATGAACGAGCGCTGGTTTGCGAACGGTGCCGGAATCGGTCTCGATGCAAGAGTCACGCAGATCGCCCGCTCCTATCGCTGGCCGATCGGCGATCTCGTCTACCTTGCCGCGATTTTTCACGCGATGGTCGACGGCATCGCCACCCCGGAAATCCTGATCGAGGCCGACGAACTGCATTGGGACGGCCCGCTCACGCTTGCAAATGTCAGCAACGGGCCCTGGGTCGGGGGTATGTTCCATATCGCGCCGATGGCGAAGAATGAAGACGGCATCCTCGAGTTGCTGATCGCTGCGCCCGTCACGCGCCGCCGCATCCTGCAATTGCTGCCGAAACTCATGCGCGGCAGCCACATGGACGAGACCGAAATCGTGCACGCGAGCGTGCGACGCGTCAAAGTCTCCGCGTCGGCGGCCGTACCGTCACACCTCGATGGTGAAGTGCAGCCGCTGCAATCCCATTTCGAAATCGAGGTATTGCCCGGCGCGCTTCGACTCCTGTAATGCGTCATTAGGGGACAGTGACTTTAAGTGCCAGGCCACTTCGCCTGGCACTTAAAGTCACTGTCCCCTGACGCGCGCGCCCAGGTAAATCGCAATGAGGGCGATCGCGGCGCCGGCGATTTCGATGGCTTGCATGGGCCGGCCGAAGAACAGGACGTCCCACACGAAACTCAGCGTCGGCTGAAGCAACAGCGCCAGCCCAGCCTCCGTCGTCGAAACGTGCGGCAGACTGCTCGCAAGAAGCAGGGCACCGAAGCTGTGCGAAAGAATCCCGTAGCACAACAGCCACTTTATGTCGGCGGAGTCGGGCACCGCGAGAGACACGCCTTCCGCTTGCGCGATCACCACGAGCAGCAAGGTGCACACGATCGAAACCACCGCAACCTCTGCCAGCGGCAAGCGGTTCTCGCTATCGACGCGTGCCGCACGCAACGAGAGCAGGTAACCCGCGTACATGATCGCGGTCAACAGACCGAAGATGATGCCAAGCCGGTAGTCGTCCGGCAGGCTCTGCCAGTCGAGGCCGACGATCATCACGAGCCCGAGGAGTGCGAGTGGAACCGCAAGCATCTGCATCTTGCTGGGCTTCTGGCGCAGCAATACGACGCCCGCAGACATCATGATGAAGACCTGGAAGTTAGCGAGCAGTGTCGACAGGCCAGGGCCCACGTAGATGATGGAGCGGTGCCAGAAGAACAGATCGAGCGAGAAGAAAGCGCCCGCGAGCGCGACGAGGAACCAGGCGCGCTTCGAGAGTCGCAACTTCTGCCTGGCGAAAACCATGAGAACCGCGACCGTGACGCTGCCGATCGCGACGCGATAGAAACCACTGGTCGTCGGCGATACGGACACGAGCTTCACCCAGACAGGCGACAGGCTGATCAATACCGCGCCGAGAAACAGGCGCAGGTGAGGGCCTTTCAGGAATTCGACCGGCACGGGATTGCCAGGTCCGGCCTAGGCGTGCAGCCACGCCATGCGGCGCGATTCCACATCCAGCTCCACATCCTCGATCAACTCCAGGTAACACGTATCGAGCGGTGCCGCCGCAAGGCGAATGCGCGTCGTCAAAAGTTCGTCGCCACGAAATACGACGAGGTCCAGCTCGTCACCATCTCGGTAGGCCTTGAGGCGCTTGCCCACGTTCGCGGATGTCAGCTGCAGTCCGTCCAGCGCCACCGCTTCGTCACCCGGTGCTATCCCAGCCAGCTCCGCGGGACCGCCGTTCATTACGGATTTGAATTTCGACTTGCCGTTCGTTGCCGTGAGAGTTGCACCGAGCCAGACGCTGCGCTGCTTCGCGTTGTCTAGCTTCTTGCCACCCTTGTCGCTGCTCCCCGAGGATGCTCTTATCCTGTATCCGATGCCGTGCGTATGCAGCAGAGCCTCGAGCGGCAGCTCTCCCGTTCCGCGCACCCATGCGTCGAAGAAGTCCTCGAGGTCGAGCTCCGACACTTCCGCCGCCACTGCCTCGAAGCCGTCCTCGGGCATACCCTCGCCACTATCGCCCCAGCGATCCCAGCAGGCTTTCATAACGTCGTCCAGGGAAACGCGCCCCCCCGTCTCGGAGCGCAGCTTGAGGTCCAGGGCGAGCGCAATCAGGGAACCTTTCGCGTAATAACTCACGATCGCGTTCGTTGCGTTGGCATCCTGCTTGTAAAACTTGGTCCACGCGTCGAAGCTCGATTCCTCCACGCTCTGCCGCAACCGGCCGCTGCCCCTCAGAACGCGGGTGATCGTGCGCCCCAACAGCTCCAGGTAGCTCTTTTCGGTGATGAGCCCGCAGCGAACCAGCGCGATATCGTCGTAATAGGACGTAATGCCCTCGAACACCCATAGCAGTCCCGTGTACGATTCTGTCGACAGATCGTACGGCGTGAACGCCGCCGGCTTCATGCGCTTGACGTTCCAGGAGTGGAAGTACTCGTGGCTCGCGAGCCCCAGAAAGGTGCGATACGTTTCGCCGACCATGTCGTCGCCCCGGGCGGGCAGGCTGTCTCTCGCGCAGACCAGGCTCGACGACCAGCGATGTTCCAGGCCACCGTAGCCGCTGCCGGGCGCATGCACGAGGAACAGATAGCGATCGAAGCCCTCGGGAACACCGAGCAGGGACATGTGACACTCGCACAAGGTCTGCAGATCGTGGCAAAGCCGGCCCATGTCGACGCGCGTATTGCCGCGAATCGCTATCGCATGCGGAATGCCGTTTACCTCGAACTCGCCGATGGACAGGTGACCCGCCTCCAGCGGATGGTCGATCAGCTCCGCGTAATCGTCTGCCTCGTAGGTTCCGAACGAATACGGCAACGCATCCTTGCGGCGCATCGATGTGGCGACTCGCCATTCCGCCGCGGCCTTGCCGGCGGGCGGCAAGAATTCCACTTCGCACGGCAGGTCCTCCTGGCCGCAGACGGCAAAGAAGACGCAAGGCCCGTTGAAATAGGCATGGGTATTGTCGAGGTGGGCACCGCGAACACTCAGGTCGTACGCGTAGATCTCGGCGATCAGGGTCAGCGGCTTTTGCACGGGTGCCGCGCGCCAGCTGCTCTTGTCGAGTTTTGTCAGCGGTACGTCGAGACCGTCCGATTCCGCACGAATTGATACGACGTTGCGCGCATAGTCGCGAATCATGTAGCTGCCCGGTATCCAGGCAGGCATCGCAAACGCCTGGCCTTCCGCGTCCGGACTCGCGACGGTCAGGCGCACTTCGAAGAGGTGTGCGGCCGGGTCGCGCGGCGATATCCGATAACGATGTAGCGTACCCACGGGCGGTCAACCGTGCAGCGGTTCGGTGAGTTTCAGGGTCAGGCACTTGGCCGACCCGCCGGCCTTGAGAAACTCGGTGAGTTCGATTTCCCTGACTTTGAACCCGGCCAGCATCAGGCGCGCTTTCAGAGGATCCGAGGCCTGGTGCAGGAACACGCGATCCCCGATGTTGACGGCATTGCAGGCGAAGTTACCGGCGTCGATGGTATCGACGATGATGCGTTTGTGGGGCGGAATTCGGGTCTCGATGGCCATGCGCGAATCGAAATCGAATGCGGGCGGATGATACATCAGGAAGCCGTCCGTCAGCGGGCAGAAACAGGTATCGATGTGGTAGAAGCGCTCGTCCGTCAGGCGAATCGAGACGATCTCGAGGTCGAAGAACTTGCGGATCTCCTCGTGCGCCTCGATCTCGGTGCGAAAACCGTAGCCCGTCCAGAGCCATGGCCCGCGGCGGTCGTGCAGGCAATCTCCGGCACCTTCGAAACCGATCTTCTCATCCAGCGCCAACAGCTCGAAACCGTTCTCGCGAAACCAGGTCTTGAAGTGCGCTTCTTCCGGGCGCCGCTCGTGCGGCATAAAGTGACTCGCGATGGCCTTGTTACCATAGACGGCCCCGGCATTTGCCGTGAACACCATGTCCGGCAACTCGGGTTGGGGCTCTATTGTCTCGACCTCCGCGCACTCGGCGATGGCGTCGCGAAGGTTCTCCCACTGCCGCTTGGCCAGGTCCAGGCTCATTGAGCTCTCGTTGCCCGCCATCCACGGATTGATGACGTAATCGACGGTAAAATAGTCCGGCGGACACATCAGGATTCTGTCTTTGTTATCGCCCATACGTTCTCTCTTCAGATTTCTGCGGGCGGAACGCCGATTTCACCGCGCAGCTCGCCAATTATTCGGTGCTTTTTCTTCTTCGTACAGATGGGCTGTAGAAGTATAACCGAACCACCTGCAGACGATTCAGTTAGTCTTTCCGGCTTTGGGCAGGTGAATTTCCGCGAGCATGCAGCGTACGCTGCCGCCGGCGGAATCTTCGATGTCGTCGATGGCCGCCGCCACGATGCGTCCGCTGGCCTCGAATTTCGCTTTTTGGTCGTCGCTGAGCGAGTCCCAGGCTCGTTGTGACATCGCGAACACGGACATTCCGTCCGCCGCGCACAGTTCGAGCATGTTGCCCGCGAACGCTTCGAGCTGGTCAAAGTCCAGCGAAATAAGCTCGTGGCCCGTGGAACCCAGCCGCTCGAGTACCGCCTGGCGCTGATCGTCGCGCGTGATCGCGGCGTCGCAGATCACGGCGAGTTTCTCGCCGACGTTCATCAGGACGTTGGTGTGATAGATCGGCACATCGTCTCGATCGACGGCGTCGAACGCGACCACGTCGTACTCCATGCGCTGCGCGAAGTCGCCGAGCACATCGAGGTGAGTGCGTGACGACAGGCAAGCGTAGGCGATGCGATTGACGCGATCCAGGACCATGCTGCCGGTACCCTCCAGGAAGTGACCATTCGCCTCGTGATGCGTCAGGTCCACGACCTCTCGCACCTGGAAGCCCAGCTCCGCATCGAGGCACTCGACGATATCCGGGCGCCGCTCGCCGCGTCGATTCTCCGCCTCCATCGGGTAAAGCACGACCGTGCCGTCCGCGTGAAAGCTGACCCAGTTGTTGGGAAATACCGAGTCCGGTGTGTGGGGCTCCGGCGTGTCATCGAACACGACGACATCGATGCCGGCATCGCGCAGGGCTCTTACCAAATCCTCGAACTCGGGCAATGCCGCACGTTGCTGCTCCGCCGGTGACGCGTCGGGCTCGGTCTGGAAAGCATTCGAATCCGCCGTTTGCGGATTGCTCTGGAAGCGCGTCGGCCTGATCATCAGGACGCTCGAGGCCAGTTGTGATTCTTTAGTCATCGTCATAGAGTTTGCCTGCGCCGGGTATGCGCGGAGCTTGCTCCACGCAATGTCCGAATACAAGCCCGGCAATACCCGGCAGGTGAGTACATGATAATCCAGA
>Ga0224504_10000255_pt1 | contig 23874 bp, 27 predicted proteins | sample SF_Oct11_sed_USG_3_FD_170160 | JGI IMG/M metagenome (GOLD analysis project Ga0224504, IMG submission 170160) | Sediment microbial communities from San Francisco Bay, California, United States - SF_Oct11_sed_USGS_24 | ecosystem: Environmental > Aquatic > Marine > Sediment | place: USA...
TACTAGAATTAATGGCAACCGACAAATGGAGTGAACCAATAGAAGAAATAGTATAATAATGATATCTACAATAGCCACAAATAGCCCACTTGAGATAAATATACCTACAGACCCTGTATTTAAAATGAGTATTGATACTACTCAAGCAGGCAGTGCTTCAGATACTTTTATTATTCCATTACAAAATGGAGCTACTAATATGACTGTATATTGGGGAGACGGTAATTCAGATTTAATAACAGCATATAATCAAGCTGAATTAACGCACGTATATTCTTCAAGTGGAAGCTATCAAATATCTTTAGATGGTTCATTTGAAGGTATTAGATTTGCTAATTCTGGAGATAAATTAAAAGTTTTATCTATTGACCAATGGGGTGGAAACGAGTGGAAAGCTTTTAATTCTGCTTTTGCTGGATGCTCTAATATGATTGCAGCTTATTCTGATACTCCTAATTCTTCTAGTGTCACCAACTGTAATTCAATGTTTGAGTCTTGTACGTTATTTAATGGTTTAGTTAATTTTGATATGTCAAACGTAACAAGCACATTCAGAATGCTCAAGAAATGTACAAACTTTAATAACGATAATCAACCTATTGACTGGACAATACCAAACCTTGGAAACTTAGGATTACAACAAACTTTTAGTGATTGTACTAATTTTAACCAACCTGTTAATGTTGTGAGTGGGCCAAATCTAAGTTTGTATCAGCTATTTTACAAATGTACTAACTTCAATAGCCCAGTTACATTAAGTAATACATCTTCAGTAACAACAACTTATGGAATGTTCTACCAATGTTATAGTTTTAATCAACCAATAACTTTAGATACTACAAGTGTTGTTTCTATGGAGTTTATGTTTTATCAATGTTCCAGTTTTAACAGTTTAATTACTTTTAATGACACTTCTCAAGTTCAGAAATTTACGTCAATGTTTAATGGTTGCACAAATTTTAATCAAGATATTAGCAGTTGGTCAATTACAAGTCTCAACTCATTCTCTTCATCAAGTGCAATCCAAATGTTACGTTCAACAGCATTTTCAACAACAAACTATGATTTACTATTATTGGCTTGGGATTCTTATAACACTTCTGGTAGCTACTTAACTTTTACACCTTCACAATATTCAGCAGGTGCTCCAGCAACAGCAAGAGCTAATATGATCAGTAGAGGTTGGACAATAACAGATGGTGGACAAGCTTAAATAAAAAAAATAAAAAATTATGAGTGAAAGAAATCAACCAATAATATCAGGCATAGAAGGTACAGTAACAATACACTCAGATGTAGATGCTACTACCTCTGCTATATTATTAAATAATTGGACAGCAAATGTTGCTCCAACAGTAACTGATGATTCTAATGCAGGTTATGCAATAGGTTCTGAATGGACAGATCTTACAGCAGATAAGTCATATAAATTAGTTGATGCTACAGTAGGAGCTGCTGTTTGGAAAGAAATAACTGCTGCCGGTGGAGGTGGTGGAGATGTAGCTACTGATCCAATATGGGATGTAGAAGGAGATTTAGTAGTAGCAACTGGGAATGATGCAGCTACAAGAATACCTATAGGAAGTGCTGGTACATTTTTAAGAAGTGATGCAACAACTGCAGATTGGAGTACAACATCATTTCCTAATTCTGCAGGAACTGGAGATTTAATTGTTGCAACTAGTGCAAATAATTATGATAATTTAAATCCAGGTGCAGCAGGAGATGTATTAACATCTAATGGGGCTGGTGTACAACCAAGTTATCAAACACCTTTACCTAATGTATTTACCCCCACTATAAACTCAACTAAAATGGTTGAGGTATCTCAAGAGTCAGACTTTGGTACTGCTGTTGGTGGAGTTATAATTTTAACGGGAAATACAACATATTTTATAAGAGGAGAAGTAAATTGCACTAATAGACTATTAATTCCAAACGCGGGTACAGCTATCATAGGATGGAATAGAGATGAGGATAGCTTAAATTTTACAGGTGGAGCTGGTGTTGGTGACTTTATAACTATTACCGAACAAAGCTTTGAAATAGCAAATATAAAATTATCTTCCACTAATAATACAGGAGGTACAGTTTTATTAAGAGCAGTTAATTACAACCAGCCAGATTACAATGCAGGAAGAAATAAGGTGTTAACTATTATTAACTGTCAATTTAGAAACTGTTTTGACGTTTGGTTTATAGAAGGTTTTGACTTGGTTGATATTCAGAATACTTTAGTTTGGTATGTTCAAGCTACTACTATTGGTTGTCAATTTAAGAATGTTTCTAAATTACAAATCAGTTCTTGTGAATATGTAAGATGGTTTGATGAAACAAGCATACCTACGCCTTCTGGTTATGCAACTACTTCAATGGTTGCATTACTTGACAATGCAGGTGGCAGTGGATTTGGTGCTATTAATATAAGCGGTTGTGTTATTCATCCTCAACAGACACAAGATGGCATAAACATAAGTGATTTGGCTACTATTGGATTTGGAACTATTGCTTCAAATACAGGAATAGACATTGGATTAACAACGGGTGTTGTAGCTAACTTTGATTATGATATTCAGAACTCCACTATAGTACAAGCAAATCAAGGTATTCAAAATGGTAATGCTAAAGGTATATTATCATTAACAGATAACATAGTATTATTAGATACAAGCAACGCAACACCAGCTGCTGGTTTATATTCTTTACCTATTGCAGATGCAAGTTTTGTAGGAGGTGCTGGACCAACAAACCCAATTACCTTTCCAGTAGCTCAAAGAGTTGCTACATCAAGTGCAAATGGTTCTTTTACTTATGATTCTAAGATAGATGGAAACTTTAATGTAACTCTAAATGCAACAGTAGGTGTAAATGCAAATGGCACTTTTGATATACAAGTACAATTTAGACAAAATGGAACACCTTTGCCATTAATAGGAAAAGCTACTATTAGAAATAGTGGAGGTACTTTTATTGCTCAACCTATAGGGCTTTCTATACAGGGTACTGCTACACAAGGTGATGTTTTTGATGTTCTTATAAGTGTTGCAAGTGCTGATGATGTACTTGTTAGTGAATTAATATTAAATGGATATCAGTTTTAAAAATATAAAAAACAGAAGGGATGGATTTACTACAGATTACAGCAATGGATGCAACATTTGCATTAAAAGATGTTATATATATTGTTACTGGAGTTGGAGCTGCTGTTGGTTTTTATTGGAAAATGATTGTACATGATAAAGAAATGGACGCTAAAATTAACCAAATGAAAAAGGATATTGAAAAAAATGAAAATATTATGTTTAAAAAATTTACAGCAATTCATACCCGAACAGAAAAAAGTGAAGAGAAAAATAAAACTGAACTTGATGCTATCAATGCAGAAATAACTGAAGTAAAACTTGGTATTAGTACAATTAATGGTAAATTAGATATATTAATAAATAAATAAATAAATAAAATGGAAAGATTATTTAAAACAGGAATAGTAACTACTATATTAGGCACACTAATATGTATTGGTGCTTGTGTACTTTATTTTATGGATAAGCCAATGGAGGAAGTGGTTATTATGTTTGGATGGGGATTAACATTTTTACGTTCAAAAGATTCATTGATTGGCATTAATCCAAAAAAATGAAATTAGTATATTTAATAATTATATTAATATTATTATCTAATTGCTCTGCTAAATGGCATTATACTAAAGCATTAAAAAAAGGTCTTAAAGAAACGGTTAAATCAGATACAATTCAAGTAACTACAATTGACTCTATCCCAGTAATAAGACATGATACTATAGTTTATGAAAAATTCTTTACATCTAAAGACACTATAGTATTTTATAAAGATGTGTATATTCCTAAAACTATTAGAGAAATTAGAATAGAAAATAAGTTTATTAGAGATACTATAAAAATAAAAGAAAAGACTAGGGTTAAAATAGAAAAAGAAGAAACTAAACAAACAAAAGCAGAAAATAAATCTAGTCCGTTTTTAAGATTTGTAGGTAGAATGTGGTGGTTAGTGTTAATGTGTGGTATAGGTATAGGTATATATGTAAGAAATCTTTTACCATTTTAAAATATAAAGTATGAGTAAAGATATAAAATGTCCTAATTGTGGTGCTAAATATGAAGTTAATGTTACACCTAAACCTCTAACATCCGAATCAAACTATATTTGGTTATTTGATAATGGTCATGGTGGTATTATAGATGGAGTTTATCAAACATCTGGTAAAAGATCTCCAGTATGGCCTGATGGAGAAATTTTATATGAAGGAGAATTTAATAGAGGCATTGTTAATAGATTAATGAAATTATGTACTGATGCAGGAATTGAATGTGTTAATTTAGTTGATACACAAGAAGACATGCCTTTATCTGAACGTACTGATAAAGCTAATGACATTTGGAGAAAAGAATATGATAAGGGGGGTAAACCTTGTATCTATGTTTCTGTTCATGCTAATGGATTTAGTGATGAATCAGCAAATGGTTGGTCTGTTTATACATCTGAAGGTGAAACAAAATCAGACCTAATAGCATCTGTTTTACTAGATAAAGCAACAGCAGAGTTTCCAGATGAAAAAATGAGGGGAGCAAAAGAAGAAGATTTTTATGTTTTAAGAAAGACAGTAATGCCTGCTATATTAAGTGAAAATTTTTTTATGACTAATTATGATAACTGTCATAAGTATTTATTGAGTGAAGATGGTAGAGATAGAATATCAAAAATTCATTTTGAGATGATACAAGAAATAGAAAAAACTAAAAGTGTTTAATTATGAAATTTAGAAATGGTTGGAAAAAATATAAACTAAATTATAAAATATTTATTTTAAGAATTAAAATATCTTTAATTGATATTTTATCAATTGAAATTGATCATCAAAGAAATTTTTATGCATTAACTATTTTAAACTTTACTATAAAAAATAGATAATCAAATATTAACTTGTAATAAAGTCTAGGTGTATTGTATATCTAGATTTTTTTTTGTTTAAACATTACATATTTAAACTATTTTAGTATATTTGCTATAAATATAAAATAACATAATATGGATAACCAACAAGTAGAAGACCAATTAACTCCGGAAGAGTTAGAGTCAAGAAGAGATGAAATGAAGGAATTTTATGAAAAATCTCTTCCTTATTTAAAATCACAAGCTGAGTATGAAAAACTACTTACTGAAGTAGAAGAATCAAGATTCAAAAGAGCTAATATGCAGATACAATATGCAAATATGATGACTGCAATACAAGGACCGGAAGAATCTGATGAACAAGTAACTCCACCATTTCCTAACCCAAAACCAGAAACTAAAGCACCAGCTGGTAAAAGTAAAAAATTAAAAAAAGGGTAATGGCACTTGTAAATCAAGTACAAAAAAAAGTAAAATTACCTAAATGGGAAATTGTAAAATTTCAGATTTTAACTCATTGTTATATAAACCGTATAACAATGAGTGAATCTGATTTAAATTGTTTAACTCTTTTAAGTTTTAATGAACCTATAGAACTTAGTAATTTTTGTTTAGATGCGTCTTCAGAAGAGGATTGGATTTTTAAGTCACCTCAAACTGTAAGAAATAGTATAAATAAAGCTGAGAAAAATAGATTAGTTATTAAAGATAAGTCTAATAAAAAAATTATTAAACTTAATCCAAATTTAAAAATTCAAACTAAAGATGTGATTCTATTAGATTATAAATTTGTTTCAAATGATACCAAAGAAAGCAAGTAGTTTATATAGAGAAGTAACAGATGAGTTTGAATGTTCAGAGAAACTTGTAGATGATTTAGTGCATTTTTATTATAAGACATTAAAAAAAAGAATGTCAAGTATAGAAGATTTAAGATTAAATGTTGAAGGTCTTGGTCATTTCGTACTTAAAATGAGAAAAGTTAAAAATGCAATTCCCCATTATAAAAAAGTTTTAACTAACCATGATACTTCTACATTTGGTGCTTATCATAATAAAAAAAGTATTGAGGAAAAATTAAAACGATTAGAAAAAGTAAATGTAAAAATAGAAGAAGAATTAAAAAATAGACAGGAATTTAAAAATGAAAAATACTCTAAAATTAATTTGGCAAAACAGGAAAGCAATTCTAGAGGGAATAACTAATTCAGTTATAAGGGATGAAACAATAGAAGAAATTGCTACATTAAGATACAGTATATGTAATGATTGTTCTAGTAAAGGTGATAAATGTGCTGTAAAAGGTACAGGTCCGTGTTGTAATGAATGTGGATGCTCTTTAGCATTTAAAACAAGATCTCTTGCATCAGACTGTCCTTTGCATAAATGGAAAGCTATTGTTACAGTTGAAGAAGAAGATAAATTAGAAGAATTATGATAGTATTTACAGCAGATGATCACAGTTATAAAAGCATTGATGATGATAAAATAGATTGGATAAGTGTAACTACATTAATTTCTTATTTTAAAAATCCATTTGATGCAAATGCAGTTGCAAAAAAAGTTAGTAAAAATAAAAAATCAAAATGGTTTGGTATTGAACCAAAACTTATAAAAGAAATATGGAACAATGAATCAAAACGTGCTACTGATTTGGGATCATTTTATCATGATCAAAGAGAAGCTGATTTATGTTCTTTTGCATCAATAGAAAGAGAAGGGGTAAATGTTCCAGTATTTAAACCAATAGAATCAAAAAAAGGAACAAAGTTTGCACCTTCACAAAAATTAGAATCAGGTGTGTATCCTGAACATATGGTTTATTTAAGATCAAAAGGAATTTGTGGTCAATCTGATTTAGTTGAAGTAGTTAATGGTAAAGTTAATATAATTGATTATAAGACTAATAAGCAAATCAAAATGAAATCATATGTAAATTGGGAAGGTGTTTCTGAAAAAATGTTAACTCCAATATCAAATTTAGATGATTGTAATTTTAATCATTATGCATTACAATTGAGTATTTATATGTATATTATATTAAAGCATAATCCTAAATTAAAACCTGGTAAGATTTTTTTAAATCATATTTCTTTTGAAGTTGACGGTGAAGACAAGTGGGGTTATCCAATAAGTAAAAAAGATGAAAATGGAGATCCTATTGTTAAAGCTGTAAATGTAATACCTGTTCCGTATTTAATAGATGAGGTTTTATCCATTTTTTATTTTTTAAATGATAATAAAAATAAAATAAAAAAGAAATGATTTTAACTAAACTATTTGATGTACAAAATGGAACTGTAGTACCTACAGAACACTGCTTTACTTTAAAAGCTTTAAAAGATATAATGGATAATTATCCTGAAGAATATTTAAAAATATATCAGTATTTATTTTACATGTGTTGTCCAAATCCTGATCTTAATCCTTTTTTCTTTACTCCTGAAATGGATAAAGAAAGTTTAATATTAGATCAACTTAATGTAGAATTCTCTACTGAAGATGAAGATATATTTACAGCGTTACAATTTTGTCAAAGAATGTATGAAACACCAACATCAAGAGCATATAAAGGTATATCAACCATGTTAGATAGATTAGCAAAATATATGGAAAATACTCAAATTACAGATGGTAGAGACGGTAATATTAGTCAGATAAGAGCTGTAGCAAAAGATTTTGAAGCAATTAGATCTTCATTTAAAGGAGCTTATAAAGATCTTCAGGATGAGCAATCATCAAGAGTACGTGGAGGTTTAGGGTTAGCATATGATTCATAATGAGTGAAATTTATCAAGACATACCAACTTATGAAAATGAAGAATGGACAACGACTAGTTTTGAATCCAGAGAAGACTTCGCTGAGTTTGTCAAAAAACTATTTAAACAACCTGGAGAATATTTATTTAATGAGCTCACAAATAAAATATTCATACAACAATCCGAAAAATTTGAAAATGATGGAGTATATTGTACAGCTCCCTTTAAATCAAGTGACTTTATAAAATATTGGGATAATGAAAAAGCTAAATGTAGAAAAGGTGTTATTATAAAAGATAAAGATAACACTTGGTTTCTTGCAAGAGAATATTATATGTGGTTAAATTTTTTACCAATCTTTAATAAAGAAATACAAAAATTTGGTTTTGCTGATATTAGAGATGCTCAATATCATATGGCATTATATGAATTATTAGCAGAATTAAATTATAAACATGTTGCTATATTAAAGAAACGTCAGATAGCATCATCCTATTATCATATGGCTAAATTAATAAACCAACAATGGTTTGAACCGGGTGTTACATTAAAAATAGGAGCTAGTTTAAAAGATTATATAAATGAAAAAGGATCTTGGAAATTTTTACAAGAATATTCTGCATTTTTAAATGAACATACTGCTTGGTATAGACCAATGTCACCAGATAAAGTTATGATGTGGCAACAAAAAATTGAAGTTAGAAAGGGTGACCGTAAAACTGAAGTTGGTCTTAAAGGAACTATACAAGGCATGTCATTTGAAAAAGATCCGACAAATGGTGTTGGTGGTCCAGTTAAATTTTTTTTTCATGAGGAAGCAGGTATTGCACCTAAAATGAATAAGACATATGAGTACATGAGACCTGCAATGAGATCAGGTCTTACTACAACTGGTATGTTTATAGCTGCTGGATCAGTAGGTGATTTGTCTCAATGTAATCCGTTAAAAGAAATGATTCAAAATCCTATAGCATCTGACATATATGCAATAGAAACAGATTTAATAGATGATAAAGGTACTGAAGGTTTGTCAGGACTTTTTATTCCGGAACAATGGTCAATGCCTCCTCATATTGATGATTATGGTAATTCTAAAGTTAAAGATGCATTGGAAGCATTAAACAAACAATTTGAAGATTGGAAAAAAGAATTAGCACCAGAAGATTATCAATTAAGAATATCTCAGCATCCAAGAAATATTAAAGAAGCATTTGCACATAGAACTGTATCTGTATTCCCCCCTCATTTACTTACTGCACAAGAAAGAAGAATAGAAGAAAAAGAATATGGTTATGAGTTTTTAGATATTTTTGCTGATGCTGATGGAAAACCTGCTGTAAAAAAAAGTAATAAACGTCCTATAACAGAATTTCCAATTAGGAAAAAAACAGAGGATAAAATCGGATGTCTTGTAGTATGGGAAAGACCTATAAAAAATCCAGTATTTGCTAAAACTTATTATGCTTCTATTGACCCTGTGTCAGAAGGAAAAACAACTACTTCAGAGTCTTTATGTTCTATTTATATAATGAAAGCACCTGTTGAAGTAACTAATGTAAATGGTACAGAAACTGAAACTTATATAGAGCAGGATAAAATTGTTGCAGCTTGGTGTGGTAGATATGACGATATAAACCAGACACACAAACGATTAGAATTAATTATAGAATGGTATAACGCATGGGCATTAGTTGAAAATAATATATCATTATTTATACAATATATGATACATAGAAAAAAACAAAGATACCTTGTTCCAAAAGGTCAGATTATGTTTTTAAAAGATCTTGGTTCTAATGCTAACGTTTTCCAGGAGTATGGATGGAAAAATACAGGAATATTATTTAAAGGACATCTTCTTAGTTATGCTATAGAATATACTAAGGAAGAGTTAGATCAAGAAACTAAACCTGATGGAACTGTAGTAAAAACTATTTATGGTATTGAAAGAATACCTGATCCAATGTTAATTAAAGAAATGAGAGAATATGCTGAAGGAGTTAATACTGATAGATTAGTATCATTTGCAGCTTTAGTAGGTTTTATGAAAATTCAACACTCTAATAGAGGATATAATAAAAGAACAGTTAGAGACGAAGCAGCTAAAAACTTGCAAAAGTCAGAAAATTTGTTTAAATTAACTAAGAGTCCCTTTAGACATATGGGTGGTAAAGGAAGTATAAAAAGAAGGTCTTCTAAAAGATCTGCATTTAAAAATATTAAATAAAAATTATGCAAGTACTTAATGCAATGCAGCTTAAAAAAGGTGCTAAAGTAAAGCAAAATAGAATGGGTAGCATTACCCAACCTTTACAGTTTTTACCAAAAAAAAGTAAAGATGATGAGTGGGCAGCATGGAATATGGACTGGTTAGAATGGCAAGGATTAAAACAAATCAGAAGGAATGCAAGAAGGTTAATGAAAAACTACAAACTTGCAAAAGGTATTATAGATAGGTCTGATTATATAATTGAAGAAGATAATGAATATAAAGATGTAGTAGAACTTTTAACTAAAGAAGATGAATCTGCATTAGAACTAAAATTTTATCCAATCATTCCTAATGTGGTTAATGTACTTACTGCTGAATTTGCTAAAAGATCTTCTAGATTAAGTTACAGAGCTATTGATGATTATTCTTATAATGAAATGCTTGAGCAAAAAAAAGGTCAAGTAGAACAAACTTTAATGGCAGATGCTGCAACTAAAATGTTAGCAGCAATGCTTGAACAAGGATTAGACCCTAATTCAGAAGAAGCTCAACAACAATTACAACCTGAAGCTTTAAAATCATTACCTGAAATTGAACAATTTTTTAAAAAAGATTATAGGTCAATGATAGAACAATGGGCCGATCATCAACATAAAGTAGATGTGGAAAGATTCCGTATGGATGAATTAGAAGAAAGAGCTTTCCGTGACATGCTTATTACAGATAGAGAATTTTGGCACTTTCATATGATGGAAGATGATTATGATGTTGAATTATGGAATCCAGTACTTACATTTTATCATAAGTCTCCAGACATTAGATACATATCTGATTCTAATTGGGCTGGTAAAACTGATATGCTTACAGTATCTGATGTAATAGATAAATATGGTCATATACTTACAGAAGAACAACATGAAGCATTAGAGGCAGTATATCCAATAAGATCAGCTGGATATAATATTACAGGTCAACAAAATGATGGTTCTTTTTATGATGCTACAAAATCTCATGAATGGAATACTAATATGCCATCACTTGCATATAGACAATATACATCTTTTATGAGTGGTAATGTATTAGATGGTTCTGATATAATAACTCAAATTTTAGGTGAAAGTGAAGATTATCAAGATGAAGGTACTGCATATTTATTAAGAGTTACAACTACATATTGGAAATCTCAAAGAAAAGTAGGGCATTTAACTAAAATTACTGAGGAAGGAGAAGTAATAAATGAAATTATATCTGAAGATTATAAAATAACAGATAAACCAATATATGATAATAGATTATTTAAAAATAAAGATAAAAATAATTTATTATTTGGTGAACATATAGATTGGATTTGGATTAATGAAACTTGGGGTGGTGTAAAAATTGGACCAAATATTCCATCTTTTTGGGGTATGAATAATCCAGGAGGATTTGCTCCAATTTATATTGGTATAAATAAAAATAATATGGGACCTTTAAAATTTCAATTTAAAGGTGAAAATAGTTTATATGGATGTAAAATACCTATAGAAGGTTCAGTATTTTCAGATAGAAATACAAAGTCTACAGCTTTAATTGATTTAATGAAACCATATCAAATTGGATACAATATTGTAAATAATCAAATTGCAGATATATTAGTAGATGAATTAGGTACAGTAATTATGCTTGATCAAAATAGTTTACCAAGACATTCTTTAGGAGAAGATTGGGGTAAAGGTAATTATGCTAAAGCATATGTTGCAATGAAGAATTTTCAAATGCTTCCTTTAGATACTTCTATTACAAATACAGAAAATGCATTAAACTTTAATCATTTTCAAAAATTAGATTTAGAACAGACTAATAGATTAATGGGTAGAATACAGTTGGCTAATTATTTTAAAGGTCAAGCATATGAAGTAATAGGGGTTAATCCACAAAGAATGGGTCAACAATTATCTCAAACAACAGCTACTGGTGTAGAACAAGCAATGCAAGCATCATATGCTCAAACAGAAATGTTCTTTATACAACATTGTGATTATCTTATGCCTAGAGTTCACGAAATGAGAACTAACTTAGCTCAATATTATAATTCTACAAAACCATCTGCAAGACTTACATATATAACATCAGCAGATGAAAAAGTAAATTTTGAAATAAATGGTACAGATCTTTTATTAAGAGATTTAAATATATCTATTAGTACAAATGCAAATCATAGAGCTGTATTAGAACAATTAAAGCAAATGGCTCTTCAAAATAATACTACTGGAGCTTCTATATATGATCTTGGTAAAGTTGTTCAGTCAGATTCATTAGCTTCTTTAAACCTTGCACTTAAAGATTCAGAACAAAAACAACAGCAACAACAACAGCAGCAAATGCAACAACAACAGCAAATGCAGCAGCAAGAACAACAGCAACAACAGCAGATAGAACAAATGAAGATTGATAGTGAAATGGCTGAAAATGAAAAAGATAGACAAAGAGATATCTTAGTTGCAGAAATTAGGGCAGCAGGTTATGGTTCTATGGTTGATATAAATCAAAACATGCAGTCAGACTTTAAAGATGCCATGCAAGATATTAGAAGTAGTGAGCAATATGAGGATCAAGCAAATCTTCAAAGAGATAAAGAATCTAATAGAATGGTAATTCAATCTCAAAAGAATCAACTTGAAAGAGAAAAACTACAAACTCAAAAAGAAATTGCAGATAAACAATTACAAATTGCACAAGAAAATAAAAATAAATATGATGTCAAACCAAAAAACAATAATTAGACTTAGCTATATATTGCGGTTTTTTTTTAAAATATTTTAAATTTTTGAAGTTTATTGTAGTATTAGATAAATATTTATTTAGTATATTAATGTATAATATAAAACCAACAACATGAATGAAAACGAAACAATGTCAGAAGAGACAATACAAGATTCTACAACGGTAGAACAAGTAGATGTAAATATTGATGAAATTTTTGGAATGCCAGGTGCAGAAAGTGTAATGCTTCCAGAAGAAAAGAAAACAGTCTTTGATGCTGAAAAGCCTGTTGACACTACGTTCATTGACAATCCTGCTGAAGAAGTAAAAACTACTACAGCAGAAATGGAAGAAGAAGTAAAACCAGTAATTACTGAATCTGAAGTTCAAGATACTATTGATGAACTAGATGATGCAATTACTTCACAAGAAGATGAAGAATCTAAATCTGGTAGACGTAAGACTGATAAAAGTGGTTTAGTAGATCTAGCTTATAAAATGATTGAAGAAGGTACTTTGTTTGCATTTGATGATGATAAACCTATTGATGAATATTCTGCTAAAGACTTTAGAGAGTTGTTTGAGGCAAATTTTCAAGAAAGAGAAAAGAAAGTAGCACAAAGTTTACCTCAAGAGTTTTTTCAATCATTACCAGAAGAACTTCAAGTAGCTGCTAAATATGTTGCTGATGGTGGTAATGATCTTAAAGGATTATTTAGAACATTAGCACAAGTTGAAGAAATGAGACAACTTGATGTAACTAATGAATATGATCAAGCAGAAATTGCAAGACAATATTTAAATGCAACAGGATTTGGTACTCCTGAAGAAGTTGAACAAGAAATTGTTGATTGGAAAGATTTAGATAGACTTGAGCAAAAAGCTAATCAATTTAAACCTAAATTAGATGCTATGCAAGAGCAAATTATTGGTAAACAATTAGCAGAGCAAGAGTATAGAAAAGAACAACAAGCAGAGCAAGCAAAAGTATATCAAGAAAATGTTTATAGTACTTTAGCTAATGGTACAATTGGAGGTTTAAAACTTGATAAAAAAGTTCAAGGATTATTATTTTCAGGATTAGTTCAACCTAATTATCCTTCTATATCTGGTAAAAATACAAACTTGTTAGGTCATTTATTAGAAAAGTATCAATTTGTAGAACCTAGACACGATCTTATTGCAGAAGCACTTTGGTTATTAGCAGATCCAAATGGATATAAAACTAAAGTAAGAAATCAAGGAGGAAAAGAGGCTGTAGAAAAAACTGTAAGACAATTAAAAACTGAACAGTCTAGAAAAAGAACTTCTTCTTCTATAAGTAATGAATATGAGAAAACAACTCCTACTAGAAAATCTAGTAAAACAAATAAAAGAACAATCTCTAAAAATAATATGTTTAAGAGATTTTAATTAGTAACAAATAAAAACAAAATAAACAATGGCAACTCCAGTTTTAAACAATGGTATCTTTCTACGGGATACAGCTTACAATGCAAGTTCACACGTAGATTCTTATCACTTGGTTAACATGTTAAAAGATGCAGAACCAATGGACTTAGGTCCAGTAGACTTATGGGCAATGGCTCAGAAAGTAGAAATGCCTCTTTATCAAATGTCTAGCTTTGGTGGAAAGAATGTAATTATGGTAGATAATGCTCGTGGAGAGTATAAATGGCAAACACCAACTACCACAGATCTTCCTTATATTATTGAAAATATTGAGGATCCAGCAGCTGTACTTGGTACAGATGGTTCAACATTTCGTATTAAATTAAGCAGACGTGAGTTTGGACATGGTGATATTATCACTTATGACAAATATAACGGAGTTGAAATGTATGTAACAGATGAAGATATTCTTCCTGTAGGAGATGGATTTATATATACTGTTCAACTAGTGAACAATGATAACTTTAGATTTTTAGATCCTAAATTTCTTGAAAACGGTACAAAAATATTCCGTAAAGGTTCTGCTAGAGGTGAATATGGGGAAAGATTTTCTGATATTACAACAAGAACTGGTTTCCGTGAATTTTACAACTATGTAGGTGGAGCTGAAGCTCACGTACATTATTCTGTATCTTCTAGAGCTGATCTTATGATTAAAGGAGGAATGAATGCAGATGGTACAGTACCGGTTACTGAGATCTGGAGAAATTTTAGTGAAACTATGGATCCTTCTGTTTCTTCTTTAGAAGATATGGTTAAAGTAATGGGTAAAGATAAAGTAAAGAAAGCTTTTGATAATGGAGATCTTTCTAGAACTTTCTTAACTCAAATGGAATCAGCTCACTTGTCAAAAGTTGCATCTGATATTGAATCTTACTTAATGTGGGGTCAAGGTGGTAGACTACGTCAAGATGGTCCAGATGATATGAGATTATCAGTTGGTCTTTGGAGACAATTAGACAACTCATTTAAAAGAGTATATAACAAAAATAATTTCACTCTTGAATTATTCCGTGGAGAAATTTATAACTTCTTTAATGGTAAAGTTGAATTCCAAGGTCCAGATCCAAATAGATCATTGATTGTTCAAACTGGAATGGGTGGAATGAGAATGGTAAATGAAGCTATTAAGAGAGAAGCTGTTGCTTCAGGTCTTGTAATCCAAGCTGCTGATATCGGTGCTATTACTGGTAAAGGGATGGATTTAAATTTTGGATTCTCTTACACTTCATATGTAATTCCTTTCTTAGCAAATGTTAAATTTGTATTAAATCCGGCATTTGATAATGTTCATACAAATGATATTGAAAATCCTATTATTGACGGATTTCCATTATCATCTTATTCATTTATTATCTTTGATATTACTGATAATACTAATGATAACATTTTCTTATTGAAATTATCTTGGGATAATCAATTGAAATGGTGGTACCAAAATGGTACAATGGATTACATGGGACGTTCTCAAGGATTCCAGTCTTCAGGACAATTTAATGGATACAGAGTAATGATGTCTCAAACGATGCCTGCAATATGGGTAAAAGATCCAACTAAGGTTCTTAAAATTGTAATGAGAAACCCAGTAACGGGAGGTTCATTCTAACAATAGAATATAGCACAATTTAAAAAGGAGGGGTAAAGTACTCCTCCTTTTTTTTTAATAAATAAAAATAATAAAAAACCAACAAAATGAAAACAGAACATTTCACAATGGTAGAAACGGCTAGTAATAGAAAAACTTCTATTGCAATAAGACCGTATTTTGATCAACAAGCTACAAACATGGGATTAGAAGATTATGGTATGAGTTTATTTGATGGGGTAACCCATAATGAACAATTAGCTTGTTTAGATATTAATGGAGTAATTAGATATGTAACAGGACTTAATGAATTTGCTCCAGAAATAAAAACAATGAATTCTGAAGATAAGGAAGCTAGAGTGAGACAAATTAGAGAGTCAGTTGCTGAATTAGAAAAAGAATTAGCATCAAATATTATTGATGCTGAAGATAAAGATTTTTGGAATAAAGTTACTTTACTAAAACCTGATAATAAAGATTTTTGGAATAAAATAGATATTTCTTGCGGTAATGAACCATTGTATTTAAATCCTAAAAAACCATTTGACAGGATTAAATTACATGCAATAGAAGCAGGTGGATTTGCTATGATAGCAAAAAGTTATGATGATGCAAGATCTCAAGCTACTCCTCCAAAATTTTATTTAGATAAAGAAGAAGAAACTGTAATGGTAAGAACTGAGTATAAAAAACTTAGAAATAAAGCTTACTCTGAATTACAAAAATTATATGATAAAAATAGCACTAAACTATTTTATATTGCTAAAGTTGTTGATACTCAAAGTGCTCAGTATAAAAAATCTACACCTACAGATGTTATATATGAAAATATGGATAGACATATTTCAGGAGATGGTGCGGAGTCTAATAAAGAAAGAGCTGCAAAATCTTTTATTGAAGCAACTAAACTTGACATGGAAACTTTAAAAATTAAATCAATAGTTAGAGATTCTAGTTTTTTTAAATATATTGCTCCTAAATCTGATGGTTATATTTATCATATGAAAACACAAAATTTACTTGGAAGAAATGTATCTGATGTTATTGAACATTTAAAAAACCCACTTCATGAAGATGTTTTAAATGATCTTACTGAAGCTTGTGAAAAATATTGGAATTTATAAATGATAGAAAATTTAAGTAATAGTTTAATATACTTACCTATTAACTGTTTAAAAAAAGAATACACTAAATCAACTAAAAAGACTCCCAAAAAATGGGGGTCTTTATTTAAGTTTAAAAAATAAATAGCTATGAATTCAAAAGTAAGTAAAAAAGGAAAAAACACAAAACCACAAATGCCTGGTGGATACGAAAAACCAATTTCCCGGAAGTTCCCTAAACCACCACACCCCAAAACCAACTACATACCAATAACAAACCCAAAAATAGGACCAAACAAACCAAGAGGAGAAAGAGGTCTTACAAATGATATATGGGGTGTAGTTACACAAAAAAAAGAAGGTGGAACTGTATGGACCAAACCTAAAGCTAAAAGAAATAAAAATTATAAATAAATAGCTATGAAAAAATATATGAAATATGGAGGTAATAATAAAATGAAATGTGGTGGTGCTAAATATATAAGTGGAGGTGCTATTCGTAAACATGATTGTAGATGTGATGGACCTGTAAAAAAAGTTATTTCTGCTAAATCCTTAAGAAAAAGATAAATAAAGGTATTTAAAAATGGCAACTAAAAAAAGACTTTACAAAAGAAGAGTACTATGAAAAATAATAAGACAGATGCAACTAAGGTATTAAAATTCTTTAGAGAAGCAAAAGAAGCAAAACGAGGTGGAGAAACTGATCCTCCAAAAACAACAACAAAAAAAACAAACCATTTAGGAAGTCTAGATGATCCTATTAAGAGACCCGGTTATGAATTTGTTAGAATGACTGGAAACTCAGGTAGATGGGTAAAAAAAGAAAAACCTACAAAAATTATAAAAGGTACTTATAGTGTATTAAATGATATATTTAAAAAATAACTAATCATGCTTAATAGCACTATTACTATAAAAATAAAACAACGTCTTAATAAGTTAGATAGTCAGGATTATGACAATGTAACTTGTTGGCAAATTGTAGAATCATTTAATAAAGCACAAGTTGAATGGACTAGAAGACAGCTTCACGGACTGAATATTGTTAAGGAAGGTGATGAACAATCTACAAGAAGAAAAGATGATCTTCAAAAATTGTTAATTAATGAACCTTTAATGATTAATAAGAAAGATCTTTATTATGAAGGTAATATACCTAAAGATTATCTACAATGGAAACGTGTAGATATTGATGCAAATAAAGATTGTTGTGATAGTAGAAGAATGACGGTTTATCTTGCAGAAGAAGGTAATCTTAATCAACTTTTAAGAGATAAGTCTAAACAACCTAGTTTTGAGTGGGGAGAAACTTTTGCTACTTTAATAGATGACACTGTTCATTTATATACAAACAATAAGTTTGATATAGAGGAAGCTTCTCTTACATATTACAGACAACCCATTCAAATACAAATTACTAACTGTACAAATCCGTACACGGGAGTAACGTCTAATCAAGAAGTAGAATCAGAATTTAAAGATGATATTGTAGAATTAATAATTGATGAAGCAGTAAGTATTTTAGCTGGTGATATAGAATCAGGAAATCAATTTACTAGAACACAACAAGCTGCCGAACGTAGTAATTAATTAAAATGAAAGCAAAACCTAGATTACTTAAAAAAACAACAGTAGCAAAAACTATTGTTAAACCAACATCAAATGTTGAATATAAAACTTCAATGGCTAAACCTACAGAAGATAGAGGGGTAGGTGGCAGTTCTTTAGATAATATGGTATCTTCTTGTGTATCAGAACTTATGAATGCTGCAACTAGTTTTCATAAATTACATTTAAAAGTAACAGGTGAAGGCTCATATGCAGCTCATAAAGCTTTAAATGATTTATATGATGCACTTCCTGGACATGCTGATGTATTAGCAGAAGGATATCAAGGAGCTACAGAAAAACTTCTTATATATAAAGAAGTAAGTTGTAGAACTTTAGATGATGTATCAGATGGTTTAAATTATCTTAGAGATATGTGCGCTATGATATGTAAACTTCAAGCAATGCTTCCGTATTCTGAAATTGTCAATAACTTAGATTTAATAAAAGATGTAGTTAACTCAACTAAATATAAATTACTTTTCTTAAAATAACTTTGTTATTTAAAATCTTTTCATTATATTATATTATATTTATATATTAATCAAAACAAAACAAAATGGCTTATTTTAATCATGCTTTTAAGAAAACCTTTGTAGCCACAAATGGTATTTCTGCATTAACAGGTGTACAACTAGGTACATCACCAACAAATGTTTTAGCTCCAGGAGAGATTTCATTCATCGATCCTAAAACATTTCAAGTGGCAACAACACCTGATACAACTTGTTGTGAGTTTATTCTTGCAGGTGGGGCTTTTATGCCTAATGACAAAATTGGACCTTTCCACGGAGGGTACACTGAGTCTAACAAGTCTAAAACAATTAAGAGTAAGTATGTAAGCAGATTATATCTTGCTCCAGGTAACTTACCTTCAAATTATGTAACACATGTAGGATTTACTCCTTGGACAAGTGCTAATGCACCTGACTCAAGTAAACCAGGAGAAACTGCAGGTGAATGTTGTAAAAGTTTCCTTTGTGGTGAGACTTACTATCTTCGTTTAGATGTTAAAGGTTCTCCTGCAATGAGATACTTAGATCGTAACTCATACTTGACACTTGAGGCTTACACAGGATGTTGTCCTGATGAAGATGTAGCTCCAACTTCTGTTGATCCAGCAATTGTAATGGTTGCTTGGGCACAACAAATTTTGGAAGATACTCTTATCAATCCATTTGTATATCCAGTTGTAACAACAACTGATGATGATGGTGCAACTTGGACTTACTGGTATCCAGATAATGTAGATACTGCTACTCTTAATGGAGGAGTTCCTGTAGCTGATGTAACTTTTGATAACTATTCAAATTTTACTCCTGCTGCTGACGGAACTGGTCTTTGTGCAGGTTTAGTACTTACAGGTGCATACTATGAGACTAAGTTTAATAACTGTACTTTCCAACCTTCTGATTTCTATGAATTAGAGCCAGTAAGAGTTTATGCTTCTGAGGTAGACCTAACAGGTTCTCCTTGTGAGTTTGAAGGTCTTTGTGTTGGTGTACAATGTTACGGGATTCAAGCAAATGGAGTTGGAGAAACTGTAGTACGTGATGTAATTATGTCAGAGGCTTACAGACAAAACTTCCTTGCAACTGATTTAAGAATTCGTGAGATTACTCAAGGAGATTCTTTAGTAAATGCAGCTGGAATTGATAGAAACGATATCTATGATAGAGTTTATTTACAACATAATATTCCACGTTTGTATAATCCAACTGGAACATTTGATAATGATCAATATTTATTAGAGATTATTGTTCCTGCAGGTGATACTACTGTATTTGATGCATTATCTGCTTGGGTAACATCATGTGCTTCAGATTGTTTAATTGAAAATTTAGGTGATGCAACAGAATGTGATCCAGCAGATCCAATTATAGTTCTGCCAGATTTATCTTAATTAAATAAACTATAAATTCATAAAAAGGAGGGTTGAGTGTATACTCTTCTCTCCTTTTTTTATTATAACAACTATGGCAAATCACGTATTAAGTTTAGAAATTCCAACAGTATCAAATCCCTGTATTTTTAAAATTGTTGATACATCTGTATATTCAGCTTTAGTTGGACTTCATAATCCTAGATTAGAAATTGTAGTTCCTGGATACACCAATACAGCTGAATTACCATTTGTACCACAATCATCTCCTACATTAACAGCATGTGACTTAGATTTACAGATTGAAAATTGTGACTCTTCATTTGTTAATTTACCAGATGGTATATATGGTATTAAATATATAGTAGATCCAGAATGTAAAGTTTATGCTTCTTATAATCATTTAAGAATAACTTGTGCATTAAATCAATATGAAAAAATACTTTGTAATATAGATGCAGCAGATTGTGATCCACCAGCTCAAGTAAAAGATAAATTAAAAGAGTTACATTTAATTAAAATGTATTTAGAAGCTGCTAAAGCTAAAGTAGAAACATGTCATGAAAATCAAGCTGGTATGTCTTTATTTAATTATGCAGTTAAACTATTAAATAAATTAGATTGTAAATATTGCTAATCATAAAAAACCAACAAAATGAGCGCATGTCCTAATTGTAAAAAAAAATTAAGTTGCGGATGTCAAAGAACAAAAGCATCAAATGGTACAGTTGTATGTAAAAGTTGTAAAGGCAGTTATGAAAAATCATTAAAAGCTAATACTATTAATTCAACTTCAAATATTAAAAATTTATAAACTCTACTGAATAATGAGTAAGGAGGATCCAAATATAATTGCAAAATTTGTAAGTTGCTGTGATGGTACAGAAATATTATTTTCAGGTTCTATAGCCTTATCAGATGGTGAAATATATCAATACATTGGTGCTGCTCCAGCTACTGGTTTTGGTGGACAACTACTTCCAAATTATTGTTATACTTATTTTAGAGAAGTTGTAGATTCTCTTATAACTTATCCAACATCACCAACATCTAGTGAATTTGATGGGATTTCTGAAAACGGTTGTGCATCAACTCAATGTGCTGATTGTAATCCAGAACCTCTTTGTAATTGCCCTGAAGGATTTACTTACGATCCTATAGGAGAAAATTGTGTTAGAGAAACAGAAACTGTTGCTGAATATAGTGGAGTATTATTACCAGTAACAACAGGTAGTAAATCTCAATTTTATTGTGATTTTGGTGTAAGAGTATATCCTGATATTACATCTTTAACATGGCCGCTATATGGTGAAAATGATACTACATATATAGTTAAACAAAATAACGGATTAGGACTTCCTGTAAACCCAACAAATAATGTTGAAAATGAAGTTTTTGGTTCTCGTGTAGCTGGTTGTATTAGTGGAAATACAGGAGGTAGATTAAATATAGCTGGTGTATGGGCAACAGGATTTGATGTTGATGAAGAATTATCTTTTGAATTTTGTATAGATATAGACGGTACTGAAGATAAGCAATATATGATTGGTATTGCTGGAGATAATTATGTTAAGTTTTATATTGATGGTGTTCTTGCTGTATTTTTAGATTCTCCAGCTGGTGAAACTACTCCATTTAGACGTTGGCACACTTTTCCATTAACATTATCACCCGGAAATCATATTATAAAATTATCAGGATTAAATAAACCTTCATCTGGTGTAAATCCAGCAGCATTTGCCGCAGAGATATATGATATAACACTTTCTGAATTTCAAGCAAATTTATTATATCCTGCAGTAGGTTTAGGAAATTGCGGAAGTACAGAAGCTCAACTAGATCCTTATATTATATTTAGTACAAAAAATTATGTTGGACAATTTGTACCAGATCCTAATAACCCAGGTATTTATAGTTGTCCTGGTGATTCAGTATTAGATATATGTCAAGGAATTCCTGTATGTAAGTTAACTGAAACTTTACCATTAGAATGTGATTGTTATTTAATTATACCGTGTGATGATACTGTAGAATCTTTTATATCAATTGATCCTTTATATGCAGATTATGTAGGTACATTTAATCAAGTAGATGGTCCAGAATATTCAGGATGTGCATATATAACTACTACAGATACAGAATTTTGTAGTGATACAACAACAACAACAGTTCCTATACCAGAAGCATCTTGTGATTGTGATTTAAAATGTTACTTTGTTCAAGGAAATGCTGGATTCTTTTATGTTAATGAAAATAATGATTTTCTTAGCATATCTAGTATTGAAGCAAGTCCTTATATAAGAATATGTAGTAAAATACCACCAATTCCTGAAGAAGGGTCAAATATAGATAATTTTAATGCAACTCCTGTTGGAGATTGTGTTGATGGATTTTGTCCAGATTTATGTTTTGAATTAAAATCATGTGAGTCAGATGAAATAATATATAGTAATTCAGATGTATTATATCAATATGCATTTGGTACTGATACTGTAATAGAAATTTTAGGTAAAGAGGGATGTTGGGAAGTTAGTTTAGAAGATAATCCTGTATCACCTGCTTGTGAGTGTTTAATAGATATAGTTGTAGTAAGATCTTATGTTGAATGTGAAGATTGCATAAAATTTGTTTATTATAAATTAACATCATGTACAAATACTAGTGTAATATATACAGAACTTAACCTTGAAGCATATGTGGGAAAAGTTATTAAAACAGATTGTGATTGTTATGAGGTAGAACTTATTGATTTTATACCACCTAATACACAGTCAATAGTAACAGAAGGTTTATTTGAAGAATGTATTGATTGTACTAGAATCTATTATGAATTAGTAGATTGTAAAGGTGAGGCTGATAATATTTATACATATACCGATCTTTCCTCGGTAGTTGGTGATGTAATTAAAATTGAAAACTGTACTGAATGTTGGACAGTTAATTTAATAGAAGATCCTCAATTAATTTATCAAAGTGCTGGAGAAGTTGTAATTACTAATACATATCCTGGAAGACCTAATAATTGTGAAACATGTGCTCAAGCATCACTTGTTTGTACTTGTTCACAAGTAACCAATCATTCAGAAACTATAACAAAACCTTATCAATATTTAAATTGTGATAACGAATTAGTAACTATAACTTTAGGACCAGGTGAGTCAAGTGGTAGAATATGTATTCTTGAATGGCTTCCAGGATTGTGTGAATGTATTACATTAACTGTTGAAATAGAAAGAGTTCCTATAACGTATATATTTATTATAGTTGGTTATGATGAAAATGGAATTCCAATATATGGAAATGAAGGAACAGAAGTTCAAATATATTGGAATGGTAAGGTTTGGCAATTTATTTTTAATGATGAAGATTATCAATTAGATGGTGTAGTATCTTCTTCTGAATGTCCAATAGGAACTTGGGATGGCAATGAAAATATAATAACAGAAGAATGCTTAGATCCTGTACCTACAATTGATACAGATTTCTTTGAAACATTTGGAGAATGTAAACATGGAGTATGTCCTCCCAGAACTTTCCCTAACAAAAGAGTAATAACACCAGGTTACAATACACCTATCTGTACACCAGAAAAATA
>Ga0224504_10000256_pt1 | contig 23861 bp, 26 predicted proteins | sample SF_Oct11_sed_USG_3_FD_170160 | JGI IMG/M metagenome (GOLD analysis project Ga0224504, IMG submission 170160) | Sediment microbial communities from San Francisco Bay, California, United States - SF_Oct11_sed_USGS_24 | ecosystem: Environmental > Aquatic > Marine > Sediment | place: USA...
TACAAGAAGGTATACGCGCCGATCCCCAAAAAGATGCCGACCGAGACGGCCAAAATGCCAACGGACATGGTCACACGCAGTCCGGCACCCTTCCCTTTACTAGCGTTTGACACGCACTCTCCCCAATCAAGGTGAGCAGTATAAACCCACTACCGAAACAAGACACCAAATGTCAATGACATCGCGGATCCGGTAGTGTTCAGGTATGTCAGCGATAATCCTGTTAACTTCCCTCCGCGATGGGCGTTACCTGCAATGCTGACCCGCGCCGCCCGTCTTGCCTGGCTGCTTGTCGGCATTTTGTCACTCTCGCTTGGTGCGATCGGCATCGCATTGCCGCTGCTGCCAACCACGCCTTTCATACTCGTCGCCGCGCTTGCGTTTGCACGCTCGTCAACCAGACTGCACGACTGGCTGATTACTCACAATATCTTCGGACCAATGATAGACAATTGGCAGCGCTATGGCGCGATAAGCCGGCGGGCAAAGGTAGTCAGCGTGACGTCGATGGCTATCTTGATCGCGATCTCACTTGCGTTGGGCGCACCCGTTTCTGTCATAGTCCTGCAACTGGTCGTCCTGGCCCTGGCGGCGTTTTTCATTCTCTCCCGCCCAGCGCCTCCGCCGGGGTAACTGCCGGTACTTAATGAGCACGAAGCGCTATCGTTATGGCCGAGAGCTCAAGACAATAACCATAGCCTGAGCTTCCGCGATTCTCACTATGCCGCTGTCGAGGGCAGAAAGCGGAGACGACCGGATTAGCAAACCCATCAAATAACTATCGATGCCGTTGACGTCGACCTGGTGGGTGAACGCCCCCTTTTGGGCGAGACTTTTATTGATTCACAGGCCGGCTAGTCGACGCCCAGGACTTCCCTGACGACCGGCTCCATACGTGTCAATCCTGCTGCCCTTCCCGCCTCAAGAGCCGCTTCTGCGTCTTCCGACTCCAGAAATTCGCTCAGCGCGAATAAAGCTCCAACGCGGTTGGCACTGCCACAATGAACCAGGACGGGTTGATCGTAGCCCTTAATTAAGGCTTGCAGCGCCTTGGCATTCGCAAACGTGATGCCATCACGCCCGATCGGCAGATTGATGTAGTCCATGCCCAGCGATTCGACCACCGAGGCCTCCTCCAGCCCACGATCCTCGCCTTCTGTACGAAGATCGATGACGGCAACATACCCATTGTCTGCAAACACCTTGAAACCCGCTTCATCCGGCTGGCCAGCGGTGGTAACACCGTCAACCGGGTGCACCTGGTCCAGCTCGACAACAGCCTCGAGGTCCACCTTAAGATTGCTGACCGCATCGAGATTTTCGTCACCGGCGACAGCAACGAGACTTGCCAAGGTCAGGCAAAGGTAAAGGGAGAGTTTTTTCATTGTGTTACCTCGACATTGCTTCTATTCGGTGAGCGTCATGCGACTGTTCACCTCAATACCACGATCCGTGAAAAGCACATTAAACGCCATGCGCTCGTACATTTCGCCAGACGATACCACAGCGTCACGAATTGCCGCACGCAGCGCGGGTGGCACCCCCTCATCCTCCTCGGAGTCGCCTCCTTCCATCGCTGCCTGTCCTACGAACTCGTAATAGCGTTTGGCATCGAAAGCCATGCTCATGAACGGCTTATCTTCGCTGACGTCCGCCTCCAGCATCGCCTCGGCATTTGCCTCAGCACCCTCACCAAGCGATAGCGACAAACCGTCGCTCGACAGTGCCGCGAATGCCTGGTCCGCGATCTCGGCAAGCTGCGGCAGGTCCAGAGCCTTGGCTTTGCCATCAGGGAGCAGGTTCAGGGCCGCTATCTCCGAACTCATCATGGCTGCCATGGTGACCAATGCTTCCGCATTCTTCATGGCGAGCAGGACGCTGGCATCGACCGACGACGGGGGAGTCTCTGTCGCCACATCCATACCTTCAATATGGGTCACGTTCGCGAGGAAGCCACGAAAACTGTAAAACACCGGCGGCACCGGTTGAGCCAACGCGGCCCTGCCTTTTGCCGTGCTGGCCTGGAGGTCAGCCAGCGTCGGACATTCAAACGGGTCGGTTTCCATCGCGTCCAGGCGGGCCTCGTAAAAACTGCGCAGGGCCATTGGATCAAGGCTCATCCCGAACGAAAACAGCCCACCGAGATCCGGTCCCAGGCCTGGCACCATGGCGGGCAATGTCGCAAGCCCTGACGCTAAATCGTCCCTGAGTTCCACGACCATACCGGTCTCGACATAACGCGAATCAACCGTCGTGTAACCGACGACCAGCCGGGGAGCAATGCCAGCGAGGGTCATGTACTCCGCCTTGCACTGCTCGGAAATATCAGTCATGCCATGATTAGCCAAAGCGAGGAACTCCTCGTTATGGCCACCCGGGTCACTAATGAACGCGGCGGCTACGCGTTCTACATCAATGAAACCGGTGAAATGATCGGTGAATCCGTATTCCTTACGCAGCGCACGCAACGCTTTACTGTTAGCCAGGCTCTTGCGCGGCTTGGTCAGACCCAGCGTGCGGGCAAGTCGTTCATCCGCAACCACTTTCGGTACAAAGGTGATCACCGCATCGTTCTTCACGGTCGCAATGATGACTCGCATGTCTTCGAGATCAACGTAACGATACGCCTGCCCCTTCAGGGTGGCCGTCGGCAGCTTCTCAGGAGCTTTGGCTTCAATGCGTGCGATTGCCGCATCAAATTGTGTGCGGTTTGTCAGTGCAATGCGGAATACCGGTGACAGGCCGTCACCGTAAGCAGCAAACAACGTATCGCGACCCAGACCTGCATCCCTGATTCCCTGAATACTCATGAGAGCCAGAAGCTCATCCATGAAGGCCTGCAGCTGCCCGGCCTTTTCTGCGCCACCTTCTTGCGCAGCTACGCCAACCAGATACTCGGACATATGATATTGCAGAATCTGCTTATAGGCCGACATCGCCTTGTCTATAGCCGGCTCGAACTTGTCCATGATGTCGTCGGGCAACGGCTTGGTAAACGCCATTACGTAAGGCGTGTCTTCCGGAATATACTGCAGCAGGTCTTTGGCTTTACGCGCAGCGTCGGCGTTTGCGGCAAACAAGAGGGTGCCGGCAGCGACAATAAAGGTGACAATTCGAACAAGGTGATTCATGTCGGGTCTGTCCTTCAAAAAGATCGATCGAAGTGTCCGCAGGGAGTGCAAAATACAGGCACACACCGTCTTACACAGTGAACCCCGCAACGCTTTGGTCGCGGGTTCATTTCCTTCTCGAAGACGAGTGAAGATTAAATCTGACGGTCTGGTGGATTGCGGAGGCCGCACGCCGTCTTGGCTTCACATTATCAAGGTACACTGAGCATATGCGCCTATCTGACATCACTTCAGCCGACCTTGAAACCGTACTGGCACTGAACGAGGCTTCCGTACCGCACGTTAACAGTATTGACCTCGACCAGATGCGTTGGTTCGCATCAAATGCATTTTACTTTCGAGTGGCGCGCGTGGATGAGAAGTTTGCCGGCTTTCTCATCGGTCTGGGGCCCGGCCTCGATTATGGCAGCGAGAATTACCGCTGGTTCTGCCATCACTATGGCGATTTCGGGTATATCGACCGCGTCGCGGTCCACAAGTCAGCGCGCAGGTTGGGCGTTGCATCGCGACTTTACGACGATTTTGCAGACAAACTGCGCGGCGATGCTGATTGCATGACCTGTGAGGTCAATATCCGCCCGCCGAATGAGTCGTCGATGCTGTATCACCAGACGCAAGGTTTTGTGCAGGTCGCGACTCAGGAGACGGAAGGCGGCACAAAGAAAGTCGCACTATTGGAGAAGAAACTGTGAGTGCAGCGAAGCAGGACCGGAATTACGACGTTATTGTCTATGGAGCAACCGGGTTTACGGGGCAACTGGTCGCGGCTTACCTCACGCGCCAGTACGGGGTGGGTGGCGATCTGAATTGGGCCATCGCCGGCCGCAGTGAAGCAAAGCTCCGCTTAGTAAGGGAATCGCTTGGCGACGCCGCCACGGACCTTAAGTTGATTGTTGCGGACAGCACCGATGGCGGAGCGCTTGCGGCGCTTGCCGGGCAGACCAGGGTCGTCTTATCGACAGTGGGCCCCTATGCGTTGTACGGCTCTGAGCTGGTTGCTGCCTGCGTCGACGCGGGCACAGACTATTGCGATCTCGCCGGCGAGGTGCAGTGGATTCGAAAGATGATCGATACCCACCAGGAGCGCGCGGCACAGACCGGGGCACGCATCGTTCACTGTTGCGGCTTTGACTCAATACCGTCTGATATCGGGGTGTGGTTTCTGCAGGACCATGCATTAAAAGAATTCGGAACCGCGTGTCGTTCCATCACGCTGTATGTCAAAGCAACAAAGGGAACGTTCAGTGGCGGCACGCTGGCAAGCATGGCCAACATTATCGAAGAGGCGAAGCAAGACCGATCGATCGCCCGGATTATCGCCGACCCCTACTCACTTAATCCTGAAGATGCGCGAGAGGGACCTGACGGGTACGATCAGCGACAGGTACTGTTCGACGACGACGCACAGTGCTGGACCGCACCGTTTGTCATGGGCGGCGTCAATATGCGAGTCGTGCGCCGCAGCAATGCAATCGCCGGCTTCCCCTACGGCCGGGACTTCTCTTACCGGGAAACGATGATGACCGGCCGCGGTGTCTCTGGCAGGCTCAAAGGAACCACGTTTACTCTCGGCCTCGGAGGTCTCGTTTTGGGCATGAGCCTTGGTCCTACGCGGCACCTCCTACAGAAATTTGTGTTGCCAAAACCTGGCGAAGGGCCTTCACCTGAGTTACAGAAAACCGGATTTTTCAAGCTGATGCAGATCGGGCATTTACCGGACGGCCAGACGCTCCGCACCCACATCACCGGCGACCAGGATCCAGGCTACGGTTCCACCAGCAAGATGCTCTCGGAATCTGCTATATGCCTTGCCAGGGATGATATCCAGACGGCTGGCGGAGTGTGGACACCGGCAGCGGCCATGGGCGCACCCCTCCTTGCGAGACTTCGGCAAAACGCGGGTTTGACGTTCGAGGTCGTCTAGTGCCCTGCGCCACTTGAGTAATGCAGCTTGGGGTCGTATTTCTCACCGGCATCGATTCGGACCGCCAGCCTGTTGCGCGGTGATGCGACCGGACAGGTCGAGAAATCATTGAACGCGCAGGGCGGGCTGTACGACTTGTTGAAGTCGAGAATTGCCTCGCCCCCGTCGACTCCAGGATCGTCCAGATACACGAAGCGCCCCGCGCCATACGTTTCCCGACCGTTTGTCAGGTCGCCAAATACGATAAACAACCGGTTATTCGCTGACGTTTCCGCTTCAAGCTGGTAGACCTTGCCATCCAGCTCGAACTCGACGACGCCCGGAGATTCGGGGAACTGCTGGAGGCCTTCGATAACGGTGTTAACCGTAATGGTTCTCGGCTCATCGTATTTTCGAAGGGTCGCCACGACACGCTTTGCCGGATCGATTTCGTAATATGGCAAGGGACCAAAGGTCGCGACAAACGGGTGCTCGTAATCTCTAATCCGGACCGCGAGCTTGCCGCCACGCTCAATGACATTCCAGGCCAGCGACGCATGTGACAGCATTATTCCCTTGCCAGTGACGTCGGCCGGCATTTGAATATCGGTAACCGGCTGGTCCTGGTTGAGGACTTCGACACCCTCCTCGACGAGCATCCGGACGCCGTCGTCACCTACCTGGAATTCGCCGATTCGGGCCGCGGCCGATGCCGGTACTTGGAGGTCATTTGCAGGATCAGAACCGATGGAATAGACCCCGGGCCGGAGCCAATGAAGTCCAATCTGGTTCAGGTAGCCCGTCGGTGCCAGCAGATTATCGAGGCGCCCCTTGCGCCAATCGATGATTTCCTGCTCATAAGCATCGAGATCCAGCTCTGCCCCGGCTGGCCCGCAAGCCGCCAGTATCAGGGCTGTCAACATGATTCCCATTCTTCCCAATAAGCTTGTCATCTCTTTCCCATATCAATTCACAGACCGGGTCTCTATAATCCGCGCCCACTCAACCTTCGCGCAGCCCCAAATGTCTGATATTTCAAAACTTCGCAACATCGCGATCATCGCCCACGTCGACCATGGCAAGACCACCCTGGTCGACCAGATGTTGCAGCAATCCGGGACCCTCGGTCCCCGCGCCGATGTACCCAATCGCGTCATGGATTCCAACGATCTCGAACGTGAGCGCGGCATCACTATCCTTTCGAAAAACACGTCCGTCAACTGGCAGGACTACCGCATTAATATTGTCGACACTCCGGGACACGCCGATTTCGGCGGTGAAGTCGAACGGGTCCTGTCAATGGTCGACAGCGTGTTGCTACTCGTGGACGCGGTTGAGGGCCCGATGCCACAAACCCGCTTCGTCACCCAGAAGGCATTCGCGCAGGGCCTCGTACCCATCGTCGTCATCAACAAGATTGACCGCGAAGGCGCTCGACCGGACTGGGTGATCGACCAGACTTTCGACCTGTTTGATCGCCTGGGTGCCACCGATGAGCAGCTCGACTTTCCGATCATCTACGCGTCGGCACTTGAGGGCTACGCAGGGGACGAGTCGGACGTCCGCGGCGGTGATATGAATCCGCTGTTCGAGACCATCGTGAAACATGTGCCGCATCCCGAAGTAGATCCGAACGGCCCCCTGCAGTTGCAGGTTTCAAGCCTCGACTACGACACCTACGTGGGCCTGCTCGGTGTCGGTCGTATTCGGCGCGGCACGTTGAGGGCCAATTCACCGGTCAGCGTTGTCGCTCCCGACGGAACCTCGCGGCGTGCACGCGTACTCGAACTATTTGGCTTTCACGGACTGGAGCGCAAGCGCTCCGAGAGCGCATCGGCCGGCAATATCGTCGTGTTCAGTGGCATCGACAACCTGGGGATCTCGGACACGTTGTGTGATCGTGATTTTGAGGAGGCGCTGCCTGCACTGACAATTGATGAGCCCACAGTCAACATGACCTTCCAGGTCAACAAGTCTCCATTTGCCGGACAGGATGGCAAGTATCTGACCAGCCGCCAGATTCGCGAGCGCCTCGATCAGGAACTGAAACACAACGTCGCGCTGCGCGTCGACAACACAAGCGACCCGGACAAGTTCCGGGTTTCCGGTCGCGGAGAGCTGCACCTGTCCGTACTGGTCGAAACAATGCGCCGGGAAGGTTTTGAACTCGCGGTATCACGCCCCGAGGTCATCATGCATGACGTCGACGGCGTCGAGCACGAGCCCTGGGAGCAATTGACGGTCGATTTCGATGAGGAGTACCAGGGCGCGGTCATGACCCGCCTGGCGGACCGCAAAGGTGAACTGCAGAACATGCTTCCGGATGGCAGGGGCCGCATTCGTCTCGACTACAAGATCCCCACCCGCGGACTGATCGGATTTCGTACGGAATACCTGACGGCAACGTCCGGGACCGGCCTTATTTATCACGTCCTCGACGAGTACGCGCCCCGCGTTGCCGGTGCGATCGCGCAGCGCAACAATGGCACTTTGGTGTCTATGGTCCAGGGCAAGGCGCTGGCTTATGCGCTGTTCAATCTGCAGGAGCGTGGCAAGCTATTCATCGGTCACGGTGCCCCCGTTTACGAAGGCATGATTATCGGAATTCACAAACGCGACAATGATCTCGTCGTAAATCCGACCAAGGCGAAGCAGTTGACCAATATTCGTGCCGCCGGCACGGACGAGAACCTGATTCTCACGCCGCCGCTGAACTACTCGCTCGAGCAGTCGCTCGAGTTCCTCGACGATGACGAACTTCTCGAAGTAACGCCGCACAACCTCCGGCTGCGCAAGAAGCTGCTGACCGAAGTGGATCGCAAACGGGAATCGCGTCAGAAGGTATCGTGAGCGACCCGGCCACACTGGCGTTTGCCGATCTGCAACCTGAGGACATTATCGCCACGCTCGACAACATGGGCTTCGCCTGCGACGGACGGTTTCTCGCGCTGAACAGTTACGAGAACCGGGTCTACCAGGTTGGTATCGAAGACGATGTGCCCGTTGTGGCTAAATTCTATCGCCCCGGCCGCTGGAGCGACGCGGCCATACTCGAAGAACATGCTTTCGCGGCGGCGCTCGACGCGCAGGAAATTCCGGTCGTGCCTCCAATTGTCCACGACGGCTCAACCCTGCATCATGCCGGGCATCACCGGGTCGCGGTCTATCCCTGCCGGGGTGGCCGGGCGCCGGACCTGGACAACTACGAACTCCAGACCCAGCTTGGGCGACTCGTCGCCCGCATTCATCTCGAAGGTGAAGTGTCTCGATTCCAGCATCGACCAAGCATCGATGTCGACAGCTACGGTACCGACTCGGTCGAGTATCTGCTCGACAACGACTACATTCCGGACGACAACCGCCCGGCGTATGAGAGCATTGCCGAGCTCGTACTCGATGGTATAGAGGCCTGTTATGAACGCGCCGGTGCGATTCGTGAAATCCGTTTGCATGGCGACTTTCATCCAGGCAATGTTCTGGTCAAGGAAGACCAGTTGCATATCGTGGACCTCGATGACTGTCGGCATGGACCTGCCGTCCAGGATCTTTGGATGTTCCTGTCAGGCGATCGTGAAGAACAGCGGCCGCAGCTAAAAGCCCTGCTCGAGGGCTACACGGCGTTTCGAGCGTTTGATGCGCGCGAATTACACCTTATCGAGGCACTGCGTAGCCTGCGCATCATGCACTATGCCGCGTGGCTGGCGCGGCGCTGGGAGGACCCGGCATTCAAGGTAGCATTTCCGTGGTTCGACAGCCGCCGTTACTGGGACGATCATGTGCTCGCCTTGCGCGAACAGGTCGCCCTGATGCAGGAAGCCCCGCTCGAGTGGCTCGACTACTGACGCTAGCGAGATGGGAGACGCTGCCTGCGCGGACCGATCTCGAAACGATCAATCCAGCGCGAAAACGTCTCGAGACTGAGTTGCTCAAGGGGGCCGACAGAGCTGACGGCCTGTTGGCGTATCTGCCCGGGATCGACGCTTCCTTGTTCCTGCCGCAACGTCTCCTGGTGTGCCGGCACCGATAACCAGCGGTCGATCAACGGGCCATTGGCCTCCAGATGAAACTGAAATCCATAGGCGTGTCGGCCAAATCGAAAGGCCTGCACAGGACTCGCCGGCGAGCTGGCCAGCAGATCAGCCCCAGGAGGCAAGCTCATGCCATCCTGATGCCACTGGAAGACTTCTTGTGTCGGTGCGAAGGTCGACAGTACAGGATCGCTGAGCCCGGCCTCGGTCATCTCGACGTCGTGCCAGCCAATCTCCCTGACCGCATTTCGGGAAACCTCACCGCCGAGTGCCTTGGCAAGCAGCTGAGCGCCCAAGCAAATACCAAGCACCGACATGCCACGGTCGACGGCCTCCCGAATCATCTCGACCTCGGTGATCAGGTTCGGATAGCAGTCGATCTGGTCGGAGTTCATTGGGCCACCCAGCACGATCAGGGCGGCATAACCGCCCAGATTTGGACGGGATTCCGGCTCACGGCCAAAATTGATGTAGCGAATTCTGAATCCGGCACCCTTGAGCAGAGGATCCAGTGAGCCAAGCGGCTCATATGGAACATGCTGAAAAACAAGCACCTTGGGCCGGGCCATTAACAACTCCTGATCATTGCATTTGCACTGGAAGAACGGTACCACTAAAGTCGATCAAGCCTGAACACGGCATTTTCGGGAACTCTATGCCATGGAAAGGCTCTGACTAAGCAAGACACCGGACTCGCGCGGACTCTATTTACTTGATCGTCAAACTACGCTTTACATTAGCTGCTGGTCTCGCAACCCTAATGATGGGTGGTTGCGGTTCGACTGTGACGATGGAAATGCCGACTATTCCCGAGCCGCGAATGCATAAAATCGGGGTCGATGTCGCGGTCCGCATTCCTGCCGAGTTTGAGCACTTTGTGCATGTCGAGCAGGTCCTTGGCAAGGACACCTGGACGATCGACCTGGGCCGTTCCAACGCGATGTTCTTTACCCAGTTATTTGGCCATATGTTTGATTCGGTCATTATTCTAGGGCCCGACGATGATCCGCGCGATCATCAGTTTGACGCCCTCATCGAACCTGCAATTGATGGCTTCGAATTCTCCACACCAGGCCAGAGTCAGTCGGAGGCGTTTGCTGTCTGGATTCGCTACCGGATGTCGGTATTCGACAGCGTCGGCAATCGCGCTTCGAGCTGGACCGTTAATGCCTACGGCAAGAGTCAGCAGGAAGAATTAGGCGGCAGTCAGTCACTCAGAAGAGCGGCGGTGCTCGCAATGCGCGACGCGGCCGCGCTGATTATCATGCAGATGGAGCGGGCCACCAAAATCAGTCAGCTGGCAAATGGCCCGTTGCAGCCAGAGCCAACAGAGTCGGACGCAACGCTCGCCGACACTAAACAGGAGAGCGAAGCGCCGGCCAGTGTCATCGGCATCTTCGCCATCGGAGGCATTGATGATGCGGCAGAGTAGGTTCCTGGTGGTTTTCATAGCCTGCAACCTCGCCGGCTGCATCACGTCACGCATTGAAGATGCGCGAGAGAATGTCACCGGCCTCAAGGACGGCCAGTCCGTGGTCATCATGGCCAAGAGCTACCACCAGGGCAATGAGACCGAAGGCGACTACCTTTCCTGCGTTGAAAAGGCGCTCGGTGCGGGCTCAAAGGGAATCAAAGTGATTCCGCATCAAAAATTCGTCGACAACCTGTTCCCGTGGTTTGAGCCGCGCACCGCACCGGCGGATACCAAGGGGCTGCCTGCTCTGATGGATCGCCCGGGCGTAAAAGCTGCCGTGCGGGACATGGGAGTGCGCTATGTCGTCTGGCTCGACGGCGATACCGAGCGCGTGGCCGAAGGCGGCAGCCTCTCCTGCGCTGCGGGGCCAGGCGGTGGTGGCTGTTTCGGGTTTGCCTGGTGGCAAAACGACGCGGATTACGAAGCTGCAATCTGGGATCTGGACGACTACGAGTCGGCTGGCACCATTTCCGCCGATGTCAGCGGCACGTCTTTCCTGCCAGCTCTGGTTATTCCTATACCACTGATTGCTCGCACCCAGACACGTGCCTGTAAAGGCCTCGCGCAACAGCTGCGCGCCTTTATCGTTCAGTAAGCTAACTAGTAGGGCCGGCCGGCCCGGATCAATGCACTTCCGTAGAACGGGGAATCCAGTGACTCCACAGAGACCTTGCGTCCGGATTGTGGGGCATGCACGAAACGTCGCTCTCCAAGGTACAAACCAACGTGGGACATCTTGCCCTCGATACTGAAGAACAGCAGGTCTCCGGCCCTAAGTTCACTCCGGCCGACGGGGCTCGCCGCTGACCATAGCTGCCCCGTGGTGCGCGGGACATTCAATCCAGCCTGTTTGTAGGAATACTGCACGAGTCCACTGCAATCGAAGCCGCTTGGGGTGGAGCCGCCATAGCGATACGGGGCACCGACCTGGTCAAGCGCTATGGCCGCCGCACGCTGACCCGCTGTCGCCCGGACCGGGGATGAGGCCGGCTGACTGGCTGACTGGCGTTCGACCGGGGACTGAGCAGGCAGGTTCGAACCACAGGCAGCCAGCGCCAACACTGTGATTGCTAAAGAGAAAACCCGAATTATGTAGCCCGGCTGCGCTATCATCTGCGTCACTCTGATCGATATCAGCCCCGAGCATAGCCTTTAGCACCTTAATCTGGAATGAACAGCCTCTCAGCTTTTAGCAAAATCCCCAGTCGCTGGGCCCTTCTGGTCTCGATGGCTTCGGTCGCGGCATGTGGACTGCCAACGTCAGAGTCGGCCGATCGCGCCAACAACCGCGAGTACAGCGTGCACTACACTCTGTCGCCGGACCCGGCCACCTCCACGGTGCAGGTAGAATTGCGCTTGCGGCAACCCGAGGGGCTCCTGCGTGAAATTTCATTTCCAGTAAGCGATCACGTCAGCGATGTGGGTGGAGACGGGGACCTGCGGGTCCGTAACGGCCGCATTCAGTGGCAACCGCCCACCAATGGTGGCACGCTCGGGTGGCGCGTTCTCGTGCGCCACGAACGTGGCAATGACGGTTTCGATGCGCTGCTGAATACCGAGTGGGGCATTTTTCGCGCTGAGGATGTAATCCCGCGTGCACGCACGAGAACGCTCAAGGGCGCGGCATCGCGAACCACGCTGGCTTTCGACCTTCCCGCCGGCTGGTCCGTTATTTCCGAATATTCCGCACTAGAGCAACCTATCGTCGTAAATCGGGCCGAGCGGCGCTTTGATGAGCCCACCGGCTGGATCGCAATGGGCCAACTCGGCATTCGTCGCGAGACGATTGCCGGAACACGCGTGGCTATCGCGGCACCGCAATCTCACAATGTACGTCGCATGGATATGCTGGCGCTGCTCAACTGGACCCTCCCGGAACTGCATGAGGTGTTACCGGACGCCCTTCCTCGCCTGACTATTATCAGCGCCGGCGAACCTATGTGGCGCGGCGGGCTCTCTGCGCCAGCCTCATTATTCCTGCATGCCGACCGCCCCCTGATCAGCGAAAATGCGACAAGTTCGCTGCTGCACGAAGTGATGCATACGGCGTTGGGAATGCGGCCACGTGAGAACAACGACTGGATTGTCGAAGGTCTGGCCGAGTACTACAGCATCGAGTTACTCCGCAGAGGCCATGCGATCTCCCCAAGCCGCGCGAAGAAGGCCTTCGCCCGGCAGGCAGAATGGGGTGCACAGAGTACTGCTCTGTGCGGCGGCGAATCCACCGCGGCGACCACAGCACGGGCCGTCACCGTCTTCAGCAAACTCAACCGCGAACTACTGAAGAAGTCTGACGGGGAAGTGGACCTGGACGCCCTCCTCCCGAGCCTCGTGAATTCAGTCATCGACCTCGGCAGCTTGATCGATGTCGTGGAAGGCACAATTGGCGTAACACCCGACACACTTCACAGCGAGAATTTGCCAGGCTGCAGTAGTATGGCAGCGGCTAACCAGGAGCTTTGAACCGCAGCATGGATGGACGTCACGACCTCGATCTTGTACTTCGATCGCGTACCCCGATTGTCGTTATCGAATCGCAGGATGAACAGCGCATGCTTGAGCTGCTGCAATCGATCACGATCTCTCGAGCGAGCGATTCGTATGCGCCGCTGTTTCGATGGACGATTACCGATGGGTTGCAACGCATCGATATATCGCTTGAGCCCCAGGCGATCAATGCACAGCCTTCCGACGTCCTGAAGCACATTCGCGCGGTCTCCAAGCCGGGCATCTATGTGCTGCTCGATTTTCATCCGTTCCTTGAAGACCCGGTGCATGTGCGGTTGCTAAAAGATATTTGCATGCGCGCGCAGGAACTTAACCGGCAAATAGTCCTGATCAGTCACACCGTCAAAATTCCGCAGGAACTCGAGAGTTACTGTGCACGTTTCGAGATGGCGTTGCCGTCGGAGAGCGATCGCACGATGATCGTGAAGAAGGCTGCAAGGGAGTATGCAAAAGACAATCCGGGCGCGCGTGTCCAGGTAGATCGCAAAGCGCATGAACTTCTGATTCAGAACCTTGCAGGACTAACCTGGGCCGACACCGAGAGACTTGCGCGCAATGCTATTTATGTTGATGGCGCCATCACTCGCAGCGACCTTCCCGATGTCATGCAGGCCAAGTATGAACTGCTTAATCGAGGTGGAGCATTACAGTTCGAATATGACACCGCCCGGTTTAACGATGTGGGCGGCCTGGCCCGCCTGAAATCCTGGTTGCAGCAGAGACGTGCGGCCTTCCGTGGTGATGGCGGTGCCGCACACCTCGACATACCGAAGGGCATCCTGTTACTGGGCGTACAGGGCTGCGGCAAGAGCCTGGCCGCGAAGGCGACCGCCGGCATTTTTGGCGTTCCCCTGCTGCGCCTCGATTTCGGCGCAATTTACGACAAGTACCATGGCGAAACAGAACGCAAGCTCCGCGAGTCACTGAAAACCTCTGACGTCATGTCGCCTTGCGTGCTTTGGATCGATGAAATTGAAAAAGGCATAGCCGGTCGGGGTGGAGAAACCGGAACCACGCAACGCGTGCTGGGTTCGTTTCTTACGTGGATGGCGGAGCGGCACAGCAAGGTATTTGTGGTAGCGACAGCCAATGACATCAGCACGCTGCCACCCGAACTCGTTCGCAAGGGGCGATTCGATGAAATTTTCTTCGTGGACCTGCCTAATGACAGTGTCAGGACGTCGATATTCGCCATTCACCTGACGAATCGTAAACAATCGGTAAAAACCTTTGATCTGGAAAAATTGGGCGCTGTGACTGCAGGCTTCTCGGGCGCCGAAATCGAGCAGGCGATCGTGTCGTCACTGTACGCCGCCCATGCACAAAATGAGCCACTCGCAACGAACCATATCCTTGCGGAAATCGAACAGACCCGGCCGCTCTCCGTCGTCATGGCCGAACGTATCGGCGCGATGCGCGACTGGGCGGCAGGAAGAACCGTACCCTGCGATTGAGAGATTTAACTTAACCCATCAAATTTATTGCGACTTAAGAGTGAACCGCCGCCCTTACATGATAAGCTGCTTGGATGGCTAATAAGAAGAATAAAATTAATGTATTAGTCGCGGATGACGACGATCAAACAGCGGAACTCGAAGCGGTAACGTTCCATCGGAATAATCCGTCGCACGTTGACAGTATGCGGGAGTCCGAAGAACGCACCAGCGACTTCGACGAGCTTCGCAGCGGCGATGCGCAGACAATCAGCAAGCTCCAATACGATATCCAACAGTTGCGTGCCAAGTGGCTGGGACTCGAAACCGAAATCGCAGTGCGCGAGGAACTCGCTGCGGGACTCAACACCGACATCGATGACCTGCGTGAAAATCTGGCACGCAAGGAACAGCTGCTTAAAACCCGCGACCGCAAGATCAAGGCGCTAGAAGCAGAAATTTGCAGTCGCGACGAACGCCATCGCTCTAGCACGGCGGAGCTTAAGGATGAAATAGACGCAACACGCAAAGCCGTGCGCGAAATCCCAGAACCACCTCTGTCATCGCACGCTCAAGAAACGCTCCCAAATGACGAGAATCGTCTGGCGCGTTCTGAAGCCTATGCCGACTCGCTGCGGCGCAAGCTACAGGATGTACTTTCCCTGCAGGACGATGTACAGGGCGAACACGATCGCGTTTCTGTTGCGCTGGCCGAGACGATCGAGAAGAACCGGCATCTTGAAGAGGGGCTGGCCAAGGCTGCGGACGACAAACGGCAACTTGAGCAGGCACTTGGGTCCATCGGGGAGAAACATGCGGAAGATCTTCGCATGCTGCGATTCGAGCTTGGCGAGGCCCAGGAAACCATTGCTCAATCCGATGTCCTTAACACGCAGCTCGCGTCCGATCTCGTGGACACCAAGAGTTTCAAGGAAGAACTCGAGCGTATGCTGTGCGACAGCGACGAACAATCCAATCAACGCATCGATGAACTTGAAAAAGAGCTCGCAAGGATGGCAGGCGTCGCAAATCACTTCGAGCAAAAACTCGACGCGCGTAACGATGCCATTAATGTCCTTCTCTCGGAGCTCGCACGCAAATCCGAGCAGATGGAGTCTATTAATCAAATAGGCAACGTAATTTCGGATATTGACTTTCGTATTTCCGAACAATTGGATGAGGATGATGTCGTTCAGGCTCCGGCACACAGATCAGCTGATCGTGTTACCCGCGTCCTGGTAGGAAAAGTGGGCGAGCAACTTCTGCGGTTTCCGCTGTTTAAGGATCGCCTGACGATCGGCCGAACCGAGGACAATGACATCCAGCTGAACGCGTTGTTTATCAGTCGTCGGCATGCGGTGGTGCAGACCGACGGTGACGCCACTCGAGTTATCGACTGGGGCAGTAAGAATGGTGTTTTCGTCAACTCGACCCGAGTCACCGAGCATTTCCTTAATAATGGCGATATCGTCACTATCGGCAATGCGCACTTTCGCTACGATGAGCGACCAAAGCGCGACAGTTGATTTGTGAGCGTAATCACGCTCTTTTCTTTACGATCGGACTAAAATTCGCTTCTACGTCAAGGAAGCGAAACGATGCTGACGACCACCGCAGGGAAGCCGGTCAGGCACACTAATACTCAGCAAGTCACGTACAAAACCGACCAAACCATCTCGGGGAAGATATGGCTGCCCAAGCTTCTATACACTGCGCTGCCCTATTTCTACCTGGTCGCTGGGTTCATAGCCTTCTTCACAACGCTCTATATCAGCGAGTGGTTCTGGGTGCTCCCACACTACCTGCTGTTCTCGGCAGCGTGTATTCACCTTGGCCTACGGGTTCTCCGGCGTCGCCGTCCCTCGGCAAACTCCGGCTCTTGACCTGAACCAGCGCCTGCGCAACGATAACGGCCCAACTCCCACCGGCGCCGTATCGTGACCGACATCGCAGTTAAACAGCCCAAGCCTCGAGGCGAATTAATTAAGAAAGAAGCCGCGCTCTTCACCGGCCTGCTGTTCTTTGGCCTCGTGATCCTGCCAATAGCAATATGGTTCGTCGGAAAGGCCGTTTTTGGAGTCTATGGTGGCTCAGGCTATGGTAATTTTTTTGGAACCTTGATTGGCAAGATACGCGATGGTGACGTGGTCGCATGGTTCCTCGTCCTGTCACCGTGGCTGGTCTTGCAAACAGGCCGTTTGATGGCGTTCGGCTGGCGCGCAGCAGCCAAAATGTGACCCGTATCACAAATTCGATACATTTGGCCGCATCAGGTCCTCGAGGTTAGTAGAATATGGTCGACACAGGGTCATGGTACGCTCCGTCTAGGGTGAGCTATGCAATTTACGTATTCATTATTCCGGTCAAATGTGCATGCTGGAGAGACTGAAAAACTGGTTTAGGGACCGCTCCTCTGACGAGCATTCGGCGCCAACGCCGAAACCTGGCTTGACCGGCACGCATGCTGCGCCGCAGCGTGCTCGCCCACAACGGAAAGTACCCCGCCGCAATCCGCAATTCGTCGATGCCAATCGGGATTTGTCAGGCAAAATCGAGAGTCAAGGTCCGGGCAAGAACGTCTTGATTCGCAACAAATTCATCCGCGAAGATACAGGAACTCACGAGACCTTGACGATTCTCGATGACTCGCTGGTTGACTCCGGCGAGGAAACGGGCCTCGATCCCTACAATACGGGCGGCTTCGATCGCTCAAAGAATTGGGACCGACGCTTCGGCAAATAGTATTATTCGCATGTGACTATGCGAATCTCCTTTGAACTCGACGACAACGACCTGGAGCACTTCCGTCTCATCATGAATGAGGCGCGCAAGGCTGCACGTCGATTGGCGCCCGAGGATATCGTTGCCGCCGCCGAGAACCTGTTAAAAGAAGTCCCGGCGTCCGAAGCGCCAGGTTTTATTGTCGAACGTCTCGAGCGGCTGCGCCTCATGATCAAGATGCTATCGGATATTGAATGGCGTCTCCCACACCAGGACGCAATGCGCGTACTCAATGCCCTCGCTTATTTCGCTGAGCCTGAGGACCTGATACCCGACCATATTCCGGGGCTGGGCTTTCTCGACGACGCCATTATGATCGAACTCGTCGCTCGCGAGCTGAAGCATGAGATGGAGGCCTACCAGGATTTCTGCGATTACCGCGACCGGTTGTTGCAGGCCGGTGACGGCAGCGCTGCCAGCCGCGAAAATTGGCTTGACGCGCGCCGCAAGGAACTTCAGGCACGCATGCGCCGGCGTCGGGGCCGCCACGGCCGGTTACTGCCCTAGCTGCAATATAGCGAGGTTTCTACGGCCAGAAATAATACCCGGTCGCGAACAAACTACCCCACATCGCAGCCTGCCCCCAATAGCGCCAGACCTGATTTTTTGCGAGGCCGTAGAAACTAACGGCGGAGATCACTGTCATACCGAGAAAGACGGACATGCTGCGGAGCAACGGGTCGAACTCGCCCTGCAGGCGCGGATACTGGTCCCCAAGGACGAGGACGACAATGATGACGGCCGTCAGGCTGAACGTGATCGCGAAGCACGAACCGAGAATGATCAGCGTGACCGCAGACAGTGGACGCATCGATTATTTTCCATAACGATCAGAGAAAAATTGCACAACATTGGAGAATATGACGAATGCGCCCTTGATCCAAGGGCACAGTACAACTAGCCTAGCCTACAGATGCTTAGGCCGAAACCTCTTTGGCACGATTGGAGATTGCTTTGACGAAACACGGATATCGCCGCATTAACTGGCTGGCAGGATTGGGGCTCGCGCTCGTCTCCTGGCCTGCGCTGAGTAACAATGCGGCACTCGACCAGGAAAGCTTTCTCTTCCCCGAACCCCGCCACGAAAAAATCGGCGAAATCGTCACCCAGTTCGTGCAGCAGCAGCACTACAACCATGTTGCTGTAGACGATGAATTGTCTTCACGCGTGCTTGACCTGTTTATCGAGTCCCTCGATAGCAACCGGATGTACCTGTTAAAGGGTGATATCGAGTACTTTGAAACCTATCGCTACGATCTCGATGATCTCGTCAAAAGCAAACCACTCGATCCGGTTTTCGACATGTACCAGGTGTATCAGACACGGGTGCGCGAGCGGCTGACTTTTGCCCTGCAACAGCTCGAGACCGAACCTGATTTCACGTTGGAGGAAACCTACCAGTTCGATCGGTCGGAAGAGACCTGGGTTGAGAGTTCGGCTGAACTCGACGAAATCTGGCGGCAGCGTGTCAAGAACGACGCACTGAACCTCGCCCTCGAAGACGAACCGTGGGAAAAAATCCAGGATGTCCTCGGCAAGCGCTACCGCGGCTACATCAAACGCCTCAATCAGCTCAATAATGACGACGTGTTCGAGCGTTTTATGAACACCTTCGCACACACGCTCGATCCCCACTCCAGCTACCTGTCGCCGCGAAACTCGGAGGAATACCGTATCCAGATGAGTCTCTCGTACTTCGGTATCGGCGCGTCGCTCCAAACAGATGAGGATTTCGTCAAGATCGCCGGCATCATCCCGGGCGGTCCGGCGGACATCGACGGCTCACTCGAGCCCGAAGACCGGATTACCGGTGTCGCGCAAGGCGCAGACGGTGAGGTAGTCGACGTCATCGGTTGGCGGCTGGACGATGTGGTGGATCTGATCAGGGGGCCTGCCAAATCGGTCGTACGGCTGGAAATAATCCCCGCGAACGCATTGCCGGGCAGCCCCAAAAAATTCATAGACCTCACCCGCGGGCAGGTCAAACTCGAAGAGCAGGCGGCCAAGAGCGAAATCGTCAAGATTCAGCGCGACGGGCGCGAGTGGGCTATTGGTGTCATCGACGTGCCCAGCTTTTACCGCGACTATCGGGCACTGAGTAATGGCGACAAGGACTACAAAAGCACCACCAAGGACGTACGACGCCTGATCACAGAGCTGGAAAAAGAAGGCATAGACGGCCTGGTAGTAGACCTGCGCGGCAATGGCGGCGGTCACCTGACCGAAGCTACGGCCCTCTCCGGCCTTTTCATCGATAATGGCCCGGTAGTCCAGCTGCGCAATGCGAATGGCCGGATAAGCCGTCTGGACGATCCTGACCCGGTTCCCCGCGTGGCCTACAGCGGCCCGCTGGCCGTTCTCGTCGACCGCTACAGTGCCTCGGCATCCGAGATCTTCTCGGCGGCCATTCAGGACTACGCACGTGGCGTGATTGTCGGCCAGCAAACCTTCGGCAAGGGCACCGTGCAAAACCTTTACTCACTCGATCAGTATATCCGTAGCGACGACGATGAAGGCTTCGGTCAGCTCACGCTGACGATCGGCAAGTACTACCGGGTTACCGGGGAAAGCACACAGCATCGCGGTGTCGATCCCGACATAGCGCTGCCGTCGCACATCAATGCCGAACTGATCGGTGAAAGCGTTCGTGACAGCGCCCTGCCCTGGGACACGGTGCAAACCACCCGCTTCAGGGCCGGCAAACCGCTCGAAGGCATGATCGAATCACTGACGGTGTCGCACGCTGAGCGCTCCAAGGCCGATCCGAACTTCCAGTTCCAGCTGGAAACCATCCGCGCAGCCGAGGAAATCAGGGCCCAAAAAACGATGTCGTTAAATATGGAGGCCCGGCGCACCGAGCATGAGCAGGACCTGCAACGCCGGGTTGACCTGGAGAACGAACGTCGCACAGCGCTCGGAATCGAGCCGATCGAAAGCCTCGACGATATTGAGGATGACGACTTCCCCGACATTCAGCTCGACCAGGCTGCAGGCATAGTCGCCGACCTGGCCACGATGCGGGAGGTGGCGACGGAGACGCCTCGGACAGCCCAGGTGCAGCGCTGATCCTGGTGCTTGACGCGAAAAGTCGCGGTGTTATACTCGACTATAACACCTAGCCGATTGTTATCAGGCAATCACCGTTAAGGGGGCAAGCAAGCCATGGCACCACGGCACAAAGAGCCTAAGCACGCCCATATCGTGGCAACCGCAACGATCCTGATGCTGGCTGGCTGGTTTGCGGCTCCGGTGCTCGCTGCGCCGGCCCGCGACGCTCTCTGCGAGAGTAATCTCGAAGCCACCCTCGAAATCAAGGCCGACACCATGTCCACGACGGTTGCTGCGGTCGAGGATGGCCATCTGCTGAAACCGGGTGTTGAAGCGACTGCACGTAGGATATTTGCCGACAGCACTGATGAGTCTGAGGCCGAAGAAATGGTCGAGATTGAAGCAGACGATGACGAAGTGTCCGCGCCGCGTTTGCGCCCACTCTCAGACAACAAGTTGGTGCCGTTCAGGCGCCAGATGTACCGCAGAGATATCTAGAATCACTTGAGCGACGCTTATCAGCGGCTCAATATCTTCGCTACTCCGAAATAATTCTCTCCGAGAAGCCTTGCATCCGACTTGTGCACAACACCGTTTGTATCAATGTCGAAAATGGTTTCGACAGAATGGGGTATCGGCGCCGCATCGGCGTCGTTCCGAAACAATGCCTGTTTGGCGATCATCTTGGCTCGAGTCTTCAATAGCTCCGCGAAATCACCCGACTGCTCCACTTCTTTGCGGCGCCTGGTCAGCTCCTGCAACAATTCATCGCACTCGAACCTGGTACCGTAATTGACAGCCCCTACGCTTTTCTCGCTGGACTCTTTTGCTAATTCGACAAGATTGCCCTCAACATAATCGAGGTACAGCTGTTGGGCGAATGCCAGGATCATAAAGTTGATCGACCGCTTTGCAGGGATACCCAAGCCCTGATGAGCCGGCGGATCCCGCGTCTCAATGCTGGCAAGTTCCTGAAGTAACTCCTGCTCCCTGGCTTGTGCCGCAACAATAGAGGCGTGCAGACTCTCGACCTGCGAGGCCTGGGAACGACCGCGTAGCATCTTCGAAAGGCTGCCCATGGTCAGTAATTTGTGGCGCTCAGACTGCAACTGGTCTTCCAGCATCTGGACACGCAGGCGTTGCTCTCCAATCTTCGCCTGTAACCTACTTGCAGACTGCTTGCGCTTCTCTTTCCAGGACACCAGCACCTCGTTGTGCACCCGTTGTTCACGCTGTTGTTTCAGCTGCTCGGCAAATCGCTCGATCCTTGCTTCGCAATGGGCAGCCAGGCGACGCAACTGGTAAAAGACGACAACATTGTGAACCCAGTCGGGATCCAGGAGCAGCGACTCGAGGTGATGCAGCTTCTGCTGCACGCGCTCTGTCGCGCCCTGGTGTGCCTTTATACGATCCTGCAACTGGTATTTTTCGCTGCGTAACGCCGCGAATTCCTTCTTCAGCTCGGCACGATTACGAAACAGGTCCACCAGTTTGTCGGTGTCCTGAGGCTGCTGTTCCGGTTCGTTTTTGAAGATTGTCGTGATCCTCGCCACGGTCATTCTCTTTACATAATCCAACGCATCCGCATACCCATGCGGGACGCTACTGAACGTAATGATCTCAGGGCTGAAATATCGAAACGCTGATTGAATCGACAGTTTTACCGTTCGAGTACGAGGTGCCCCTGCTCCGACAGATAGTCGAGCCACTTGTTGAGGACCATATTGCGACGCCAGCGACGGCCAAGCTCCCGGCCATGCTCCTTCACCAGCTTGCGTAACGTGACGTGACGCTGCCTGGTGCCCATAGCCATAACCTCCGCAAGCCTTCCGTCGAGATAGGCACGCACGACCATGTCCGGATCGATCAGCAGTCCATCATCGGTTTCAAAATGGTAGGTAAGAGACAGGGTTACCGTGTACCTGCAGCGTTCCAGTATCTCGACGTGCAGGTCGCAATCACCCGCCACTCGCGAGCGAAAACAGCCGTCTAGGCGCGCGATCTCGGGAATCAGCCGAAGCAGACGCAGGTAATTGCTCTCGTATACGGCCATCAGACCCGCAAAACTGCGGGGCTTTGCGGCGGTCTCCGGAACCAAGTGTGAATCGAGCAACATGCCATCAATATAACAGCACATGACCTGCAATATCAGGGTCGAACTCTGCGCTCTACACCGGTACTATCGAGAATTCTGCTCGATATCTCTTCGATCGAGAACATCGTCGTATTGACGCTGGGTATGCCGTAGCGGCGAAATATCTTCTCCGCCTCGCGAAGCTCGAAACGCACCTGCTGCGCCGAAGAATAATTTCCAAGTGGCCGCCGTTCCTTGCGGATCTCGCGCAGTCGTTCGGGCGCGATAGTCAGGCCAAACAGCTTGTGCTTGTGCTCCAGCAAAAGGTCCGGCAGCTTGCCATTTTCCAGTTCATCGTCGGTGAGCGGATAGTTTGCCGCATAAACACCATACTGGAGCGCAAGGTAAAGACAGGTCGGCGTCTTGCCGGAGCGCGACACGCCAACGAGAATGACGTCAGCAACATCGTAGTTTCGGCTCACCACCGTCATCGTTTACGAGAGCAAAATTAGTCGCCTCAATACGTTTCATGTAGGCATCGATATCGCTCACGCCATGCGCGCGCCCCGACTTGTACTCAGGTGCCTCGTCAAACTCGTCTGCGAGCGGCTGCAGGAATGCATCGAAAATATCGAGATGCAGGCCCGCTGATGTCTTTACGATCTCCCGTAAATCAGGCTGAACCATCGTCGAAAAAACGATCGGACGGACTGACGCATCCTCAGCCGCTGCGTCGATGGTATTAACTGCCTCATGCGCCTTGTCTTCAGAATCTATAAATGGCAGAGTCGTCTGGCGAAAATCCTGGCCGGCAAACTGCGTGATCAGGCTGTGACCAAGTGTCTCTGCCGTTACACCAGTCTGATCCGAAACAAAAAACACGATGCGCTCAACCATCGGTAGGATTGTCCCATTCCTGCCAAGGAACACAAGGGAGAAAGACTTGGAGCAATATGTCATCAAGCTCGCCGAGCTTGGCATGGATGACGTGGAAACCGTCGGTGGAAAGAACGCCTCCCTCGGTGAAATGATCAGCAATCTCTCCAACCTGGGCGTTACTGTCCCGGGAGGTTTCGCAACGACGGCTGCGGCCTATCGTAAGTTTCTGAGCGCGGACGGACTCGACAAGCGGATTCATAGCGTCCTCGACGACCTCAATGTGGATGACATTGACGCGCTGACCAGTGCAGGCGCGGCCATCCGCGGCTGGATAATGGATACGCCGCTTCCAGAGGAACTGATGCGCGACGTAGAGGCTGCCTGGCACGAGATGAGCGCCGGTCAGGACATTGCCGTTGCCGTCCGCTCCTCCGCAACAGCTGAGGATCTGCCGGACGCATCGTTTGCCGGGCAGCAGGAAACCTTCCTGAACGTACGCGGGCTGGACAACATGATCGCAGCCATGCACGAGGTTTTCGCCTCTCTGTTCAATGACCGCGCCATCGCGTATCGCGTCCATCACGGATTTGATCACAGAGAGG
>Ga0224504_10000257_pt1 | contig 23845 bp, 23 predicted proteins | sample SF_Oct11_sed_USG_3_FD_170160 | JGI IMG/M metagenome (GOLD analysis project Ga0224504, IMG submission 170160) | Sediment microbial communities from San Francisco Bay, California, United States - SF_Oct11_sed_USGS_24 | ecosystem: Environmental > Aquatic > Marine > Sediment | place: USA...
GACTAACTTACGCATGATGTACTACTCCCTGTAGTTTTCCGGAAAACTTCCTGTTTCCCGTCAAACAATACCATGCAGGGTTCGTGCCAATTATGACTGAAAAATTTTATTAGCTTGAATTTCAATAGCTTACAGATTTTTATCACCCACAACCAGATAACACTGACCCCGCTTTTTGTGACAATTTCCGTCAGTTTCTGAACAAACCATGCCCCGGTCGCTTCCCTTCAATATAATTCTTGCCACAAATACCCGTTTCTGTTACATTTCCCCGGCTTTTTCGGCCGCTTTGGCCTGAATCAGACACTAGGCGTGTCATACAGCCCGGTTTGGGGCTTGGACCACACGTCAAATACGCACACTCACCGCAACGGTTCAGAGGGGTGCCCTTGAAAGACAAGAGGGTCTCTGCAACGGGTGGGTGGAGGACTAACCCCGGAAATCCGCAGCCTTGTATCCGCGAAGGACGCTGCCGGGTCTCCTGTAAACAAAGGACACATAGAAATGGCTAACGTCACCATGCGCCAGATGCTTGAAGCAGGCGTGCACTTCGGTCACCAGACCCGTTACTGGAATCCCAAGATGGCCCCGTATATTTTCGGAGCCCGCGGCAAGATCCACATCATCAATCTCGAAAAATCATTGCCCCTGCTGACCGATGCGATGAACTTCATCAGCAAGCTGGCAGCCAAGCGTGGTTCGATCATGTTCGTCGGCACCAAGCGCGCTGCGAGCAACGCCATCGCCGAGGAAGCGGCCCGTTGCGGCATGCCATTCGTATCACATCGCTGGCTGGGCGGCATGCTGACCAACTACCGCACCATTCGCGCCTCGGTTAAACGCCTGAAGCAACTGGAAGGAATGCATGAAGACGGCAGCATCCAGCACCTGGTGAAAAAGGAGATCCTGCAACTGACCCGGGAGCGCGACAAACTGGAACGCAGCCTGGGCGGTATCAAAGACATGAAGCACCTGCCCGATGCACTGTTCGTGGTAGATGTCAGTCATGAAGACATCGCGGTCAAAGAAGCCCGCAAACTCGGCATCCCGGTCATCGCAGTGGTCGACACCAACTGCTCTCCGGAAAACATTGATTACGTAATCCCCGGTAACGACGACGCCATCCGCTCCATCCGTCTTTACGCCCAGCTTGCCGCCGATGCTGTCCTGGAAGGACGCGCCTCGGCTCCCCAGGTTGAAGTAGACGATGAATTCGTCGAACTGGATGCGGAAGGCAATCCCGTCAAGCGCAAAGCAGCCAAAGCCAAGCCAGAACCCAAAAAGGCCACCCGTAAGAAAGTAGCCAAGAAAGTGGTTGCCCGCAAAGCTCCCGCTGCCCCCGCCGCAGCCCCTGATGCTGCAGAGGCTTCTCCCGAAGCTGCCGCTGAAGCAGTAGTTGATGAAGCCGTCGCCGAGGCCGTAGCGGAAGAAGTGATTGAAGAAGCCGTCGCCGAGGCGGTAGCGGAAGAAGTGGTTGAAGAAGCCGTCGCCGAGGCCGTAGCTGAGGAAGTGGCTGAAGAAGCCGTTGCCGAGGCCGTAGCGGAAGAAGTGGTTGAAGAAGCCGTTGCCGAGGCCGTAGCTGAAGAAGTGGTTGAAGAAGCCGCCGTCGAGGCCGCTGAAAAAGCTCCGAGAAAGAAGGCTACCAAGAAAAAGGCTGCCAAGAAGAAGGCCGTTAAGAAAGCCGACGACGAGTAAGAATCGAGAAACATCACCAAAATCCAGAAGAGGAAAATGTCATGGCAGTAACAGCTGCAATGGTTAAAGAACTGCGCGAACGTACCGGCGCGGGCATGATGGAATGCAAGAAGGCGCTGGTGGAAACCGGTGGCGACCTGGAAGCGGCAGTGGAAGAACTGCGTAAATCCGGCCTCGCCCAGGCGGACAAAAAGGCCAGCCGTGTAGCTGCCGAGGGTAAAATCGCATTGGCCATGGCCGACAATGGTCAACAGGCCGTCATGGTGGAAGTCAATTGTGAAACTGACTTCGTCGCCAAGGACGCGAGCTTCAATGCTTTTGCGGATGCGGTAGCCAGTAATGCCCTGAATGACCAGCCTGCCGATGTGGACGCCCTGATGACGACCGATATCGATGGTGTCAGCGTCGAACAAGCTCGCCAGGCTCTGGTCAGCAAGATTGGCGAAAACATCAAGGTTCGGCGGTTCGTGAGCGAATCAACCGACGGCACCCTGGGCGCCTATGTCCATGGTGGCAAAATTGGCGTTCTGATCAGCCTTAGCGGCGGCGACAAAGAGTTGGCGCGCGACCTAGCCATGCACGTGGCTGCCCTGAACCCCGAATATATTTCAGTGGATGATGTCCCGGCCGATGTCCTGGACCATGAGAAAGAAATTCTCATTGCCCAGGCTGAAGGCGAAGGCAAACCCGCTGAAATTGTCGAAAAAATGGTCACCGGACGCTTGCGCAAACACCTTGCAGGTATCACACTGCTCGGACAGCCTTTCGTCAAGGACGGAGACATTACCGTGGCCAAATTGCTCGAGCAGAATTCTGCAAGTGTCACCGGTTTTGACCGCCTCGCGGTCGGTGAAGGCATCGAAAAGAAAGAAGAGAATTTTGCTGAAGAAGTGATGCAACAGGTAACCGGTGGCTGAGGAAACATTCCATAGAATCCTCCTGAAACTCAGCGGTGAGGCGCTGCTGGGGAAAGAAGACTACGGCATCGATCCGGACATTATTCACCGGATCGCTGTCGAAATCAGTGATGTCACCAAGCTGGGCATACAGGTTGCCGTCGTCATCGGCGGCGGTAATATTTTTCGCGGCGCCGGCCTGGCCGAATCCGGCATTGACCGGGTAACCGGCGACCACATGGGTATGCTCGCTACCGTCATGAATTCGCTGGCGCTGCAGGATGCCCTCGAGAGTATCAATGCAGATGCCCGGGTCATGTCTGCCGTGTCTGTCCACGATGTTTGCGAAGACTATATCCGGCGGCGCGCCGTCAGGCACCTGGAAAAAGGCCGGGTGGTGATTTGCGCCGGGGGCACCGGCAACCCTTTCTTCACCACCGACACTGCAGCGGCGCTCAGGGCGATTGAGATCGGCGCTGACATCGTTCTGAAAGCAACCAAAGTGGACGGAGTTTACTCGGCCGACCCGGTCAAGGATCCTGCCGCCAGGCTCTTTGAAGAACTGGGCTATGACCAGGTGATTGAAAGCAAGCTTGGCGTGATGGATGCTAACGCCATCGTGCTTTGCCGCGGCCAGAAGATGCCGATCAGGGTTTTCAACGTGTTTGGCGAAGGCAATCTCGTTCGAATCATGAAGGGCGAATCGCTTGGCACCCTGGTCTGCTGAAACCATTTGTTGAACCGTATCCTCACCTAGGAGTTTTTCATGCTTCCCGAAATCAAAACAGACGCCCGGACTCGCATGAACAAGAGTCTTGAATCATTGCGACACGAGCTCGCCAAAATCCGGACTGGCCGTGCTCATCCCAGCTTGCTGGAACACGTTCATGTCGATTATTACGGCAGCGATGTACCCATTTCACAGGCCGCCAGCGTGGCGGTTGAAGACGCACGCACTCTCAGCGTCACGCCGTGGGACAAGGCGATGGTCCAGGTCATCGAAAAAGCCATCCTCACCTCGGACCTGGGCCTCAATCCCAATACGGCCGGTCAGGTTATTCGCATTCCCCTGCCCCCGCTGACCGAGGAGCGCCGTCGCGAGTTGGGTAAAGTGGTGCACCAGGAGGGCGAGAATGCAAAAATCGCCATTCGCAACATCCGGCGTGATGCAAACCACCACCTCAAGGAATTGCTCAAGGAAAAAGAAATTTCCGAGGACGATGAGCGCAAATCCGAGAAAGAAATCCAGGACGTGACAGACCTCGCCGTGCGCAAGGTCGACGAGATCGTCGCCGAGAAGGAAAAAGAGCTTCTCGAAATCTGACCCGGCTGGGAATTCGCGGCATGAGCACTACAACGGACATTCCGGCCCATGTCGCGATCGTGATGGATGGCAACGGCCGCTGGGCTGAGCGCAAGAACAGGCCCAGGACTTTCGGCCACCAGGCCGGACTGAAAGCGCTTCGGAAAATTGTCGAACACAGCGGCAGACTGGGGATACGGGAGCTGACCGTTTTCGCTTTTTCCAGTGAAAACTGGAATCGCCCGGATAAAGAAATCAACCGGCTGATGGAGCTGTTCATGCGTGCGCTGGATCGCGAAACGCAGCAACTGCACGAAAATGGCGTCCGTATTCGTTTCATTGGCAACCTGTCAGCCTTTTCGTCCGATCTGCAGAAGAAAATCGATCTCGCCATGAGCCGTACCCGGAACAATGACCGCATGACACTCAACGTCGCGGCGAATTATGGCGGACGATGGGACATAGTCAATGCCGCCCGCCAGTTGGCCAGGGCCCACGCCGAAGGCAAGATCACCAGTGAACAGATTGATGAGCAGCTTTTTTCGCAATACACCGCGCTGCAGGCAAAGCATGATCCGGACCTTTTCATCCGAACCGGCGGCGAAACCCGTATCAGCAATTTCCTGCTGTGGCAGTCAGCCTACTCAGAACTCTATTTTTCGGACGTGTTATGGCCTGACTTCAGCCCGCAGGAACTCGACAAGGCGATTGCCGAATACCGCTCCAGGGAGCGACGCTTCGGTATGACTGGCAAACAGGCCGGCCTGGCCTCTGCCAGGGGACAATGAGCGATGCTCAAAACCCGCATATTCACCGCCCTGATCATTTTTCCGGCAACCGTTGCCGGTGTGTTCCTGCCTCCAACGTGGCTGTTTCAGCTGTTGATCGCCTTATTGTTGCTGACCGGCTGTTGGGAATTCCGTCGACTGGCAGATTTGCCCCAGGCGAGCGGCTGGATTTTGCAATTGATACAAACAGCCGTTATTGCGTTGCTGATGGTTTACTGGCAGGCAATCAAGCCTGAAGCTTTGTTGCTGCTCGCAGCAGGCTGCCTCTCTTGGTTATTCATGTTCGCCCGGATGCCCGCATACAGGGACGGCGCCCGGCCCGGCGCGCGTTACCGGGTGTTGGGTTTCCTTGCTGCATTGATTGCCACCACCTTTTGCTGGACTGCACTGGCCTGGCTGCACGATCGTCCAAATGGCCCTTTTGTTGTCTTCCTGTTGCTGCTGATCATCTGGGCTTCTGATGTGGGTGCCTACTTTTCCGGTAAGCAATTTGGCCGGCACAAGCTCGCACCCGTCATCAGCCCCAAGAAAACCTGGGAAGGCGTCTACGGTGGTGTTCTGCTGGCTACGGCTGCTGCGTTCCTGTGGTCTGAGTGGGTCGCGGGCCTGGATATTCCGGGGTTTTCGCTGCTGGGCATCACCGCGGCGACCGCACTGGCCTCAATTGGTGGAGACCTGTTCATCAGCTTTCACAAACGGACCGTGGGACTGAAAGATACCGGCACCATCTTCCCCGGGCATGGCGGTATCCTGGACCGCTATGACAGCCTGCTGGCCGGTGCGCCGTTTTTCGCGGTGGCATATGGAGTGCTGGCTCTGTGATGCAGGAAACCGTATCCGTACTGGGCTCTACCGGGTCGATCGGCAGCAACACGCTTGATGTGATCCAGCGGAACCCGGAACGCTTCAAGGTGCAGGCACTGACTGCGCACCGGAATGTATCCCAACTGGTGGAACAATGCGTACGCCATGATGCCCGCCTGGCAGTCATAGCGGATTCATCACTTGAGAAAGAACTCGCGTCAGCACTGAAACTCGCGGGCGCTCGCGCTGAAGTCATGTCCGGCGAAGCCGGGTTGCTGGAAGCGGCCGGCGGACCGGATACGGACATCGTCATGGCCGCCATTGTTGGCGCGGCGGGGCTGGGCTCCACCTTCGAAGCCGCACACCGCGGCAAGAAGATCCTGCTGGCCAACAAGGAATCGCTGGTCATCGCCGGCGAGGTGTTCATCGCAGAAGCCCGTCGCAACAATGCGCCTGTCGTGCCTGTCGACTCCGAGCACAATGCCATATTCCAGGCCATGCCCGAAGGCTTTGAGCAAGGGCTCTCGGAACGGGGGGTGGAGAAGATCATCCTGACCGCATCGGGTGGACCATTCCGCGAATTGCCGGCAGACCGGTTTTGCGACGTCACACCTGAACAGGCCTGCAATCACCCCAACTGGAGCATGGGCCGTAAAATTTCGGTCGACTCCGCCACGCTGATGAACAAGGGCCTGGAAGTAATCGAAGCCCGCTGGCTATTCAACGCGGACCCGGACCAGATTGAAGTGCTGGTGCACCCCCAGAGCATCGTTCACTCGATGGTTGCTTATCTCGACGGATCGGTGCTGGCCCAGATGGGAACACCGGACATGCGCACACCGATCGCCCACGCGCTGGCCTGGCCCGGACGTATTGAAGCGGGCGTCAAGCGCCTCAATCTAGCGCAGATGAATGATCTCAGTTTCGAAAAGCCGGACCTGCAACGATTTCCCTGCCTCGGACTGGCATTTGATGCCATGGCCGTCGGAGCGAGCGCGCCTGTCACACTCAACGCCGCCAACGAAATTGCCGTGGCGGCTTTTCTCGATCGCAAGATCGGCTTCGATGACATTCCCCGGCTGGTAGCTGACGTTATGGAACGTATTGCCGTTTCGGCTATCGAAAACCTCGGGGACGTGTTGCAACAGGACCGGCTGGCACGGCTTGAAGCCGATCAATGGGTAAAGAAAACTTATGGGTGAAGTTCTTGGTTCAATCTGGTGGTTACTGGTCGCACTGGGCGTGCTGGTGACTTTTCATGAGTTCGGTCATTTCTGGGTGGCGAGAAAGCTTGGCGTCCGGGTGCTGCGATTTTCCGTTGGCTTCGGCAAGGCATTGTGGTCGCGGCGCGGCGCGGACAACACCGAGTATGTGGTCGCAGCCATACCCTTGGGTGGCTATGTAAAAATGCTGGACGAACGCGAAGGCGATGTCGCCAGCAGCGATCTCGACCAGGCCTTCAACCGCAAACCGGTCTGGAGCAGGATTGCCATCGTCGCAGCGGGCCCCGTATTCAACCTGGTATTCGCCGTACTGGCGTTCTGGGTCATGTTCATGGTGGGTATTCCTGAAGCCCGGCCGTTGGTGGGATCGGTTTCGGGGATAGCTGCAGAAGCCGGAATTGAACCGGGAGACGCCATTGTCGCTGTTGACGACTCGGACACCCGGACCTGGTCGCACACGATCCTGGCACTGGTCACCCGGGCGCTCGATCGTGAACCCACCCGCGTCACCGTCGAAAGCGCTGATGGCGAGCGTTCCGACCACTTGCTGGCACTGGACAAGCTGGGTTCGGACTTTAGCGAGGAAAAAACACTCGAGGCCCTGGGTATCGAGCCCTGGCGGCTGAAAATACCCGCCGTCATCGGGGAAGTCAGCGATGACAGCCCTGCAGAAAAGGCCGGTTTGTACAGCGGCGACCGCATCGTTGAGATTGCCGGAGAAGAGGTGGTCGGCTGGTCCTCGATAGGCCGTTTGGTGCAAACCCATGGTGTTGCCGACCAGTCGTTGCCGATCAAGGTGAACCGTGACGGCGTTGAGCTGGAGCTTGAAGTGCTTCCGCGCAAGGAACGGTCCGGAGCGTTTTCAAGCCGCCTGTTGCTAGGTATCAGTAATGCGGAAATCCCCGCAGCGCAAAGGGCTGAATGGGAGAGGGCTGCGATCATTCTTCGCCTGGGGCCACTGGAAGGCTTCGGTGCGGCCATCAAGGAAACCTGGCGCCTGACCGGTTCCACGCTTGGCCTGCTGGCCAGAATGCTCACCGGCAGCGCTTCGGTCAAGAACCTGTCAGGGCCGATCAGTATTGCCCAGTTCGCCAATTCATCGGCGTCAGCTGGAATCTCGCATTTCCTGTTCTTTCTGGGCGCGATCAGCCTTAGCCTCGGCATCCTGAACTTATTGCCGATTCCTGTGCTCGATGGCGGTCATCTGCTCTATTACCTGATAGAATTGATCAAAGGAAGCCCGGTATCTGAGCAAACTCAGGTAGCGGGCCAATATTTTGGGCTACTTGCCCTGGCCGGCCTGATGAGCCTGGCGTTTGTTAACGATATTTTACGGCTGGTCGGTTAGGCTTTTTGAATCAATGATAAGAATTTCAGCTCTGATCCTGAGTTGCCTGCTGTGGGTTAACGCCGCATACGGCGCAGACTCATTTACCATTTCGGATATTCGCGTAGAGGGCCTGCAGCGAATTTCTGAGGGCACTGTATACAATTACTTGCCACTGAACCCGGGGGATACGCTGACGCCGTCCAACGCCCGTGCTTCCATCCGTGAGCTTTACCGAACCGGTTTCTTCCGGGACATCCGTTTGGATCGAGAAGGCAGCATCCTGGTGATTTCAGTGGAGGAAAGACCAGCCATCGCAACGGTGACGCTGTCCGGAAACAAGGCCATCAAGGAAGAGGAATTGCGCCGGGTGCTGTTCGATATCGGCCTGTCCGAGGGCGAAGTATTCGACCGGCTGGTTCTGGATCGCCTGCGACAGGAGCTGATTAAACAGTATTTCAGCCAGGGCCGCTACGCGGTCAGCGTCGACACCCGCGTCACCGAGCTCGACCGCAACCGGGTCCGTATCGCCATTGTGATTGATGAAGGCGATGTGGCAGAAATCAAGCACATCAATATCGTTGGTAACGAGACGTTCACCGACAAGGAAATTCGCGAGGATTTCGAAGCGAACATCAAGCCCAAGTGGAAATTCTGGTCGAAAGAAGGGCAGTATTCACGCGAAAAACTTTCCGGAGACATGGAAAAACTTCGCTCCTACTACCTGGACCGGGGGTATGTTGATTTCAGCGTCGAATCCACGCAGGTCTCCATCGGGCCCAGCAAGGAAGATATTTACATCACTGCCAACATCGTGGAAGGCGATGTATATGGTGTAGATGAAGTATCGATCACGGGTGACCTGGTCATTGACGAAGGCACCCTCAGGCGCCTGATCGTCGCCCAGCCCGGCGAAATATTTTCACGCAAGAAAGTAGAACAAAGCGTCGAGAACATCACCTCGGTGCTCTCCAACATTGGCTATGCCTTTGCCAATGTAAACCCCATTACCGACGTCGACCGCGACAACCGCCTGGTGTCGATCAACTTTTTCGTCGACCCCGGCAAACGCGTGTATATCCGCAGAATCCAATTTGTCGGCAACAGTAAAACCAAGGACGAGGTACTGCGCCGTGAAATGCGCCAGATGGAAGGCGCCTGGTTCTCGCAGTCTGCCATCGATCGCTCCAAGGTCCGTTTGCAGCGCCTGAGCTTTTTCGAAATGGTTGAAATCGAAACCCCGGCAGTACCCGGAACGGATGACCAGGTAGACATTATTGTCAACGTTTCAGAACGCCCGGCAGGCAGCTTCACGGTCGGCCTGGGTTACTCGCAGGTACAGGGACTGATTTTTTCTCTGAGCGTCCAGCAGGAAAACTTCCTTGGCAGCGGCAAGCGCCTCGGGCTGGGCCTGTCGCACAGCAGCATTATCAGCAGCCTGAATCTGTCGTATGACAATCCATATTGGACGGATGACGGTGTCAGCCGCGGTTTCTATGCGCGCTACCAGGAATATGACCAGGGCGCCGCCAATATTTCCACGTTCACATCGAGTGAATGGGCGCTTGGCATGAATTTTGGCGTTCCCGTGACCGAAGTGGATTACCTGCGTTCAGGTCTTGGCTATCGCAACTCATCATTGAACATCGGCCAGTTCACCTGCATCGAACCTGATCCGGAAAATCCGCTGATATGCCTTGAGTTTGGTCTTGTTCCCAGGGCAGGCGACCCCCTGTCTGCATCACTCGACCATAATGGCGATGGGGTCATATCGGAGGACGAACGTAATTTCGATGTGTTTGACTGGTCGATCAGCTGGACACGCGACAGCCGTAACCACTTCCTGAATCCGTCGCGCGGTTCCGCCCAGTCACTGACCTTGCAGACGGCACTGCCAGGCAGCTCAAGAAAGTTTTACAAACTTTTCTATCGCGGCGCCAAGTTCTGGCCCATCTGGCGCGGCCTGGTATTCTCGGTCAGGGGCAACTTCGGCTACGGTGATTCTTACGACAATTACGACAAAACATCTCTGGCATCGCCGATTGAAACCGATGTGCCATTCGGTGAATGCGATCCCACAGACCTGATGAAACTGGATGACGGGCTGCCTTTCTACGAGCACTTCTATAGTGGCGGCGTGCGGGACCTGCGCGGTTACGACGACAATACCCTCGGACCGAAGGACGCTTTCTGTCGATCGGTGGGTGGTGATTTCAAGGTCGCCGGCGGTGTTGAGCTGGCGTTTCCGACGCCCTTTGTCGGCGCCCAGAGCGGGACCCGAATCGCATTGTTCGTGGACACCGGTTATGTATATGAAAATGTCCAGGCGTTTGAGCTGGACAAAATGAGGGGTTCTTTTGGTCTCTCGGTGACCTGGGAAGCACCCATTGGACCGATCGTGATCTCTTATGCTTTCCCCTTCAACGACCGTCCCGGCGACCGCACTGAAGACCTGCAATTCTCCTTTGGAACAACGTTCTAGAAAGTTTTCTTAATTTTTCCGGTTGCGTGTACAATACGGAGTATGTGGTATTACGTCCGCACAATTTGCATCGTGCTGGTCGGCCTGGCTCTGTGCTCAACGGTCGACGCCCAGCAATTGCGTATCGGCTATGTCGATATGAAGGAAGTGCTGGACCGGGCGCCACAGGTTGTTGCCGGCAGGGCCAAGCTCGACCAGGAATTTCGCGCACGAAACGACGCCATAGAATTGGACGAAATGCGGGGTGATTCGATGGAGCAAAGGCTGCAGCAGGCAGATATGACAGCGGAAAATCGCCTGCAAATGGAACGGGAACTTCGTGACATTCGCCGCAGTGTCAGCCGGCGCAAGGAAGATCTGCGAGACGAACTTTCTTTTCGGAGGACTGAAGAGGTCCAGCGACTTGAAGAACAGATCAACGTCGCGGTTCAGGAGATTGCCCAACGCAATGGCTACGACCTGATTATCTCCAGCCCCGTGATCTATGCCAACCCCGACCTGGACATAACGGATCTGATTCTGGAACAACTGGAAGTTGAGTTCGCGGCCGACCAGGCGGAATTTGGCATTCGCTGATCTCTCCGGAAACAGGAATGTCCGTCTCTCAAAGCAAGCACAGCCTGGCGGATTTTGCTGCACGCTTCAAACTCGAACTCATCGGCGATGGCGACCGGACCATCGATGGAGTGGCGACCCTGAAGGAAGCCGGGCCGTCACAGATTGCATTCCTGGCTAACCGATCCTATAAAAAGCAACTTCCGGCCACTCATGCCGGCGCAGTCATCCTGAAAGAAGAAGATGCCGCAGATTGCCCGGTAGATTGCCTGGTTGCCGCCGATCCTTATCTGGCTTATGCCCGGCTGGCGAACCTGTTCGACCACCGCCCGGCAGCAGAACCCGGAGTCCACCCAACGGCCCAAGTTGCCGAGTCCAGTCGTTTGGGCAGAGATGTCAGCATAGGCGCGAATGTTGTCGTCGGTGAGCATTGCGAAATTGGTGACGCCTGCACGCTCGGCCCCGGTACCGTACTCGATGCGGAATGCCGGCTCGGAGCGGGGTGCCGCCTGTTCGCCAATGTTTCTTTGGGTCACGGCGTTTACCTCGGTCAGAGGGTTATCATCCATCCGGGCGCGGTCATAGGCGCTGACGGGTTCGGCATCGCCTTTGCCGGAGATCACTGGGAAAAAGTCCCGCAACTCGGTTCCGTGACGATCGGCGATGACTGTGAGATCGGCGCCAACACCTGCATAGACCGAGGGGCGATCGAAGACACCGTGTTGGGAAACGACGTGCGTATCGATAACCTGGTGCAGATCGCCCACAATGTACGTATTGGCTCACATACCGCAATCGCAGCGAATTGCGGGCTGGCCGGCAGCACCACGGTTGGAGAATACTGTCTGCTCGCCGGTGGCGTCGGCGTGGGCGGCTTGCGCCACCTCGAGATCGCTGAACGGAGCACTATCCTGGGCGGAAGTGATGTCACTAGTTCGATCACCGAACCGGGAATAACGTGGGACGGGCATGTTCCGGCGATGCCGACCGGAAAGTGGCGACGAATCCTGACGCGCCTGCGAAAATTGGACGAATTGGTGAAACAAGTCCATACCATCGAAACAGATATTAAAAAGCGAACCCAAAATGGAAAATAATATTTTACCCCACCCGGTTGAAGCCGGAGACATCGAAAAATACCTGCCTCACCGCTACCCTTTCCTGCTGATCGACCGGGTGCTGTCGATGCAGGTGGAGCCGGAAAAAAAGCTGATTGGCGTCAAGAACGTGACGGTTAATGAACCATTTTTTTCCGGCCATTTTCCCGGAAACCCAGTCATGCCCGGTGTCCTGATGATTGAAGCCATGGCGCAGGCAGCAGGCATGCTGGCCCACCTCGCAGCCGAAGTAGATGGTGAAACGGGCGAGTTGTACTACCTGGTAAAAGTAGACAATGCCCGCTTCAGCCAGATTGTTGTGCCAGGCGACCAGCTGATCCTCGAAGCCATCCAGAAACGCATCAAGCGCCGCATGGGCTGGTACGAATGCCAGGCCACCGTGAACGGCAATCGCGTGGCAAGCTGTGAATTACTGTGTTCAGGTGGCCCCAAATGAGTCATATTCATGCCACAGCACTGGTCGATCCAGCCGCCCAAATCGCTGACGACGCCGAAATCGGCCCCTTCAGTATTATCGGGCCAAAAGTAACGATTGGACCCGGAAGCTGGATTGGTTCCCACGTGGTGGTGACCGGCCGGACAACCATCGGCGAAAACACGCGCATATTCCATCACACCTCGATGGGTGAAGAACCCCAGGACAAGAAGTATGACGGCGAAGACACAGAGCTGATCATTGGTGACAACACCACGATCCGGGAGTTGTGCACTTTCAGCCGTGGCACCATTCAGGGGGGCGGGAAAACCATCATCGGCAACAACAACTGGATCATGGCCTGCGTACACATCGCCCACGACTGCGTGCTGGGCGACAACATCATCATGGCGAACAATGCTTCGCTGGCCGGCCACGTCACGGTTGGCGACTGGGCCATATTGTCCGGATATTCGCTGATCCACCAGTTCTGCACCGTGGGAGAACACAGCTTCACGTCGTTTGCCAGTCATGTGAACCGGAGCATTCCCCCTTACGTAACCGTTTCGGGAGAAAAAGCCCGGGCCCGGGGCGTGAACACCGAAGGACTAAAACGCCGGGGCTACACAGCCGAACAGATCCAGCAGGTAAGGCGCGCGTATAAGTTACTTTACCGCTCCGGTACGCCACTGGAAGAGGCAGCGGAAACACTCGGTGAATGGGCCAGGGACCACGACGAAATCAGGCCCCTGGTGGACTTCCTGGACATCACGGAAAAAAGTTTCATTCGCTGAGCGGGCACATACACAGCCCGGCATGATTAACGAGACCCCCACATTTGCCCTGGTTGCCGGCGAAGCTTCCGGCGATCAGCTTGGCGCAGCGCTGATAGAACGTCTCAAGGAGCAGTTTCCGGACGCTCGCTTCGCCGGTATTGGCGGCAAGTATATGCAGGCTGCCGGCCTGGAAGCATGGTGGGATTCTGAAGAACTGGCCCTGTTCGGCCTGGTGGAAGTGCTTGCTCACCTGCCCCGCCTGATCCGGCTGCGCCGCCAGCTGCTGCAGCGCCTGCTGACACTGGCGCCTGACGTATTCATTGGCATCGATGCCCCGGACTTCAACCTGGGCCTGGAAATCAAGTTGCGGCGCCGGGGTATTCGCACCATTCACTATGTCAGCCCGACCGTTTGGGCCTGGCGACAGAAGCGCGTCAGAAAAATTGCCCGCGCTGCTGACCTGGTGCTTTGCCTGTTTCCTTTCGAACCCGGTTTCTACCGTGATCACGATGTCAAAGCTGTCTATGTCGGGCACCCTATGGCGGACCAAATCGATGCAGATGATGACCCGGCAGCAGCCCGCAACAGCCTTGATCTCGTATCTTCCAACCGCACGGTCGCCTTGCTTCCGGGCAGCCGTAACAGCGAAGTTTCACGACTTGCCGAACCGATGATCGAGGCGGCCCGGATCCTGGAGCGCGAATGCCCCGGAATGCAATGGGTAGCCGCCATGGCGAACGACGACGTCAAACAAGTCTTCCAGCATGCGATGAAGCGGCTGGGTTTTACCGGTATTACGCTGGTGACTCACGAACCCAGGAAAGTTATCGCCGCGGCTGATGCCGTGATTTGCGCCTCCGGCACGGTTGCACTGGAAACCCTGTTGGTCAATCGCCCGATGACGGTGACCTACAAAATATCCCCCGCCACCCACTTTCTGGCGAAATATCTCAGGCTGATCAAGCCACAGCTGTTTTCCCTGCCCAACATCCTGGCCGGAGAGCGGCTGGTTCCCGAACTCATCCAGGAAGAATCCACCGGTGAGAAACTCGCCCGGGAAACACGCTTCTGGCTGAACAATGAAGCGGCGAGGACGACGCTGCGCCGGCGGTTCCTCGAACTGCACCAGGACCTGCGCTGCGATGCCAGCCGACGGGCTGCCGAGGCTGTATGCAGCATGCTTGAGTCGTGACTGGGCTGGCCGCCGGTGTCGATGAAGCCGGCCGTGGTCCGTTGGCGGGACCGGTCGTGGTTGCCGCGGTAATCCTGGATCCCGGGCAGGCCATCGAAGGCCTGGGTGATTCCAAGAAACTCAGTGAAAAACGGCGCGAAGCCCTGTTTCCGGAAATCCAGTCCTGCAGTCTCGCCTGGTCCATCGTCGAGGTGGGGGTCGAGGAAATTGACCGGATGAATATTCTGCAGGCAACACTGGCGGGCATGAAAAGGGCCGTTGAGCAGTTATCGCCGGCGCCCGGCATCGCGCTGATCGACGGTAACCGATCACCTGCAATGGAGTGTGAAGTCAGAACGATCGTGCAGGGAGACCGCCTGATACCGGCCATTTCCGCGGCTTCCATCCTGGCCAAGGTCTACCGTGACCGCCTGATGCAGAAAATGAACCAGCTGTACCCCGGTTATGAATTTGACCGGCACAAGGGGTACCCTACAGCCAGGCACCTGCAGTGCCTGAAAAACCTGGGGCCCTGTGAAATTCACAGAAAATCGTTCGCGCCGGTTCAGGATTTACTGACGCAACGCGTTTTGGACCTTTGAATCTACTGTCCGGCGGAATCCACGTAGTCTTCAATCGCCTGGCGTGTGACCGGCCCCAGAAAGCCTTTCACGGCCTTGCCTTGCGGGTCCAGAATGATCGTCGTTGGCAAAACCTTGGGCGCCCCGAACGGTTCCGGCGGCTCGAAAACGTCGACCTTGAGAATCGGGTAAGTAACATCGAAATCTTCCAGGAAAGCGAAAAAATCTTCGTCATCCAGTTCTTCGTAAGCCAGTCCCAGCACGGTAATGTCCTTGCGCTCCATGTGTAACTCCGAAAGCTCCGGAATTTCCTTGCGGCAGGGCGCGCACCAGGTTGCCCAGTAATTGACCACGACCCACTCGCTGCGGAAATTACTGAGGGACACGTCACCACCCCCCAGTTGCTCCAGCGTGAAGTCGATGGGAATATCGGTTTCATATTCGGCCCATGCCAGGGAGGTAAAAAGCAGCAGCATCGGGCAAAGCCAGGTCCAGCCATGTTTCATGTCAGTCTTCCTTGTTGTCATTGCCAAGAAACATGCTTCTCAGCGTTCGTTCCCAGTGCACGTCACCACTGTCCCGGATATGTCGTAGCCCTGCGATGAAAATCTCATCCCATGGCGAGCTGACCGGCAGTTCATCAATTTCGCCCAGCGGCAGGTAATAATCACCCAAGCGATATAGCTCTCCGATAGACAAGTCACCGAGATCCCTGGTCAGCATCCAGTTTCCTTCCTCGTCCGTGGTGGCCAGTTTCTGCACGCGTAACTGCGACATCAAGCGGATGATCTGCAGTTCGCTCGCCGCCTGTTCAAAGTCCAGAAGTTCTCCCATTGACAAGGCCTGGCCAGACCTTTGGGCGTTCCAGAGATGCCGTAGCAACCGATACACCAGCTGAAACTCCCAGCGCTTCGGCCAGTCAGTGTCGTACTTGCGAAAATCTGAAAAAGTGGTCAACGAAGCCGCCAGTGAGGCACCGAACAGGATAACCGTCCAGACCAGGTACAACCAGAACAGAAAAATCGGAAATGCGGCAAGTGCCCCGTAGATGGCCTTATAGCTGGCATTACTGACAAAGGCCACAAATCCGGCCCGGGCAATGGTGAACAAAACGGTACTCAGGAATGCACCCACCAAGGCATGCTTGATCCTGACTCTTCGATTGGGCACCAGCACAAAAAACAGCGCAAACACCAGCCAGGTCAGCAAAAAGATTCCGACCTGGTGAATACTGGGCGGAATGCCCTCGTGCATGCCCAGGACCGTCAAAATCTTCTGCGCGCTCAGAGCCATTGCGGCCGCAATCAAAATCGGCCCCAGCGTCAACACGGCCCAGTACATCACGATACGGTTTAACAGGGTACGGTTCCGGTCCACCCGCCAGATTCGATTCAATGCGACTTCGATCCGGACCATCAGCATGATCGCGGTGACGATCAGCATGATCGTACCGGTCAGCGCCAGGCTGCCGATGCTATCCAGGAAAGAATTGATATAAGGAACAATCTGCTCGCCGGTGGCCGGCAAAAAGTTGTCAAAAATGAAGTCCTGCAGGCTCTGCGACCACTTGCTGAAAACCGGAAAAGCGGAAATGATACCGAACACAACGGCCAGCAAGGGAACCATGGCAAGCAGGCTGGTATAGGCCAGCGACGCTGCTTCTTCAAAGCAACGGTCCTCCTGGAAATGCTTCCAGACATGGCGCAGCAGGCGCCGGCCACGTTGCAGATGGTGCGGCAGCAAGGCTTTTATATTGTTTTCCTGGTTCATTCTCCGCGTCCACGTGGTTTACCCTGCCGGGTTCAGTTGCTACCATTCTAACCAAGAGAATGCCGATGACCATCAGAATCTTACACAATCCACGCTGTTCCAAGTCCAGGGCGACGCTTGCGCTGCTGCATGAAAAAGGGTTTCAGCCCGAAGTCACGCTCTACCTCGAAACTCCACCAGAGGCCTCAGAGCTGAAAACCATCCTGGGGCAACTGGGCCTGGAGGCCAGGCAACTGTTGCGAAAAGGCGAAGCAGAATATCGCGAACTCGGACTGGCTGACACCTCGTTGAGCGAAGGCCAGCTGATTGACGCAATGGTCGCTCATCCGCGCCTGATCGAGCGTCCTATTGTGCTGGCCAACGGCCGCGCCGCGATTGGCCGTCCGCCGGACTCTGTGCTCTCCATCCTTTGAATAGCGCACACCTTCTGAAAGCGGCCTACATTGGCCTGCTGGTGCTGCAACCGGCCTGGCATGCGCTGCTACCCTCTCCGCACGGCACGGGCAGCTGGATACTGGCACTGGTGGCTACGATACCGTTATTACTGCCGCTCAGGGGCGTGCTGGCTCTCTCGCTCAGATCCCTTACCTGGGCGGGTTACCTGGTGATGTTGTACCTGGTGATTGGCGTCATGGAGGCGTGGAGCAACCCGCCACAAAGAACAGCAGCATTGCTGCAAACCGCGCTGGTCGTGATATTCGTGGGCAGCGTGCTGGTATTCAGCCGCCGGCAGCGGTAAGTTCCTCACGCACTTCCGGCTGTCCGGAAGGCTGCGTAAAAAAATCGAGGTAAAGTGCATTCAGGCGCATCAGTGCGTGTGCGACACTGGTGGAAATGGAACCTGAGCGCCTTAAGTTCTCTGGCAGACGTTCCCAGTCTGCCTGGAAGGTTTCCAGCCGGGAAAGGCCAATTTCATTGATCGAGGCAACCGCCGTATTCGTTTCCCGCAAACGGCGCAATCCACGCGTATCCAGCAGCGCGCCATAACCCTCCAGCCCCGCACGAATCTTATCGGAGTCGATCAGCTGGTCGGGGTAAAACAACTTGATGTAGGAACGGACCAGGGCTTTCTGCGCGGTCAGTTCCTCCTGCAATTCAAGCAGGTTTTCATCATCGAATCTCCCTCCCCTAGCCTGTGGCCGCAACAGCGCGGTGTATACCGCGGCCTGTTCAGCCTGGTACAAACTCTGCAGATGTTGATTGAGCCGTTCCGGCAGGGTTTCGTCAGGTTCGAATTCATAAGGCGTAACACCCAGGCCGGTAATAAACCAGTCCCGCCATTCGGCCCCCTTGTCCCAGTTGGCGTTGATGACTTCGGAAGGCCTCGTGCGCGCACTGGCCATGTAAGTCAGGCGATCTGGAACTACCCGGATGCGGCTGTCACTGTTCAGGCGGGTCACGATACGGGAGCCCACCCACTCCATCGGGCAGCTGTCCTCGGCCACTTCCGGCGTAGCGGCTGCAAACAGGTAATGATACTCATCCGGACTGATGAAGTTGGCTCCAAACACGCGGGTGAACTGTTCGTTTTCCTGGTACCGGCCAATCAGGTCAAAACTCAGCTTGCCATAATAATTGGCCACATGCGGGTCGTCGGCACGCACCGGTTCGGCCCGCCGTTCCACCCAGCGTACGTTCTCATAGCAGATATCGACCTCTCCCATGCGGCTCTGATCCGCAATCAGGTAGGTGTCGGGAAAAAGCCCAAGCAAGGCACGCGTCGCCTCCAGTTCGCCGGTCATTTCACAGTAGAGATCAGGGTCACAAGGACCGATAATGGTTTCTTCGCCGCGGTAGGCTGTTTTCTGTGAGGCGTTACCGTGCAAAACGATGTCAGCGCCCGGCTTGAGCATTTCCTCGCGGAAATTGAGTTCCGTTTCGCTGATGCCCGCTACCAGTTGCTGCAGGGCCAGGCGATAATCCACCAGGCTGCGCATCACCGGGTCATTGATCCCGGTTCCTTCAGCGCTGATGCAGTTCACTTGCTGCGCCATGTCTTGCAGTAATTGCAGTCCCTGTTCGCGCATCTGCACGATCAGCGCTTCGTTCTCGGGCGTCTGGAAGTAGACCGGCGCCTGCCGGGCGAACCAGGTAATCAGCGTGGCCAGGCTGGACCATTCCAGTGGATTGGGAACGGGTTCGGCCGGCATTTCGCAATTTGTAGGAAAGTGCTCATGCAGATAGCCCAGTGAAAAATTAACCCTCTGCCAGGGCGCCATCCTCAGTTCGCGGCGAAGCTGGTCTGATCCGAATGGGCCATCGGGATCACCGGCCAGTTCCTCGCGACTGACCAGGTTGACTGAAAAATCCACCAACCCGGCAAGGCAGCCATCGAACTGCTCCCGTGTCAGGTTCACCGTACCCGAGGCATCAATGCCGGCCGCAATGTTACTGCAGGCGTCGACCTCTTCGGTGATGCGCCGGCGGACCGGTTGGTCAAAATAATAATTCATTTCCGGCAACATCAGCACCATCTGGGCAACGGCATCAGCAATACCTCGCCGCAACGTGCCCAGTCGTTCGGTATCGTCCTGCGTGCCCTGCAAGTACTGTACGGCGTCGAAAACCGCAGCGAGCGTGGCGTTAATCCGCGGATCGACTGCGGAAAACTCGGCGGCAAATACGTTTGAAAGCCGGGGCAACAACCCGGCAAGCAGCCGCGGCAGGTGCGAATCCCGGGCAGGCGTCGGCTGAGATAACAGCATGTCTGAAACGACCCAAAGCAGGGATTCCGTGAAGGCCAGGTAACGGCTGTCATTGAGTCCGTCAATCGCAGTTGCCAGGACCAGGATGTATTCCGCGTCCTTCAGATATGGATCAGTCAGGCGCGGCATGGCCGAGATCAGGTCAATTCGCAATTGAATCAAAATCCACTCATCCAGTGGGCCTGACTGGAACGTTGCATCGGCCAGTAGTGATAAACGATTGACGGCTTCATCGATCACCTGTTCCATTCTTCCAGTGACCGGATTCGACAGCATTTCCAAGTCAGCCACGGTTACCAGTAGCGCGTCCTGCTTGTAATCAACCGGCAGTGGCGGCTGCGCCAGGACGGGAGGCCCCAACCCCGCCCAGCCGATGAACCAGTCCTCGTGAAGATCCAGAACAGCCTGTAGCAGGCCGTCGTTCACCATCAAGGCCGCCAGCAGGCTGGACCACAAAGCCGCCGACTGAAATTCGATCCGCTGCAGCGCCTCGGGCAGGATGGCCGCTGAAAGCAACTCGTTGGATCGGTCAAAAAGCTGTCTGAACAGGCTCCGGTCTTCAGGACCCAGCGGCGAAACAAACAGCCCCGGATTGACTTGGTACTGATCCAGTTTGAGCAACACGTGCCAGGCCGCCGGGTCCAGATGGGAACCGCGGGAAGGCGGATCAGGGAACCGCCCGGCGAGGCGGTCCAGCCACGCCCTTTCATCTCTGAACCTCGCGGCCAGCACCTGCGAATCGTTGTACGAGGCCGATGTGCCGTATTCCAATAACTGGGCAACGGCAATCATCGTCAGCAGCGTGTCGGTGCGCATGTCATTGCTGGACAGGGCCACAGCCAACTCAGCGGTGCCCGGCAGGTCTTCGATGGTAACGCTCTGCACCACGACGACTTCTTCCAACAGGTTTACCGGCTCAGTTTGCTGGTTGCTGTCAGCATCGATTTCCTGTGCCCTTAACCCGCCGCAGGCGAAAGCCATCGATAAAACACACAGACATGCGGCCATCATAGACCGGTGCGTTTTCGAGGCAGGTTGGAGTTTCAGAGTTTTCAACTTATGCTTGCCGCTGTTTGCCACGATTCCAGAACCGATATACTACGCGAATGATTTCAAAACTGCTCATCATCACCACCGGCGGCACTATCGACAAAATTTATTTTGACGACAAAAGCGACTACCAGATTGGTGAACCGCAAATCAGCCAGATCCTGCATGCCATGCATGTCGCCTTCGACTTCGAGGCCATTGCCCTGATGCGCAAGGACAGCCTGCATATCGGCGAGAAAGAACGGCGCTTGATTCATGCCACCGTGGACGCATCGGACGCCAGCCACGTGTTGATCACCCATGGCACCGACACGATGGTGGAAACCGCTGCCATGCTGGATGATGTCAAAGGCAAAACCATCGTTCTGACCGGCGCGCTGAATCCGGCCCGCTTTCGCGACTCCGACGCCATTTTCAATATCGGCTGCGCCGTGGGCGCGGTGCAGAGCCTGCCGGAGGGTGTCTATATCGCCATGAACGGCAAGGTATGGGATCCCGCCAGGGTCCGTAAAAACCGCAAGGAAAACCGCTTCGAGCCGATCACATGAGCTTGATGGCATGGATGACCAGTCCAACCAGGCCACCAACGAGCGTTCCATTGATGCGAATGAACTGAAGGTCGCGGCCGATCGCCTGCTCGATGCGCTGGCTGGTTTCGACCGCATCCCAGCCCCGCACTGTATCGCTGATCAGGCTGGCGATGGAATGCCGGTTTTCATCGACGATCGAAACCGCTGAGTCGATCAGCCATTCATTCATCCAGGCTTGCATTTCCGGGTCGTTCTCCAACTCTTCCGCCAGGCCGGACAGCAGATCGCCCAGTTGCCTGCGCAACGGTGATTCCGGATTTTCCAGGTCGGACTCCAGCCCGGTTACGAGATCCATCCAGAGGCGGTAAAGGTAGTCCTGTAAATCGCCGTTTTCCAGCAAGCCCTGTTTCAATTGCTGCCCCAGGCGAAGGTAATCGGGATCATGTTGCAGTTCAGCAGCCCAGCGCAGCATCCACTGGTTGAAGTTGCCGCGCATGACATGGTCGGGATTCAGTGACATCTCGAGCAGCAGGGTTTCGATCCGGTCCAGCATCTGCACCAGGATCCGGTCATCGACGAAACCGGGCATCCACCAGGGACTTTCGCGCTGCACGTTGCCGCGAATTTGCTCGCGGTTATCATGCAGCAAAACCAGTGCGAAGCGCAGGGACTGGGTCAGTATTTCCTGGTGACGGCCGTCCTGAACCAGCCAGTCCAGGGTCTTACCCAGCATCGGAGCCAGGTTAACGTCCGCCAGTTGACGCTGACCCAGCTTGCGGATGAACTGCCGGACGCGTTCTTCATGCAGCGCACCCAACACCCATTGCGAGGCACGAACACCCAGGTCCAGCACACGCTCGTGCCCGGCTGGCGATTTCAACCACTCTGCGGATTTCCTGGCCAGGTTTGTGGACTGCAGCTTGACGCGGACAACCTCCGGATGCAAAAAGTGATCGGCAACGAAACGGGCCAGGTTCTCGCCGATTTCATTTTTGCGGTGAGGAATGATCGCCGTGTGCGGAATCGGTATACCCATTGGGTGCCGGAACAGCGCCACCACGGCAAACCAGTCGGCGAATGCCCCCACCATGCCGGCCTCGGCAAACGCGTGCACCCAGCCAGCCCAGCCCTCCGGTCGCTGCAGGGTCAGGAAAAAGAGCGCCGCCATCAGGGCCAGCAAAAGCAGTGGAATACGTTTCATGCACAGAATAGTATCCAATCCGTGTGCCAGTTGACGAACACATGCGAAATTCAGTACCTTGGGAATATTCCTCGGAAGGGCGATTAGCTCAGTTGGGAGAGCGCTGCAGTCACATTGCAGAGGTCACTGGTTCAAGCCCAGTATCGCCCACCATTGCAAATCAACCAGTTACCTAAAAACTCCCACCCTACAGTGCACTATGAGCCCCATTTCGAGTCCCATATCAGATTAAACAGCAAGACCAAAGGAGACACCCGAAGATGACCTGCCTGCATTAACTGGTCCAGTTGTTAAGTTAGTCTAAGCGGCCATTCGGCCTGTTTCCATTCCACGTTTTCCATCGTTGGGTATCACCACTTCCGGCGCTGGCGGCCGATAGCCCAGCGCACTGTGCGGTCGCCTGGTGTTGTAGTGGTTTCGCCAGTTTTCGATGATCACCTGGGCTTCCTTCAGCGTGTAAAAGATTTCGCCATTCAGCAACTCATCCCTCATGCGACCGTTGAACAACTCGCAGTAACCATTTTCCCATGGACTGCCAGGCATGATGTAGGCCGTCTTTGAACCCATGTGCTCCAGCCAGTTGCGCAGTTCCTCGGCCACCATCTCCGGGCCATTGTCGGAACGAACATGGTCCGGTACTCCGTGCTCCACCATCAGATCGGCAAATACCTCTAGCGCCTCTTTGGATCGGATACGCCGAGCGACATGGATCGCCAGGCAGCGGCGCGTGAACTCGTCGATCACCACCATCAGCTTCAGTACCCTGCCATCGCGTGTCCGGTCAAAGACGAAGTCCCACGACCAGACATGGTTGCGGTGTGTCGGCGCCAGCCGGATGCATGACCCATCGGCAAGCCACAGCCGGCTGCGTTTGGGCTGCTTGGGCGGCACTTTCAGACCTTCCAGCTTCCAGATACGCATCACTCTCGAATGACTGACTTTCCAACCTTCAGCACACAACAGGGCATGAACCCGACGGTAGCCATAGCGACCGTGCTGGCTCGCCAGTCGCGTCGTCGCTGCCGTCAATGCCGATTCGTCTTCCCGTGGCTGGGGAATGTAGCGAATAGTGGATCGGGCTACGCCCAGTGCCCGGCAAGTACGCCGCTCGGAGCATCCCAGCTTGACTCTCACATGCTGCACGGCGTCTCTTCGCCTTGCCGGGCTCAGTATTTTCCCTCGACCACTTCCTTGAGGATCTGCTTGTCGACGGTCAGGTCAGCCACCGCTCGCTTGAGACGAGCGTTCTCGGCTTCGAGCTCCTTGAGACGCTTTGCTTGGTCGACCCGCATACCGCCGTGTTCCTTGCGCCAGCGGTAAAAGGTTTGCTCGGTGATTCCTAGTTGCTTGACCACCTGGGCGATGGTCTGGCCCTGGCCCTGCAGGACCTCAGCCTCACGTAATTTGCGGATGATCGTCTCGGGGGTGTATCTTTTCTTCGCCATGATCCAGTTC
>Ga0224504_10000258_pt1 | contig 23800 bp, 22 predicted proteins | sample SF_Oct11_sed_USG_3_FD_170160 | JGI IMG/M metagenome (GOLD analysis project Ga0224504, IMG submission 170160) | Sediment microbial communities from San Francisco Bay, California, United States - SF_Oct11_sed_USGS_24 | ecosystem: Environmental > Aquatic > Marine > Sediment | place: USA...
GTCGGCTTGATACCAACGGTATTGGTCAGCGCTGCGGGCTGACGGATAGAACCGCCGGTGTCCGTGGCTGTAGCAGCCGGTGCAAAACGTGCGGCCACCGATGCGGCCGAGCCGCCCGACGAACCACCCGGTGAGCAATTGAGGTCCCAGGGGTTGTGGACGGGTCCGTAAAAACTGGTTTCGTTGGACGAGCCCATCGCGAACTCGTCCATGTTGGCCTTGCCGAGGACTACAGCGCCAGCGGCCGACAGGCGTTCGACGACCGTCGCATCATACGGCGACACGAAGTTGTCGAGCATCTTCGAACCGCAACTCGTCTTAACGCCGCGCGTGCAGAAAATATCCTTGTGAATAATCGGCAAGCCATTGAGCACCCCGGCATTTCCGGCAGCCCGATCGCCATCGGCTTTCGCAGCGGCTGCGAGCGCAGCATCCCCTGTTACCGTGATCAGGGCATTGAGCTTCGCATCGTGCGAGGCGATACGATCAAGCAACGACCGGGTAACGTCGACAGAAGTGAATCCCCCACTCTCGAGACCGGCGGTCAGTTCCGCCATTGTCATCGTGTGCAGAGCCATCACTCGATCACCTTGGGGACGAGATACAGGCCGTCCGTCACGGAAGCGGCGTTCTCCTGGTAACGATCACGATGATCTGGCTCCGTGACTACATCGGGACGCAGCCTTTGGGCGACGTCGAGCGGGTGCGCCATGGGAATCACCCCACTCGTGTCCGCCTGCGACAACTGATCGACAAAATCGACGATTTTAGAGAGCTTTTTGACGCTCTCGGCGTACTCGTCTTCGCTTAATTTGAGTCGCGCCAGCGTTGCAATCTGCTGGACCTGGTCTTTATCAAGTGACACGGTATTTTTCCGCTAATTTCAAGAGGGTTACCGGGACCCGCCGCGGCGGGCACGCAATAATACACGGCGCCTTGTGGAATGTCGTGCGCATTGCTAGATTACGCCGTTAATTCGTTTTTGGGATTCCACCCCGCATGTTCAAGAATATCCTGGGTTATTTTTCGAATGACCTGTCCATCGATCTGGGCACCGCCAACACCCTGATTTACTCTCGGGGGCACGGCATTGTGCTCGACGAACCCTCTGTTGTGGCTATCCGCGAGGACTCCGGCCGTGGAGGTCGCATTGTCGAAGCGGTCGGCATGGAGGCCAAGAACATGCTGGGACGTACGCCAGGCAACATCACGGCGATTCGGCCCCTGAAAGACGGCGTCATCGCCGATTTTACGGTCACGGAAAAAATGTTGCAGCATTTCATCCGCAAAGCTCACTCCTCACGCTACTTCCGCCCGAGTCCGCGCGTTCTCATTTGCGTGCCTTATGGCTCGACCCAGGTTGAACGACGGGCTATTCGCGAGTCGGCTGAAGGCGCAGGCGCGCGCAAGGTACACCTTATAGACGAGCCGATGGCTGCGGCGATCGGCGCCGGCATGCCGGTGCACGAGGCGCGTGGCTCGATGGTGCTGGACATCGGTGGCGGCACCTCGGAAGTCGCGGTGATCTCGCTAAACGGTATCGTGTATGCGGCATCGGTCCGCATCGGCGGCGACCGCTTCGACGAAGCGATCACCAACTACGTGCGCCGCAATTACGGCATCCTGATCGGCGAAGCGACCGCCGAACGCATCAAGCACGAAATTGGCTCGGCATTCCCGGGCCAGGAAGTTCTGGAGATTTCGGTGAAAGGCCGCAACCTCTCCGAGGGCGTGCCGCGCAGCTTCACACTGAACTCCAATGAAATCCTCGAAGCACTGCAGGAACCGCTGCAAGGCATCGTCGGGGCCGTCAAGGAAGCGCTCGAGCAGACGCCTCCTGAACTCGGTGCTGACGTTGCAGAGCGCGGTATCGTCCTGACCGGCGGTGGCGCCATGCTGCGCGACCTCGACAAACTCCTGATGGAGGAAACCGGATTACCTGTCGTCATCGCCGACGACCCGCTGACCTGTGTCGCCCGAGGTGGCGGACGGGTGATTGAGCTCATAGACGAGCACGGTCCAGCTGTATTCGGACTGGAGTAATCGTCGTTAGACGCGCGTAACGATGGTCGCGTCCCGGGGAAATAACAGCAATCCCGCGCGTATACCCGCGCTGGGTCTGCGGGTTCTCGCACTCATCATCATCAGTATTGTGCTGATGTATCTGGACCATCGCGAGAGCCACCTCGATGGTATCCGCCAGGGCATCGGTGCGGCTGTCTACCCAGTACAACTTATGGTCGACGCGCCCGTACGCCTGTGGAACTGGCTCGGCGAGTCCACAACCTCACGCAATCAACTGGAACTCGAACTGGGGCGGCTGCGGGCCGAGCGCCTGCTCACCAATGCACGTTTGCAGCGACTCTCCGCGCTGGAGGCGGAAAACGCCCGCCTGCGAGCATTGCTCGAAGCCCGCTCGACCGTCCGCGATGAAGTGCGCGTCGCCGAAATCATGGCCGTAGATGCCAATCCCTATGAACACAACCTCATCATCGACATCGGTAGCCGCGACGGCGTTTATGATGGCCAGGCCATCGTCGACGTAAATGGCGTGGTCGGCCAGGTAATCCGCACCGGTCTCATGACGGCGCAGGCGGTCCTGATCAGCGATGCGGACCATGCGCTTCCCGTCGAAGTAAATCGCAATGGTTTACGCACTATTGCCGTGGGCACCGGCGAGATCGATCGCCTTGACCTGCCGTTTCTGCCAAACAATGCGGACGTCAGGGCCGGCGACCTCCTGGTAACCTCCGGCCTTGGCGGCGCATTCCCTTCCGGATACCCGGTCGCCGTCGTCAATTCGGTAACGCGCATTCCGCAGGAACCGTTCGCGGATGTGACCGCAACGCCTGCGGCAGCACTCGACCAGGTTCGCGAGGTCATGCTGATCTGGTCAGCACCGCCGCCTGTTGCGGAGGAACCCGACGAATGAACAGGGATCACGGCTCTCGCAGGCTACCCGTCATCATCACGTTCATTGTGGGCCTGATGCTGACGGTGATGCCCCTCACTGAATCGGTCGAGCCATTTCGCCCCGACTGGCTCGCGCTGGTCGTCATTTTCTGGGCGATGCAGTTACCGCGAACCTGGAGCGTTGGGTCTGCGTGGGTTATTGGCATCGTGCTCGACGCATCCTACGGCACGCTGCTTGGCCAGCATGCGCTGGCACTTTGCGTGATCGCTTTCTCAACCGTGCGCTTTCACCTGCTTATGCGTGTCTTCCCGTTGTCGCAGCTGTCGGCCACGATTTTTGCACTGCTTGCCCTGTACCAGTTCATCCTGTTTTGGATAAATGGCGTCGCCGGTGTTTCAGCACCGACAATGACGTACTGGGCACCGGTAATTACGGGCACGCTGATCTGGCCGTTTCTTTTCCTGTTCCTTTCGGGGGTTCGTTACGATTCCCGGTCGGGGAGTTAGAGAAGTGGTCCCGACACCATGAGCGCCCTCCTCTCACCCATCAAGGATGTCCATTCGGAGCGCCGCCTGTTTCTTGCGCGCGTCGTTCTGGCGATTGTCATCTCGCTGCTACTGATGGGTTCCGTGGTCGCGCGACTGGTGCAATTACAGGTCCTCGATCACGAGCTGTTTGCAGAAAAGTCGCAGGGCAACCGGGTCCGTATCGAACCTGTTCCACCTATTCGCGGGCTTGTATTCGATCGCAAGGGCCGTGTCATTGCGGAAAACCTGCCGGCCTACCAGCTGGAGCTGATTCCGGAGCAGGTTGAAGACATTGACGACACGCTCAACCGGCTCGCGGCGATCAATCTCATCGAGTTCGAGGACATCCAGCGTTTCAAGGATCTGAGCCGCAGCGGACCGCGCTTCAAGCCAGTCACGCTCAAGTTTCGGCTGACAGAAGAGGAAATCGCGAATTTTGCGATTCAGCGGCCGCGCTTCCCGGGCGTCGATTTTCAACCACGCCTCGTGCGGCACTACCCGGATGGCGAACTCGTTGCACACGCCGTTGGTTACGTCGGCGCGTTGAGTACCGACGATCTGCAGCGCCTCGATCCTGCAAGCTATGCCGGCACATCACACACGGGCAAGACCGGCGTGGAAGGCAGCTTTGAATCGGACCTGCATGGCGATGCGGGTTACCGTCATCTCATCGCCAATGCTCGCGGCCGCCAGGTACCGGGTGACTCGAGCGAACTGCTCGACTCGCTGCCCGTCGACCAAGTGCCCGCGCCAGGAGCCAATGTCTACCTGAGTATCGACCTGGACCTGCAGAGAATCGCGGCAAAAGCACTCGAGGGACGGCGTGGGGCATTGGTGGCGCTGGACCCAAGAAACGGCGAGATTCTCGCACTGGTAAGCGCCCCGGCCTTTGACCCGAACCTGTTTGCCGTCGGCATGTCGACGTCGCAGTACCGCGAGCTGAGCGAAAATCCGGATCGGCCGTTGTTCAATCGTGCCGTACGTGGCGCTTATCCACCCGGCTCGACCATCAAGCCCATTCTTGCGTTGGCAGCACTCGATACCAACGCGACCAGCCTGACGCGCAAAACCATTTGTCACGGCTACTTCCAGCTTCCCAATGACGACCATCGCTACCGAGACTGGAAACCGGAGGGACACGGTGCCGTCGACCTGCACGATGCAATCGCGCAGTCCTGCGACGTGTATTTTTATGGAATCAGCGGCGAACTTGGCATTGATAACATGCATGACTACCTCGACCGCTTCGGGCTGGGTACAAAAACGGGCGTTGATGTAGGCGGCGAGAGCTCGGGGCTGGTCCCATCACGCGAGTGGAAGAAGAACAACTTTCGGGACCGCGACAACCAGCGCTGGTACCACGGCGAAACGGTTATCGCCTCAATTGGCCAGGGCTATATGCTCGCAACGCCGCTACAGCTTGCCGCTGCGGCCGGCGCGCTCGCAACCCGCGGCGAACGGTATCGGCCGCACATGGTCGCCGCAGTCGAAGACGCACTAACCGGTGAGCGCCGCATAGCGCAACCCGAACGCCTCGTCGATGTCGAAATCAGCAACGACTTATACTGGGAAAACGTGATTGGCGCCATGCACGACGTGATGCAGGGCCCACGCGGCACGGCACGCGCCGTCGGCTTCGGCGCGCCTTACGAAATGGCAGGCAAGAGTGGCACAGCCCAGGTCGTGTCTATCGCACAGGACGAAGAATACGATGACGCTGAACTTGAAGAGCGACAGCGCGACCACGCCCTGTTTATTTCTTTTGCGCCGCTCGATGAGCCGCGCATTGCCGTGGCACTGATTGTCGAGAACGGTGAAAGTGGTAGCGGCGTCGCGGCGCCAATAGCAAAAGCCATCATGGATGCGTACCTGGGGTACGGTGACGATGCGTCTTAGCGATACACAAAGCCTCTTCGCACCCAACGCGCCGCCGATGACAAGTTTTTCGGGTATTCTGCGGCGCCTGCATATAGACGGCCCCCTGCTTGGCGGGCTGTTGCTCGTGTGTGCCTTGGGCCTGTTCGTTCTTTACAGCGCTGTTGGTGAGAGCAATCGGCTGCTCATGAACCAGGTGGTGCGCATCGCGGTCGCGATCGCGGCCATGTTGATCGTTGCGCAACTCCCCCCCGATTTCCTGCGACGCTGGACGCCCTGGGGCTATGCCGCCGGCCTGATTCTGCTGGTTCTCGTATTAACCCAGGGCGACGTCGGCCAGGGGGCCCAGCGCTGGCTCGATCTCGGTATTCGTTTTCAGCCTTCCGAAGCCATGAAGCTCGGTGTGCCGATGATGACGGCTTGGTACCTGCATGACCGCCAGATTCCACCCAACGTGGGGCAGCTTTTCATCATCGCGGTCATGATCGCAGTGCCAACGCTACTCATTGCCAGGCAGCCCGACCTCGGTACGTCGCTACTCATTGCGGCCTCCGGCGTCATCGTCATCGTGTTGGCAGGCATGTCGTTCCGGCTGATGCTTGGCCTGGCTGTCGCCGCCGTGCCCGGCGCGCTTGTGCTCTGGAATTTCATGCAGGATTACCAGAAGCAACGGGTCCTCACACTGCTTAACCCGGACAGCGACCCGCTCGGCGCCGGCTACAACATCATTCAGTCGAAGATTGCCATCGGCTCCGGCGGGATGTTTGGCAAAGGCTGGACCAATGGCTCACAGGCACAGCTGGAATTTCTGCCGGAACGCGATACCGACTTCATCTTCGCCGTGCTCGGCGAGGAGTTCGGCCTGCTGGGTGTCCTGACTTTACTTACGCTTTATATGTTCGTTGTCGGACGTGGCCTGTACATTGCGGTGCAGGCACGTGACACCTATTCGCGCCTGCTCGCCGGCTCCATCAGCCTGACGTTCATGGTTTATGTGTTCGTGAACACGGCAATGGTCACAGGAATTGTGCCTGTCGTCGGCATTCCGTTACCCCTCGTTTCTTTCGGCGGTACCTCAATGGTGACGCTGATGGCGGGTTTCGGTATTCTCATGTCCATTCACTCCCACCGGAAATTACTGCCGCACTGATGAAAAATCGCTTACTCGCTATCGCTGCGATCTTTGCCGTTTCCGTTTCCTGCTCCCAAGCTGCCGACAAATCGTTCCTGGATGTGACGCGTCCGGATGTCGCAGCATTCATCGACGAGATGGTTACCGAGCACGAATTCAGTCGGGATGCGCTTGCCGACATCCTCGGCAGGGCCGAAATCAAACAGTCCATCATCAAGAAGATTTCTACGCCCGCCGAGAAAAAGCTGAGCTGGGCCGAGTACCGCAAGATCTTCATTACGAAGGAGCGCATCGCGGCCGGCACGACCTTCTGGCTGGAGAATCGCGAGATGCTCGAGCGTATCGAGAAGGAATCCGGCGTATCCGTCGAAATGATCGTGGGGATTATCGGTGTTGAAACCTACTACGGTCGCATCACGGGCAGGGACCGCGTTATCGATGCGCTGGTCACACTGGCTTTCGACTATCCACCACGCTCGAAATTTTTCCGCAACGAACTTGTGCAATTTCTTATTCTTGCGCGCGAGGAAAATATTGATGCAACCGTGCCGGTCGGTTCTTACGCGGGCGCGATGGGACGACCACAGTTCATGCCGTCGAGTTTCCGAGCCTACGCAGTGGATGCTACGGGTGACGGCAAGCGCGATATATGGGACAACTGGGCTGATGTGTCAGGCAGCGTCGCCAACTACTTCGTCGAGCATAAATGGCGTACAGGCGAGGAAGTTGCGAGCCGGGCCACCCTGAGCAATCGCTGGAAGGGGCCGGTGCCAGAGCCAAAGAACAAGCTCAAGGCCGCCACTACGGTGGAATCACTCAGCAGGCAGGGTGTCGTATTCGCGACGGACCTGTCCGCGGACAGCAAGGGCGAACTCCTCACTTACGAGGGTGACGGTGGCACCGAACATTGGGTCGGCTTCCATAACTTCTTTGTGATCACGAAATACAACCGCAGCGCGATGTACGCGCTCGCGGCGCACCAGCTCGGCCAGGAAATCGCGCGCAAGGTAGCGGCTAATGCGGGCTAGGTTGCCGCTGCTGGCAATCAGCCTGCTCGCGCTCTCCGCCTGCGGCGGCAACACGGTCAAAGGCGATGGACCGCCGTCGGGCAGCTCACGAATCCCTGACATGTCGGGCGAAGTCACGCCCCGCCCCGAGGCACGCAGCCGCTACGGCAATGGGCCGGTCTACGAGGTTCTCGGTAAACGCTACACGGTCATGCCGTCGAGCTCGGGTTACCAGGAACGCGGCGTTGCCTCCTGGTACGGCAAGAAGTTTCACGGCAACCTGACGTCGAATCGTGAACCCTACGATATGTACGCGATGACGGCAGCGCATAAGACGCTGCCACTGCCAACGTACGTACACGTGCGCAATCTGCGCAACGACAAATCCATCATTGTTCGCGTCAACGATCGCGGACCCTTTGTGCACAATCGCATCATCGATCTTTCCTATGCCGCGGCCATCAAACTCGACATGATCAAGGATGGCACGAGTCTTGTTGAAGTGACAGCGATCAGTTTCGACCAGCCGGCAGGCGACAGGCCAACGCGAACCGCTACGTCACCTCCAGCGCCCCCGGTGAAATCCGGCGTATCGCAACCTGAACCAGCTGACCACAAGGTATATGTTCAGGTTGGCGCCTTCGGCGATCGATCAAACGCAGAGCGCCGGCTTGGCGCATTGTCGCTGGCCGGTATCAAGAATGCCTTTATCCACGAGGAACGTGCACCAGACCGCGTGCTCTACCGGGTTCGAATCGGACCTGTAGCCGGTGTCACGCAGTACGACGTAATCGTTGATGAGCTCGAGGGCATCGGGATCACCGATCCTTACCTAATTTCTGATTAGCCGCGTACAATACCCGCCCAAACCGATTCACCCGTTTCAGAGGCCACATGTCTACACGCTTGTCCTGCGCTCTTCTTACCCTCGTTTTCCTCTTTGCGACAAATGCTCACGCGCAGTCAATGATGCCGGCCCCGGCGCCGCCGATCGTCGGTGCCAAGAGCTACCTGGTTGTCGATGGCACAACCGGGCACGAACTGGCGTCCCTCGATCCCGACTCGCCGCTGGCACCGGCCAGTCTCACCAAGATCATGACAACGTATGTGGTCTTTAAGGCCCTCAGTCAGGGGCAGATCCAGCTCGACGACGAAGTAACGATCTCCGAGCGCGCCTGGCGAACGCCCGGGTCGCGCATGTTTATCGAAGTCGGCACACGGGTGAGGATCGAGGATCTTTTGATGGGGATGATCGTGCAGTCCGGCAACGATGCGAGCGTCGCGCTGGCCGAGCATATCGCTGGTACCGAGGGCGTATTCGCGCAGATGATGAACCAGTACGCACAGCAGCTGGGCATGCTCTCAAGCCACTTCGTCAACGCCACGGGCCTGCCCGCCGAGGGTCATGTAACCACCGCACGGGATCTCACCACCCTGGCCCGCGCCCTGATCAACGATTTCCCCGACTATTACGCCCGCCACGCGGTCAAGGAATTTACGTACAACGATATCAAACAGAGCAATCGTAATTCGCTGTTGTGGCGCGACCCGTCCGTCGATGGCATCAAGACCGGCCACACGGATGCCGCAGGCTATTGCCTCGTTTCCTCGGCCCTGCGTGACGGCATGCGTATCGTTGCCGTCGTACTCGGCACCTCGAGCACCAGGGCACGCACGGATGGCAGCCAGGCGCTCATCAATTACGGTTTCCGGTTTTTCGAAACAAGGCTGCTGTACAAAGCTGGCGAAGAAGTCACGACGGCGCGCATCTGGAAATCGGAAAACATCACATCTCGACTTGGCGTACTCGAGGACCTGTACATCACGGTCCCAAGAGGCAGCTATGACAAACTCGAATCCACGCTGGACATTCCTGCGATTGTCGAGGCCCCAATTGCAGCCGGCCAGCCTGTCGCCGAGCTGAAAATTAGCCTCGGTACGGACCCGCTCCTGAGCACGTCACTGCGTGCGCTCGATGACAATCCCATCGGTTCATTCTGGCAGCGTACCAAGGACAGCATCAGCCTCTGGTTCGAGTAAACATGACTGAAGAATCCGCAATCGAATTTCCCTGTGAGTTTCCCGTCAAGATGATGGGGCATAACTCACCGGAGTTTCGTCTAACCGCCCGAGCGCTCATTGAGAAACATACGGACACCGTCGCGGAGAGCGCCATAAAAGAGTCGCTAAGCCGCAATGAGCGATTTGTATCGATCACCATTACCGTCACGGCGACGAGCCAGCAACAACTCGACGACATCTACCAGGACGTTTCGGATCATGAAGACGTCCTTATGGCGCTGTGAAGACCAGCTACCTCGGTCGCCAGGACTACGTGCCGCTCTGGCGCGAGATGCAGAAATTCACGGACGAACGTGATAAGTCGACGCCGGACGAAATCTGGTTTTGTGAACACCCACCTGTTTTTACGCTCGGACTCAATGCAAGCAAGGAACATCTGCTGGCGCCAGGTGACATTCCTGTCGTGCAAATCGATCGCGGAGGCCAGGTTACATTTCACGGGCCCGGCCAGCTCATGATCTATCCGCTGATCGACATTCGCCGTGCCAATATTGGCGTGCGCACGCTGGTAACTGCACTCGAACAAAGCGTCGTCGACCTTGCGGCCGAACACGATGTCGCGGCAGCTGCACGAGCCGACGCACCCGGCGTTTACGTGGAAGGCAACAAGCTGGCAAGCGTCGGGCTTCGGATCCGGCGCGGTTCGAGCTTTCACGGCATGGCGCTGAATGTGGACGTCGACCTCGAGCCGTTCACGCGTATCAACCCCTGCGGCTACGCGGAACTCAAGATGACCGACCTGCACCGGCTGGGCATCGATCTGCCGTTGGAATCCACCTCAAAGAAATTACTTCCGCACCTGCTGCGACACCTTGGGCTGCCGGGCAACTGAAGCGCTGAGGTCACTGCAGCGCGGCGAGACGTTCCGGGGTGCCAACGTCAGCCCACAGGCCTTTATAGAGCGAGCCTGACAACTGGCCGCGATCCGCCGCCTCGCGCAGCATTGGTGCCAGCGGAAAGCGCCCTGCTTCACATCCGTCGAAGAACTCAGGGCGATAAATCGCAACGCCACTGAATGTGAGCACCGCACTTTCGCCGTTGCGAATCAGGCCTTCTTCGAGATCAAAGTCGCCACGCTCCCGATATTCGGGTGTCGGCACCATCACCAAATGCCCAAGGTGACTGTCACTTAGTTGCATATCGGGCACCGGCATATCGGTGTAAATGTCGGCGTTGACAACAAGAAACGGTTCGATACCAAGCTGTGGCAGCGCTTTATGAATGCCGCCACCTGTCTCGAGAATATCCTCGCCCTCCTGGCTGTAGATTATTTCGAGGCCGTAGCGTTTGCCCGAACCCAGACGCTCAACAATTTGATCGCCGAGCCAGCCGAGATTGATAACGACAGTGTCAATGCCTGCGGCATGCACATTGTCCAGATGGCGTTCGAGCAAACTCCGGCCGCGCACCTCGACCAGGGACTTCGGAAGCTTGTTTGTGAGTGGTTGCAGGCGTTCACCTCGTCCAGCCGCGAGAATCATTGCCCTCATTCCGGGCCGTCCATGCCGGGCAGCACCCGCGACTCGATCAACTCGATAACGAATTCAAGCTCCGGATAACGCGGTCGGAGTTCGACAACGTACGAGAGCGTCCGCGGAATATCGCCCAGGTAGGCCGACTTGCCGTCGCGGTGACAAAGCCTTGCGAATATGCCGGCCGCTTTCAGATGACGTTGCGCACCCATCAGCTCAAAGTACCGACGGAATTGTTCTTCGTCGATACCTTTGCGCACTGCCGTATCCAGACCATTGTAAAACTCAAGCGCCCAACGCCATACCTGCTCGGCGGGCCATTGCACGTAACAGTCCTTGAGTAGCGACACGAGGTCGTAGGTGAGCGGACCTTCAACGGCGTCCTGAAAATCGAGTATTCCGGGATTGCCGGTTGTGGTCACCATCAGATTGCGAGAATGGTAGTCGCGGTGCACGAACACCTGTCGCTGATCGAGGGCATTTGCAACCAGCAGGTCGCAGCAAGTTTGCCAGGCCTGTTCAGCGTCATCGCTGAACCCGATATCGAGATGTGTACCGCACAGCCAGTCATGAAACAGCGAAAGCTCAAAGCGCAGTAGCTTATCGTCGTAGGGAGGCAGCCGCGACTGATAGGCAGCGCCACGGCTTTGCATGGCAAGCAATGCCGCAATTGCATCCGCATACAATTGCGGCACGGTGGCTGTGTCCTCAAGTAAAGCGTCCAGGTACTGGCGACTGCCCAGATCGCTGAGCAAAAGAAAACCGTCATCGAGGTTGGCTTCGATGATGCAAGGTGCGTTCAGCTGCATGGCTTCGAGGTAACCGGCCACGCGCAGGAACGGCAGGCAATCCTCCTGCTCGGGCGGCGCGTCCATTACGATGAAACTATTTGCGCCCGACTGCAATCGAAAATAGCGGCGGAAACTCGCATCGCCGGAGGCGGGCACCGGTTCGCTGCCGGCGACGGCGTCGATGCCACTGGCCCACGCCTTTAATGCGGCGAGGCGGGCATCTGCCGGGGATTTGGGGCTCTCGATGTCAGATCTCCGTAACGCGTTGAAGGACCTAATAAACTATGCGAAGGTAACAAATCCAAATGCTTGATAACATCCCGTTACTACAAGCCCCGGCCTACAGCTGATCCGAACACCGTTTTGTCCGCGAAACCACTTATTTTTGCCTGCACCCTGCTGGCTGTGACACATGCGCACGCGGCCGATGAGCTGTCGTGCCAGACGTCCATTGGCAGGTCATTATCGGCCGAATCGCCGTTCAGCACCGTGATTACCGATAATCCCGAGACCATCTTGTTTGAACTCGGCTCATTTGAGATGCAGCTCGGTGACAATCCGACGGCCAGCATGACCGGCGGCGTGCTGCTGCGCCGTGACGACAAGCTCGCGGCTGCCGAGGCCGCGCGCTACGATCCTGAGCAACGGGCATTGTTTCTTGAGGGCGGCGTGCGTTACGAGGACCCGGGCACCCTGATCCTGAGTCGACAGGCCGAATTTGGGTATGGGACGGGCCGCATTCGATTCGAAGGGGCGGAATTCTGGCTTGGAAGCAGCAGTGCGCGCGGGGCTGCCGACGCCCTGGAAATCAATGAGAATGGCACCCTGTCGCTCGGCGGCGTCGAATATACGACTTGCCCGCCGGATTCGGAGGACTGGCTGCTGCAGGGCGAGTCCATTGTGCTCGACACGGGGGATGGTGTCGGCACCGCCAAGAACATGAAGCTGCGCTTCAAGAACGTGCCCATTCTCTATCTGCCGCACATCTCTTTCCCGATCAGTGACGCGCGCAAATCCGGAATATTAACCCCTGAGATCGGCAGCTCCGGCCGCAGCGGCAACGAAATTCGCGTCCCGTATTACTGGAACATCGCGCCCAACTACGATGCGACCATTACGCCCCGCTTGTTGACGAGCCGCGGACTCCAGCTCGCAGCAAACTTCCGCTATCTGACAGAACGCAACGAAGGCGGCGTGACGGCCGACTATCTGTCTAACGACAGCATCGTCAACGATTCGCGTCATCAACTGCAGTTCAACCACAGCACCTTGTGGGACAACGGCTGGCGCAACCAGATCAATTTCCGGGAGGTTTCGGACAGCCAGTATTTCGAGGATTTGGGCGGTAGCCTGAGTATCTCCAGTATCACGCACCTGAATCGTCACGCCAGCTTCGACTACCACTCGAAGCATTTGTCGTTCTTCGCGCAAGCCCAGGACTACCAGACAATTGACGAGGCGATTTTGCCGGACGACGAACCCTACCGCCGATTACCGCAGGTCCTCGTCAATACCGCCTGGCCTGTGAGCTTCTTGAATCTGGGCCTTGACAGCGAGCTCGTTAACTTCGATCGAGATGTGGGCGTAACCGGTTGGCGATTCAACGCGACGCCGTCCGTCGAAATCCCAATCAGTAGACCGGGCTGGTTTTTCACACCCGCGATAGCGCTGGACTACACGCGCTATGAGCTTGCGGATACTCTGCCTGGAGCTGAGACGGATCCGACGCGCACCGTGCCAATCACCAGCGTGGACACAGGACTCGTGCTCGAGCGCATGATGTCGGGAGCCAACCGCATCCAGACCATCGAGCCGCGCTTGCTGTACGTCAATATTCCGTATCGGGACCAGGACGGGCTGCCCGTCTTTGACACGATTACACCGGATATCAATCTCGTGCAGCTCTATCGAAAGAACCGGTTCCTCGGCGGCGACCGCATCGGTGATACGGAACAGGTCAGTCTTGGCGTAACGACACGCGTGCTCGACCTGGACTCAGGCCGCGAGCTAATGACCGCAACAATCGGCCAGACGCGTTATTTCAGCGATCGCGATGTAGGCCTGCCTGGAATGCCAGTGTCGACATTCGAAACGTCGGACTACATTGCACAGGTGCGCTTTGGACTATTCAGAAACGTTAATTTCGATATCGGACACCAGTGGGGTACCGGAGACAGCGGCACGACAAAATCCGAAGCTCGTCTGCAATACCGCCCGGCCACCAACCGGATCCTCAACCTCGCGTATCGCTTCCGTCGGGATTCACTCGAACAAGGCGATTTTTCGTGGTCATGGCCGATGGCCTCACACTGGAATTTTGTCGGCCGCTACAACTATTCATTCCGCGACGAGGAAGTCCTGGAGCAATTTTTTGGCCTCGAGTACGAGAGCTGCTGCTGGGGGCTGCGCCTGGTTTCCCGCCGCCACATATCAACACGTGATGGAACTCGCGATTCCTCGTTTGGTCTGCAATTGGTACTGAAAGGAATGACGAGCGTCGGCACAGCTGCTGACAAACTCCTCGAACGTGGTATTCTTGGCTATTCTGCAGATCTCCGGTAGTAAAAATTGTTAAAATTCAATAGTTTATGCGCTTTCGTCGCATTGATCGCTGCGCCCGTTGTCGTCGCTGACGAACTCTCCGAGACGGGAGAGTTTCTGGACGGCGTCGTTGCCATCGTCAATGAGGGTGTGGTCCTCAAGAGCCAGCTGAGTGAGCAACTGGAGGTCATTAGCGCGCGCGCCGCCACACAGGGTATACAGTTGCCGCCGACCGAGGTAATGCAGGAACAGATCCTTGAGCGCCTGATTCTCTCCGAAATCCAGCTGCAACGAGCTGAGCGCATCGGCCTGAATGTCAGTGACGAAATGCTCAACCGCGCAATCGGGAATATCGCCCAGGAAAACGGTGTGCCTTTCGAAGGCATGCCGCGTTTGCTTGCCGCCGACGGTGTCGATTACGGTGAGTTCCGCCGGCAATTGCGGGATGAAATCACTATCAGCAATCTGCGCAGCATCGAAGTTGGGGAGAGTATTAACGTTTCGGAGCGCGAGATTGAACAGTGTGTTGCTGATCTCGAGGGCAATGTCGTAGCTAACTCGGAATATTCGCTGTCCCACATCCTCTTTACGATGCCGGAAGGCGCCAGTACTGACGAGGCTCAGGAAGTTGAAGATCTCGCCAACCAGGTGTACGCCCAGATTCAGAACGGTGCCGATTTTCGCGAGATGGCCGTTCGCTACTCGGCCGGTCCGACGGCGCTCGAAGGTGGTGCGCTCGGCTGGATGCAGGGACAACAGGTTCCTACGTTGTTTACCGACGTGCTGCAGGACCTCGGCAAAGGCGATGTCGCGGCCCCCATTCGTGCCGCCAGCAGCTACCACATCGTTAAAGTCGACGACCTGCGCAGCGCCGATGAACGCAGCGAAATCGAGCAGGTTAATGCGCGCCACATCCTGATTATGCCAAACGAGATCATCGATGACGCAACGGCGAAACAGCGACTTGATGAAGCGCTCGCAAAGATCCGTGCCGGCGAAGAAGATTTTGGTGAGCAGGCCAAGTTGCTGTCCGATGATCCGGGCTCGTCCAACCTTGGCGGTGAGCTTGGCTGGGCCAATCCCCAAAGCTACGCTCCCGAGTTTGCCCAGACCATCCGCGACAGCGAGATAGGCGTCATCTCCGAACCATTCCGGACGCAGTTCGGCTGGCATATTCTCGAGGTCATGGAACGTCGCATTTACGACAACACCGAGGATCTGAAACAGCGTAACTGTGCAGCCAAGATTCGCCAGGACAAGATGGAAGAAGAGTCACAGATCTGGATGCAGCGCCTGCGTGACGAAGCGTTCGTCGAGACGCGCATCTAGTATTCAGACGCTGACATGCTGTGGCCCTAACCAAACCTCTTGTAATCACCGCCGGCGAGCCCGCCGGCGTTGGGCCAGAGCTGTGTAACGCCCTGGTTGACAGTCCATACGCCAGGGATCTCGTCGTCATCGGCGATCAGCGGCAGCTCGACGAGCGCCTGCGCGTCATCGACATGCCCTTTCCGGTCAATGTCGAGGCCGGTCAACCGAACCCCGCAAATGCCGGTACCCTGCTTGATGGCCTTCGTACGGCAGCGAACGGCTGCCTCGCCGGAGAATTCGCCGGCATGGTTACGGCACCGCTTGCGAAAAGCGTCGTTGCCGACAGTGGCGTGCCGTTTACCGGTCACACCGAATTTCTCGCAGCGGTAACCGCCGCCTCTCATCCCGTCATGATGCTTGTTGCCGGCGAGCTGCGCGTTGCGCTGGCGAGCACGCACATGCCACTGCGCGACGTGGCCGACTACCTCACGCCTGACATTCTCAAACGCGTGCTGCGCATTCTGCACGCGGACCTGAGAGACAAGTTCGGTATCGATGAACCGGATATCGTTGTTTGTGGCCTGAACCCCCACGCGGGCGAAGCGGGGCTCCTGGGTCGAGAAGAGATCGAACTCATGGTACCGGCACTTGATGCACTTCGCGGCGAAGGTCTCAGGCTGCGTGGGCCGATGCCGGCGGACACGGCGTTCACGCCCGCCGCGGGCCACAAGGATGCAGTGCTCGCGATGTACCACGACCAGGGTCTGCCGGTGCTCAAGTACGCGGGTTTTGGACACGCGGTCAACGTTACGCTCGGTTTGCCCATCATTCGTACTTCCGTTGATCACGGTACAGCCTTCGATATTGCCGGCACCGGGTCCGCCGACCCGGGAAGCCTGCTGGCGGCCGTCGAGCTTGCTGCCATCATGGCGCAGAGCTGATGGCCAATCACCGCCCGCGCAAACGTTTTGGTCAGCACTTCCTGACCGATCCCGGCGTTATCGATGCCATCATCCGGGCCATACACCCGACCAAAGACGATGTAATTGTTGAAATCGGTCCCGGGCAGGGTGCTATTACCGATGCGCTTGCCCGTAACGCCGGGCACCTGCATGCGGTGGAACTGGACCGCGATCTCGTCGCGCGCCTGCGTCGCCAATACGAAGGCAATCCGAACGTAACGGTGCATGAGGCGGACGCACTGCGCTTCGATTTTTCGACTCTGGGACAACAGATTCGAATTGTTGGCAACCTGCCCTATAACATCTCGACGCCGTTACTGTTTCACCTGCTGAAATACCGTGACAACATTCTCGACATGCACTTCATGCTGCAAAAGGAAGTGGTTGCCCGCATGGCGGCGTCGCCCGGTAGCAAAGCTTATGGACGTCTCGGCATCATGCTCGGTTGCCACCTGAGCGTGGAGTCCCTGTTCGATGTCGATCGCGATGCGTTCGCCCCGCCTCCTGACGTTATGTCTGCCGTTGTGCGCCTCGACCCGCTGCCTCCGGGTACCTATGACATTGTCGATGAGCCAGGGCTGTCTACGCTGGTCGCGACAGCATTCATGCAACGGCGCAAGACTTTGCGCAACTCGCTGAAGAAAGTGACCGAGCCGGGCGACTTCGAAGCTGTTGGGATCGACGCCAGCGTGCGGCCCGAACAGCTATCCATCGCCGACTACATTCGGTTGAGCAATCACCTGCGGCAGAAATCACGTTAGAATGTACGCATGGAAAACAACCAATACGACATTCGCATCAATGTGAACACGAGCTACATCGACGACCAGTCCGAGCCCGATGCGGATCGTTATGTATTTGCCTACACGATTACAATATCCAACGTCGGCGCCGTCCCGGCGACATTACTAAGTCGTCATTGGGTCATCACCGACGCGAACGGCAAGGTACAGGAAGTCAGCGGTGACGGCGTTGTGGGCGAACAGCCGCATCTGAACCCTGGCGAACGCTTCCGCTACTCGAGCGGCGCTGTACTCGAAACGCCGGTGGGGGCTATGCAGGGTCTGTATCGCATGGAAACTGACACCGGTGCGAGTTTCGATGCACCTATCGCAGCTTTCACGCTCGCTGTGCCGGGTCTCCTGCACTAGGACATTCGGATGGCCGTCTACGCAATCGGCGATTTGCAGGGTTGTTACGACCCCTTCCGAAGACTGCTGGACGAACTCGCTTTCGAGCCGTCCAAAGACACCCTCTGGCTGGTCGGCGATATCGTCAATCGCGGGCCCAAATCACTAAAGGCACTGCGTTTCGTTCGTGACCTGGGTGATTCCGCCGTGACCGTACTCGGCAATCATGACCTCCACCTGCTGGCGCTGCATGCCGGCGCTGTCCGCTTTGGCAGGCGCTTCGGGACGCTCGAAAAACTCCTTAACGCCAGCGATGCCGACGAACTCTGCGACTGGCTTCGTCACCGCCCGCTCGCGCACTACGACAAGACACTCGACACCCTCCTCGTCCACGCGGGCACGCACCCACGCTGGAGCATAAAAAAGACGCTGGCGCGCGCCCAAGAAGTCGAAGCAGCGTTGCAGAGCAAAGACTATCCGAATGTACTCGGCCGAATGTACGGCAACACGCCAAATGCATGGTCGAACAAGTTGTCCGGTTACAAACGGCTGCGCTTCATTATCAACTGTCTTACCCGCATGCGCATGGTGACGGCCGATGACCATCTCGACCTTAATTTCAGTGGCTCGCCGTGGCGAGCGCGCAAAGGCTTGCGCCCATGGTTCGACGCGGACGATCCAAAATGGTTCGGCTCACGCATTGCTTTCGGTCACTGGTCGGCACTCGGCCTGATTGTGCTGCCGGATCTGATCAGTCTTGACACAGGCTGCGTCTGGGGACGCCAACTCACTGCCGTGCGCCTGGATAAACGTCTGCCGCGCGTCATACAGGTCAAAGGGCAACGTTGACAGACATTCCACACGGCTGCGCCAGCGCCGCAGTCGGCTGCTGCCTAAGGCTGCAGGCCGCAGGTCTCGAATGCTTCCCGAACAAGCGCTTTTTCTGCATCGCTAAGCTCGAGCATCGGCGGTCGCACGCGCCCCCCAACCTGGCCAAGTAACTCCTGCCAGTATTTGCCGAATGCCTGTGGCTTGTCGGCCGGTCTCGAGCGCACCATCGCCTCGCGTACAGGATTGAGACTGTCACGCACGCGTCGCGCTTCCTCGAAATCGCCGGCAAAGGCGAGACGCGTGTATTCATCCATGCGCTTGTCGTTCCTGGTCTGCAAATGGTACGGCGGCGAAGAACAAAGATAGAGCTGCCACCCGAGTTCCTCGATGTTGTCCAGCCAGTCGTCTTCCGCCGACGTGGATACCTGAATCTTGTCACCGACCATGTGCGTCAGCTGCACATACATGTCGCGCGGCACCGAGTATTTGATCGCAACGATGTTGGGAAGGTCCGCAATGCGCGCGCACTCCTCTGGCTGCATCAGGTAGCCGGAATCAGGATGGCTCCACATAGCGATGCCAATATCAAGACGATCGCAGAGTGCCTTGTAGTACTGATACAGGACCTCGCCGCGGTCGTGAATGAAGCTCAACACGGGCGCGTGAACGACGATGTAATCGGCCCCGCAATTTTGTGCGTGAAGCGATAGATCGAGCACCGTATCGAAATTCTGATCCGACACCGAAACGATGACTCCGGCCTGATCGCCGCATTCCTCGACCGCAATCTCGAAGTTGCGTTTGCGCTCGTCGAGGCTCATTGAGAAATACTCGCCCTGCTTTCCTGCAATGAACAGTCCCTGGATATCGAGATCGTCGATCCAGTGACGAATGTTCGCGCGCAGGCCGGATTCGTCCAGCGAGAGATCGTCAGCAAACGGGTTGAGTGCGGCCGCCCAAATCCCGCGCATGTTCTCGCGGGCATGGTCTTTCGCATCAAGTTTCGAGTAAATAGTAGCCATGGGCAGAATATACTTATAATCCGGTATGCATACGAGAAACCCGATGACCACCTATCCAGACCTGCATCTCTATATCAACGGCGAATGGCGCACGACGGCCAACGACATGCCGGTCCTGAATCCGGCCACGGAAGAGGAGATCGGGCGTCTGCCACATGCGGATCGGCAGGACCTGGACGATGCCCTGGAAGCGGCAGCCACGGGATTCAGGGTCTGGAGCAAAACAGCCCCGGTAGACCGAGCCAATGTCCTCTTTAAGGCAGCGAAACTCATGCGTGAGCGGCAGGAGGCTATCGCTACCGCAATTACTGCGGAACATGGCAAGCCCCTGGACCAGGCCCGACTCGAAGTTATTCGCGGCTGCGAGTTCTTCGAATGGGACGCGGGGGAAGCAACGCGTACCTATGGGCGCGTCATCCCGAGCGCACCAGGCGTCAGGTATATCGTGCATCACCAGCCGATCGGCATCGTCGCTGCATTTTCACCCTGGAATTTTCCGATGAGCCAGCCGTGCCGAAAGATCGCCGGAGCCATCGCCGCCGGTTGTTCAATTATTCTCAAGGCCGCCGAAGAAACCCCTGCCGGTGCGCTGCACATCGCAAAAGCACTGCATGACGCCGGCCTGCCGCCTGGGGTGTTGAACATGGTGTTCGGCACGCCAGCCGAGATATCCGATCACCTGATCAGGCAGGAGCAGGTGCGGTTGGTCGCGTTTACAGGTTCAACCGGGGTTGGCAAGCATCTCACGACGTTGGCCGCGCAACACATGACCCCGGTCCTGATGGAGTTGGGCGGCCATGCGCCGGTCATCGTCTGTGAAGACACCGACGTCGAAGCGGCCGCTATCACTGGCGCTGTTCGAAAGATGCGTAACGCGGGCCAGGTATGCACATCTCCGACGCGCTTTTTCGTGCATGAAAGTATTTTTGAGGCCTACACAGAGATCTTCGTGCGGCGTGCTGCCATGACTGTAGTCGGCAATGGCGTGGAACCCGGCGTTGAAATGGGCCCACTCGCCAACGACCGCAGGGTCGCCGCACTGACGGGCCTGGTCGAGGACGCGCGTGAGCGCGGTGCTGAAATCAGAACCGGTGGCAGCAGACTCGATGGCAAGGGTTATTTCTTTCAGCCCACCGTGCTGGCAAATGTGCCCGACGATGCACACGTGATGCAGGAAGAACCCTTCGGTCCGCTGGCGATCATTAACCCCGTCGCTTCGCTCGATGAGGCCATCGCAAAGGCAAACTCCGTACCTTACGGCCTGGCGGCTTACGGCTTCACCAACCGGGCCGATTACGTGGATCGTATGGTCGAGGGCGTGGAGGCTGGCAATCTATCGATCAACACGCTCGAAGCCTCTCTGCCGGAGACGCCATTCGGCGGCGTGAAATCGAGTGGTTATGGCCGTGAAGGTGGTACCGAAGGCCTGTACAACTACATGATCACCAAGAATCTGTCGCACAGCCTGGCCATCGTCTAGAGACGTGCGGTGGCCAGTTTGTATAACTGGTCCATCACGCAGGGTTCGTCCCAGTCGCTTTCAATCTCCGGCAATTGCATGATCTGGTCCATGATGTGTTGTTGCACGTCCCCGACATGTAACGCCTCGGAATATGGCACCTCCGGCGAGAATGTCACCATCGAATAGAGTGGCGTCCAGATATCGGGATGCGCATCATGAAACTTCGCTTCAATCTTCTTGCGAAGCTGGAACATCGGGTCACCCGACAGGTCGCTCATCTCAACGAAGTTGCGTTTGGACAGCTCCGCAATAGCATCGCCGTTCGGTTTGCGGGCATTTTCGTACGCCGGGAAGATCTCGTCCCAGTCGTGCTCGTATTGACTAATCAGCGAGTGCAGTTCGGCGCAGTCTTCGAAGCCGCAGTTCATGCCCTGCCCGTAGAACGGCACAATCGCATGCGCCGCATCACCGATGAGCGCCACCTTGCAGTTGAATGACCATGGGAACACCTGGACGAGGAACAGCGGTGATGCTGTCTTTTCCATGAACACGTCCACGGGACGCTCCAGGTACGCCATCGCGTCCGGAAAGTTCGACTCGAAGAACGTCTCGACATCAGATCGCTCTCGCAGCCCCTCGAACGACGGGTCGCCCGAGTAGTTCAGGAACAACGTGCAGGTAAACGTGCCATCGGTGTTCGGCAATGCGATCAGCATGAAGTCCTTGCGCGGCCAGATATGCAGCGCGTTCTTCTCGAGCTTGTGCGAGCCATCAGCATTTGCGGTTATGTTCAGCTCGATGTAGCTCTGCGGCATGTAAGTCTGGCTGTAACTGAATCTCGGCAGATTGTGGGCGAGCCGCCGCACCTTCGAATTCGCACCATCTGCGCCGAAGAGGTAATCCGCATCGACCGTAACCTCACGCTCGCCCTCTACCAGGAAGACCGCGCTTGCCGTATTGAAGTCCACGTTCACCAGCCGCTGCTCGAAGTGCGTTGTTATGTTCGGCTCGGCATCGGCAATATCGAGCAGCCGCTCATTGATACCGCCGCGCGACACCGACCAGATGGCGTCACCTTCGTTGCCATACGGCAGCTTGCTGATTTGACCATCGACGCCGTGGATTGCGCGGTGGTACATCGGGATCGCGTCGGCCTTGATGTCGGCGCTGATACCGACCTTCTCAAGCGACGTCCATCCTCGATCGGACAGCGCGATGTTGATCGACTTGCCCTGGTAGATACTCGTCCGCCGCGAGTCGGGTCGCCCCTCAAAGAGCCCAACCTTGTAACCATGACGAGCCAGCGAGATAGCAAGCAAGGTCCCGACCGGCCCTCCCCCCGCGACGGTAATCGTCTTTTGGTTCATCTACCGTTCTCCCTGCGCCAGCAACTGTCGCATCACCTTACCGAACGTGAAGACATCCTCGAACGAGTTATAGAGCGGCACGGGCGCCATGCGAATAACGCATGGCTCGCGAAAATCGGCAATGATGCCGGCCGCGATCATGTCATCAAACAACTTGCGCTCGCGTCCCGCAACGTCCATCGATATCTGGCAACCGCGTTGTTCAGGAATCCGCGGCGTAATCAGGCTGATGTCGGCATCCGGAAACTCTGCCGCCAGCGTGTCGATCGTGTACTCGAGATAGCCCGTCAGCTTCTCACTCTTCTCCCGGAGTGCGGGCATACCGGCTTCTGCGAATACTTCGAGTGACGCCTTCATGGCGGCCATACCGAGAATCGGCACGTTGCTCAGTTGCCAGCCTTCCGCCCCTTTCATTGGCTGGAAGCCATTTTTCATCTGGAAGCGAGTGGCTTTGTCGTGCCCCCACCAACCGCCAAATCGTGGCAAATCGAAACTCCGGCCATGACGTTCGTGTACGAAAATACCGCCGACGTTGCCCGGACTCGAATTCAGATACTTGTAGGAACACCATGCCGCGAAATCGACGTCCCAGTCATGCAATGCCAACGGCACGTTGCCCGCAGCGTGCGCAAGATCAAATCCGGCGATGGCACCCACGGCGTGTGCCGCTTCAGTCAGCCGCGGCATGTTGAACAACTGGCCCGTGAAATAATTGACGCCACCGAAGAAGACCAGTGCAAGCTCGTCGGCGTTGGCAGCGATCGCCTCGAGAATATCCTCTTCTCGAATCAGGGTCTCGCCGTCCCTCGGTGCGATCTCGATGATGGCATCGTCAGGATCGAACCCGTGAAACTGCGCTTGTGTCTCGAGCAGGTAACGATCCGACGGAAACATCTTTGCTTCGCTGATGATCTTGTAGCGCGTCTCTGTTGGACGATAGAACGACACGAACAGCAGGTGAATATTCGTTGTCAGCGAGTTCATGCAGACAACTTCGGACTCCTTCGCCCCAACGATTTCTGCCATGGGCGGCGTCAGGAGTTCATGGTAGCTGTACCACGGGTTAGTCGAATGGAAATGCCCTTCGACCCCGTAGTTTGCCCACTCATCAAGCTCCAGCTCAACGGCCGCTCGCACCGACTTCGGCTGCAGTCCCAGCGAATGTCCGGTGAAGTACGCGAGTTCGCTCGTACCCAGCGATGGGAAATGAAAACGGTCGCGGTATGCCCTGAGCGGATCCGCCGCGTCCTGCGCCCTGGCAAATTCGAGGCTTGATTCGTACTGCACGTCAGTCTCGTTCTTGCGGCGGGATCGACACCCACCCTGCCGGCGGCTCCTTGCCCGGATGCAGCGCACCGCAATCAGGACAGGTAC
>Ga0224504_10000259_pt1 | contig 23789 bp, 23 predicted proteins | sample SF_Oct11_sed_USG_3_FD_170160 | JGI IMG/M metagenome (GOLD analysis project Ga0224504, IMG submission 170160) | Sediment microbial communities from San Francisco Bay, California, United States - SF_Oct11_sed_USGS_24 | ecosystem: Environmental > Aquatic > Marine > Sediment | place: USA...
CGCCGCATTTATTGCGGTTTCGGCTTTGACGATTTCCGGCGGCGTTTTCGCCCAGACCGTCGATCAGATCTTGCAGGCTGATCAACGTCGGTTGAACCTGGCTCAACAATCGCAGGAACGAATCAACAACATTGTTGAAGGTACTCGTTCCCTCGAAGACCAGTACCGGGCTATAAACAAGGAAATTGACGGACTCAAGGTCTACAACCGCCTGATGACGGCGCAGGTTGAAGGTCAAACGGCAACTCTGGAAGACATCGCCCTGTCGATGGACCGGGTTGACGTCATTAACCGGCAGATCTTTCCCCTGATGGAACGCATGATTGACGGCCTGGACCAGTCCGTGGCGCTCGATATTCCGTTCCTCTTGACCGAACGCACCAAGCGCATCGGCGATCTGAAGGCCATTATGGAGCGCTCCGATGTCACCGTCGCTGAGAAATTCCGCAAGGTGATGGAGGCCTACCAGATCGAGAACGACTACGGCACATCGTCGGAATACTACGAAGAGTCGCTTACAATCGATGGTTCGACGCGTTCGTTCAACATGCTGCGTATCGGTCGTATCGGTTTGTACTTCCAGTCTGACGACACCAAGATCACAGGGCGTTGGAACAACAACATACGTGACTGGGAAATCGATAACTCGGCGCGTAACGAAGTTCGTAAAGGTCTGCGTATGGCTCGCCAGCTGATCGCTCCTGAACTGATCGTTATTCCTGTTCCTTCCGCGGAGGCTTCATAAATGAAACGCATTACACTCATTATTGCGGCCGGACTGCTAAGTTTCGGATTTGCTACGGCAAACGCGCAACAGGACGATGCGGCCGCGGCTTCCATGTCCGAATTACTGCGCCTGATCGAGCAGGGACAGGCTCGCGACTCACGCGAGGCCCGTCAGCGTGAAGCGGCATTTGCCCAGGCGCGCAACCAGCAACAGTCACTGCTGAATCAGGCCCGTGCGGAACGTACTCGCCAGGAAAACATTTCCTCGCGTCTTGAAAATCAGTTCGAAGCTAATCAGCAGCAGATCATCACGGCACGCCAGGCGCTCGACGAGCGGATGGGTGCGCTGAAAGAGCTGCTCGGTGTGTTGCAGACCGTCGCAGGTGATACGCAGGGTCGATTTGCCGCTTCGCTGACGAATATCGAGTACCCGGATCGCAGCGGCTTCCTAGTTGAGCTCGGCAGCAAACTTGCCGGTGCCAGCAACATTCCGGAAATTGAAGAAATCGAGCAACTCTGGCTGCTGCTTCAGCAGGAAGTTGTGGAGTCGGGCAAGGTCACGCGCTTCAACCATCTCGTCACACGTGCCGATGGCACTGAGGAAGAAATGGAAGTTGTTCGTATTGGCTCGTTTAACCTCGCGTCGGACAACGGCTACCTCGAGTTCAACGACGACGGCACGATTTCCGAGCTGCTTCGCCAGCCGGATGGCAAATACCTTGGCACGACGGGCGACATGATGGGCGCCGGGTCGGGCGAGGCGGTTGCGTTCGGTGTTGACGTCACGCGCGGCGGTATTCTCGCGCTGCTGGTCGAGTCTCCCACGATCAAGGATCGTATCGAGCAGGGCGGCATCGTTGGTTACTGCATTATCGCGCTTGGCCTCATTGGTCTGCTTATCGCGGTAATGCGCTGGCTGGCACTGTCGACGGCCGATCGCAAAGTTAAGGCGCAGCTCAAGCGTGAGACGGCCAGCACGGACAATCCGCTGGGACGCGTACTGGCTGCTTACGAAAGCAACCGGGGTGCTGACACGGAAACCATCGAGCTGAAACTCTCGGAAGCGGCGCTCAAGGAGATGCCGAATCTGACCAAGGGTCTGCTGTTTATCAAGGTGGTCTCAGCGGTTGCGCCGCTGATGGGTCTGCTCGGTACGGTTACCGGCATGATCAAGACCTTCCAGGTCATCACGCTTTACGGTGCTGGCGATCCGAAGATGATGGCAGGCGGTATCTCGCAGGCACTCATGACGACGGTACTGGGTCTTGTCGTAGCCATTCCGATGGTGCTGCTGCACACGGTTGTCAGTGGCAAGAGCCGCAAGATCGTCAATATTCTTCAGTCGCAGAGTGCTGGTCTGGTTGCACAGCATTCAGAGAAGAGTCACTAACAAAGAGGAGTCGCCATGCTTTGGCTTGCTGATTCAATAGAAGCCATTCGTGACTTTATGAACCTCGGTGGTCCGGTTCTCCGGGCCATCGCGGTGACTATCTTCCTCATGTGGGTGCTTATCGTCGAGCGGATTATTTATTTCCGCTCTTCAATGAAGAAGATGTCGCGTGATATTCATGACAAATGGGAGTCGCGCCCGGAGCGCCAGTCCTGGAATGCCAAGCAGATTCGCGAGCTGATGATTTCGCGTTTCAGTGAAGCGTCCAACAAAGGTATCAATATTATCCAGACCCTGGTCGCATTGTGTCCGCTGCTTGGCCTGCTTGGCACGGTGACGGGCATGATCAGTGTGTTCCAGGTTATGGCTGTGTCCGGTTCGGGCAACGTACGGGCTATGGCAGCCGGCGTGTCCCAGGCCACGGTGCCAACAATGGCGGGTATGGTCGGGGCGCTTTCGGGCGTGCTGTTAATAACGTTGCTGAGCCGTCGTGCAGCCCACGAGGTCGAGTTCCTCGAGGACTCGCTCACGATGGATCACTAGGGGACTATCGCCATGAGAAAACATCTGGATGATATCCATGTCGACGAGGAAGAGAATGAAATAAACCTGACGCCGATGCTTGACGTCGTGTTCATCATGCTCATTTTCTTCATCGTGACTGCCTCGTTTATCAAGGAAGCGGGTATTGACGTCAACCGGCCGGATGCTCCAATGACGGAGAGCAAACCGGAAGACGCCAACATTCTCGTGATGATCAACGCTAATGACGAGATCTGGATCGACCGTCGCCTTATCGACCCCCGTGCGGTACGCGCCAATATTGAGCGTCTGCATGCAGAGAACCCGGACGGTTCTGTGGTCATTCAGGCGAACAATAAGTCGAGCAACAAGATACTCGTCGAGGTCATGGACTCAGCGCGGCTTGCCGGTGTCTATAGTATTTCAATTGCAGATACGCGTTAGGCGGGATTTGGAAGGACTGAATTAATGGCTAGAAAACACGGCTCTATAAACGTCGAAGAGGAAGAAAATGAGATTAACCTGACGCCGATGCTCGACGTCGTGTTTATCATGCTGATCTTCTTTATTGTTACGGCAACATTCATCAAAGAAGCGGGAATCCAGGTTGAACGCCCCGATACCTTTACTGCGGACACCCAGGATGACGCGGCTATTCTGATCGCCATCAGCCCCAACGATGAGATCTGGATTGATCGTCAGGAACGAGACCCACGTGCCGTACGCGGTATTATCGAACGCTTGCATGCAGAGAACCCTAAAGGGTCGATCGTCATCCAGGCCGACGAAGGCTCAACGCACGAGATGCTGGTCATCGTAATGGAGGCGGCGAAGGCGGCTGGTGTCAGCAACGTCGCCATCGCCTCGGACAACGATTAGGAACCGGTGCGGCTTATGTCTGTCGTAATAGAAACAAGGCGGGTGGAACATAAAGCGGCTATTCCGCTCAGGAGAACAGGACCATGCTAGGTCGTTATGTAATTTCAATTGTTGTCGGCTCGGCCGTGACGATAAGCCTGCTGTTCGTTATGCAGCTACTTATCGTTACCGGTAAGCAGGCCCTCACGGATCCGCGCGAGCGGCACAAACTGGAGTTTGTGCGCGTGAAGCGTAATGAAAACCTCAATGTCGAGGACATCATTCCGGAAAAGCCGCCCAAGCCCCCCGAAACTCCGCCAGAAACACCGCCTCAGGATATGGATAACATTAATCCGGATGCGCCGTCGATTAACGTCGCACCGCCGTCAGTCAATGCAAATACCGACATCGGCGGTCCCGGCGGTATGAATATCGCTGAGGGTGACTATCTGCCGATTGTGCGCGTTGCCCCGGTTTATCCGGCCCGAGCATTATCGCGTGGTCTGGAGGGCTTCGTGGATCTGTCTTTCACCGTAACGACCGCAGGCACCGTCGAAGACCCGATCATCCTGCAGTCAACCAGCAGCTTGTTTGAGCGCGCAGCAATCCGCGCGGTGCTCAAGTTTAAGTACAAGCCGCGCGTGGTCGATGGTGTGCCGGTCAGAGTGCCTGGTGTCAAGACGCGAATCTCATTCCAGCTCGAGGAATAAGGCCCTGGCATGTATAGGCGGGATGCCGTTCATGAGGAAGTATCGAAATGAAATCTAGTCGTGGAATTACTTTGAAACTCTGCCTGGCGGTGATCGTCGGTGTCCTGGCGTTTGGCAATGCTTCCGCACAAAAAGCGAAGCGGGCTGATGCCGATACGGATACCACCAAAACCAAGCAGGCCCAGGCCGTCAGCAAGGAAGTCTATGAGCGTATTCAGAAGGCTCAGGAGATGGTTGATGCGAAAGATTATCAGGGCGCGCTGAGAACTCTGAACAGCCTGTATAACCCGGATAAGCTCACCGAATACGAGCAGGCTAACGTTCTCAACTATATTGGTTTCGTCTACTACAACATCGACGATGTCACTAACGCTATTCGTACCTACGAAAGAATGCTTGCACTGCCAACGCTCGAACCGCAAATGGCCAAGCAGACGACGTACACCATGGCGCAGTTGCTAACCATGGAGGAGAACTACGCGAAAGCGCTTACAACGATAAACAAATGGTTCACTCTTGAAACGAATCCGGCGCCTGAGCCTTATATACTCCAGGCTCAGCTTTTTTATAACCTCAATCGCTTCAAGGATATGATTCCTTCGATCGATAACGCAATGCGGGTTGCAAACGAACGTGGCAAGCCAGTTAAAGAGGACTGGTGGAATCTCTTGAACTTCGCGTATTTCCAGCAGGAAGACTACCGCAAAGTTCGGGATATACAGAAAACGCTGCTGCTGAATTGGCCAAAAGCTCGTTACTGGAAATCACTGGCCGGCGCGTACACCGAACTCGGCGAAGATGAGAAGCTGATCTACGCTTACGATGCCGCACATACGCAGGGCATGTTGGTCAAGGACACTGAGTTTGTGACGATGGCGCAGCTCTACCTGCAGGCCGAGGTTCCCTATAAGGCTGCCACGCTTCTGCAGGAGAAGATGGACGCCGGAATCGTGCCGAAGAATGAAAAGCACTACCGGCTGCTGTCTCAGGCATGGATGCTTTCCATGGAAGACGAGAAAGCCATCCCCGCGCTGCAGGCTGCCGCGAAGCTTGCGAATGATGGTGAACTGGACCATCGACTTGCGAACGCCTTCCTCAATATTGGTAAGTATGGCGATTGTGTAACGTCCGCCAACACAGCTATTCGTAAAGGTGGCCTGAAGAATCCGGATAATGTTCAGATATCGCTCGGCATGTGCCTTTATAACCTGCGTCGTTACCCGGACGCCAAGGCGGCGTTCAGAAAGGCATCAGAGACGCCGCGGTCACAACGAACGGCCGCACAGTGGATCCGGGTGATCGATGCGGAAGTCGAGCGTAACAGGCAGATTCGCCTCGCTGAGGAAGCGGCACGCAAGAAACGCCAGCAACTTGAGGCGAAACGAGCGGCTGTAAGCGCGCCTTAGAACACATTAATGCTTATGTTGGGGCGTTGACCGGAGACGGGCAACGCCCTTATCATTTTGCGCCTTTGTAGAGACCGGATACCCGTAATGCCCAAGATTACTTACATATCGCCTGATGGCACCCGCAACGAAGTAGAAGTCGCCAATGGCTACTCAGTGATGGAAGGCGCTATCAATAACAATATTGACGGCATTGTTGCTGAATGCGGCGGCGCCTGCGCCTGCGCAACATGCCATAGCTATATTGATGAGGCCTGGCTTGAGAAGATGCCGACGATGGATGACATGGAGGACAGCATGCTGGATGCGGCCTTCGAGCGTAAGGACAACAGCCGGCTCACCTGCCAGATTGAGGTATCCGATGAACTGGATGGCTTGGTAGTGCACGTGGCGGAAAACGATTATTGATACTGGAGTGTATTAGAAAATGACAATTTCGATTGGCAGCAATATGCCTGAGGGCACCTTCGGAATCATGACCGACAGCGGTCCAGGTTCCATTTCTACGAACGAGATGTTTGCCGGGAAGAAAGTTGTCCTCGTCTCCGTGCCAGGCGCCTTCACGCCGACCTGTTCAATGAACCACCTTCCAGGTTACGTCGATCTTGCAGACGAGTTTGCAGCCAAGGGAGTCGATACCCTGGCCTGCATGGCCGTAAACGATGTGTTCGTCATGTCCGCCTGGAGCAAGGACCGTAACGTCGGCGACAAGGTGATGATGCTTGCCGACGGTAATGGTGACTACACGCAAGCTCTTGGGCTCGAACTCGACGCGCGTTCATTCGGGATGGGCATACGTGGACAGCGTTTTGCCATTATCGTCGATGACGGTGTGGCAACGCACGTGGCTGTCGAAGCACCCGCGCAGTTCGAAGTGTCCAAAGCCGAGACTATTCTGGCGGTTCTGTAAGGGGACACGTAAAACGTGTCCCCGACACATAAAACGTGTCCCCGACACATAAAACGTGTCCCCGACACGTAAGACGTGTCTCCGCTTGGTCTGAGCTGAAGGAATCCGGGGACACCTTTCCGGTATCCCCGTGTTCACCAGCCTGTAGGGTCGCTAGTTTACCGCGTCGATTAGTTCCGGAAGAATCTGGAACAAATCTCCAACCATTCCAATGTCCGCCACTTCAAAGATTGGGGCTTCCTCATCTTTGTTGATGGCCACAATGGTCCCGGCGTCCTTGATGCCTGTCACGTGCTGAATGGCCCCGGAAATACCGATCGCAATATAGAGGTCCGGCGCAATGATTTTGCCCGTCTGGCCAACCTGCAGTTCGTTCGGGCAATAGCCCGCGTCGACAGCGGCACGGGATGCACCGACACCGGCACCCAGCGCGTCGGCCAGCTGATAAATAAGGCCGAACTGCTCCTCGCTGCCCAGCGCGCGTCCACCGGCCACAACTCTAGCTGCGGTCTGTAAATCGGGTCTGTCGGACGCCGCCGACTCCAGGCTGACGTAGCGCGTATGCATCGGTAGCTCAGCGGCAGCGTCAAGCGGGGCAATTGTTGCCGAGTTGCCGCCGTTTGCTGCCTGCCAGGATGCAACACGCACGGTTGCGACAACGGTACTGCCTGCCGGGGCCTCAACGGTCACAATCGCATTGCCGGCATATACCGGCCGCTTGAAGGTGTGACTGTTTTCCACCGTCATGATGTCACTGACCTGGTTGACGCCCAAAAGGGCCGCAACGTGGGGCATCAGGTCTTTGCCAAAGGTCGTAGACGGTCCCATTATATGGCTGTAGTCGCCGGCGATTGCCGCAATCTGCGGTGCGAGCTTGGCCGTGATCGGCTTCTCGTTTTCTGCGCGCTCGATGGTCAACACGCGAGAGACGGCTTCGAATTCCGCTGCCTCGGCTGCAATACCGGTCGTATCGGCCGCCAGAACGGCTATGTCGATTTCTGCGCCATCGATTGCGGCGGCACAGCTGACACACTTGGCGGTGCTGGGGTTAAGAGCCGAACCATCGTGTTCGGCAATAATCAGTACTTTGGTCATTACACGAGTCCCTTGTCTTTTAGCGCTGCAACCAGGCCGGCGACATCATCAACCGTCACACCACGCTGTCTGCCCTCCGGCGCAGCGTACTGAAGCTCCTTGATTACCGGTCCGGGTTCAATGCCCAGATCAGTGAGCGGCACTTCATCCAGGGGTTTCTTCTTCGCTTTCATGATATCGGGGAGTTTGACGTAGCGCGGCTCATTGAGACGCAGATCGACCGAGAGCACAGCCGGGAGGTCGACCTCGACGGTCTCCAGGCCTGCGTCAACCTCACGTACGACCCGAGCCGAGTCGCCCTCAATTGTTACGCCCGATGCGAATGTAGCCTGCGGACGACCCCACAGCGCGGCGAGCATTTGTGCAACCTGGCTGTTATCGCCGTCAATCGCCTGTTTTCCGAGCATGACGAGTCCGGCACCCTCTTTTTCGGCGAGCGCCTTGAATACGCGGGCAATACTTAACGGGTCGATATCGCCATCAACCGTCACCAGGATAGCGCGGTCGGCTCCCATCGCGAGGCCCGTGCGAAGCTGTTGCTGAGATTCGGAAGTACCGATCGAAACGGCGACTACTTCTGTCGCAGCACCACTTTCCTTGATACGAAGCGCTTCTTCCAGTGCGATCTCGTCGAAGGGGTTTATGCTCATTTTGACGCCATCGGTTTCGACACCACTACCGTCACTCTTGACCTGGACACGGACGTTGTAGTCCACAACGCGCTTCAGGCCGACAATGATCTTGTCCACTTATTTGACTCCCGGTTATCGGTGGAGGGGCGGGATAATACCCGCCGGGCTGGTATTGTCCAAGACTGTGGGACCGTGTACAAGTACGTGAATTCTGTTATGGCATACATGGTATCCCTGTGTCCCCGCAACGAATTCTGATCGACGCACCAACATTGGCGAGCCTGCTCGAAAGTGAAGGCTGTGTTGCCATCGATTGCCGATTCGATCTGGCGCATGTACAGGCTGGTCGGCAGCTGTATGAAGAGAGTCATATCCCGGGTGCAATTTTCCTGGATCTGAACCGTGATTTGGCAGGGCCAGTGCATGCCGATACCGGTCGGCACCCTTTACCCGACGTCGAACAGATCAATGCGACTCTCGGGAGCTTGGGCATTGGTCATTCAGACACGCTTGTGGTGTACGACGGGGGGAACGGTTCGTTGGCAGCGAGGGCGTGGTGGATACTGCGTTGGCTTGGAGTTGAATCCATCCGCCTGCTCGATGGTGGATTTGCTCAATGGGTTGCCCTGGATCTGCCGCTTGAAAACCTCAAGCCAACACGACTGCCAGTAGTATTCAACGGCAAACCCAGGAATTCTCTGGTACTCACGACTGCAGAACTGGCCGCGGAACGGTTATCTAATCCTGCCCGCAATCTGGTGGACGCTCGGGATCGTGAACGCTTCCTGGGTGAGTGCGAACCTATCGATTCTGTGGCAGGGCACATTCCGGGTTCTGTTAACGCACCGTTTAGCGAGTTCGTTACCGGGGAGGGGACCTGGAGACCATTGGAGGAGAGGACGGCATTGCTTGAGGCAGTGCTTGGGAGGGATCGAGAGGCGGACTGGAGTGTGATGTGTGGGTCGGGGGTAACGGCGTGCCATCTGGCTATTTCGGGGCTTGAGGCCGGTTTCAGGGAGCCTCGGCTATATGTGGGCTCCTGGAGCCAATGGATTCGGGACTCGGACCGCCCGATCGCTACCGGTCAGGCCTGAAATATGGCTCCTGCTAATGCGGATTTGGCGTAAACTTTCGGGTGAATCCGGGTCTATTTAAGCAACGGATGAGTGCTGGTGACGGACGTCTTGCCGTGTTTTCACCGCAAAATAGAAGGCATATAATATGCTTGTAAAACAATTAGTTATTATATTTATTTCATGTTGTTTATTAGCTTGTGCGAGCGCTCCAGAGGACGATGAAACGGTCGCGGGCGACGGCGGATCAAAGAGCAACGATTGCATCCACAAGCCAAGTATCCGAGGATACATCGTTCTGGATGAGCAAAATCTCATCGTCGATGCCTCCAGTCGCCGTAGTTACCATGTTGTTCTAAGGCGCAAGGCATACGGCCTGCGAAGCAGCCTTTTTATAGAATTCGACACAACAACAAGTCGAGTTTGCGCCAGATTCGATGGCATCAGGTACGACGACGGTATGAGTCGCGATATCGGTACAATACGTATCGCGTCAATACGGGAACTGGGCCAAGAAGATAAAGATCATTTATTGATCCAGTACGGCAGGAAAAAGCCGGAAATCGAACAAACACCAGCGCCCCAGGACGTAAAGGGCGCTGAGGTAGAAGAGCTGGACGAAGCCGCCCGCGAGTAATCGCCGGCTGACGACGTCACGCGATCCGCAATCTCCGTGCGGACCCACCCGGCCAACCTTAAAGGTTGGCTGGGTTTTTTATGGCCGACGGTTATCCAGCTTCGTTAGTCCGGTTGGCCGGGTTTTTTATGCGCTCGTTTTGGGTACCCTGTGCGTACTATGACGACTGCATTAGAAAAAATCCGCGTCCTGGACATGAGCCGGGTGCTGGCGGGCCCCTGGGCAGGTCAACTGCTCGGTGACTACGGTGCCGATGTTGTAAAGATCGAACGGCCGGGGCAGGGCGACGATACTCGACAATGGGGACCACCCTGGCTTGGGCGCGAATCGGCCTATTACTTGTCCACCAACCGAAATAAGCGCTCCGTAACAGTCGATATTGGGACCAGCGGCGGTCAGCGATTGATTCGTGATCTGGCCAGCAGCGCGGATGTACTCCTTGAGAACTTCAGGGTAGGAACGTTGGAGCGTTACAATCTCGATCCCGTGCAGCTTATGGCCGACAATCCCCGGCTCATCATCTGTTCAATCTCAGCTTTTGGACAGCAGGGGTCTCGCGCGGACAAGCCGGGATACGATGCAATGATTCAGGCCGCAGGTGGCCTGATGAGCATCACGGGTCCGCCCGATAGCGAGGCGGGTGGACCACAGAAGGTCGGCGTTGCTATCGCGGATATTATGGCGGGGATGTATGCGACCACCGCCGTACTGGCGGCGCTAACAGCGAGAACCACGACTGGTCGCGGACAGCGGATCGATGTGCCCCTGTATGATAGTCAGGTCGCATGGCTTGCCAATCAGAATATGAATTATCTCGTTGGCAATGACGTGCCGCGCCGCATGGGCACAGCGCATCCGAACCTGGTGCCATACCAGGCGTTTGCAACCAGCGACGGTAATCTCATTCTTGCGGTAGGGAATGATCGACAGTTTCGTCAGTGCATGGAGATCGTGGGTATGCCTGAGCTGGGTACTGACACGCTGTACGCGAATAATGCCGCGCGGATCACGAATCGCACGAAGCTCACCGGGCTCCTGCAGGAACATTTGCGAACCAATACCACGGCATTCTGGCTTGAGGCATTTGCCGCAGGCGGCGTTCCGGCGGGACCGATTAATGATATTGGCGAGGTGCTGAGCAACGCACATGCCCGCGAACGCGAGCTGGTGCGGCATTTGCAGAATACTGCGGGCGATTCCGTCCCGACGGTATCGAATCCTGTCGCTTTCGGTGACACACCGGTGCACTATGAACGTGCGCCACCGTTGCTCGGCGAACATACAGATGAGGTTTTGCGCGAGTGGTTGGGGTACTCTGCGAACAGAATCGCGGCGCTCCGGAATGACGCCGTGATCTGATTTCTAATCCTCTAATACAGCTCCCGTTATGGAACAACCTATCCAGACCAGCACGGTTCTCAAGGATGTCCGCTATGAGATCCGCGGTCAGCTCGCCAATCACGCCCTCGAGCTTGAAAAGCGCGGCTACGAAATCATATCCCTGAACATTGGCAATCCCGGTCTGTTCGGTTTTCGCACACCAGAGACCATGCGCCTGGCGATGATCGAGAACCTCGCCCAAGCCGAGCCGTACTGCCACCAGAAGGGCATCTTTCCGGCACGAGAAGCTGTCGTAATGCAACAGCAGGATCGCGGCATACACGGTGTCACAGCGGATGAAGTGTTCATCGGCAATGGTGTCAGCGAGCTGATCGACCTCTCGCTGCGGGCCCTCCTGAATCCCGGCGATGAAGTCCTCGTGCCGAGCCCCGACTATCCACTCTGGAGCGCCGCTGTTGCTCTTAATGGCGGCGTGGTCAGGCATTATGCGTGTCGTCCCGAAAATGGCTTTGTGCCCGACATAGAGGATATGGAGCGGCTGGTCAGTGAGCGCACGCGTGCGGTCGTTGTCATTAATCCGAATAACCCGAGTGGCGCTGTGTACAGCCGGGAAACGCTGGGTGCCATCGCGGCCCTGGCTGAGCGGCATGGACTGGTGGTGCTCGCTGACGAGATTTACGATCAGATGGTGTACGACGGTGCGGAGTTCATCCCAATGGCTACGCTCGTGCACAATTCGGTCTGCCTGAGCTATTCAGGGTTGTCCAAGATTTATCGGGCGTGCGGTTACCGCGTGGGATGGTGCGTGTTTAGCGGCGATCTGGAACGCGCCAGCGACTATCTACATGGCATGGAGTTATTGGCAGCGTTGCGTTTATGCAGCAATGTGCCATCGCAATGGGCGGTGCAAACCGCGCTGGGCGGTTTCCAGAGTATTGTCGACCTGGTTAGCCCGGGAGGGCGACTCTATCAGTCGCGACAAGCCATTATCGATTGCGTGGCAGCCAGTGATTACCTCAGCCTGCAGAAGCCAATGGGTGCGATGTACGCTTTTATTCGTCTGGATCCGCGATTCGCAGGCAAACTCGACGATCAGGCCTTCGCGCTTGAGTTACTTGAAAAACAGCATGTGCTGGTGGCGCCGGGCACCAGTTTTAATACGCCTTATGCCGATCATTTCCGCGTAACGACGCTGCCGGACCCGGAGACAATAAACACCGTATTCGAACGGATCAACGCCTGTCTGGCGCCACACGCCTGAGCATGTACGATTGGTTGCCTGAAGCGCTCGGTGGGACATCGACCGTCATCACGGCGAACAGGCGTCTTGCGCGAGTCCTCAAGCAGGAGTTTGCTCGTCGACAGGTCGACGCCGGTGTGCTGGCCTGGCCGAGCCCACGTATTTTTGCGTGGCCTGACTGGCTTGACGCGCAGCTACGCGATGCCGGCCGGCAGGAGCACCTGCCAACCCGAATCAACGCGTATCACAGTACTGTGCTGTGGGATCGCTGTTTGCGCAGGGAACTGGGAGAGGAAGCCGTCGGCGTTGGCAACCTGGTACGTCTTGCTCGCGATTCCTGGCAGAGACTGTCCGACTGGGACATTTCGATTCGTGACGTTGCAAGGGCAGCGCTGAGTCCCGACCACAAAGCGTTCGCGGCAGCGGCGGGGCGCTATGTTGGATTGCTGCAGCGCGAGTCCTGGAGCGATGATGCCGGGCTTGCAGCGCTTGTAGCCAAACTGATTACGGATGGTGAAATTGCGGCGGCCGGGCGTTACACATTCGCCGGATTCGATCGGGAAAAACCCTCCGCAACGCAGATCAGGTTGCAGCTTGTTGAAGCAGGGTGCAGCGTCAGCGATGCCCCGGTTCCGGTCCGGTCCGGCCAACCTGATCTAGTCCCGTTCGCGACCAAAGAAGACGAATTACGCGCCGCCGGAGACTGGGCAAGAGCACGTCTGCAGGAAGACCCCGAGCAGCATATTGCTATTGTGGCCAACGGCCTCGACAGGGACGCGGCACGAATGGCCGGGCTGGTACGTGAAGGACTCATGCCAGGCTATCGGTTGTCGCCGACGCCACTGGCCGATGCACTCAATGTGTCGTACGGCCGCAGGCTCTCGAGCTACCCGCTGATCTCCATTGGCTTGCTCTGGCTGCGCTGGCTCGTACGAGATCTTCGTGCAACCGAGGTTTCGCAATTGCTAAGGTCGCCACTGGTCGTGGCCGGTCCGGGCAGCGGTCGCGCACGGCTGGAATTGCGGCTGCGAAGGTTGCCGGACCGCCACTGGTCGCCATCGATGATCACGTCGGCGCTTCAGGGAAAAGACGAGTCGCGCGATGCGTCGGAGTGGCTGCAACGCGTTGCGGCCATCACCAGGAATCGGAGGGACCTGACTGGCACGGCTTCGCCTGCGCACTGGGCTGTGACTGTAGATGAAGTTCTCAAAGCCGCAGGATGGCCCGGCAAACAGCGTCTCAGAAGTGCTGAGTTTCAAGCCGTTAATCGCTGGCGCGATCTCCTGAATGACCTGGCGCGCATGGACCTCGTTAGTGCGCGGATGTCTCTCGAGACCGCGCTGAATCAACTTGAAAGCATGGCCGCCGATGCGGTGTTTCAACCCGAATCCGAGCACGCGCGCGTGCATTTGATGGGACCACTGGAGGCATCCGGACTTGAGTTCGACGCGCTGTGGCTGACTGGCGTTACCGCGGCGCAGTGGCCGCCGGCAGGCAATCCCTCAGCGCTTGTGTCCAGGCGCTTGCAGGAACAACATGATATGCCAGATGCAACGCCTGATGACACGGTTGCGTATGCCCGGCGCCTACTCGGGCATCTTTGTGCGGCGGCTCCGGTGATGGTTTGCAGCTATCCGCTGACCGAAGATGACGCAGAACAGACGCCGAGCGACCTCTTGCCCGCGTCGAAACTTGCCGCCGCTGGCGCGTTTCCTGCCCCCGGTTTGTTTGCCGCAAGTCTGGCCGGAACGGCAAGTCTTGCGGACCTTGCAGACAGGGTGCCACCGATTGGGCCTGACGAGCCGCTGTCGGGCGGAGCCGGCACGATTCAGAATCAACTGACCAATCCCATAGCGGCGTTTCTTGGCGGACGGCTCGGGGTACGCGCTCTCGACGAACAAACCGATGGTCTGCCGGCATTACTGCGCGGCAACCTGATACACGACGCACTCTATCAACTGTATTTCGACAGGCCCTCGCGTGACGACATCAAAGGATGGACGGATTGCGAACATCGTATTTCCAGCGCAATCGACTTTGCATTCGGTCGTCATGAGAGGCATGCGGACCGTGTGTTACTCGCGCTTCTGGCTATGGAACGCCGCCGAGTTGCCGGACTGTTGCACGACTTCATCGCTCTCGATATTTCACGAGGGACTTTTATCGTCGACAGCGTCGAGCGCACTGTTGAGTTTGCGGAAGCAGGGGTGAGGTTGAAGCTGCGTGTCGACCGTATCGATCGCCTTCCCGATGATGGAATAGCGATCCTTGACTACAAGACGGGCGCTGAAAAGAAATTCCTAACGGCCAAAGGCGAACCGAAGGAAATCCAACTGGTCGCCTACGCCTGTGCGGTCGATGACCCGGTGGCGGCGCTGGCGCTCGTCAATGTGGATTCTCGGACGATGGGATTCAACGGTGCGGGGACAGGATATTCAGATCCGGAATTATGGCCTGAACAGCTGTCGGACTGGTCGCACCTCGTGCGCAGTGCCTGCATTGAGCTGACCGCCGGTGATGTGCGCATGAATATGTCGATGGCCATGGCGGATGCGAGGCCTCTCAACCTGCTGACGCGGTTCACGGAGTTGCGCAGTGACATCTGAACAGCAACTGCTGGACGACGATTTCAAGGCGCGCAATGAGGCCCTGGATGAAACGCGTTCGTTTATCGTCCAGGCGCCTGCGGGGTCCGGTAAGACCGAGCTTCTCATCCAGCGATATTTACGGCTGTTGGCCGTGGTGGATGCGCCGGAGGAGATTATTGCGATTACATTCACACGCAAGGCGGCGGCGGAAATGCAACATCGGGTGCTCACGGCACTGCGCCGCTCGGTGCGCGGTGAGCGGCCCGAGCAGGAGCACCTGCGCCGAACGGCGAAACTGGCGGCTGCCGCATTGCAGCGTGATGCGCAAAACGGCTGGAACCTGCTGGCCAACCCGCGACGCATGCGAATCCAGACGCTGGACTCTCTGAACGCCGCCATAGCGCGTTCGCGACCAATCAGTGCGCCTGCCAGTGCAAGCGGCGTTCGAATTATCGTGGATGCCGAAATGCTTGCTCTGCATCGTGCCGCTGCCATGGCGACGCTGGACTATGTGGCGATGACTGGCGCGGTGCACGATGTTGCAGCAGAAGTACTGGGCCACCTGGACAACAACACCGGCATTTACGTCGACTATCTGGCACGCATGCTGGGCACGAGGGATCAGTGGCTACCCTTTACGGGAAGTGGCTTATTATCGCCGCAAGAAGCCGCTGCACTGCGGCAGAGGCTCGAGGGCAACCTCGAAATGGCTGTGGCGGAACACCTGTCCCTGACGGCTGCATCGTTTCCATCCACAGTACGCCACGAACTCGCGGGGCTGCTTGACTACGCAGGCAGTAACCTGCAGAAACAAGGCAACACAGAACACCCAATTTGCGCATTGGCCGGTATAAGCGATCTTCCCGCAGGCGAGGCCGCCGCTGCCAGACAGTGGCGGGGAGTTGCCGAGATGTTGTTGACCTTGTCAGGCACGTTCCGGAAACAGGTGGATAAACGCCAGGGATTTCCTCCTGAAGACAAAGCACAGAAGGACGCGCTCAAGGAACTTCTGGCAGAACTCGCGTCATGTACCGAACTGGCCGAACTTCTGCACAACGTGCGGGCACTGCCGCCGGTTCAATACACTGACGACCAGTGGGCGGTACTGCTTGCGCTATTCCGCCTGCTGCCGCTGGCCAGTGGGGAATTGCGACGGCTTTTTGCAGAGCAGGGAGTTGCCGACCATATTGATATCGCCATTACGGCAGACGACGCGCTCGGCACAGCCGAGAATCCTGGTGATGTAGCACTGCTGCTCGATTACCAGGTTCGCCACCTGCTCGTGGACGAAATGCAGGATACGTCAAGTGCGCAGTACCGCATGCTTGAGTCGCTTACGGGCGGATGGGAACCTGATGACGGCAGAACACTTTATTGCGTCGGTGATCCGATGCAATCGATCTATCGTTTCCGCAACGCTGAAGTGGGTCAGTTCCTTCTGGCCAGGAAGCATGGTATCGGTAACATAGCGTTGGAGCCGCTGGTACTGCGCAGGAATTTTCGTTCCGGAGAACAACTCGTCGACTGGTTCAATTCCGTATTCCCGGCAGTCCTTGCGGCACGGGACGACCCGGGCAGCGGTTCGGTGAGCTATTCAGAGGCTATTGCGGTTCCGCAGTTGAGAGGTATCGGGAAATGTATGGTCCACCCCGTCTTCGGCAGCGACAAGCAGACCGAAGCACAGATTGGCTGCCGGGTAATCGGAGACACACTCAGGGAATATCCTGACGACGACGTGGCGGTCCTGGTACGTGGTCGTAATCAGTTGCCGCAGCTGCTTGCTGCATTGAGACAGGAGGGCATTGACTACCAGGCCATTGAGATCGACCGGCTGACGGATCTGCCTGAGATCATAGAGGTCATGGCGCTCACACGCGCTGCTGTGCATACGGGGGACCGTATCGCCTGGCTCGGCTTGTTGCGTGCTCCCTGGATAGGGCTGGACTGGACGGATCTGCATACGCTGGTGAGTGGGGCGTCGCAGGCAAGCATCCTTGAGTTACTGCAAGACGAGGCCCGCTTGGCGGCCTTATCGCCGGCAGGGCGTGATGCTGTGCTACGGGCCATGCCCGTGCTCGCCAAACTTGTCGCGCCACGACTCTTAACTTCACTGCGCGATCTTGTAGAGGATTGTTGGCTATTGCTGGGTGGCCCAGCATTGCTCACCGATCAGTATGCTGTCGAGAACGTTTATCGGTATTTTGATGTGCTCGCAAAACACGAGCAGCATGGATCGCTGCAGGATGTCGCCGCACTTGAGTCATTACTCGACCTGGAGCGTGTCTCCACGAATGGCAGCGCGCGTGTGCAGATCATGACTATGCACAAGGCCAAGGGTCTCGAATTTGAGCACGTATTACTTTACGGGCTCGGGAGACTCCCGGGGCAAAGCGGCCGGAGCGTGCTCTCGTGGTTTGATATTCCCAATGAACATGGAGACGAACGAAAAATCATCAGTCCGGTCGGACCACGAGTCGAGGTTGAGAAGGATCCGGTACATCGATTTATCGAAATGACGGACGGCGCCAAGGATAAACACGAACAAGCGCGGCTGTTGTATGTCGCATGTACGCGTGCGCGCAAGACCCTGCATCTTCTGGGTCACACGCTGGCCACAGAAGATGGGTACAAGCCACCGGCGAAAAGCAGTCTGTTGCGTATGTTGTGGCCAGCCGTCGAAGAAAAATTTGCCCGCGCCTTCGATAGCGCAGACATCGCCATGGCGGATAACGACGATGGTTTGTGGCGTGTTCCTCGGCTGCGACGATTCGCACGCCCCTGGGAGGCGCCCGCGGTGCCGCCTCTGCCTGGACCGCAGTCACCTGAAGCCGACACGGATGCCGCCGATGAAGAGGTAGAATTCTACTGGGTAGGAGCGGAGGCGCGTATCGCAGGAACGGTAGTCCACCGCTGGCTGCAGGTGCTCGCCGAGGGGCGGACTGACGTGGACCCTGCCGACAGTGACGGTCAACAGCAGGTGACGCGGCGCTGGCTACGGGAAATGGGTATCGGCGACGAGCTTCAGGTCGGCATTGAGGCGCGGGTGGCAGCGGCACTGGACGGCGTCAGGAAGGATGCGAAAGGACGCTGGATCCTGGCCGGGGAAGGACGCGCAGAGTTCGCGCTTACGGGGTTGTTCGAAGGTGCCATCGAATCTGTGGTCCTCGACAGGGTGCGCATTGATGAGGATGGTGATCATTGGATTATCGACTACAAGACCAGTACCCACGAAGGTGGCAATTTGCAGGGCTTTCTCAAAGCCGAAGTAGAACGTTACACACCTCAGATGGAGAAGTACGCGGCTTTATACGCGGCCTATTCGGGACAGCGCGCGCGCTGCGCATTGTATTTCCCACTGTTGCAGGAATTTGTCGAAGTCTAATATTGCCCTTCCAGGCTCAATTCCTGCTGCCCGCGATCGTTCGTTGGCAGATAGCGCATCTGGTTCTTGAGACTATCCGGGGCATCGGGCTTCGCTATGACCTGACCGCGAAAAGCGTAAGTCTTATCCGGATTCAATTGCAGGCTGCCGGCAACGTCCACCACGCCGTCAGTATCCTCAACGCTCGCAACGATGCCGTTGTTTTGGGTATAGAACTCGGCCCGGTATCCTCCCAGCGACATATTACCGATAAGCGGGACCAGGAGATTCGCTATGTCGACCGTGCCGTCCATGGCGGAGGCACGACCGGCCGCCAGTTCCAGCCTTTCGAATTGCAGGCTGGCGGTACCTCGAAGTCCCACAATGTTGGATGCTTCTTCAAACATTTGTAGAGGTACCGAAGCAGAGAGATTACTGAGAGTAAGAGTTCCCCCCAGGCTTAACGTTACCTCGCTTGCGAAAAAGCCTGAGACGGGCGTTCCGCTAATGTCGTAACGTGCTTTGCCTGTGAACAGTGCAAGCGGACGCATATGCCAGGTCAACTCACGGAGGTACACACCGTTGGTCGCAAATTCGCGAGCGCCGCCATTCCAGACGGTTCCGTAAATTCCGCTGATCTGCACAAAGGGTGGAGACATCCATTTGTAAGCAATGCGGGCGGGAAGGGTTATGACCAACGCAACGACCACCGTCAGAACTGTGAGCAACAGGAGCCCGCGATTGCGCATGATCAAAGACTGCGCTCCAGCGTCAGCGACGCGTTTATGCGCCCATCACCGACCGCGTCGCCATGGGACAGGCTGCCGGACTGTACGAACATCGCATGATTATCGCTCAGGTCGCCTAACCAGAGCATCAGGTCGTCAAACGCCACTTCTTCGAACTCAACGCGGATGCCGTTGCTGGTCGTTGGTTGACTGCGACGGCGGAACTGCTCCAGACCCCGGCTTCGCAGCGTCTGCGAAACGACGATGATTGGCGCCTGCTGAGCGGAGCTTCCGCCCGCAGATGCATTCAGGCCTCCCGAGGCCACCAGTGCCTGCAACGGCCGCAATTCAGCCAGTGAGCGTTCCCAGGTCTCCACGCGGGTCGCTACCTGGCTATGATTCCGGTCAAGCGGGACCCAAAGCACGTAGTAGATCAGCGCAACACTCACAAAAATGGCGCCGATCAGGACGAAAACCTGCTCCCGTGCTTCCAGATTGTCGTACCAGTCCCTCATGAGCCTGCCTCCCGAATCTGGATACGACTGTTGATGCGGTCGGCGACTTTGTCCGTTGACTGAATCGAGGCCACGAAGCGACCGGATGCATTGAGTGCCTTTTGAATGTTGCCGACTGTTTCAACATCAGGCGAGATGACCCTGATGTCCACCACGCCGGCGCGGTAGCTAACTGCTTCTATTTGCGCTTCCGAATATTGCTGCATCGCTGTCGCCAGCTCGCGAATTGATGGCAGAAAAACCTGTGGTGCCGTCGCCGTACCCAGAGACCGCTTCATTGAGTTAACGATGGCCATCGGGTCAACGATATCGGTCGAGGCGTTCGGATTGAATTGTTGGTATTCCTGCGTGAATTGCGCGCGTAACGCCGCTTCCTCCTGGTTGAGTCGATAATAATCGACGACCTTGCCGGCGAAACCAACAATGATCAGGGTCAGCAGCAGGATGGCGGCTTTACTCCAGGGGCGCAGCCAGGACTGGTAGTCCACTTTCGGTCCGTAACGTCCCTGCAGCAGGTTGACGCCCTGACCGCTGGCAACGGTAACGGCAAGGCGGGGCAGCGCCCCATCGGCCAGAAGGTTGATATCGACGCTATGCAATTCGTGACGCAGCGCAATCCAATCGTGCGACAAGCGCTCTTCATCCGCCGCATTGCAATATACGATGAGGTGTCCGGATTGTTCCGGCGGCGCATCGTCATCTGTCCGGTCGGCCAATTTTCCCGCGGCGACGAGTGCGTCGCTGGGGTTCGCGCCCTCCATCACAAACTCGGTGTCCCCACCATCATTAAAAAAGACACAGTCGTCGTCGACCAGTACGCTCATCGTTCCGGGTACGCGCGTCAGTCCGTAATTCTCCGGGATAATCTTGGATGGAATAATGCCGACTTCCTCAAATCGCGCCAGCCATGTGTCGAGCTGCGCTCGGGATACCGCGGCAACCGGCCGAATTCCGGAATCACGTTTGTCTCCCGCCGCAAAGTGCATGGTCTCGATGTCGGCTGCGACCTGTTCCTCAAGGGCATACGGGATGGCTGCGTTGAGTTTGGATCCGCCACGCGCCGGTAAATTCACCGTCGTTGTAAGCGCTTCTGTAGCCGGAATCAGCGCGATTACCGGTCGACCCTGCACCAGCGCTGCCGCATCTGCCAATGCGCCGCGAAAGGGCTGGCTGCGGCGTGTGCCATTGTCATCGGCAACGATCCACTCAACCATTGGATCATTTTCTTTTCCTAGTCGAATGACGACAAAATCTGTCATGTCAGATGGTTCCCAAGCTGCGGAGGATGGGTGTTACTTCACCAGATCCGGAGACCCGCTGAAACACTGTAAAAAGACTAACGCGAACGGTATCAATCTGTACGATCGCCTTCAATTGAAAAAACTCGGATGTCTCACTAAACCCTGCTTGAGCGAGGTCGGGAGCCACCAGCGGCGCAAAAGTACCACTTATGTCCGCAAATCCTCCGCCTTCGCGCACATCGATGAGTCCCTCGGCGGTCGACAGGTCAATGTTGGGACCAAGCGACTGCAGGACCTGGAGGCTCGCGGTGTTGACGTTAATCGCGGTCCGACCGGGTAATGCCGTGACGTGCGGCAGCAGAATCTCGAAACTGATGCGGTCCATGCCGTTGACCGCGGCCAGTTCCGTGATATTGGAAATGGGACGATCGGCCGTGCGATAGGCGGGTACGAATCCAGTATACATAGGGTCTTCAGCGCCGTTCGGAATGGTCTCATTCTGGTCCGGATCAAGCCAGTCCGCGGTTGCATCCGCGATGGCCGGGTCAAGCCCCAGCGCTGCGAGCAGGCGTTGAAACTGCTCAAAGTAGGCCTGGTTGACTTGGCCGTCAGCGTCGATCAGGTTATTGACGTTAAAGCGTCCCTGCAGGTCCTCGAGTTTGCCATAGATTTGTCCCTGGACGTTTTCGGAATCGATTGGCAGAGCGGGAATGTCGGTTGCCCAGACCTCATCGAGGTGATCGGTCTGCGTCTGCAATGCATCATCGCGCAGTATCGTCCGTACCCAGCCCTCAGAGCCGACCGCGACCTGGATCGCCTGATCCCGATGTAACATGACCATGGTGCGCCGCACATCCAGCGCATTGTCCCACGCGAGTCCCGCTGCAACCGATCCTGCAAGTGTGGTCAACAGGAGGGCGGTAATCAGTGCCACGCCACGTATGCGTATCATGGGGCAACCTCGACGATGCGGACCAATTCGCCTTCATCGGGCAGCACCAGGGAAATAGCGACCGCGCGCGGCAACGTGACCGTGTTGGACGTCGTCTGGAGGCTGATCGGGGGCCACTGATCGGTCCACTCACCGTCCACCTGCAGAAAGCGGAACGTCAGACTCTCGACATCCGTCATCATCACCGTTGTGACCGGGACGTTATTCACCGTGCGGTCGAGCACGTTCCAGTGATAACGCATGAGTTCGTCGTCCTCAATGCGATAAGCGGTTCGTTGTTGAGTACTGCGTGGGACGCCGGCTGAATTTGGCCAGCCACCGTGCGTTAGTTGCAAGGCGAAATCCGAGGAGAAGTTGGATACCAGCGCGGGCTCGTACTGGCCGAGATCTGCGCGCACTGATCGTGGCGCGGCCTGGAGTAATTCCGTCGACAAATAGCTCATCGTCCTTTGGATGCTCTGCAGCCGATCCATACGTTCGGTTAGCAGGTCCGAGTTGCTTAGAGTTTGCGAAAGCGCGCCATAGGCCAGCGCCGTCAAGACGCCGAAAATGGCAAGCGCGACCATCACCTCAATGAGCGTGAAGCCTCTGTGAAGTTGCCGGGACATCATCTGTAAATCCCGTTACGGCGGCCGATCTCGATCGGCTCGCCAATAAACCCGGTCACTGTGAGAATGACGTATTCCGCACCGTAGTGAGACACGGAGACATCGATGCGCCGGAAGTTTTCGATTCCGGTTTCGGATACGACAGCACGCCATTCCCACTCAGTATTACCAAACTCGATTTCACCGCTGGTCGCGCTTACTTCGGGTATCGCGTTAGCCAGACGCATTTCTGTAATTTTATTCTGGGCAATCCAGCTCGCGAAGGTGCGCTCCCGCAGGGTGTTCGCAGCATCGATCATCTGGTTCATACTGGCGGTGAGGGCGGTGAGCGAGAACGCAACGATGATGAGCGCCACCATGACCTCCAGCAGCGTAAAGCCTCTAGATCTCATCGTCTTCCCCGAATTTGATCTCACCGAGAATATCGCCGCGCATGATGATTTCTTTCCGTGTTTGCGGTCGAAGCAGACGAAGTTCGAAGGCTGTGCCCTCGCCACTCGCGAAAATGAAGAGGTGTGGCACGAATACTTGGGTGGTTGCGGTCATGCTGGTGCTGTCGGGGTCCTCGAATTTTTGCGGGTCACTGTTGAGCTGGATGCGCTTGTCATCAATATAAAGCTCAAATTCGATGCCTTCAGGCAGGTCGCGCAATCGATAGAGCTCGTCATCGGGCACGTCCATCCACTGCCGGGTCAGCGGATCGAATTCAACGAATCGATAGGCTGAGGTCATAATTTCAAGGCCGAACTCCCGTCCCTGCATCATTGCCTCGTCCTGAACCGTCTCGATCAGTGCGGTGATGCGAGTCCGCTCGGTCAGTATTTCTTCATCGTCCGCGATTAGACCCGTCGACAAGACGACGATAGCGAGAACGGTCCCCACAATAATAATGACGACGAGGATCTCGATCAGGGTAAAGCCGCGGGATTGTGGTTGACGGAGCATCAGGATCTCGTCCTGCGGCCGACTAGTCGTCGTCCCAGTTACCCAGGTCTGCGTTCAGATTCTCACCACCGGGTTGCCCGTCTGCACCGAGCGTATAGATGTCAATTTCCTTATGGTTCCCGGGGTTCAGGTACTCGTAGGGGTTGCCCCATGGATCTTTGGGCATGCTATCCAGGTACCCGCCTGGCTTCCAGTTCTTGACCATCGGGTCGTTCGGTTTGGTAACCAGGGCCTCGATACCTTGTTCAGTCGATGGGTACTGAAAGTTATCGAGACGATAGAATTTCATTGCGTTTTCAATCCCGGCGATG
>Ga0224504_10000260_pt1 | contig 23775 bp, 24 predicted proteins | sample SF_Oct11_sed_USG_3_FD_170160 | JGI IMG/M metagenome (GOLD analysis project Ga0224504, IMG submission 170160) | Sediment microbial communities from San Francisco Bay, California, United States - SF_Oct11_sed_USGS_24 | ecosystem: Environmental > Aquatic > Marine > Sediment | place: USA...
GCAAGGCGCATTTACCCCGCCACCAAGACCCTGTTCATGTCGGGCTACGCCGAGACCGCACTCCGCGACCACAGGGCAGTGCTCGACGGTGCCGGACTGATCAACAAACCGTTCCACAGACGCGAACTGGCCCAGAAAGTACGCGCCGCGCTCGACAACGGCGACTGATCCCGGGCGGCCAAATCACATTTCCTTGCAACATACGCCGCGCACGGCAATAATCTGTTTATATTAATACGATATGGTTAATCAAACTGGGAAGCCGAAGCCGGTGGAAACCGCGAGCCCTGAAGGAAGTCAGGATGGCAAGGATACTGCTGATCGACGACGAGGCGGACCTGCTGGAGGCGATGCGTGAGGCGTTGTGCGCCGCTTCCCACGAAGTCACTGCGGTCAGCAATGGCAGTTATGTCGTCAGAGGGGATACGGGGGTCGATTTCGATGTGGTGATCACCGATATCATAATGCCGGAGACCGAGGGCATAGAAACCCTGACATACCTGAAACGGCACAATCCCGGGATACGGATCGTCGCCATTTCGGGAGGCGGCAGTATCGGCGCGACCTTTCACCTGCGTATGGCAGAGCGCCTGGGCGCCTTTCGCACGCTCGGCAAGCCTTTCGCTCTTCGCACCCTCGTCGAGGCGGTCCAAGAAACGTTGACCCAGGACGACGCGGAGGGGCCCGTGCCCTCCCCTGCGGCAGTAAGCCGCGATCCTCAGAGCAAGGCCGGCTAGGACCTCGATCGAGACCGCTCAGGATCCGGTCTTCACTTTCGGCGGCGACTATGGAGCGCCGTCGCCCAACTCTTCCCGTATCCTGTTCGCCAACTCGGCCATACGGAACGGCTTGCTGATGACCGGAAACTCGTCCTGATTAACCAGCTCCGGGCGCCCGGAGGTCACCACGATCTTGAGGTCGGGGCGCTTGGCGAGCACGTCCCTGGCCAGGTCGACTCCGCTTACCCCGCCCGGCAACACCAAATCGGTAAACAATAGGTCGACGCTTTCGTTTTCCTCCAGGGCCGCAACCGCGGAGCGCGCGTCCTCGGCCTGAATGATCAAGAATCCGAGCGTCTCCAGCAACAGCGCGGTGGAATTGCGGACCTCGGGCTCGTCGTCCACGACCAGTATCGTCTTACAATCCTGCGGACGATCTACCATCGGTCTCGCGCCCTCGATCAACTTGCCGATCCGAACCGCCACTCGGACAGGCTGGCAATCCGCTCCATCGGATAGGCGTTTTGAATAACGCCGCTCCACTAGCAACGCAACACCCTGGCATCAGGCACGGTCCCTGCGCGTCACACCTCGGCGTGGCGGAAACAGCCGATGGTGTGATCATTGACCATGCCGACCGCCTGCATGAATGCATAGCAGATCGTCGGGCCGACGAAACGGAATCCTCTGGCTTTCAAGACCTTGGACATCGTCTTCGACTCCACGGTTTCGGCCGGGACCTCGCTGGAGGCGCGCCAACGGTTGACGATCGGCCGGCCATCGACGACGCCCCACAGGAGACCGGCGAAGCCGCCCTCGTCGCGCTCCATGACCTCGAGCCAAGCCTTGGCATTGTCGACGGCGGCCCGGATCTTGGCGCTGTTGCGCACGATGCCGGGATCGGCCTTGAGCGCCGCCATCTTGTCCGGGCCGTAGCGGGCGACCACCGCGGGATCGAAGCCGTCGAAGGCGGCGCGGTAGGTCTCGCGTTTCTTCAGGATTGTGATCCAGGAAAGCCCGGCCTGGGCGCCTTCCAGGATCAGCATCTCGAAGAGCGCCCGGTCGTCGTAGAGCGGCACGCCCCACTCCCGGTCGTGGTAATCGATGTAGATCGGCTCGCCGCCGACCCAGGCGCAGCGGGCCTTGCCGTCGCCGGTCATCCCACCGGCCCCGCGCCAACGGCTAGCGGTTCGGGAAAGCGCTCGGCCAAGCGCCGGCGCGGCTGCGGCAGGGGCCGGTCCTGAGGCGCGAAGACGAAACGCTCCAGGAAGAAGCCGGTCAATTGCAAACCCTGCCCGACCTCCTCGGGCCCGCCGCCGCCGCGTCCGGCCAGGAAACCGGGCAGGGCGAGCAGCCGGTCCCGATAGGGCTCGCCGGCCGCCAGCGACACCGCGCGGCCGGTCCTCGGGCTGACGTAGGCCAGCTGATCGTTGGCGCCGCCGGCCGCACAGGACCCGAGGTCCAGACCGAAGCCGAGCTCGGCAAGCAGCGCCAGCTCCCAGCCGACATAGGCCTCGGCCCAGTGGTCGCCCTCGAGCGCCACCAGCAGCGCCAGGAGACCCTCGTAGCAGGCCGGATGGGGCTCGCGCTCCGACAGGGCCCGCTCGGAGACCGCCGCCGCGGCGGTCAGGGCCGCCAAGCGGTCCGCATCGTCCATGAGCCGGGCCGCGTGGCTCGCCTCCAGCTCGCAGGTGTAGCTACCCAGGTGGTCGGCGAGCCGCGCCCGCCAGGTGGCCGCGACCCGGTTGCCCGGCTGCAGCACGCCGCGCGCCCGGCGCCCCTGGCCGCCGCGCACCAGACCCGCGTGGCGGCCGTGCTCACGGGTCAGGAGCTGGACCACGGCCGCCGATTCGCCGTGCCGCCGCGCACTCAACACGATGCCCTGGTCCTGCCATTCCATGTTTCACCCTGCACCAGATCACGCCTCGAAGTCGAGGCCCCAGGGACGGTAGCGGGCCGGGTCCTCGAGCCAGCCCGAGCGCACCTTGACGAAGAGGAAAAGGTGCACCGGCCGCCCCCAGGTCTCCGCCAGCTCGGCCTGCGCGGCCTCGCGGACCGCCTTGATGGTCCGCCCGCCCTTGCCCAGCACGATGGCCTTCTGCGAATCGCGCTGGACATAGATGGTCTGCTCGAGGCGCAGGCCGCCGTCCTTGCGCTCCTCCCAGGATTCGGTCTCGACCGTGAGCGCGTAGGGCAGCTCTTGATGCAGGTCGAGGAACAGCTTCTCGCGGGTCACCTCGGCCGCGAGAAGCCGCTCCGGCAGGTCGGAAAGCTGGTCCTCCGGGTAGAGCCAGGGGCCTTCCGGCAGTGCCGCGGCGAGATGGCGCAAGAGGTCCGCGACACCATCCCCGGTCAAGGCCGATATCATGAAGGTGTCCTCGAAGATTCCCTCGGCCTGGAACCGGGCGGCCAGCGCCAGGAGCTTGTCGCGCTTGATCGCATCGATCTTGTTGAGGGCCAGGATCGACCGCCGGCCCTGGGCCTTCAACCCCTCGATGATGCGCGCGGTGTCCGAATCGGGCTGCTTGACGGTGGCATCGACCACCAGCACCAGGAGATCGGCGTCCTCGACGCCGGACCAAGCCGCGGCCACCATGGCCCGCTCGAGGCGCCGCTTGGGACGGAAAATGCCCGGCGTGTCGACGAACACGATCTGGCTCGCACCCGCGATGGCGATGGCCCGGAGCCGCGCGCGGGTGGTCTGGACCTTGGGCGTGACGATCGAGACCTTGGTCCCGACCAGGCTGTTCAGCAAGGTCGACTTGCCAGCGTTGGGCGCGCCGAGCAGCGCCACGAAGCCACAGCGCGGCGGAGCGGCGGCCTCGCTCACGGCCGTGTCCCGCGCGGGCCGGTCCGTCTCATGCGTCGCCACCGTCGAGCCGCGCCAGCAGCCGGCTGGCCGCGACCTGCTCGGCCAGACGCTTGGACCGGCCCTCGCCCTCGGCCGGGTCGTAACCGGCCACGGCCACCTCGATGGTGAAAATCGGGTCGTGCGGCGGTCCTTCCCGGCGCGTCTCGCGATAGGCCGGCAACGGTAGCCCGCGGCCCTGGGCCCATTCCTGAAGCGCGGTCTTGGCGTCCTGGGGCGGCGTCCGCTCGGCCTCCAGCAAAGGGGTCCAGCGCGGCTCCACGAAACCCCGCGCCGCCGCCAGTCCGCCATCCAGATAGAGTGCCCCGATCACCGCCTCGCAGGCGTTGGCCAGCAGTGCCGGATTGGCGCTTGCCCCGGCCTCCCGTTCAGCCTTGGCCAAAATCAGGAAATCGCCCAGAGCAAGGTCCCCGGCAACCTCCGCCAGGGTCTCGCGGCGCACCAAGGCCGACAGGCGGCGCGCCAGCGCACCCTCGGCCTCCTGCGGAAAGTAGGCCAGCAGCCGGTCCGAGACGATTAAGGCAAGGACCCGGTCGCCCAGGAACTCGAGACGCTCGTAGCTTTGCGCCGGTTTGACCGCGGCGCTCGGGTGGGTCAATGCCTCGCGCAGCAGACGCGGCTCCTCGAACCGGTGGCCGAGGCGCTCGGCCAGATCATCGAGAGCGCCCTCGGCCGGGCGGCCGGACCCGTGTGCCGTCGCCACCACCCTAATCTATGCCGTTGAAGATCCGGCCCCAGCGGATCGTCGTCGGCCAGCGCCAGACCTGCCAGAACGACGCCTCGCCGTTTTGCGAGAAGAACAGGAACTCGGCCCGGCCGACCAGGTTCTCGAAAGGCACGAAGCCGACCGTGGCGCGACTGTCCTCGCTGTGGTCGCGGTTGTCGCCCATGAAGAAATAATGCCCGGACGGCACCACGAACTCCCGGGTGTTGTCGTAAGGCTGGCCGTCGCCATCTTCCCAGATCAGGTGCTGGCGCCCGTTGGGCAGGGTTTCCAGGTATTCCCTGACCTCGATCGTCCGGCCCGCAAAGCTCGGCACCGCACGGGTTTCGAGGAGATCGCGCGCCATCGCCTGCCCGTTGATATGGAGCACGCCCCCCTTGACCTGGATCCGGTCGCCCGGCAGTCCGATCAAGCGTTTGATGTAGTCGGTCTCGTTGTCCTTGGGCAGCTTGAACACCACGACATCGCCCCGTTCCGGTTCGTCGGCCAGGATCCGGTCGGAAACGAGCGGCAGACCGAAAGGCAAGGAATAGCGGCTGTAACCGTAAGAAAACTTGGACACGAAGAGATAGTCGCCGACCAACAGCGTCGGAATCATCGATCCCGAGGGGATGTTGAAGGGTTCATAAGCGAAGGTCCGTACCACCAGTGCGATCAGCACCGCGTAGATCACCGTGCGCAGGGTTTCGCCCCAGCCGCTCGTTTTCCTGCCTGACATCAAGCCTTCCATTATGGTTTTGAGTTCCTTGGCCTTCCGGCTGAACGGCGACATTTCGCCTCGCACTCGAGTTTCGGCCGCCGCGACGCACGCCGACCGACCCGGTCACCCCCCCTGGCCGGGCACCGCGGAAATGATAACGATTGCCTGCGCCAGGGGATAGTCGTCGGTGATCGTAATGTCAATTTGCGCCGACATGCCCGGGGGCGTGATCTCCTCGAGCCGCCGCAGAGCACCACCGGTGAGCGCCATGGTTGGTTTGCCGCTGGGCAGATTGACCACGCCCATGTGCAGCCAGTGGACGCCACGGCGCGGCACACCCGTTCCCAGGGCTTTCGCGCAAGCCTCCTTGGCGGCGAAGCGCTTGGCATAGCTGGCCGCCCGCGCGGCCCGGCGCTCGGACTTCTGCCGCTCGACCCCGGTGAAGACCCGCTGGACGAAGCGGTCGCCGAAACGCTCCAGGGTCCTTTCGATCCGGCGGATGTCGATCAGGTCGTTGCCGAGGCCGATGATCATCCGGGGTCAGCCGATCGCGGCCCAGGCCTTTGCCCGTCTGATCGCCAGCGCGGAATGCCGTCCTTGGTCATCGGGGTTCCTCCTTGTCGCGGAGCTGCTCGGTCGAGAGTTCCGCGAGATGAGCGGTCTTCGCCCTCTGCCGGCGCCGCAGGACCTTTCTGCGTATCCGCCACCGCCGGGCCCGCTGATATTCCTCTACGAGACGCCGCATCGGTAGGAAAAAGACCACCCAGGCCATGATTGCGGTCGGAATTCCGCCGACCGTCATCGGCCACAGCACATGCATTGGATGGTCGCGAATGTAGATAAAGGTCAGTTGATCCGGAAGGTCGCCGCTCCCCTCCAGACCAAGCAGCCATCGTCCCAAGGTATATACCCATAACCAGATCAGCGGGAAGGTCCAGGGATTGCCCACCACGGTGCCGATCCCCGAAGCGATGAGGTTTCCCCGGATCATCAGGGCGAGAAGCATTGCCAGCAGAATGTGGAATCCGATAAATGGGGTGAAGGAGATCGCTGCGCCGCAGGCAAATCCGGCTGCTATCCTGTAAGGCGTACCAGGCAGGCGCCCCAGCCGGTGCGCGACGTATCTCATGGAGCGCCGGAAACCGGCGGTCGGCCAAAGCACTTCCTTGAGCTGGCGGTGGAACGGCAGGGGAATTCGTCGTTTGAACATCTTGGGCGACGACTCCTAAAGCGCTCGACCGAACATATTGACCATCGTCCAAGTCCGTTGCAGATACGCGAACCCGGCCGCTCAGGCCCGAGCCCGTTCGACCGAGGTGATGACGGGCGTCGCGCGCAGCGCGGCTATGATATTGGTCAGATGCTTCACATCCGTGACCTCGACATCGATCAGCATCTCGAAAAAATCGATCGACCGGTTGGTGATCTTCAGATTGCTGATGTTTCCCTTGTTCTTTCCAATGATGGTCGACAAAGAACCGAGGCTGCCTGCTTCGTTGGCCACGACCACATAGAGGCGTCCGAGCAGGTGGTCGGCCTCGCCAACAACGTCCCAGGCCAGATCGACCCAGCGCTCCGGGGTGTCCTGAAACCTCTCGAGCGTCTCACAGTCGATCGTATGGACCGTCACCCCCTTGCCGGTCGTCACGATTCCGACAATGCGATCCCCGGGCAAAGGATGGCAGCAACGGGCATAATGCACCGCCATGCCGGGAATCAATCCCTTGATCGGCACCGCGGAATCCTTGCCCTTGCTTTGCCGCGCCCGGGCGCGGCCGATCGGCACGATGGTGTCGCTTTTCTTGCTGTCCTTCACGCCGGGGAAAACGGCGAACAGCACTTCGCGGGCTGTGCGATGGCCTTGGCCCACTTCCGCGTAAAGGTCGGCCGCGGCGTCGCAGTGAAACTTCTTGCGTACGCCCTCGATCGCCTTCTCGGTGAACTCGTAACCTTCCTGGCGGAACACCTTTTGCAGCATCTGCCGGCCGAGTTCGCCGTACTGCTCGCGCTGCCTCATGCGAACAAAGCGTCGAATGCGGGATTTGGCCTTGCCGCTGACGACAAAGGTTTCCCAATCGGGCGAAGGGGTCTGCGCCCGAGAGGTGATGATTTCGACCTGATCGCCGTTCTTGAGCAGCGCGCGCAACGGCACCATGCGGCCGTTGACCTTCGAACCGACGCAGGTGTCGCCCACCTCCGAGTGCACCGCATAGGCAAAGTCGACCGGCGTCGAGCCGCGCGGCAGGGCTATCAGGTCGCCCTTGGGCGAAAAACAAAAGACCTGGTCCTGGAACATCTCGAGCTTGGTGTGCTCCAGGAATTCCTCGGGGTTCGAGGCGTGCTCCAGAATATCGAGCAGTTCGCGCAGCCAGCGGTATTGGCGGCCGTCGACCTGCTGGCTGGCTTGCTTGTACTTCCAATGGGCGGCAACCCCGAACTCCGCCACCTCGTGCATTTCGCGGGTGCGGATCTGCACCTCGACCCGTTGGCGCTCGGGGCCGATCACACCGGTGTGCAACGAACGGTAGCCGTTCGGCTTGGGCGTCGAGATATAGTCCTTGAACCGGCCCGGGACCACTGGGTACCGGCTGTGCAGTATGCCGAGAGCCTGGTAGCAGTGCTCGACCGATTCGACCACTACGCGAAACGCCACGAGATCGGAGAGCTGCTCGAAGGCCACGTTCTGTCGCTGCATCTTGCGCCAGATCGAGTAGGGCGACTTGACCCGGCCCGAAACCCAGGCCTCGGTCCCGTCCTCGGCCAGCGTGCGCTTCAGTTGACCGACGATCCTGTCCGGCAGGTCCTCCCCGGTGCGCTTCAGGAATTCCATGCGCGCCTGGATCGAGTCCCGGGCATCTGGGTTGAGCTGGGCGAAGGCCAGGTCTTCGAGTTCGTCCTTGAAGCGTTGCATGCCGATTCGCTCGGCCAGGGGCGCATAGATATCCATGGTCTCGCGCGCTATGCGGCGGCGCTTGTCCGGCGACTTCACGCTCTCCAGCGTCCGCATATTGTGCAGCCGGTCGGCCAGCTTCACCAACAGCACCCGGATGTCCTCGGACATGGCGACGACCAGCTTGCGGAAGTTCTCCGCGTGCTTTGTCTGCTCGGACTGCAGTTCGAGGCGGGAGAGCTTGGTCACGCCGTCGACCAGCCTGCCAATCTCCTTGCCGAACTTCTGCTCGACGTCCTTCAGGGTGGCTTCGGTATCCTCGACGACGTCGTGCAGCAGGGCCGTGATGATCGTGTTGTCGTCGAGCTTGAGGTCGGTCAGGATGCCGGCCACCTCGATCGGATGCGAGAAATAAGGATCCCCCGACTCGCGTGTCTGCGAGCCGTGCACTTTCATGGCATAGACATAGGCGCGGTTGAGCGCATCCTCGTCCGCGTTCGGATCGTAGGATTTGACCCTCTCGACAAGCTCAAACTGCCGGATCATGACCTGCCATTGCGATGGCTCTCGCCACCCTGCTCCACAGGTTCGAGAGTACGCGCGGCAGACCCCGCCGCCAAGCTGCTAAGCGACGGGATTTCGGGGGAAAATCTGAGTCTCTGTCCCTCAGACCTTGGCCTCGTCGTCAGCCGGAGCACTGTCGGCCTCGGGCTCTCCCGTCTCGGCGCCGCCAGGCCCGACATCGGCCCGTTGCGATTCCTCGTCCTCGCCTTCAACGGCGAGCGCTTCCTCGTCGTCACTTTCAACGGTGAGCGCATCTTCGACGGTGAATCCTTCGGCGAGCAGGTCTTCGCCATCTCCGACCTCAGCCGTTTCCAGCTCCAAACCCGGGATGCTCGGCACATCGAACTCCGGGACATCCTCCTCCGGTTCGTCCATTTCGACATGCTTTTGCATGCTCTGCACCAAGGATTCCGCGAGAGCCCCAAGGTCCGTGGTCTCCTCCGCGATTTCCCGCAGTGCGACCACGGGATTCTTGTCCCGGTCTCGTTCGACCGTCAGCTGCGCACCCGACGTGATCTCGCGCGCTCGTTGAGCAGCCAGCATGACCAGATCAAAACGATTGGGAACCTTGAGGACACAGTCTTCGACAGTAACACGCGCCATGGGGCAAAAGCTCCAGTGGTTATCCCAAAACAGGCCTGACTTGAAGGACCATGAAATATATGGGCGCCGCCCCCCCAAGACAAGGCGATTCACCGGAATATTTCAGATTTCCCCGGGCCTTGCCGGCGCCTCAGGGCTGGGCGGCAGCCTCGATCGCCCACGCCGTCTGACCCGCCGGCAGGCGTCCGACCAAGCCGGCGGCGCTGAGGCCGCTCACCGGATGGCGCCAGTCGGGGGCCAACTCGGCCAGCGGCAGCACAACGAAAGCCCGTTCGGCCAGGCGCGGATGGGGCAGTACGGGCGATGCACCCGGGGCGCTGACGCATCCGCGGTACGCCAGGAGGTCGAGGTCGAGAACACGGGCCTCGTTCGCCTGATGCCGGACCCGACCAAAGTCGGCCTCGACCCGGTGCAGCCGTTCGAGCAGTTCGGCCGGAGCCAGTTCTGTGGCCACCTCGGCCACGCCGTTGATGAACCGGGGCTGATCGGAGGTCGGCATCGGTTCGCTCTCGTACCAGCGCGAACGGCGCAGCACCCGCAACCCGGCCGCGGTCAACGCCGCCAGCGCGGCCTCGCAGGTTTTCCGAGGCGGGCCGTGTTCAGGGTGCGGGAGATTGGCACCGATACCGATGAAAATCACAAGGTCGTTTGCTCCTCGCGACCGCCCTTGTGGCGACCATGGAAACGCCTACATAGCACATTGTTCGAGCACATTGTCCGGCGGCTTGCGGGACGGGCCGCCAAGTGGTAACCCCTCGTGTCGCTGGCTCACGGTCTTTGGGTGCCGCGGTAATTGTTGTACTTGTCAATGTGATTATGTGGAAAGGGTAGTGATGAAATTCCATTCGCAAGAGCGCGTGGGGCTGTTCATAGATGGCGCCAATCTCTATGCCACGGCGCGCGCGCTGGGCTTTGACATCGACTACAAGCGCCTGCTGGATCTGTTCGAGACCAAGTGCCGTCTGGTGCGGGCCCTCTACTACACGGCTTTGGTGGAGGATCAAGAATATTCCCCGATCCGCCCCTTGATCGACTGGCTCGACTACAACGGCTACACCATGGTGACCAAGCCGACCAAGGAATTCACCGACTCCTCGGGTCGGCGCAAGATCAAGGGCAATATGGACATCGAGCTGGCCATCGACGTGATGGAGATGGCCGAGCATCTGGATCACATCGTTCTGTTCTCCGGCGACGGCGACTTCCGCCGGCTGGTCGAGGCGATTCAGCGCAGGGGGCGGCGCGTTACCGTCGTATCGACCGTGCGCTCGCAGCCCTCGATGGTTGCCGACGAGTTGCGACGGCAAGCGGACCGCTTCATCGATCTTGTCGATCTGCAGGCCGAGATCGAGCGGGCGCTCCCCGCCGACCACCCCCGCGCACGCGGTCGCGAAGACCTGAACAATCCGATCGACGATTACGAGGACGACGAGGAATACTACGAGCCGGAGCCCGCCTAACGAAAACGGCGCCGGACCATGAGATGAATGGTGTCGTGTCGGCGGCCCCTGATCGCGACTGTCCGCTGTGTCCCCGTCTCGCGGCCTTCCGCTCGGCCAATCAGCAGTCCCATCCCGACTTCTTCAACGCCCCGGTACCGTCGTTCGGCGGCACCGGGGCCCGGCTGCTGATCGTCGGCCTAGCGCCGGGCCTGAAGGGGGCCAACCGCACCGGACGACCCTTCACCGGCGATTATGCCGGTGACCTGCTCTACGCCACGCTGCTCAAGTTCGGCTTCGCCAGGGGCCGCTACGACCGACGGTCCGACGACGGGCTTCGACTGGCAGATTGTCGCATCACCAATGCCGTGCGCTGTGTCCCTCCGGAAAACAAGCCGCTCACCGAAGAGATCGCGATCTGCCGCCGCTTCCTCGAGGTGGAGTTGGCCTCGCTGGAACGCCTCGAGGCAGTGCTGGCCTTGGGCGTCATCGCACACGGCGCCGTGTTGGGCGCGCTGGGTCTGCGCAAGGGCCGCCACCCCTTTGCCCATGGCGCGCTGCACGAGCTTCCGAATGCCCCCCTGCTCGCCGACAGCTATCACTGCTCGCGCTACAACACCAACACCGGCCGTCTCACCGGGGCCATGTTCGAGGCAATCTTCGTCGAATTGAAAAGCCGGCTCGGCTGACCCGTCTCTAGCTCTTCTCGCGCATCAAGCGCGCCTTTTCCCGGTGCCAGTCTCGTTGCTTCTCGGTTTCGCGCTTGTCGATCTTGCGCTTGCCGCGGGCGATGCCCAGTTCGACCTTGGCGATGCCGCGCGGATTGAAATAGAGCTTGAGCGGTACCAAGGTATAGCCCTGGCGACGGATCAGGCCGAGCAGCCGATCGCGCTCGCGGCGGTGGAGCAGCAGCTTACGGGGCCGCTTGGGTTCGTGGTTGAAGCGGTTCGCCGCCTCGTAGATCGGAATGTTGGCGTTCAGCAGGTAGAGCTGGCCGCTCTGCTCGCCCGCATAGGCCTCGACGATCGACGCGCGCCCCTGGCGCAGCGACTTCACCTCGGTGCCCGTCAGAACCAAGCCCGCCTCGAGGCTGTCCTCGATGAAGTAGTTGTGGCGCGCCTTGCGGTTCTGGGCGACGAGCGTAACAGCGCCCTCTGCCACACTCGGATGAGGCATTGGTCCGTTAGTTGATCAGGCCGGCGTGGGCCATGGCTTCACGCACCTTGATTTCGGTCTCCTTGGAAACCGCGATCAGGGGTTGGCGAACGATATTCCGGCACTTGTCCAGCAGGCTGGCGGCGAATTTGACCGGCGCCGGGCTGGTTTCGACGAACAGCGCCTCGTGCAATGGCATGAGCCGGTCGTTGATCGCCTGCACGGTGTCGATATCGCCGCCCTGCCAAGCCTGATGCAATTCGGCGCAAAGCCGCGGCGCCACATTGGCGGTCACCGAGATGCAGCCATGACCGCCCTGGGCCAGAAACGGCACCACCGTCGCGTCCTCACCCGACAACTGCACGAAATCGGGGCCGATCGCCCGCCGGGTCTTGGCCGGCCGGGCCAGGTCGCAGGTCGCATCCTTCACGCCGACGACGTTCGGCAGCATAGCCAGACGCGCCATTGTCTCGACGCTCATGTCGACCACGCAGCGGGGGGGGATGTTGTAGATGATGATAGGAATATCGACCGCATCCTGGATCGACTTGTAATGCTGGTAGAGGCCTTCCTGGGTGGGCTTGTTGTAATAGGGCGTGACCACCAGGACCGCATCGGCACCCGCCTGCTTTGCGTGGCGGGTCAGTCTGATCGCCTCCTTGGTGCAGTTCGAGCCCGTGCCGGCGATGACCGGAACCCGGCCCTTCGCCACCTCGACGCAAAGCGAAGTGACCCGCATGTCCTCGTCGTGGGAGAGGGTGGGGGATTCGCCGGTCGTGCCGCAGGGCACGACCCCGTGGCTGCCCTGTTGGATCTGCCATTCAACGAAGTCCTGAAAGGCGGTTTCATCCAACTTGCCGTTGGCGAAAGGGGTGATCAGGGCAGGCATAGACCCTTTGAACATCGGCCCAGACATGGCGTTTCCCCAATCGTTTCTTTTGAGCAGGACAATTCGCGGCGAACGCGGTGGCCCGTCTCGTCGGACAATACCCCTTCACCCCTATGGCGGCAAGGCCGCCGCCCCCCGACAACCGCCGGCGCGGCCAGCGGCCGTTGTCACATTTCGTGATCCATTCTGTTAATATCCCTGGTGTAGATTTCCTCCGCGTGGAAGAATTCCAACCTGGGTAGAATCGGGAAGATTTAGTGCGACATTTAGCACACATTATTGTCTTGACCGTGTGGCTGGCCTGTCTGGCGAGCAGCGCCAGCGCGACCAATGGGATTCTGCTCTCCGAGGCGGACCGGACCCTCTACACCGCCGCCTTCGAGCAGCTCGAAGCCAGACGGTTCGAGACCGCGCGCGAAACGGCGGCCAAGGCCACCAACGCCTTGCCGGCAAAGGTCATTTACTGGCTCGATCTGACCCGAGAGAAGACCGAAGCGGATTTTGCCGAACTGGCCCGGTTCATCGAGGAAAACCCGGATTGGCCGCGCCAGCGGAACCTGCTGCGAAATGCCGAGCGGGCCATGCCCGCCGACCTGTCGGACAGCGACCTGCTGGCTTGGTTCGAGGCGCGACCACCCGTCACCACCGACGGTGCGCTGCGTTATGCCGAGGCCCTGAAGCGTGCCGGGAAGGACAACCAGGCGGCCACGCTCCTGCGCGAGGTTTGGATCGAATTCAAACTGACCACCAAGCAGGAAAAGACCTTCCTGAAACAGTACGGCAAGCTGCTTCGAAAAGACGACCATATTGACCGGCTGGACCGTCTCTTGTGGCAGCGCAGCGCCAGGGCGGCGCGCCGCCAGGCCCGGCGCATCGGCAACGGCTATGTCCAGCTTGCCGAGGCCCGACTGCTGTTGGCGTTCCGCCGTCCGGGTGTGGATCGCGCCGTCAGGAAGGTCCCTGGCAAGCTGCGCGAAGACCCCGGGTTCATCTATGACCGGGCCCGATGGCGCCGACGCAAGGGCCGGCAGCAAGGCGTGATTGCCCTACTGGACCCGCCCCGGCCCGATGCTCCCCACCCCGAAGTCTGGTGGCCCCTGCGCCACTGGGCGGCCCGTGGCGCGCTCGATCGACGCGACTTCGAGGTCGCCTATCGGCTTGCCAGCCATCACGGTTTCGAGAAGGGGCTGGGTTTCGCTGAGGGCGAGTGGCTGGCCGGATGGATCGCCCTGCGCTTCGTAAAGGACCCGGATCGGGCCTATGACCACTTCGTTCAGCTGTTCGACGGCGTCTCGACCCCGGTCAGCCGCGCGCGCGGGGCCTATTGGGCCGGCGAAGCGGCGCGAAGCAAGGGTGACGAGGAACAAGCCGAACACTGGTACCGGCTGGCCGCGAAGCATATTTCGACGTTCTATGGCCAATTGGCGTCCAAACGCCTGGGACAGCCGCTTGCAACGACCTTACCCCGCCCAATCGAGCCACAACCGGAAGATCGCCAGGACTTCGCCCGGCAGGAGCTCGTTCAGGTGGTGCGGCTGCTGGGACAGATCGGCCAGAAGAACGTCCAACGGAGGTTCCTCGATCGCCTGCGGAAAATGGCCACGACGACCAGCGATTTCTGGCTGACCGCCGAGCTGGCCCTGGAGCAGGGGCGCCCGGACCGGGCGCTGCGGACCGCCAAGGAGGCGCGCAGGTCGGGCCTGATCCTGCCGGACCACCTCTATCCCCTGCCGAACTTGCCGCACGACGACGCGATGGACCTGACCTTGCTGTTTGCGGTCATTCGCCAGGAGAGCCAGTTCTACAACGAAGTCGTCAGCGGGGCAGGCGCACGCGGCCTGATGCAGCTCATGCCCGCCACGGCGAAGCGGGTGGCACGGAAGCTAAAGATACCCTATCGCCGCAGCAAGCTGACCCAGGACCCGGCCTACAACATGCGGCTCGGAGTCGCTTATCTGACACAGATGCTGGACCGCTATCAGGGCTCGCGGCTCTTGGCCCTAGCCGCATATAACGCGGGTCCCCGGCGCGTAGACCGCTGGATCAAGCGATTCGGCGACCCGCGGAAGCCCGGGGTCGATCCGGTCGACTGGGCCGAACGAATCCCCTTCGGCGAAACCAGAAATTACGTACAGCGCATTCTCGAGGCCGTGCCTATCTACGACCTGCGCATGGCCAGCGGCCAAGTCGATCTGCCGCTCGACTGGGCGACCGCCGGCTTTCCCCAACCGAATTGAATCAAGGCGGTTGCCTTTCGCGCCAGGACACGCTTGCTTAGGGGCCCCGCGTCGACAGACCGGCGCGGATCCTTTCGGCGAAGCGAGCGAGCTATGAATCACCCGGCCTTTTCCAATATCGGCGCCTGCGTATTCGACGCCTACGGTACGCTGTTCGACGTACACTCCGCTGTCGCGCGAGGCGGTGCGACGCTGGGCGACAAGGCCCAGGGCGTCTCCGACCTCTGGCGCCAAAAGCAGCTCGAGTACACCTGGTTGCGCAGCCTGATGGACGCCCACGTGGACTTCTGGCAGGTCACCAGCGAGGGACTGGACTACGCCTTGGCCGCGCATGGCATCGACGATGCCGCCCTCAAAGAGTCCTTGATGAGCCTCTATCTGACGTTGGACGCCTATCCCGACGTGCCGGCCTGTCTGGACGCTTTGCGCGCCGGCGGCAAGGCGACGGCGATTCTATCCAACGGCGCGCCGCGTATGCTGGAGGCTGCGGTTGCTTCGGCGGGGCTGACGGAACTACTCGACAAGGTGCTCTCCATCGAGACGGTCGGCATCTATAAACCCGACCGCCGGGTCTATCAGCTGGCCGTCGACGCGCTCGACACGGAGGCCGGGCGGATCTGCTTCGTCTCGACCAACGCCTGGGACGCCTCGGGCGCCGCCCATTTCGGCTTCAGGGTCGCCTGGCTGAACCGCTTCGGCAAGCAGCCGGACCGCCTGCCGGGCGAAATCCGGGGCGAGATCACCACGCTTGCCGATTTGCCCGGGCTACTGGGACTCTAGGAGCCTAGTGACCATGGGTTCGGAGATCCCGGCGTACCGCGAGCGCTGGCTGGGCGCACAGGACGGGCTCGAGTTGTTCTTCCGCGATTATGGCGACCCTCTGGCGCCTGGAACGCCCGTGTTATGCCTCGGCGGCCTGGCCCGTAACTCGAAGGATTTTCACCATCTCGCCGGGCGCTTGTCCGAAAAGCGGCGCGTGATCTGCCCCGACTACCGGGGCCGTGGCCGCTCCGCCTATGACCCGGATTGGCGGAACTACCGGCCAGAAGTCTATCTGCGCGACCTGATCCACCTGCTCGCGGCCTGCAACCTGCACAAGGTGGTGGTCTGCGGCACCTCGATGGGCGGCCTTCTTTCGATGGGACTTGCCGTGGCGACTCCGACCGCTCTGGCCGGAGTGATCTTGAACGACATTGGGCCCGACCTCACATCGAGCGGCCTGTCGCGTATCCTGGAATACGTCGGGGTAGACCGACCCCAGCCGGATTGGGATGCCGCGGTGACCCACTTGAGGTCCTTGCTCCCCCGGCTCGGCCTCGACAGCGACGCCAAATGGCGCAGGTTCGCGGAGGCAACCTACCGAAAGGGCGACGACGGCCTTCTGCACTACGACTGGGATGTCGCCCTGGCCAAGGAATTGATCCGAAGCGGGGGCACGACGCTCGACCTTTGGAGGCTCTACGGGGCGCTCCGCCGACTTCCCGTGCTTGCGTTCCGCGGCGCCCTGTCGGATGTCCTTTCGGAAGCGAGTTTCGCGCGCATGGCCGAAGTCAAGCCCGACCTGATCCAGGTGACCTTGCCCGGTGTGGGCCACACACCGATGCTCAACGAGCCACAAGCGGAGACGGCAATCGATGCCTTTCTCGCCGGGCTCGACGATGGCGCCGGCAGCCGGCCCCGGGAAACGGCCGATGGGTGAGTTCGCCCAGCACCACAAGCCGACTTTCGCCGATGTCGAGGCCGCGGCGGCCCGTCTGGCCGGCCGGGCGGTCGTCACGCCGCTGCTCGAATTCCCGGCGCTCGACGAACAGGTCGGCGGTCGGGTGCTGATCAAGCCGGAAATCCTGCAGCGCACGGGGTCCTTCAAGTTCCGCGGGGCCTACAACAAGATCAGCCAGTTGCCCGAGGCGAAGCGGCCGGCCGGCGTGGTCGCCTATTCCTCCGGCAACCATGCCCAGGGGGTCGCCGCGGCCGCCCGGCTGTTCGGCGTGCCGGCGGCCATCGTGATGCCGGCCGACGCGCCGGCCATCAAGATCGAAAACACCCGAAGCTATGGCGCCGAAGTACTTCTGTACGACCGGTACCGGGAGGCCCGGGAAGAGGTCGCTGCCGGGCTCGTCGCCGAGCGCGGCGCGACCCTGGTACGGCCCTACGACGACCCGGACATCATCGCAGGCCAGGGAACCTGTGGTCTGGAGATCGCTCGCCAAGCGGCAGCCTTGGGGCGGCGGTTGGATGCGGTTCTAGTTTGCTGCGGCGGTGGCGGCCTCACGGCCGGGTCGGCCCTGGCGTTAACCGAGTTGAGTCCAGGCACGGCTATACATACCGTGGAGCCGGAAGGCTTCGACGACACCGCCCGCTCGCTGGCAGCCGGCCGGCGGGTGGCCAACGACCCCGGGCCGTCTTCGGTCTGCGACGCCCTGCTGGCGCCGACCCCGGGCGAACTGACGTTTACGATCAACCGCAGGTTGGTGACCGGCGGGCTGGCGGTCACGGACGCGGAAACCCGTGCCGCCATGGCCTACGCCTTCCGCCATCTCAAGCTGGTGGTCGAGCCCGGCGGTGCCGTAGCGCTCGCGGCCCTGCTGTCGGGCAAGATCGAGGCTCGCGACAAGACAGTGGCGCTCACCCTTTCGGGCGGCAACGTGGATCCGGAATTCTTCGCAACAGTGATCGCCGGGTGACTCGAGGTTCCGCAGGCCGGAAATCAGGCGTGCGAGGGCTCCGGCTTGGCGCTGGTGCCCGGCTTGGCCGAACCGTTGGCTTTCGTCTCGCTCGAGACGTCCTGCGAGGTCGTCGCCACGGCCTTGAGCCTGGGAGCTTCCTGGCGTCGGATATGGCCTTCCACGTCGGCGCCCGGCTCGATAGCCAGACTCTCGTGGGTGATATCGCCGTTTACCCTGGCACCCTTGCTCAGGGCGACGTTGCCCGCCGTCACCTCGCCGACCACCTCTCCGGATACCCGAAGCTCCTTGGCCGAGATCTTGCCCTCTACACGGGCAGTCTCGCCGATGGTGAGCGAGTCGCTCTTGACGTTGCCGACCAGGATGCCGTTCAGCTGAATGTCGCCGTCGCTGATCAGATCGCCGGTGATCTTGAGGTCCGCACTGATGATGGAAGGCACGCCGCTACCTTTACCGTTCGAGAACGCGGCGTCCCGGTCTTCGGGTTTCGAAAACATGCTACCTGCCTGCCTTTCTGTGACATACCTGTGCTGGTCTAGCTCTTGAAGACGTACTTGCCCGCCTTCAGAAATTTCATGGGGTCGACGGGCTTGCCGAAGACCTGAACCTCGTAGTGCACGTGCGGGCCGGTGCTCCGCCCCGAACTGCCAAGCAAGGCGATTTTCTCCCGGTGGCCGACTTCCTGCCCGAGCTTGACCAGGATCTTGCGCAGATGCGCATAGCGGGTGCGGATGCCATGACCGTGGTCGATCACCACCACCCGGCCGTAACGCCCCTTCCACCCGGCATAGACGACCTTGCCCGGGGCGGTGCTCAAGATCGGCGTGCGCATCGGTGCTGCGAGATCGAGACCGTGATGCGAGGACTTGCGCCTATTGACCGGGTCCCGGCGCGATCCATAGGTGCTGGTAATACGGAACTGATCCAGAGGCGCGGTCAGCGGCAGGGTCCGCACGACCTCCTGCAGCCCCTCCCAGCGGTCCATCTGCAAGTCGAGCGAGGCGATCGATGCCTGCAGACTATGGATCGGATCCTCTTCGACCACATAGTCGCCGGGAATAAAGGGCCCACCTTGATCCTCGGCCAAGTCCGGCGTTTGGGCACCCGACAGCAGCCTGTTGACGTCCAGGCCGGTCATGGCCACGGTCTGCTCGAACGTATCGATGGAGAGTTCCGTGCGCTCGGACAGACGGCTGACCATCGTCTGTTGGGTTTCGCGCATATCGACGAGTCGCTGCTCGAGCCCGGTGATTCGCGACTGCAAGTCGCTACGCTCGCTTTCCAGCCGGTCGCCGCGTCCGCTTGCGTCTCCGAGCGCACCCTCTAGCGATGCGATCTGAGTGCCGAGGAAAGCCTCACGAGTCTGCGCCTGACTCAGATGCTGCTCCAGGCGAGCCACGGCCCTGCGGAGGGCCGACTTGGCGCCCACCAAGTTCTCGCGGGCCGTCTTCGACTGCTCCAGCTGTTGGCCCAGGTTGGCCACGGCCGTCTCCAGCTCGCCGTTCGTATCCGTTACCTCGGCAAGCTCGTCATCCATCTCCTGCACTCTGCGCCTGAGATGGTCACGGGCTTCGACCACCTCGGTCGTGTCGGACTCCGCTGGCGCAAAAGTCGTGGTCAGCTTGGCCAATTGGGATTCGAGCGCAGGGCGGCCATCGGCCATGTCGTTGAGTTCGGATTCGAACGCGGAGAGGCGCTGGCGCAGCCCATCGCGGGCGACCGCGACTCGGGCGCGCTCCGTCTGCGACTGCTTCAACTGCCATTCCACGTCGGCCAGCTCTTCGGCGTTCAACTCGCCGCGCCCCAACAACGACAACAGATAGGTCTGGTTGTCTTCCAGGTTGCGGGTGATGCGCGTGAACTGGTCGTGGTATTCGCTGACTTCGGTCAGAAGGTCCAGGTATGCGAGCTGATGCTGCTCGACCTCGGCTTCCTTGCCGGCGACGATCCTGTTGTGGAAGACGACGCCGAAGCTGGCGTAGGCGACCCAGGCGATGGCCAGCACCAGAGTAAGGGCGGTCGTAGTTTGCACCCGGCGCGAGACCTGCAGATAGCGCACCCGGCCATCGGTACGCACAAACAGCTCGCGGTCCATGAAGAGCCGCCCGGAAAAGCCTGCAATTCTTTGCTTCAGGTTCAGATTTGCCACCGAGTCTGTCCTCTCTCAACAACCTTCATCTTGCCCAGCGCCAACCGGCGGATGCCGGCCCGAAGGCGGCACGAGGGCAGGCGATTTCGATCGGACTTGAATCGGCTCGGGGCCGACGGCACCTCTCCGCACCTTTGTCACGCCTTCCGGTAACTGGAACCCCTGCACTAGCAAGTTTTGCTCTTTTCGGTACCCGGCGGATCCCCTGGAGAACACCGAGTCCAACTGCTTTTTCGTTCGTCCAGAAACCTAGCCAGCACTGATAACCCGGGCAAGCGTTAACTAAGATGCAAACGCTTCAAATAACGCAGACTTACTCCTTATGCCGATCGAAATTCCAGTAAAGTGGGATAGTTATAAGAATTCATTAATCTGAAAGCCTCAGTTGCGGCCCCATTTTTGACACGGCCGGGCGTCCGACCATTTGGCGCCTGTTCAGTCATCTCTGTCACCTGCTGTGGGCTTGAGAGCAAAGACCCGGTTCACATAGTCGACGATTTGCTGCACGCATTCATCGATCGTGTGACTTGCTGTATCGACGCAGAGTTCCGGCGCCACGGGTTCCTCGTAGGGGGCGGATATGCCCGTGAAGTCCTGGATCTCGCCCGCGCGCGCCTTGCGATAGAGGCCCTTGGGATCGCGTTGCTCGCAAGTCTCGAGGTCCGCCTTGATATAGATCTCGTGAAAGTCATCGCCGGCGGCAGCACGCGCCCGGTCGCGGTCGCTCTGATAGGGCGAAATAAACGCGCTGACGCAGATGATGCCGGAATCCGCAAAAAGCGCCGCGACCTCGCCTATCCGCCGAATATTCTCCGCCCGGTCCATCGGCGAGAACCCGAGGTTGGCATTGAGCCCTCGTCGTACGTTGTCGCCGTCCAGCACGTAAACGTGGAACCCCTTTCTGAACAGGTGCTGTTCGACCGCCATTGCAAGCGTCGACTTGCCCGCGCCCGATAGTCCGGTCAACCATAGCACACCGCCGCCATGCCCGTTGCGCTGGAGCCGGCTTTCCGCGGTGACCCGGTGTTCGACGCTGGTGATGTTGGTCGATTTGATGGTCAACGCCTGGCGCTGATCCGGATACCCTTGCATGGAAATAAGGCCGCCGGCGACTCTCTGATCGCCATCGAACAAAGCGAAGCGGCCGGTCCGGGCGATCGCCCGGAACTCGTCGACCGCAAGGATCTGGCGGCCACGCAGTATCACCTCGGCGAAGGTGTTGCACTCGACCCGCCCACCGGCACATTCGGCCAGTGTATCCATATCGTAAACGCGTTCGATCGACTGGACCGCGACCCGGGCCTTCTGGGTGGCCAATTGCAGCGTGTAGGTCTTGCCCGCCCCCAGCGGCTCGGCACCGTTCCAGACCAAGCTGGCCGGGAATACGGTCGTCAATTGAGGCGGGTTTTCCTTGTGGCTCGCCATCTCGCCGGGTTCGACATAGATCTTCTCGTCCAGGACAATGCCGACGGACTCGCCCGCCCGCGCCACGGCGACCGGATCGTTTGCACTGGAGACCTTGATCGAGTGGACGTGTGCGTTCTTGATGGAAGGAGAGAGCAAGATCGTATCGCCGACCCGCAGCACCCCGGTCTCAATGCGCCCGGTCAGGAGCCGGCGCCCCTCCAATTCGCCGACCTGCTGAATCGGCAATCGGAGCGGCTGGTCCATGGACAAGGTCACGCTTTCGAAACGCTCCAATGCCTCCAGCACGCTCGGTCCACCATACCAGGCCATGTTCTTCGATCGCCGGGCTATATTGTCTCCATCGCGGGCCGAGACCGGCACGGCGAGGGCCGGGGTGATCCCGATCTCGGACAAGTGCCGCGACATGTCGCCGGCCACCTCGGCGAAGCGATCCTGACCGAAGGCGACCAAGTCCATCTTGTTGATTACGACGGCGACCTGGCGAATACCGAGCAGGTGCAGCAAATAGGCGTGCCGGCGCGAATCCTCGGACACGCCCTCGGCGGCATCGACGATCAGGATCGCGGCATCCGCGCAATCCTCGCCGCTCACCATGGTGCGCAGGAACTCTCGCGGACTCGGGGCATCGATGACCGTGCAGTCCCGTGAACCGGTCATGAAGCGAATCCGCGAGACCTCGATGGCCTCGCCTTCCTGCCGTTTTCCCGGCGGAGGGGACCCGGTGTCGTGGAGCAGGCGACCAATGAGGGCCGACTTTCCGGAATTGACGTGGCCGACCACCACGAGCTTCAAGGGCGGTTGTGCGGTCCTGGAGCTCTGGTTTCGGGGCATCGCTCGTTCATCCGGTATCAGACATAGCCGCCCGAGCGCAACCGCTCCAAGGCGGGCCAGCGGCCAAAAGACGCGCCGGGGGACTCGCGCGCCGGATAGCCTCTTTGGTCCGCCGAAGCAACTGTTTTTCGGTGTTTCGGGGCCACCGGCACCGGGGATAGACTGTCTGAAATACAAGAAAGAGCTGGTAACCGTGCGCAACACGTCCGCCTCCGGACCGCGAAGATACGCGGGCCCCGCGATCCTAGAGCGGGGCTTCCGTCCCTTCTTCCTGGCGGCCGGTCTCTGGGCGGCTGTGGCCGTCGTGTTGTGGCTGGCCATGATCGCGGGCGTCTTCGCCCTCCCCAGCGCTCTCGGTCCGGTCGACTGGCACGCGCACGAGATGCTGTTCGGGTATGGCGCCGCCGCGATCGCCGGATTCCTGTTGACTGCGATCCCGAACTGGACCGGACGGCTACCCGTCCGCGGGTGGCGCTTGGCCTTGCTGGTCGGGGTCTGGGCCGCCGGGCGCTTGGCGGTGGCCATCTCCGCGTTGACCGGTGTCGAGGCCATGGCGGTCATCGACGTCGCCTTTCTCCTGATGTTCTGGGCGACCATACTGCGCGAGATCCTGGCGGGGCGGAACTGGCGCAATCTGATCGTCGCCGGCTTGGTCGGCTTTCTGGTGGTCTGCAATCTGTTGATCCATCTGGAGTATCTGGATGTCGCAGAAACGGCGGCCTTCGGATTTCGCCTCGCCATCACCGACATGCTGCTTCTGATCACGTTGATCGGCGGGCGCGTCGTTCCCAGCTTCACACGCAATTGGCTCGCGAAGAGAGGCGAGAAGACCCTTCCAAGTCCCTTCGGCCGGCTGGACCGAGTGGCGCTGGCGGCTTCGCTGGCGGCGGGTCTGCTCTGGGCCTTCTTGCCGGAGGGCATCGTGACCGGCGTCGTTGTCCTGTTCGCCGCCCTGGCCAACGGGTTGCGCCTAGCGCGCTGGCGCGGCCAAAAAACCCTAACCGAGCCGCTGGTATGGGTCCTGCACCTCGGCTATGCCTGGATCGTCGCCGGCTTCGCGCTCTTGGCGGTATCGCTGCTGACATCGGCCTTGCCGCAAACCGCGGCGATTCACGCTTTCACGGCCGGGGCCGTGGGAACCATGACGCTCGCCGTAATGACCCGCGCCACCTTGGGCCATACGGGGCGCACGCTGACCGCCGGGCCCTGGACCACGGCAATTTACCTACTCGTCACGGCCTCGGGCGTTCTACGTGTGGTCTCGCCGATCGCGGCGGATGTTGAAACGGCCGTGGTCGCTCTCTCCGGGCTCAGTTGGATCGCGGCTTTCAGCCTTTTCGTAGCGTTCTACGGGCCCCTCCTCGCCGGCCGGTCCGCCCGGCAATAACGCCAAAGATGCCTGCGCTTCGCCCGCGTTTGCTCCGTTCGGAGTTCGACCGCAATAGAACAGGGGGCTTACGGCTGCGGGCGGAATGGCCTTATACTGCCGGTTGAACTGGTAACGACAACGAAGGCGGCCGGGCGCACGGGCGATCAGCACGCTTCGGGTCAAGCCCGGCCAAGAGGGGAGGAGGTTAGGCATGAAGGTTCTCGACATGCTCTCAAAAAAGGGCAACGAGGTTGCGACAATTCGGCCGGATGCGACCATCAACACGGCCGTGCGCCGACTCAAGCTCGAGGGCATCGGCGCCCTCGTGGTGAGCGCGGACGATTCCGGCATCGACGGCATCATCTCCGAGCGTGATATCGTACGCGGCCTGCCCGAGCACGGCGCGGACCTGCTCTCGATGAAGGTCTCCGAGTTGATGACCAGCTCGGTGAAGACCTGCTCGCCGGACGACAAGATCCAGGACATCATGTCCGAAATGACCCGCCGCCGCTTCCGCCACATGCC
>Ga0224504_10000261_pt1 | contig 23715 bp, 20 predicted proteins | sample SF_Oct11_sed_USG_3_FD_170160 | JGI IMG/M metagenome (GOLD analysis project Ga0224504, IMG submission 170160) | Sediment microbial communities from San Francisco Bay, California, United States - SF_Oct11_sed_USGS_24 | ecosystem: Environmental > Aquatic > Marine > Sediment | place: USA...
CTGCAAAAAAAATATTTTAATAAAGTTGTAAGGTTAAAAAGTTAACATTATTTATTATAAAAGTCTTTAACCCAGGCTACAATTTGGTTATCCGTTATGGAGTCTGTATTATATACTCCTGCAAGTTTGTCGGAGATTTGTCGATTGCTATTAATTTCTTTTTCAAATAAAGTTTTCATTCTTGAAGGGCCAAAGAGGACAACAGAATTGCAATTATCTAATTCTTTTATAAGATCTTTAAAAAACAAATTGGTCTGCTCGTTTCTTCTATTGTTTCTGTTTTTTTCATAAGTAATGTATTGCCCTCCAAATCTTCCATATTTTTTGGATTCCCCTGCTACTCGCTCTCTAGAGTCAATATTTGATTCAATTTTTTTTAAGGAATGTGTATTATTTGAAAGTTTAACAACAACGGCCTGATTAGAGTCGATCCAAATTCCAATGTTTTTTTTCATAATCGTATATTTTAATGATTTAAAAATTGGGGTAAAATCGTGAGGCTGAATTTAATATAAAGTTACAAAAAAAAATGACTGAATTTTTATGAAATAAAAAAAAGCTGTAACAATTTTGTTACAGCCTTCTGTTTTGTGTGAATTTTGTTTAGCAGTATTTTAAAAACAATACCTATTTTCACTAATTATTTTATCTGCAATAACTTTTCGTAATGCAATAGGATTTGGATTATTGGTGTATTTTGTAAATCTTTTAAGTCCCATTAATAGTATCCGTTGTTCATCGCCCTCTGTAAAAGAATAGATTGATTCCTTGGCTTTTGAATTGATGATATCTACCGCATTAAATATGTTTAACTTTGATATTGCAATCTGTTCTTCACAATTTTCAATAGATGTTTTTTTAATTAATTTTTCCGTTTTCAACATGGTGCTTTCTGCAACGTAAATTTGAATCATAATATCAGCAGTATTCAATATTAATTGCTGTTGTTGTTCAAGTTCCATTCCAAAGGTTTCAATCGCTTTTCCTGAAATCATTAAAAACACCTTTTTAAGGTTGTTAATTAAATGTTTTTCTTCACTAAATAATTCAGAAAAGTCTGGTGTTTCAAAAGAAGGAATGCTTAGAAGGCTTTTACCTACTTCTAAAGCGGGAGTCATTAAATCAAGTTCTCCTTTTAATGCTTTTTTCAGTAACATTCCAATTGATAGTAAGCGATTTATTTCATTGGTTCCCTCATAGATTCTTCCAATTCTGGAGTCTCTCCAGGCAGCTTCCATTGGGGTATCTTTTGAGAATCCCATTCCTCCATAAATTTGAATACCTTCATCAGAAATGTATTGTACGCTTTCAGAACCATAAACTTTAGCCATGGCACATTCAATGGCAAATTCTTCAACCCCTTTTAATTCTGATTCTTGATGTGATTTACCTTTTGCTTGTAAATCATCAATATTATTTTGAATTGCTTTTCCAATTCTATAACACATGGCATCTGTGGCATAAGTACGTGCCGCCATTTCAGCAAGTTTGTATTTAATTGCACCAAAATTAGCAATTGGAGTTTTAAATTGGATGCGCTGATTTGCATAGTTAACTGCATCTGTAATTAATCGTCTTCCTGCATCTATACCCGCTGTTGCTAGTTTAATCCTTCCAACATTTAGTGAGTTTAAAGCAATTTTAAATCCTTTTCCTCTCTCAGAAAGCATATTGTTAATTGGAACAACGGTTTCGTTGTAAAAAACTTGTCTTGTTGAAGAGGCATGAATACCTAATTTTTTTTCTTCAGTTCCTAAAGTAATACCATTAGGGTTGTTTTTATCATATTCAACAAGAAAGGCCGTAATATTTTTATCATCTTCAATTCTAGCAAACACAATCATTAAACTACAAAATCCAGAGTTTGTAATCCACATTTTTTGTCCAGAAATTTTATATGATTGTCCATCCTCTGAAAGTACAGCTTTGGTTTTACCGGAATTAGCATCAGAACCAGCTCCTGGCTCTGTTAGGCAATAGGCGCCAAACCATTCTCCAGATGCTAATTTGGGAACGTATTTTTGCTTTTGTTCTTCTGTTCCGTATAATAATATTGGAATGGTTCCAATGCCTGTATGTGCACCAAATGCAGTTGCCAAAGAACCTGAAGAACCAGAAATAAAATCACAAACCAATAATGTGGATACAAATCCCATACCTAATCCACCATACTGTTCGGGAACCGAAATTCCTAAAAGCCCCATATCGCCAATTTTCTGCATACATTCTACCGTGAAATCGTAATCTTTATTTTCAAAACGTTCTCTATTTGGCCAAATGTCTCTATCAATAAATTCAATTATTGACTCCTTCATCATTTGTTGTTCTTCGGTAAATTCTTCAGAAATAAATACGGTATCTGATTTTACCTGTCTGATTAAAAATTCTCCTCCTTTGATGGTTTCCATAGTTTTAGTTTCCATAATTAGTTATTTTAGTAATTCGTAAATTCCTGCAGCCCCCTGCCCAGTCCCAACACACATGGTTACAATGCCATATTTATTGTTTCTTCTTCTCATTTCATTAAGTAATTGTACTGATAGTTTAGCTCCTGTGCAGCCCAATGGGTGACCTAAAGCAATGGCTCCTCCATTTACATTTACAATATCTTGATTGATATTTAATTCACGCATTACCGCTAAAGATTGAGATGCAAATGCTTCGTTAAGTTCAATTAAATCTATATCATTTAAAGTTAAATTGGCTTGTTTTAAAGCTTTTGGGATTGCTTTTACAGGTCCAATTCCCATTATACGTGGTTCCACGCCAACTGCAGCAAATGAAACTAATCTTGCAATGGGTTCAATGTTTAGTTCTTTCACCATTTCTTCACTCATTACAAGTGTAAATGCCGCTCCATCACTCATTTGTGAAGAATTACCAGCAGTAACACTTCCGCCATTAGCAAATACTGGGCGTAGTTTTGCTAACGCTTCTAATGATGTTCCTTTTCTTGGTCCTTCGTCTTTTGTAACGGTATAATTTTTGGTTTGTTTTTTACCTTCGTCATCCAAAAATATATTCTCAATAGTGATGGGTGCAATATCTTTTTCAAATTTATTTTGAGCTTGTGCTTCTAAAGCTTTCATGTGCGATTTAAATGCAAATTCATCTTGATCTTCTCTTGAAACATTGAATTGTTTTGCTACTGCTTCTGCAGTTAAGCCCATTCCCCAATAATAATCTTCGTGTCCTTCTTTGGCCGATTTGTAGTTTGGAACTGGACGATAACCTCCCATTGGAATGTAGCTCATGCTTTCTACACCACCAGCTATAATACAGTCTGCCATTCCTGACTGAATTTTAGCGGCGGCAATGCTCACAGTTTCAATTCCAGAAGCACAATATCTGTTAACGGTCATTCCAGGTACATCATCAATCTTTAATCCCATTAATGAAATTAAGCGCCCCATATTTAAACCTTGTTCTGCCTCTGGCATAGCGTTTCCAACAATTACATCATCAATTCTTTTTTTATCTAACTGAGGAATATTTTTTAATAAGTGCTCAATAGTTTCTGCCGCTAGTTCATCGGGTCTTTTAAATCTAAAAACACCACGTGGAGCCTTGCCAACTGCTGTTCTATATCCTTGTACTATATATGCTGTTTTCATTTTTTTAGTTTCTTAAAGGTTTACCTGTTTTTAACATGTGTTCAATACGTTCTAACGTTTTTCGTTCAGTGCATAAACTCATAAATGCTTCTCGTTCTATGTCTAATAAATATTGTTCAGACACATATGTTGGTTCTGATAAATCGCCTCCAGCCATTACATAACCTAATTTATTGGCTATTTTTTTATCGTGTTCAGAAGCAAAATGACCTTGTTCTAAGCTATCAGTTCCAACCAAAAACATTCCTAATGCCTGTTGACCATAAACCAATGCTTTTTTTGGAGTAGGTTGCGTATAACCATCTTTCAGCATTTGAATAGCGTGGCGTTTTGCAGTTGCAATTTGCCTGTCTTTATTAACAACAACAATATCTTTAAATTCTTTAAAGAACCCTAAGTCATAGGCCTCATAAGCTGATGTGGCAACTTTTGCCATGGCAACATTTATAAAATAATCACGTAGTTTATTTAATTTTACATCATCTTTTAGTACTCCTTCAGAAGCTCTCATGGCCATTTCTTTAGAGCCTGCTCCCCCTGGAATTATACCCACACCAAATTCTACTAAACCAATATAAGTTTCTGCAGCGGCAACTACTTTATCTGCGTGCATACTCATTTCACAAGCGCCTCCAAAAGTGTATCCGTGTGGAGCAATAATGGTAGGACAGGAAGAATATCGCAATCTCATTACGGTATCTTGAAAATATTTAACGGAGTAATTTAAATCGTCGTACTCCTGTTCAACTGCCATCATAAAAGCGGAAGCTAAATTGGCTCCAACTGAAAAATTGGCTCCTTGATTCCCTAGAATAACAGCTTCGTATTCAGTTTCTGCTAAATCAATTCCTTTGTTTATAGCTTGTAGAACCTCACCACCAAGTGTATTCATTTTAGATTGAAATTCAACATTTAATACGCCGTCTCCAAGATGCTCTATAGATGCTCCTGAATTTGACCATATTGTTTTTGCTTCTCTAATATTATCAAGAATAATGAAGCTATCTTGACCAGGGATTTTTAATTGTTTTTGTGATGGAATGTCATAAAAATATTTAGCACCTTCCACAACTGTATAAAATGAAGTATTTCCGCCTGCTACCATTTCAGAAACCCAATTTGCAATAGGAATATTTTCTGATTTCATTAACTCTATTCCTTTTTCAATACCAATAGCATCCCAAATTTGAAAAGGACCATGTTCCCAGCCAAAACCAGCTTTCATAGCATCATCTAACCGATATAATTCATCAGAAATTTCTGGGATTCTATTTTGAACATACCCAAACATTGCAGCGAAATTTTTTCTGTAAAAATCACCTGCTTTGTCTTTTCCTTTTACCAATATTTTAAAGCGATCAATTACATTATCAATGGTTTTGGTTAATTCTAAGGTTGCAAATTTGGCTCGTTTATTAGGTCTGTATTCTAAAGTGTTTAAGTCTAAAGATAAAATTGATTTTTTACCGTTTTCAACTGCTTTTTTGTAAAAACCTTGTTTTGTTTTACTTCCAAGCCATTTGTTTTCCATCATTTTATTGATAAAGGAAGGAATCTTAAACAATTCATGAACTTCATCATTTGGACAATTCTCATAAATTCCATTAGCTACATGAACAAGCGTATCTAGGCCAACTACATCAACGGTTCTAAAAGTTGCCGATTTTGGTCGGCCAATTACAGGTCCGGTTAATTTATCTACTTCTTCAACCGTTAAACCTAATTCTTTGACTTGATGAAATAAACTCATAATGCCAAAAATACCAACTCGGTTTCCAATAAATGCAGGGGTGTCTTTTGCTAAAACTGACGTTTTCCCTAAAAATTTCTCCCCATATAACATTAAAAAGTCTTTAACTTCTTGTGTGCAATTTGGTCCGGGTATTACTTCAAATAATTTTAAATAACGTGGAGGATTGAAAAAATGGGTAACCGCGAAATGTTGTTGAAAGTTTTCACTTCTGCCTTCATTCATTTGACTTATTGGAATTCCAGAAGTATTAGAGGTAATTAAGGTTCCGGGTTGACGGTGTTTTTCAATTTTTTCAAAAACAGCTTTTTTAATGTCTAAACGCTCAATTACCACTTCAATTATCCAATCTACATCTTTAATCTTATGTATATCATCTTCTAAATTGCCTGTTGAAATTCTACTTGCAAATTTTTGACTGTAAATAGGTGAGGGCTTAGATTTTAACGAAGCTTTTAAACTATCGTTTACCAATCTATTTCGTACAATTTTGTTTTCAAGTGTTAGCCCTTTGTTTTTTTCCAAATCATTTAATTCACGTGGAATAATATCAAGAAGTAAAACTTCTACTCCAATGTTTGCAAAATGGCAAGCAATTGCTGATCCCATAATCCCGGAGCCAACAACTGCGACTTTTTTTATTGATCGTTTCATTTTAAGTGTGTTTATTTAGTAGTGATATTTTCAAAAATCGATTTTTCGGTAATTAATTTGTTTATGGTTTCTGTAACTTCAAAAAAATGTTTTATTTGATCTTTAGATAGCTTGCTTTGAACTGTTTCATTAAAAAGGATCACATGTTCTTTTGAAATGTTTCTTTTTTCAATACCAAATTTTGTTAGTTTAATTAGAACGCCTCGTCCATCTTCTGGATTTTTTTCACGATAAATAGCTCCTTTTTCTTCCATGCTTTTTAATATTCGCGAAAGACTTGTTGGTTCCATGCCCATTAGAGGTCCAAGAGCAGTTGAAGGAGTACCGTGTTCAATGTCAATTGTAAGCAAAACAAACGCCATAGCCATTGTGCTGTCATGCTTTACAGCTTGTTCATTGTACATTTTGGCAACTGCTTGCCAGGTAGCTCTAAGCGCGTGATCTAGTGTTTGTTGTTTGTGCATTTATCAAATATATAAAAAAATACTATGCACGCATAATAAATGCTTAAAAATTATATTGTGTTGCGAATTTGCTTGTTTATTAAAAAAAAAATAGATAAGTTTAAAAAAATAATTACAAACTTACTATTATGGCATCATTAGAATATATTGGGAAGATTATTAAACAAGAGAATATTGATACAATAGATGAAAATAAAATACCCAGAACTTTTGTAATAAATGTACCTAACCCTTATAACTCTTACTATAGCCGGTTTACAGATATTAATAAGCCTGATTCTATAATTTTTGTGACTAAAACTCCAAATTCATTTGAAAAAATATTGAGAGTAACTAAAGGAATAAATGAAAAGTATGGATTGAATATAGACGGTGCTAAATGTGAAGTTAAAATAGGCTCAAGAAAATTAAATGGTATTCGTGTAAAAGGAATTAATAGATATCCTGAAATTGCAAAAATTCAAGAATACTATAAAGAGGAAGGTTACGAATTTGCAAAAAGTGAAAAATTTAAAGAAACAGACTCCTTAATTCGTGTCAATCGTTTTTTTAATATTGAAAAAATGGCAGAAGGTATTTTTATGTCTAATACTGAAGAAGACGTATATTATGTTACCATTCCAAGGTATATGACTTGGGAGGAATTTAGAAGCATTACTTTTGAAATTAAAAATAATATTTCCGATAAAAACTATGATATTGCTAAAGGCGTTGTATACATACATGGTAGTATTAAGGAGTTTTTAAGAATTGTGAAACCAAAAGCTACACTTGAAGGTTTGACAAATATTAGAGAAAAATACCTGGACAAGCTTATTTAATTAAAATTTGTAATATTTCTTGTAAAGAAAGTTTATTTTCGTTCTTCGAAATAAAAAACACAACATGGAAAATGTTTTGACGGTTGACGGTGTATGTAAAAATTACGGAAAATTTACTGCACTAAACAACGTTTCACTTTCGGTACCAAAGGGAAGTGTATTTGGGCTTTTAGGTCCAAATGGAGCAGGGAAAACATCACTAATTAGAATCATAAATCAAATAACCTTACCTGATAGCGGATTTGTTTTGTTAGATGGGGAGCCTCTTCAAAAACATCATATTCAAAATATTGGTTACTTACCTGAAGAGCGAGGCTTGTATAAAAGCATGAAAGTTGGTGAACAGGCCTTATATTTGGCGCAGTTAAAAGGAATGTCTTATGCTGATGCTAAAAAGAAGCTTAAATACTGGTTTGAAAAGTTTGGAATAAGCGATTGGTGGAATAAAAAAATTCAGGAACTTTCCAAAGGAATGGCGCAAAAGGTACAGTTTATTGTTACGGTAATGCACAATCCTAAATTGTTGATTTTTGATGAGCCTTTTAGTGGTTTCGATCCTGTAAATGCAAATTTAATTAAAGATGAAATATTACAATTACGAGATGAAGGTGCAACCATAATTTTTTCTACACATAGAATGGAATCTGTAGAAGAACTGTGTGATTATATAGCGTTGATTGATAAGTCAAATAAAATTTTAGATGGAAAATTAATCGAAATTAAACAGCAATTTAAAACAAATAGGTTTGAGGTTGGCGTATCCTGTGCGAATGAGCAGGCTCTTTTGACTGAAATTAAAACAAATTTTATAGCCGAAAAAGTAAAACCAGTAGCTTATAATGAAAACCTTCGACTGTTGGTGAATTTAAAAAAAGAGGAAACTTCAAAACATTTAATTAAGTTTTTAAATAATAAAGCTCAGATAACTCATTTTACAGAGGTAATTCCAAGTGTAAATGATATTTTTTTAAAAGCAGTGGCTAACAATGAGTAAATTAAAATTAATTATAAAAAGAGAATTTTTAGCAAAGGTTAAAAATAAATCATTTATTATTCTAACCATTTTAAGCCCAATGTTAATGGTGGGGCTTATGATGTTAATTATTTTTTTAAATGACAAAAATAGTGAAAAAATAAAAACAATAGCCTTTGTAGATGAATCTACCTTATTGGCTTCAGCCTTTATTGATGAGGAAACAACAAAATATATTGACCTAACCGCATTAGGTTTGCAAGAGGCAAAATTAAAAACAGCAGCATTTTATAACGGATTGGTTTATATTCCTAAAAATAACAATCTTCAGAATTTATCAAAAGGTATCAGATATTATTCTGCTGATATGCCGAGTATCCATGTTGTAGATAATATTGAAAGTATTCTAGAAAAAAAAATAAGTGATTTAAAAATAGCGAAACTTCTTGTTGATGTTGAAAAAATAAAAGCGGCGGAAACAACTGTTGAAATTGATGCCGAAAATTTTTCAGGAGTAAAGTCTTCAAAAATGGGGAGTATTTTAAGAATGATAGCAGGTGGAGGTTTTGGTTATTTAATTTTTATGTTCATTATTATTTATGGAACATCAGTTATGCGGAGTGTAATTGAAGAAAAAACGAGTCGTATAATTGAAGTTATTATTTCATCGGTAAAGCCATTTCAGCTCATGTTAGGGAAAATTTTAGGGAATGCGCTAGCTGGAATTTTACAATTTGTTATTTGGATGATTTTAGCCGGTTTATTATTGTTTATAATTACGGCTGTTTTTAGTGTAGATACTGCTGGGTCTGAATCTGCCATTGGGCAAATTAACCCAGAAATGATTAGGCAGGTAAATGAATCAGCAACGAGTAATTTGCAATTGATACTACAGGAAATAAAAAATTTACCAATTTTAACCATGTGTTTTTCATTCATTTTTTACTTTTTGGGAGGTTATTTAATTTATAGTTCAATTTATGCAGCTATAGGAGCAGCCGTTGATAGTGAAACTGATACACAGCAATTTATGATGCCTGTATTAATGCCTTTAGTAATTGCTATTTATGTTGGGTTTTCAGTAATTGAAAATCCGCATGGCCCTATTGCTTTGGGTTTTTCTTTGTTCCCTTTAACATCGCCAATTGTGATGTTAATGAGAATTCCATTTGGAGTTCCTTGGTGGCAAATAGCAGTTTCTATGTTTTTATTAATTATTAGTTTTATTGGAATTGTTTGGTTTGCAGCAAAAATTTATAGAGTGGGTATTTTAATGTACGGCAAAAAACCAAGCTATAAGGAATTGTACAAATGGCTTAAATATTAGTCGTTATCTTGAAAAAATATACCGACGCAAATTTTGGAACAATCAAATTTATAATAAAAATAACAGTTTAGCATTCGTATCTATTTTTAAAAACTTAAATAAAATATGTCGAAAATATTAATTATTGAAGATGAAGCTGCAATTCGCAGAGTATTAAAAAAAATTATTTCAGAAGAAAATAATACCTATCAGGTAGAAGAAGCCGAAGATGGTTTGTTGGGGGTTGACATGATTTTAAAGTCTGATTTTGATTTGGTGTTATGTGATATAAAAATGCCAAAAATGGATGGCGTTGAAGTACTTGAAAAAATAAAAAATATAAAACCACAAATACCAGTTATAATGATTTCTGGACATGGCGACATAGATACGGCAGTACATACCATGCGATTAGGGGCATTTGATTATATTTCAAAACCACCAGATTTAAACCGTTTGTTAAACACTGTTAGGAATGCGCTTGATAAAAAAGAGTTGCTGGTTGAGAATATTTTATTAAAGAAAAAAGTGAGTAAAAAATATGAGATGATTGGGCAAAGTGATTCCATATCTCATATTAAAAATATAATTGAAAAAGTGGCGCCTACTGATGCAAGAGTTTTAATAACTGGACCCAATGGTACAGGTAAAGAGTTGGTAGCGCATTGGTTACATGAAAAAAGTGATAGATCAAAGGCTTCGATGGTAGAGGTGAATTGCGCTGCAATTCCGTCTGAATTAATTGAGAGCGAGCTGTTTGGACATGTGAAAGGTTCTTTTACTGGTGCCAATAAGGATAGGGCTGGTAAGTTTGAGGCAGCCAATGGAGGAACAATTTTTTTAGATGAGATTGGGGATATGAGTCTATCTGCTCAGGCAAAAGTGTTGAGGGCTTTACAAGAGAATAAAATTTCTCGGGTTGGAAGTGATAAAGACATTAAAGTAGACGTGAGGGTTATAGCTGCAACTAACAAAGATTTAAATGAAGAAATTTTAGAAGGAAGATTTAGAGAGGATTTGTACCACCGACTGGCTGTTATATTAATTGACGTGCCTAGCTTGAATAATAGAAGAGATGATATTCCAGATTTAATTAGATTTTTTGCCAGCCAAATAGCAGAAGAACAAGGTACTGCTGTAAAGATTTTTTCTAAGCAAGCCATTAAACTATTACAAGAATATGATTGGACAGGGAATATACGGGAGCTTCGTAATGTTGTTGAACGACTTATAATATTAGGAGGCAAGGGGGTTTCTGAAGAAGATGTTAAATTATTTGCAAGTAAATAATAAAAAAAAGAGACCTGTTAAGCGTCTCTTTTTTATTTTATATTCATAATTTTTTTAATATACTTCTTAATTGTAATTATATTAATAATCAAAATAAAAACAGCTATAGAATGAGTAGTTTATGGAGATTGAATTTTGTTAAAAAGTTAGGATAAACTTTATCCATTTTCAATAAATCGTAAATTACAAATTGTATATTTACGCCTACATTTTACAAGTAAAAAACTATGGAATTAAAATTAAAAAAACCAATCATTTTTTTCGATTTAGAGACAACGGGTATTAATATAGCAAAAGATAGAATTGTTGAAATTTCTATATTAAAAGTGTTTCCAAATGGAAATAAGGAAAGTAAAACCTGGTTGGTAAACCCTGAAATGGAAATACCTAAAGAAGCTTCGGATATACATGGTATAACAAATGAAAGAGTGGTTACAGAACCTACTTTTAATGAATTGGCATCAGAAGTAAGTAAAATGATTAAAGGTTGTGATTTGGCCGGCTTTAATTCAAACCGATTTGATATTCCGTTATTGGCAGAAGAAATGTTGCGCGCCGATATAGATTTTAATATGAAAGGTAGAGTAGCCATTGATGTTCAAGTAATTTTTCATAAAAAAGAAGAACGCACCTTAAGTGCTGGTTATAAATTTTATTGTGGGAAAAGTTTGGAAAATGCGCATTCAGCAGAAGCAGATACCATGGCAACTTACGAAATATTAAAATCACAACTTGATAAGTATGAAGATATAGAGAATGATGTTAAGTTTTTAAGTGAATTTTCTACATTTAATAAAAGAGCCGATTTTGCTGGTTTTATTCAGTTTGATGAGGAAAATGACGAAATATTTACATTTGGAAAATATAAAGGTCGTAAAGTTGCTGAGGTGTTAAAAACTGATAAAGGGTATTTTTCATGGATTCAAAACGCAGATTTTCCATTATATACTAAAAAAGTATTGTCAGAAATTAGAGAGGTGGTTTTTCCTAGAAAAACGGAGAATTCTATTGATGATTTAAAAAATAAATTCAATCAAAAGTTATAAATATGTATGTGAATTATGAAAGTTTAGTAGATGATGCGAGAGTTTGGGTATACCAATCAAGCAGAGAATTTTCAATAAATGAAATTCATGAAATAAGTTTAAAAATTGAAATGTTTTTAAATAATTGGAAACGTCATGGCGAACCTTTAAAAGCTTCATATGTGGTTAAGTACAATCAATTTATAGCCATTGCTGTGGATGAAAAGTATAATGAAATTTCAGGCTGTTCTATTGATGCTTCAGTAAATTTAATGAAGCAACTCGAAAAGGAGTTTTCAGTTGATTTAACTAATAAATTAAATATTTCTTTTAAGGATTCTAACAATATAAACATTGTTAGCATAGCTGATTTTCAAAAATATGCGAAACTAAAAAAAATTACATCTAACACGGTTGTGTTTAATAATATGGTTTCAACCAAAGCTGATTTTGAAAATAAATGGGAAGTTATTGCAAGCAATAGTTGGCATAAACGTTTTTTAGAGAACTAGGTAAGGCAATATTGTTTTAATGCCATAATTATTATGCTAATTTGTTAACATGATTAAAAAATTATTGATTTTAGTATTGCTTTTTAACGTTTCGTTTGGCAAAGCACAAAATAATGATCCGTTAATAGTAAAAGATAGTGTAGCGCAGTATAAATGGGTTGATTCTTTACTCAATAAAATGACTGTTGATGAAAAAATAGGTCAGCTGTTTATGGTAGCAGCTTATTCAAATAAGGGGGAAGCACATGAAAAATTTATTATTAATTTAATTGAAAAACACCATATAGGTGCCCTTATTTTTTTTCAGGATCAGCCATTAAAACAAGCGCAACTTACTAATAAATATCAATCACTTTCTAAATATCCTTTACTTATTGGTATTGATGGAGAATGGGGACTTAATATGCGTTTAAATAGTACTTTTAGATTTCCTTGGAATATGACCTTGGGAGCTATTGGCAATGATTCTTTAATAACTGAATTTGGTTTCCAGGTTGGGAAACATTGTAAAAGATTGGGGGTTCATATGAATTTTGCTCCTGTTGTTGATGTAAATATCAATCCAAATAATCCAATTATTGGAAACCGGTCGTTTGGAGAGAACCCAGAAAATGTAGCTGCAAAGGCAGTTGCTTTCACCAAAGGCTTACAGCGCTTAAATGTGTTGGCCAGTGCTAAACATTTTCCTGGACATGGAGATACAGAAACAGATTCGCATTTAGCATTACCTGTAATTGATTTTACAAAGGAGCGATTGGATTCAATTGAATTATACCCCTATAAAAAAATTATTTCTGAAGGTGTTGCCGGTATTATGGTTGCTCATTTAAGTGTTCCTAGTTTAGAAAAAAACAAGTCGCTACCTTCGTCTTTATCAAAACCTATTGTAACTGGCTTATTGAGAGATGCGCTGCAATTTAAGGGCTTAATAATTACCGATGCCATGAATATGAAGGCGTCGGCGAACTTTTCATCTTCACAAGAAATAAATTTGGCGGCTATTTTGGCCGGAAATGATTTGTTAGATGTTCCTTTACAGATTCCTGAAACTGTTAAAAGGTTTAAGCAGGCTCTGGCATCGGGTGAACTTACTGAAGAAAGGCTTAATTATTCGGTTAGAAAAATTTTGAAAACAAAATATTGGGCTGGTTTAAATTCCTTTAAACCAGTTGAAATTAATAATTTGATTGAAGATTTAAATACCGTAGAAGATGAATTGTTACATAGGAGTCTTGTTGAGAATTCCATAACATTACTGAAAAATGAAAAAGACATTCTACCAATTAAAAATTTGGATGAAAAAAAAATAGCTTATGTGAAATTGGGAGATGATGAAAATTCAGGGTTTGTCTCCATGCTCAAGAATTACGCTGAAGTTGATGTGATTTCTAGTTCTAATTTAAATGATTTATTGCAACAATTGACTCCTTATAATTTAGTTGTGGTTGGGTATCATAAATCGAATTTAAATCCTTGGAAATCATTTGATTTCTCTAATATAGAATTGGTGTGGCTTCAAGAAATAGCGAGAGCTAAAAACGTAATTTTAGATGTTTTTGCAAGCCCTTATAGTTTGTTGAAAATTAAAACATTTACAAATATTGAGGGACTTTTAGTTTCATATCAAAACAGTAAATTATCTCAAGAAATATCAGCTCAAATGATTTTTGGGGCTATAGAAACAAAAGGTAAATTACCTGTTTCAATTAAAAATGAGTTTTCTGAAGGTTACGGATTAGTAGCTAATTCATTAAAGAGGTTGGGGTATTCAATACCTGAAAATGTGGAGATGGATAGTAAGAAATTAAGTGAAATTGATTCATTGGCGGCTCTTGTTTTGAAAGATACAATGGCTCCTGGTTTACAAGTTTTAGTTGCCAGACACGGAAAAGTAGTCTATAAAAAAAGCTTTGGATATCACACTTACGCAAAAAAAAATGCTGTAATAAACAGTGATTTATATGATGTTGCATCTATGACTAAAATATTGTCTACCTTACCCTTGTTGATGGAATTAGAAGAGCATAGAGAATTGATTTTAGAAAGCACTTTAGAAAGTTTACTTCCACAATTAAAAAAAACCAATAAAAATAAATTAACATTTAAGGAGGTGCTTTCTCATTATGGAAGATTACAGCCTTGGATTCCTTTTTATACAGGAACTTTGGATAGTTTAAAAAAACCATCGCCCAAATATTACAGAACGGTTGATACGTTGAATTATAATATTAAAGTGGCCAATAATTTATATTTAAGAAATGATTATAGAGATTCCATTATTAATATAATTGCTGAATCTGAATTGTTGCCAAAAAAAGTATACAAATACAGTGATTTATCTTACTATGTTTTCAAACATTATATTGAAGAATATTATAAGAAAGATTTAAATGTTTTAACTCAAAAACATTTTTATGAGTCTATTGGAGCAAACAGAACTAGTTATCTGCCTTTGAATAAGTATGCTTTGAATGAAATAATTCCTTCAGAAATTGATAATTATTATCGTTATCAAAAAATTCATGGTTATGTACACGATATGGGTGCAGCTATGCAAGGTGGCATAGGTGGTCATGCCGGATTGTTTTCAAATGCCAATGATGTGGCTAAAATTATGCAAATGTATTTGCAGAAAGGAATATACGGGGGCAAACGTTATCTAAAGCCTGAAACAATTGATAAATTTAATCATCAATATTATGCGAATGATGATGTTCGTAAGGGGATAGGCTTTGATAAACTACAAATAAAGGAAAGCGAAGAGGCTACTTGCGGATGTGTTTCTAATCAAAGTTTTGGACATAGTGGTTTTACTGGAACCTATACTTGGGCAGATCCTGAATCTGGAATAGTATATGTTTTTTTATCGAACAGAACGTATCCAACGGCTGCTAATAAGGGCTTGTTAAATGCAAATATTAGAACAGATATTCAACAAGTAATTCAAGATGCTATAATGAATTAGCAACAGTCATTGTTTTTTTTGAAATTACGCCCAATAAAATACATACTACTACATAGGTAATTGCATAAGATAAATTTAAAAAATAATAAATGATGGCTGCCTGTATTAAATAAAACAACGGAAATAATGTAAGTATTAATGCAAGCCGAAACGTGTTTGTAAACAATATGTCTGTAATGCCGCCTTTTAATTTTTTCCAAATTAACAGTGGGAAAATACTGTTCAACTTTGCTATAAAATGAATTGGTGCAAACCAGTTTGCTTTTTTAAGTTTACTTTTAGGTTTGCTAGGTAAAGCTTCAATATTTTCAAGCATTTTATTTGCTTCAAATGGGTTTAAATAGTCAATATCATTTGCTTCTAATTTCTTAATAATTGTATTGTAATTTTTTACATCATCTACATGAAGTGTTAGTTCCTTCATGGCATTTCCAACTACTTTTGTAATTTTTGAAAATCTTAAATCTGGGTTTTCAATATCTATATAGTCATTTGCACAGATTGGTTTTCCGTAATAAATAGAAACACTTCCAGGGAAGCCTAAATGTGAATCAAAGTTAATTCCTACGGGTACAATTTGAATCTGCAGATCGGGATATTTTTGAAGGGTTCCCAATATAATACGAGCGAAGCCTTTTTTTAGAGGCAATATTCTTCGGTCTAAATGATGTTCGCCTTCTGCAAATATTTCAATAGCCTTTTTTTGTTGTAAAAATTCAAAACACTTTTTAAAAATGGGTATATTATTTTCAATTGTTGATACACCATCTCTTATTCTATATACAGGAAGCATATTTAATGTGCTTAATAATTTTGCAATATATTTATTATTAAAAACAGCCGCTCTGGATAAAAAATGAATATTCCTTTTATTGGTTGTAGGAATTAATAAAGCATCAATTAAAGCATTTTGGTGGTTTGGGATAAAAAGTAAAGCACTTTTTTTAGGAATGTTTTCAATGCCATGTACTGTTATTTTTTTTTGCAAAAAAAATAGTCCTATTTTCATGTAAGCACGTATTATTTTATACCAAAGTGTTCTCATATTCTATTATTCTTTAATTTTTTGTTTAGACCAGTAAGCTGCCAATGTCAACCCCGAAAATATATCCCAAATGGCCCAAAAAGCAACAAATAAAGCCATACCTCCAAGTCCGTTAAAGAAACTGAAAATAAGCAATAAACCCAGCCCTGAATTTTGAATACCTGTCTCTATTGAAAGTGTTTTTTGATTTTTGTAAGAAAGTTTCATAGCTTTAGCAAAATAAAAGCCAAGTAATAGGGCTATTACATTATGTGCAATTACTAAAATAAGTACATAATGAATATAGTTCATGAAAATGCTAATATTGTCGTAAAAGGCAATAACAATAAAAAGCATGAAAATGATTAATGAAATAGGCTTCAGTATTTTAGAAAGTTTATCGGCAAGTTTTGGTTTGTAATGTCTCACTAACATTCCTATAATAAGTGGTATTCCTAAAATTAAACAGACAAGTTGTACCAGTTCAACAGGATCTAATTTAATGCTTTTCAAAATTTCGGCAGTTGGGGGGTATAAATTTCCGTAAAACTCCAGGTTAAAAGGTGTCATAACTAGTGAAACTAACGTAGCAAAAGCAGTTAAACTAACTGATAATGCTGCATTTCCTTTTGCCATTTGGGTCATGAAATTCGAAATGTTTCCTCCGGGGCAGGCAGCCACCATCATCATTCCCAAAGCAATACTAGGTATTGGATTTACCAGCTTTATAAAAATAAAAGTTACAAAAGGCAATAAGAAAAATTGCGAAATAATTCCTGTTAGTAAAATTTTAGGTTTTTTCAACAATCGTTTAAAATCTTCCATCCTAATACCAAGGGCTACCCCAAACATTATGATAGCAAGGGTTATATTTAAAAGCCATAGGCCTTCCGTATCAAAATTGATCTTTAATGCATCTAAGTTCTGCTCCATACTAGTTTTTAAAGGCGTACTCAATAATGTTTGCACCCATTTTTAATGCCTTTTCACGTGTATCTGCATCGTCGTTATGTACTTCTTCATCTTCCCAGCCATCACTTAAATCAGATTCGTAATCGTAAAAACAAACCAGTCTACCTTTGTAAAACAATCCAAAAGCCTGTGGTGGCTTATTGTCGTGTTCATGAATTTTTGGTAACCCTTCTTCAAAATTAAAAGTTTGATGAAAAATGGGGTGATTGTATGGTAATTCTTGTAGTGGAGAATTTGGAAATATTTTTTTTAGTTCTCTTCTTAAATAGGTATCCATTCCGTAGTTATCTGAGATGTGTAAAAAACCTCCAGAAATTAAATAATTTCTTAAATTATTACAGGTGTTTTCAGAAAAAATCACATTGCCATGGCCTGTCATAAAAACAATTGGATAGTTAAAAATATCAATGCTTCCAGCTTCAACTGTTTCTGGTGTTTGGTCTATAGCAGTATTTATAACATTGTTGCAAAAATCAATTAAGTTGGGTAACGCAGTTGGATTTGCATACCAATCACCCCCGCCACTGTATTTTAAAATTGCTATTTTCTGAGCTGAAATATTAGAAAAAGGAACAAGTAATAAAGCAACTGTAACCAGTACCATTCCCGATTTTATTTTAGAAAATAAAGCATAAAATTTATTGTGTAAAGTCATGAATCTATTCGTTAACAAAAGCAACGCTATGAACTGCAACAATACCCGCAGTTTCAGTTCGTAACCTACTTTCGCCCAAAGATACAGGAATAAAGTTGTGAACCAAACTTTGCTCAATTTCTTTGCTAGAGAAGTCACCCTCAGGGCCAATAAGTATGGTGGCGCTTTCTGTTGGTTTTAGGAGCGATTTTAGTGATTTTTTGTTTGAGTTTTCACAATGCGCAATAAATAATTGATTTTCAAAAGTTGAATTTATAAACGCTTTAAAAGAAATAGGCTCATTTAATTTTGGAAAATGGTATTTTAAAGATTGTTTTGCCGCTGAATGAATTATTTTTTCCATTCTGTTGGTTTTTAAAACTTTCCTTTCAGAATGATCACAAATAATAGGAGTGATCTCATCAACACCAATCTCTGTAGCCTTTTCTATAAACCATTCAAACCTCTCATTTAATTTTGTAGGTGCAATGGCAATGTGTAAATAGTAATTCCAATGCTTCTTAAAATTTTTAACTTTTGAAATGGTAACCAAACATCTTTTGTCATTTGCAATTGTAATTTGTGAACTAAATAATTGCCCTTTACCATTTGTAATAAAAATAGTATCTCCTTCTTTTTTTCTTAATACACGCACTATATGCTTACTTTCGGTTTTGTCAAAAGTAACTTGTTTCGTTTGGTTTGTTATTTCGGTATTGAAAAACAACTGCATTATAAATTCTTTTTAAAAGTACATCGTTCTTTATATGTTTCCTGCCCAAAATTACTCCAAAGCGCTGAAACAGCAGTGTTACTAGACAGCTCAGGGGTTCTGTAACATTGTTTTACTCCTAGTTTTTTAAAAACTTTATAAAATTCATAAAAAATGATTGCAGGTACGCCTTTGTTATGATGTTTTGGTAATGTGCCAATTAAATAAAAAAGAATATGTTTCGAATTATTTTTAGCTTTCAATAAATGATACCATCCAAAAGGGAAGAGTTTTCCTTTAGATTTTTGTAATGCTGTTGAAAACGAGGGCATTGTAATGGCAAAAGCAATCATTTTACCATTTTTATCGGCCACAAATTTTATGAAATGTGGATTGATAAACTGTAGGTATTTTTGTCTGAAAAAATCTTTCTGTCTTTGTGAAATTGGAACAAATGAAGGTAATGAAGCGTAACTTTCGTTAAATACATCAAACATTTCATCAACATAAGGCAACAAATCTTTTGTGCTTTTAAAGTTAAGTGCTTTATAATGGTATCTCTTTTTTACCATTTCACTAACGCGTTCCAATTTTTTATGGTCAACATTTTCAAACGAAAATTTATTTTCTACATATTCAGCTCCCTTGGTAAAGCCTAAATTTTTTAAATGATCACTGTAATAAGGGTAGTTGTACCAGGATGACATGGTTCCAAGATGGTCAAAACCTTTGGTTAAAACCCCAACTTCATCAAGGTTTGAAAAACCCATTGGTCCTTCCATATACTCCAAGTTATTTTCAATACCAATTTCTTTTGCTTTTTCAAGTAAAAGTGAAGAAACTTCTAGGTCATCAATAAAATCGAACCAGCCAAAGCGAACTTTTTTCACACCTTCATTTAGATCGTATTGATTGATAAGAACAGCAATACGACCTACAATTTCATTGTTTTTTAGAGCTACAAAAAACCGGCCGTTGGCGTGTTCAAAAACAGGGTTCACATTTTTGTCAAAAGTTTCAAGTTGCCCATTAACCATAGGTGGTACCCAAAACGGATTGTTTTTGTATAGTTTAAAAGGAAATTTAACAAACGCTGTCATTTCCTTTTTTGATATCATTTCTTTTATTGTAATCATGAGTATGTATTGTTGTAATTCAAATTAGTTTTTATCAAATAAATAGTTGAAAAAACATTTTACCTGTTTTTATATTTTGATGATTCAGCTTCCTTAAGTTGGTCTTGATGTCGATCTAATCTCCAAGAAACCCCCGTTGAGGCAAAGATATAAGAATAATTTTCGAATAGATTGGTTCTAATAGAAGCATCTACTTGCAAGTCTGGTGAAATAAGATACGCTACACCCGCTCCTAATTGATATTCCGGCGAGAAACTTTCTTCGTATTTACCTATATTTTCAATAAAAAAGGACCAGTTTATATTAATGGCATAGGTCATGGAGATAATATAAGCATACTCTATATTTTCGGTGACAATATCATCATTGTCTATTTCGTCTATTTCGGAACCAATATCATCAATTATTAAATTGGTTAAGAGTACAAGTTTATTAGTGAAATCGTTTTGCAATAAAATGGCTGCTTTAAAAGTAGTATTTTCAGGTTTGTAATCTTCACTAATAAAATTACTATTTATACCACCATATATTGCAACAGATGGTATTAAACGTTTTATGTCAAATGAAGTCCTTTTTTTCCAACTTCTAATTTCTTTCGATTTATCAGTGTATTCTTGTTGGTAAATTAAATATTTAGCACCAAAATGCAAATCGCTCACACCGCCTATGTTATAATTGTCTCCAAAAGGGTTTTTTATTTCATCGGTTTGATAGGCTATATTTAAGTTTAATTCTAAGCGTTCAACTAAAGGACTTGCTCTAAAAAAAAGTTCACCACCAAAAGTATTGATACGAGCTAAATTTGATTCGTTATTATTATCCTTGTAGAATAAACCGGCCTCGAATTGGTAAACATTGGAGCCGACACTATAAGGGCTTTCTGCAAAACCAGGTCTTTTAGAATTGATAATGTCGGTGTATTGGGCATTAAGATGTTGAAATCCAATTAGAACAATAATTACCAATAAAACACTTTTCATAAATTTTGTATATTATGCTGTAAAGATAAGATTTTATATAATTAAACGTTTTAGTTGCTATCAAATTGTTATTTTTGAAAATTATATTAAAAACATATTTTATTGTGGTAGGATTATTTAAAACCATAGCAATACTAATTATTATTTATTATTTCCTCAAGTTTTTTAGCAGGTATATTGCGCCAATTTTCTTGAAAAAAGTGATTAGTAAAGTTGAAAAGAAAATGAAAGAGCAACAGCAAAATCAAACCAATGCTGATACTCAAGGGAAAGTAGGTGAAACTGTAATAGCTAAAAAACCTTCAATGCCTAAAGAAGGAAATAAAGATGTTGGTGATTATGTAGATTATGAAGACGTAAAAGATGATAAATAAATGAATTTTTCGATAAAAAAAACCACCCCCTATTTAATAGCACTAATCTCCTTTATTTTTGTTGCGGTAGTTTATTTTTCTCCTATTTTAGAAGGGAAAAAAATTAAGCAGGGAGATATTACTCAATTTATTGGTTCCTCAAAAGAAATAGTTGATTTTAGAAAAGAATACAACGAAGAGCCTTATTGGACAAACGCAACATTTGGTGGGATGCCTTCTTATGCCGTAAGTACCTACTACCCAAATAATTTTATTAAAAAAATAGATTCAGTCTTACGTTTTTTACCAAGACCAGCTGACTACTTGTTTTTATACTTTTTAGGATTTTTTATATTATTAATGGTGCTAAAGGTAGAGTGGAAGCTCGCTATTTTTGGAGCTTTAGGTTTTGGACTTTCAACCTATTTAATTATTATTTTAGGGGTTGGTCACAACGCCAAAGCACATGCAATAGCCTATATGCCTATAGTATTGGCTGGGATTTTATTGGTTTTTCAACAAAAATATTTACTGGGTTTTATTGTTACTGCACTGGCAATGGCGTTGGAAATAGCGGCTAGTCATATTCAAATGACTTATTACCTCATGTTTTTAGTGCTTATTTTTGGAATTGTATATTTTATAAATGCTGTAAAGGAAAAAACAATTCCGTTGTTTTTTAAAAATGTGGGCATATTATTGGTTGCTGTTATTTTGGCAATAGGAGCCAATGCAACTAGTTTATTAGCTACACAAGAATATTCAAAACATAGTACACGAAGTAAAAGTGAATTAACTATAAATCCTGATGGTTCTGTTAAAGAATTAACAACAGGATTATCGAATGGTTATATTACTGAATATAGCTATGGAAAATCGGAAACATTTAATTTGTTTATTCCTCGATTTAAAGGAGGAACAAGGCAAGAAGAAGTGAAGGATAGCGAGTTGCGAAGTTTCTTACAAGAATCTGTAAACAAAGGGTTAGATGTAAATGACGCTAATTATATTATGCAAATTTCATCCATGTATTGGGGGGATCAACCAATTGTGGCTGCCCCAGCATATATTGGCGCCTTGTTTATTTTCTTATTTGTTTTGGCTTTGTTTTTAGTAAAAGGCAATTTAAAAAACTGGTTAGTTGCTGCAACTGTTTTTTCTATTTTATTAAGTTGGGGGAAAAATTTAGATGTTGTAACAAATTTTTTTATTGATTATGTACCCATGTACAATAAATTTAGGGCGGTTTCTTCTATTCAGGTAATTGCCGAAATTACCATTCCATTGTTGGGTATTTTAGGGTTGAAAGAAATTCTAAACAAAGATATTTCAAGCAAAATTAAATTAAATGCTTTAAAATGGGCTACTATTATTGTAGGTGGTTTAGCCTTAGTTTTTACTGTTGCAGGTACTGGTTTGTTTACTTTTGAAACGGAGATGGATGTTCAAATTAATGGACAACTAGCGGGTTATTTAGATGCTATTACGGCCGATAGAAAAACCTTGTTTTTTGATGATAGCTTACGTTCCTTGGGAATTGTTGCAGTGTTTGCAGCTTTGATTTATGCATATTTAAACGATAAAATTAAAGATATTGTTTTAATTATTTCATTTGGTGCAATTGTATTATTTGATCTGGTAAATGTTGATAAACGTTATGTAAACGATGCTTCATTTACCTCTGCAAAGAATGTTGATAGACCTTTTAAAGCCTCGGCAATTGATAAAGAAATTTTAAAAGATAAAAGTTATTACCGGGTTGCCGACTTAACAAAAAATATTATGGCTGATGGTTCTACCTCTTATTTTCATAAATCAATTGGAGGTTATCATGCTGCAAAATTGCGTAGATATCAAGAGTTGTATGATTTTCAAATTGCAACTGGAAATATGGAAGTGTTAAACATGCTTAACACAAGATATATTATTGTGGCCGGTGAAAAGGGTAGCAAGAAAATAGAAGTTAATGGGAGTGCAAATGGGAATGCCTGGTTGGTAAATAGTATAAGAAATGTCGATTCTGCAAATGAAGAGATAAAAACTTTAGATAGTTTAAATACAAAAAAAGAAGCGGTAATTAACGGGAAATATATATCAAGTGATTTTGTAACCAAGTACCCAGTTGACACAACAGCTTCAATAAGGTTGATCAAGTACAAAGCAAATGAATTGGTTTACAAGTTTTATTCCAATAAAAAGCAATTTGCTGTGTTTTCTGAGATTTATTATAAAGATGGTTGGAATGCTTATATTGATGGCCAATTAACACCCTATTACAATGTAGACTATGTATTGCGTGGTATGGCAATTCCGAAGGGAGAGCATACAATTAAATTTAAGTTTGAGCCAACTGTTATTAAAACAGGAAATACCATTGTTTTGGTTTCCTACTTATTAATGTTTTTAATACCCTTTGGTTGGTTTTTGTTGAAAAAAAGAAAAAACGATAGGTGATAACACGATTGGTTATTTTTTTGAAAGAAAAAAAGCTATAAACACTAAAAATTAAAAAAAACAAGACACTTATGCT
>Ga0224504_10000262_pt1 | contig 23701 bp, 16 predicted proteins | sample SF_Oct11_sed_USG_3_FD_170160 | JGI IMG/M metagenome (GOLD analysis project Ga0224504, IMG submission 170160) | Sediment microbial communities from San Francisco Bay, California, United States - SF_Oct11_sed_USGS_24 | ecosystem: Environmental > Aquatic > Marine > Sediment | place: USA...
CACCCCACGGGTCGATAAGCTGCCCGTCAGCGTCCCTGGCAATGGCGTTGATCGTCAGGTCGCGGCGCTGGAGGTCTTCCTCGATGGAGACATCGGGTGAGCAGTCGAAATCAAAACCGTGGTACCCAGGCGCTGTCTTTCGTTCGGTTCGAGCGAGCGCGTATTCTTCTTTCGTTTCCGGGTGCAGGAAAACCGGAAAGTCCTTGCCGACTCGCTGGTAGCCAAGCGCCTCGAGTTCTCCCGGACTTGCGCCCACGACGCACCAGTCCCGCTCCCGATGCGGGATGCCCAGCTGTTCGTCGCGAACAGCGCCACCTACGAGATAGACCTGCATCGTGTCATAGTACCCGAATGCTACGAATTGTCCTGCTCGTCATGCTGATCTCATCGCTCTCCGGTTGCTACTACCTGCAGGCGGCCAGAGGGCAGCTCGATCTGACGCGCAAGCGCGAGCCGATCGCCGATATTCTTCAGGACGAAACAACGCCGCCAGAGCTGGCGGCACGCTTGCGACTTGTGCAGGAGGCGCGGCAATTCTCTATTGATGAGCTCGGCCTGCCGGATAACGACAGTTATCGAACCTACGCGGATATTGAGCGCGACTACGTGGTGTGGAACGTGTTTGCGGCGCCGGAGTTTTCGCTGCAACCCGAGACGTGGTGTTTTCCGATCGCCGGCTGTGTCGGCTATCGAGGCTATTTCTCTGAGGAAGCGGCGAAGCGCAAGGCAGAACGCCTTGCCGCAAAAGGATTCGACGTAGCGACCGGTGGCGTTGCCGCCTACTCAACGCTGGGCAAGCTCAGGGATCCGGTTCTCAGTTCGATGATGCACTGGGATGACGTGCAGTTGGTCGCGGTGCTGTTCCACGAGCTTGCGCACCAGGTGCTCTATGTAAAAGGCGATTCGGGCTTTAACGAGTCGTTTGCAACAGCTGTCGAAGAGTTCGGTGTGCACCGCTGGCTCGAAGCACGTGGGCTGAATGGGGACATCGAACGGTACGAGTCGTCACGACAGCTGCGGACAGATCTTATGGCGCTGGTCGCAACAGCTCGCGCAGACCTCGAGCCTGTCTATGCGAGCGAGCTGCCTGACGATGCAAAACGAGAGCAAAAAAAGGCGCGTCTCGACGCGCTGTCCCGCGATGTTGTGGACTTGTTGGAGAACGCGGGACGTGATCCCGGCAGCTGGTCCGGCAGCCAACTCAACAACGCACGGCTTGCGTCGATGACTTTATACGAGGGACGTCTGCCTGAGTTTCGTGCGTTATTCGAGCAGTGCGAACAACGCATACAGTGCTTCTACGCAGAGGCCAGCGCGCTAGCGGGACGCTAGTTGCGTTGCGGTCGCGGCCTTGATCAGCGGCAGTTCGTCGGACAGTCGTTGCAGCTTGCCGGTCATCCGCCAATGGAAAATCGCCTGCGCCGACAAGACGCGTTTGACGTACTTTCGCGTTTCATTGAATGGGATGTTCTCGATCCAGACGCGCGCATCTTCGCTGCCCTGCTCCGGTAACCAGCGATCTACGCGATGCGGTCCGGCATTGTACGCGGCCGTGGCGAGCACACGGTTGCCACCGAAGCGTTCAGCCATCTGGCCGAGGTAGGACGTACCGAGACGAATGTTACTTTCCGGGTCTGTCAGGGTGGTGAGACCTGAATAGGGAAGGCGAATTTCCTTCGCAACCTGCCGGCCCGTCGCCGGCATGAGTTGCATCAAACCGATGGCGCCGGCACTCGAGCGTACATCACGCATAAACAGGCTCTCGCTGCGCGCGATGCCGTAGGCCCAGGTCGGTGAGATTTTGGCCGCCGAGGAATGCAACTCGAATTGCTGCAGCCACGGTAAGGGATAACGAAGGGAGAGGTCGTCGTACTGCTGCAGGCTCGCGGCGGTGGCGATGGCGCGCGAATGCCAGCCCCAGCGGTCTGCGAGTATGGCGGCCTGAAGTTTCTCGTCCGGGTTGAATTGGCGCACTGCAGCGTCCCACTCGGAGCGTCCGCGGCTATCGAGTCCTACAAGAAACAACTCCCTTGCCCTGACGATGCCGGGCTTCTCCGCAACCGACACCAGTGCGGCATCGTCCGCCGCCAACTGGTTACTGTCGAGTGCATAGTCCTGGCCGAGCTCATCGGCCGCGAGGAAACCGTAGTAACTGCGTTCCTGGCTCAGCGAGGCAAACGCCGTATTTGCCTCAGCAACACGTCCGAGGCGGTGCAGCGCAACCGCGTGCCAGTACTTCCATTCTTCCGAGTCTCGCTCGTCGGTTGTCATCGCTGCGACATCAATCAGCAGGCGCTTCCATTTGGTGTCCCGCAGGCTGGTTCGCGCTCGCCAGCGCAACACTTCCTCGTCCTGGGCAGCGACTGGCAGCTTGGCCAGGAGTTTGTAGCCATCCGGCAGGTTGTCGCGCGCCGTCCACAGCGCAATGTGCCGCTCTGTACGCAGCTTTTGTTCTGCGGAAAAACCGTAGCGCTTCACAACACGGTGCCACAGGCGCAGTGCAAGCTCGGGGTCACGATATGTGAGGCGCTCAGCCGCGTAAACTAGCTGCCTGCGATACGTCGGATCGTTGATGCTCGGGTTGTGCTGGCGGAGGAATTCTTCCGGGTTTGCCTGGGCCTGGATCCAGAGGGCCGCCTCATCGACATGCGGCTGGTCAATTTTCTTCGCGAGCCAGCGCGCGAGTTGGAACTCGCGGGCCTCTATGGCGAGGTCAAAGCGTTTCCGATAGGCGAGCGGGCCAAGCAGGTTGTTATCGTTGAGATAGGCGAAGACCGGGTCACATTCGCTGACCTGGCTGGTGCCGACGAGCCACAGATCCAGCGCACGCTGGTTGACGCGCGTGAAGCGTTCGGCATCGATCTCCGCCTGCAATGACAGGCAGTCGAGCGTGGCGATGTCCTGGCCCTGGTAGAACTGTTCGTAGATGCGCTGGAATCCTCCCAGGTCCCCATCCCTGGCAAGCATCATGGCCTGCTTGTAGCGCAGCTCACGTGCCGGGCGCAGGGTGCCATGCTGCTGTATGAAAGCGTCGACATCCGCTGCCGGGGTCGTTCTCAGGTTAGCTCGCAGCCACGTGGCTCGGAGGTCGGGCCAAAGCACGTACTGTTGCAGGAGCGCCTGATCAGAAGCAGAAAGACCGTCGACGGGACTCCAGTCACCCCGTTCGACGGTCTCGTAAACGCTCTTGAACAGTTCGCGCTGTTGGTCGATCTGCGCCGCCGCAACAGGTTGCAGAACACACAGCGCGAAGGCGAGGACAGCGCTGACAAATCGTCTGCTTGTTCGCTGTGTGCTGTCCTCTCTATGCATTCATATAGCTTACCTTATCTGCAGCATGAGCGAGCGCTCGCCCCGCTGTATCAACAGGAACAGGATGCGGTTGTTTTGTGCGATGGTCTGTAAGTCGCGCAAGTCGCGGACAAGAGTGCGATTGACGGCCGTTATGACATCGCCGGATCGCAAGCCTCGTTGCGCAGCAGGGCTGCCTTCCTCGACCTCTGAAACTTCAACGCCGCTGTCGCTAGAGGTGCTGGAGCGAGCGAAGCTCGCCCCCGACAGGCCAAGGTGGATATCTTCGCCGGCGAGCAGCTGATCTTCGAGCTGGCCCAGTTTGGCTGATGTCGTGTGTGATTTGTTGTCGCGCAGGTAGCGCAGGTCAACGAGGTCGCCGGAACGCATCAGACCGATGGTATTGCGCAGCTCGGTCCCGCTCGTAATTGTCTCGTCATTTACCTCGACAATGATGTCACCGACCTTGAGGCCGGCTTTCTCCGCAGCAGACTCCGGGAAGACGCGCGTTATCAACGCACCTCCTTCAACGTCCAGATCAAGGGTCTTGGCGATTTCCCGATCGATGTTGTCGAAGTTGACGCCCAGGAGGCCGCGCCGGATCTCACCGAAGTCCAGAATCTGGCCCATAATGGAACTGGCGATTTCGGTGGGTACCGCAAAGCCGATGCCGACATTGCCACCGGAGCGGCTGAAAATCATTGAGTTAATACCAATGAGTTCGCCGTCCATGTTGACCAGTGCGCCGCCCGAGTTACCCGGATTGATCGACGCGTCGGTCTGGATGAAATTCTCGAATCCGCCCTGGTTAATGCCGGTGCGACCGAGTGCGCTGACGATGCCCGATGTAACCGTGTTGTCCAGTCCATACGGGTTACCAATAGCGATGACGAAATCGCCAACCCGAACATTGTCGGAATCGCCTATCGGCATGTCAGTAAGGTTGTCTGGCTCTACCTTAAGTAACGCAATGTCAGTGCCGGAGTCTGAGCCGACAATTTCCGCATCAAGCGTGCGCCCGTCATGGAGGGTCACCTGGATTTTGTCAGCGCCATCGACGACATGGTGATTAGTCAGGATGTGGCCACCTTCGGCATCAACTATGACGCCGGAACCCGCACCGCCAACCTCGCCGGTTCGTCCGAACCGGTCGCGACGCATCTGGGTTACCTGGATGTTTACGACAGCGGGCGACGCTGCTTCGACCAGCGGTGCCAGGCTGGTAACAGCCTGTCCGCCAACGCTGGTGGGTAGTGCCGCGTGTGCACCCAACGATGCGAGGGCGAGCAAGAGGCTCGTCCAGATCATTCGTGTTTTGGTCATCATAAATAAAGCCTCAACATTCCATTGCTCATGTTCTTGAGATTCGGTTTATCACATTAGGTTCACACGGCTGAATCGTCCGTGAACGCTCCCGCCAGTGTCGGATTATAGGCTCCGGTACAAAAGATGCCCGGGCACGCATCATCGTCGCGCCCGGGCGGGGGTTGTCGCCGCAGTCGCTGCCGGTGATCAGGCCGCTTCTACAGTGATGCGGCGGGCCTGGATCTCGGGCGCTTTCGGGATCGAAACCTCGAGGATGCCATTGGCGCACTTCGCAGCAATACCCTCTGCGTTGGCCGTTTCAGGCAGCGTAAAACGCCGCAGGAAGCGACCCGTGGCGCGCTCAATCCGCTGTACCCCGGCATCGTCGCTCGGCGCGATCGCGTGGCGCTCGCCAGAAATACTCAGCATACCGCTGTCCATCGACACATCGATATCCTCAGGGCTTACGCCGGGGACGTCGGCACGCAGCACAAAACGGTCTTTTTCTTCAATAATATCAACGGCCGGAGCCCAGTCAGCGACCGGGTTATCAGTGCCGCCGGAGGTTGCACGATGCGTCGCGAGCCGATCAAGGTCACGATGCAGCAGGTCTACAAAATTCCAGGGTTCGAATCGGGCAATATTCATTGGGGGTCTCCACTAAAAATGTGTCACAGGACGCTTAAGTGAGGCCTCCACAGGCCTTTTCAAGCCCGCCCATATGCGACAATAATCGCTACTATATGTAGTGGTTAACGTATTTCAGAGAAGTGCCAGTTTTTTTCGTCTATTTTTAAAGTACTTACTCGTGAAGGGTTTGTAAGTAATTGATTCTCATTTATAAAGTGGTATCAAGAAATTTCCGGCAAACTCTTGACAGAGGGCCTCTACGGGCATAATCTTGTCAGCACTTAGACACAACATCTTGTGTCTGATCAGAAGAGAAAAGAGGCCCCAAAAGGCACTCGTCGCGCGCATTCTGGCCGTCGGCGAGCGGGGCGCTTTTCTCCGGAAAAAAGCAAGCTAAAACAGCATTTTGGGGTCTCCTAAGGGAGTCAGGGGAGTAACAGGACCAATGAAGTCTGCCGTAAATTTGGATACTCACACGGTTACCGACATCGAATTTCAACCCGCATCGCTCGATATTTGGGATGCAAAATATCGACTTACGGCCAAAGATGGCTCGAAGATCGATGAAACTATCGATGGCACCTACAAGCGCGTCGCCAAGGCGCTCGCGAATGTAGAGGTCGAGTCAAAGCGTGAACACTTCTATAAAGAATTCGTCTGGGCATTGCGCTCTGGTGCGATACCGGCCGGCCGCATCATGTCGAATGCTGGCGCCCAGGACCACAAACCAGCCACGTCCACGATCAACTGCACCGTCTCCGGTACGGTTGGCGACTCGATGGACAACATCCTTAATAAGGTGCATGAGGCTGGCCTGACGCTGAAGGCCGGGTGTGGCATCGGCTACGAGTTCTCGACGCTGCGCCCGAAGGGTGCCTATGTGACAGGTGCCGGTGCGTACACGTCCGGTCCACTGTCGTTCATGGATATCTACGACAAGATGTGTTTCACCGTGTCGTCGGCCGGTGGCCGCCGTGGTGCGCAGATGGGCACGTTCGACGTGGGCCATCCCGATGTCATGGAGTTCATCCGCGCCAAGCGTGAGGACGGTCGCCTGCGGCAGTTCAACCTGTCGCTGCTGGTCACGGACGAGTTCATGCAGGCCGTCATCAACGAAGAGGACTGGAAGCTGGCGTTCCCGGTTACTCACAAGGAAGTCGAGGATGATGGTCTCGACATCAGTGACAACAGCCAGTTCGTTTGGCGTGACTGGCCGGAAGCCGGTAACTATGTGACCAACCCGGAAGGCCTGGTGGCGTGCAAGATCTACAAGACCCTGCCAGCCCGCCGTGTCTGGGACATCATCATGGCATCGACCTACGATTTCGCGGAGCCGGGCTTCGTGCTGATCGACAAGGTCAACGAGATGAACAACAACTGGTTCTGCGAAAACATTCGCGCGACCAATCCCTGCGGCGAACAGCCGTTGCCGCCATACGGTTCGTGCCTGCTGGGCTCAGTCAACCTGACGCGCTTCGTGGGCAAGCCCTTTACTGAAGAGGCAGCGTTCGACTGGGACACGTTCCGCAAGGTCGTCAAGGTGTTCACGCGCATGCTCGACAACGTGGTCGAGATCAACGGCCTGCCGCTGCCGCAGCAGCGCAACGAAATCCAGCGCAAACGCCGCCATGGCATGGGCTTCCTGGGGCTGGGTTCCACGATCACGATGCTGCGCATGAAGTACGGTGATGCCGCGGCCGTCGAGTTCACAGAAGAAGTGTCTCGCCAGCTGGCGCTGGCCGGTTGGGAAGAGGGCCTCGAGCTTGCTCAGGAGAAGGGGCCTGCCCCGATCATGACCGAGAACTTCGAGGTTACCGAAGAGATGCTGCGCAAGCGCCCGCAGATGCGCGCTGACGGCTACCAGGTCGGCGACAAGGTACCGGGTCGTATCCTGCATGCCCGGTATAGCCGCTACATGCAGCGCATTGCAGCCGAAGCGCCGGAACTCGTTGAACAGCTTGCTGAAACGGGTGCCCGCTTTACGCACCATAGTTCGATCGCACCGACAGGCACGATTTCCTTATCGCTGGCCAACAATGCGTCGAATGGCATCGAGCCGAGCTTTGCGCACCACTACTTCCGTAACGTCATTCGCCAGGGTAAGAAGACCAAAGAAAAAGTAAATGTTTTCTCCTTTGAGCTGTTGGCCTATCGCGAATGCATCAATCCGGAAGCGATGCCTGCCGGACCGTCTGACGACAGCCCAGCGAGCACTCTGCCTGATTACTTCATCACGGCCGACGAAGTTTCGCCGAAACAGCATGTGGACATCCAGGCGGCGGCTCAGAAGTGGATTGATTCGTCGATCTCGAAGACCGCGAACGTCCCGACGGACTATCCGTATGGCGACTTCAAGGATATTTACCTGTACGCCTATAAGCAGGGTCTCAAGGGTTGCACAACGTTCCGCTTCAACCCCGAGGCGTTCCAGGGTGTACTGGTAAAAGAGAAAGACCTCAAGAATACGAACTACACCTTCACGCTGGACGACGGCACGACCGTCGACCTCAAGGGCGACGAAGAGATCGAGTACGACGGCGAGGTACATACCGCCGCAAATCTCTTCGATGCACTGAAAGAAGGCTATTACGGAAAGTTTTAAATGATCAAAATTGAAAAGAAAATCGTTGGTTACGCGGTTAATCAGCCGGCCGAGCAAAAAGAAACGAAGCGTGAGTTCAAGCGTGAAGGCGGAGGCGATCGCGCCGAAGTTATCCGCATGCACGAGAAGCTTGAGCGTCCGGAGATGCTCGTTGGCTCGACCTACAAGGTCAAAACGCCCGTCTCAGATCACGCCATGTACGTGACAGTTAACGACATCATTCTTAACGAAGGTACCGAGCACGAGAAGCGCCGGCCGTTCGAGATTTTCATTAACTCGAAGAACCTCGATCACTACCAGTGGATCGTGGCGCTGACGCGCATTATCTCGGCCGTCTTCCGCAAAGGCGGTGACGTGACGTTCCTCGTCGAGGAACTCAAGGCAGTCTTCGATCCGCGCGGTGGCTACTGGCAGCCGGGTGGCAAATTCATGCCGTCGATCATTGCCGAGCTTGGCCACATCGTCGAGAAGCACCTGATTATGATCGGAATGATTGCTGCGCCGGAGCTCGATGAAGGCCAGAAGCAGCTGATCGCTGAAAAACGCGCCCAGTATGAAGAGTCGCAAAAACAGACCGACGCGTTTTCGGATAGCGACTATCCTGTCGGCGCAACGCTCTGCACGAAGTGCAACACGACGGCCGTCATTATGATGGACGGGTGTATGACGTGTTTGTCCTGCGGCGACTCCAAGTGCGGTTAGGGTGTGGGAGCGGCTTTAGCCGCAATCTCGCCTAAAGGCGCTCCTGCATGCCTGTCATGCTAAAGTCCGATCCGTGACTATTAGCGTTCCTGATTTCTCTTCGACTCGTGTCGTCGTCGCCGGCGACGTGATGCTCGATCGTTACCTGTTCGGATCCACCGGGCGTATTTCACCGGAAGCGCCTGTGCCGGTCGTGCACGTGCACGAAACGGATGACCGGCCCGGTGGTGCCGCCAACGTTGCTGTAAACCTCGCAGCGCTGGGTGTATCGACATGCCTGGTCGGTGTGGTCGGCAAGGATACTGCCGCGGATTCACTTGAGTCGATCATGAGTGAACGAGGGATCGCGTGTAGTTTCGCGCGCGCCGAAGACCGCCCGACAATTACCAAGACGCGTGTGCAGAGCCGCGGCCAGCAGCTTATTCGCCTTGACGAAGAGAGGGCGGTCGCGATGCCCGGTGACGCCATGCTCGACTCGCTGCGCGAGGCGATCGGTGGCGCTGGTGCTGTCGTGCTTTCCGACTACGGTAAGGGTGCGCTATCCGAGGTTGCCGCAATGATTGCCGCCTGCCGTGACGCAGGCGTGCCGGTGCTCGTTGATCCCAAAGGCACAGACTTCGAGAAATACCGCGGTGCGTCGCTGCTCACGCCCAACCAGTCCGAATTCGAGGCCGTCGTCGGTAAAAGCGATTCAGATGAGGAGCTTGTCGAGCATGCGCGCACGATGATGGCCGAGCTGCAACTCGATGCGCTGCTCGTGACGCGCAGCGAGAAAGGTATGCTGCTGGTCGAGGCCGGCGCGGAGCCGTTGTTCCTCTCAACCCAGGCGCGCGAGGTTTACGACGTAACAGGCGCTGGCGATACGGTCATCGCGACACTCGCAGCGGCGCTGGCAAGCGGCCAGGGCCTTGCATCGGCGGCGGCGCTTGCGAATGTGGCCGCTGGACTCGTTGTTCGCAAGATCGGTGTTGCGACAGTGACGCCCGGCGAGATCTCGGCTGCGCTGCATCAACGTGGGCAAGGCGGTCGTGGGCTGGTCGAACTGGATGCGTTGCTCGCGCTGGTCGAAGAGTCTCGGGGTCGCAACGAGCGCGTCATCATGACCAATGGTTGCTTCGACGTGCTCCACGCAGGCCATGTCTCCTACCTGGAAGAAGCCAAAAGCCTTGGCGATCGGCTGATCGTTGCGGTTAACGACGACGAGTCGGTGCGGCGGCTTAAAGGTGAGTCCAGGCCGATCAATGCGCTGGAAGACCGTCTGCTGGTGCTTGCGGGACTGGCTGCCGTCGACTGGGTGGTGCCGTTTTCTGAAGACACTCCAGCGAGGCTTATAGAGGCGGTGCTGCCCGACGTTCTTGTCAAAGGCGGTGATTACCAGCCTGAGGAAATCGTCGGCGCCAGGGAAGTGCTGCAAAATGGCGGTGAGGTCCGGGTTCTCGCATTCCGGGACGGGCACTCATCGAGCCGCATTATCGACAGGCTCAAAGACGAATAGCCCGAGGCCGTCGTGCGCTTTCTCTACAACCTGCTCACCTACCTGTTACTGATACCGTTTGCGGGCTACTGGTTGGTGCGCGGCATCGGCAACCGTACTTATTCTGAAAATCTCGGGCAACGCTTTGGATTCGGCTACCCGAAAATAGATCGCTGCATCTGGGTGCATGCTGTGTCGGTCGGTGAGGTGCAGGCCTCAGCGCCGCTGATTCGCGCGCTCAAGGAGCGGTATGCGGATCGGGAGTTGCTCATCACTACCGTCACCCCTACGGGTGCCGCCCGCGTCAGGTCCCTGTTTGGCGACACGGTTCAACATAGCTATATCCCATTTGAGTTTCCCCATGCTATCCGCAGCTTCTTTCGGAGCGTTAATCCGGAAGCGGCGTTAATCATGGAGACCGAAATCTGGCCGAATCTCTATCGTGGCTGTGGCACCCGAAAAATCCCTTTAATCCTGGTCAGCGCCAGGATCTCGCCCAGGTCGGTCCCAGGCTATCGCAAACTGCTTCCGCTGATTCGCGAAACACTGTCACATGGCATCATCATCGCCGCGCAAAGCCAGCCGGATGCTGATCGCTTCCTGGAGTTGGGAGCTAATCCCACGCGGACCTGTGTCATGGGCAATATCAAGTTTGACATCGAACCTGACGGGGCAGTCATTACAAAGGGCCGGGCGATACGAGGCGAATTGTTCGGCGATCGTCCCGTCTGGATCGCAGCCAGCACGCACGAAGGCGAGGAAAAGCTTGTTCTCGAGGTGCATCGCGAGTTGTGTGCACGGCACCCAGAGCTGCTACTGGTTCTTGTACCGCGTCACCCTGAACGCTTCCCGTCGGTCAGGGAGTTAATCGAGAAGCAGGGATTCAGCCTGGTCTCGCGGACGGCGCAGCGGCCGGCTGGCGATGCATCCGTATTCCTGTGTGACACGATGGGTGAGGTACCAATGTTTTATGCGGCGAGTGACGTCGCATTTGTCGCGGGCAGCCTGGTTCCGATTGGCGGTCACAACCTGCTCGAACCCGCGATGCTGGGCGTTCCAATCGTGACGGGTCCGCATAACTTCAACGCTCAGGATATAGCGGATTTGTTTGTTGATCTTGGTGCCTGCCGCAGAGTGACAGGCACTGAAGATCTGGTGAGCACGGTTAGTGAGCTGCTGACGGACCGGGAACTCGCCGCGCGCCTGGGCAACACGGGACGATCTGTTCTCGAAGAAAATCGCGGGGCGCTTGAGCGGCTCCTCGTACTGCTGGAGCCGCTGCTAAGCGATCACCACCCGACCTAGCTGCCTGTTTCGGCCGCTTCTTCTTCGGCAAACGCCTGCTCCGGCGTCTTACGATTAATCAGGAACTGGTCGATCTCCTCCAGATCTTGCACCTGCAGTATTCCCGCGGCCTGCTTGAGCTTCAGGGCATTCAGGATGTAGTCGTAACGGCTCTGATAGTAATTGGTAATTGCGGCATACAACGAGAACTGCGAATTCAGAACATCGACGATCGTGCGGGTGCCAACATCGAAACCAGCCTGCGTCGCTTCAAGTGCCGTGCGGCTCGACGATACCGCCTGCTCAAGCGCCTTTACTCGACTCTCCTCTGCAAGCACACCCAGATAAGCATCGCGCGACTGTCTCTCGGTTTCACGGGTCACCCGCTGCAGCTGTTCGCGACTTGCGCGATGGAGGTAGACGGCTTCACGGACACGCGATGACGTACCGCCACCGGCAAACAGGGGTAGATTGAAACTCAGGAAGAGACCTTCGGATTCTCCGGAAATACTGTCCGAAAAAGACACTGAATCGGGCTGGCCGGTAATTGGGTCGATGAAATCGTATCGCTGGTCTATATTGGTATCCTGTTCGTTCATCCGTGCGGTGAGCTCCAGGGACGGGTAATGCCCGTTCCTGCGAAACGAAATTTCGTCGCGAGCGAGCTTTTCATCCAGTCGGCTGGCGACGAGATTCAAATTCTGGCCGAGCGACATGTCGACCCAGTCGCGTTCTGACCTCGCCGGGATCCGCAAGGGAAAATCTTCTTTGGGTGCCGACAGCTCGGTAACGTATTCACCTGTGATCTCACGCAGGAACTCGCGTGCCGTTGCCAGTTGACGTTTGGCGCCGATTTCGTCGGCCACTGACTGATCATAGGCAGCCTGCGATTCCTGAACATCTGTGATCGCGATCAGGCCGACTTCGAAGCGTTGCTTGGCCTGTTCGAGACGGCGCGCGATTGCCGTACGGTCTGCATGAATTGACGTCAGGCGATCTTCTGCCGCCAGCACGTCAAAATAGCGTTGTGCCACGCGGATAATCAGGTCCTGCTGCGCCGCTTCGCGCACGGCTTCGGCTTTCGCGACTTGTTTATCGGCACGTTTCAGATTGACGATCGAGTCCCAGCTGAAGATCGTCTGCCGAAGTACGAGACCCCAGTCCATAACGTCGTTCTCGACAGTCCGATCAGCCTCGACGCGCGGCTGGGTGAGATCGGGCTGGAAAAACGTTCGTCCGGAGCTCTCCGTTACGCTGTAGTCGCCGGTCAGTGAGATCTGCGGTAAATAAGCACTTCGCGCCTGTGGCTGGGCCTCGAGCGCTGCCAGACGACGGGCTTCTGCCTCGTGAATCTGCGGGTCGCTCTGCAGAGCCTGCTGGTAGATTTCCAGCAATGAGGCGGCGTTGGCGGCCGCGGGAAACGCGATAATGCCGATCGCAAACGCCAAGATATTGATATTTCGCATTTTTTTCATTTTCTACCGTTCCGAATAATGGTCGCTGTGGGGCGCTAGGTGTTATAGTCTACTATATCACCAAACCAGTTGGAAAGAAGTGCTTTAGGTCTTAGATGCAAGAGGTTCCCAACTGGTTTCGTCAATTTCAAAAAGAAAACTGTGGTGGCACCGCACCGTGCACCAGCGGCGCAAGGTCCGTTTCGAACAGTGACACGGTCTGCCAGTCATGTTCATCCGTGCGCTCGATCAGTTTGGCATGCATGGCAGGACCGTCGCCAGTTACAACAAACAGACGACCATGCGGGGTCAGTGCCTCGACGAAGCGTGGATCGAATGACTGGATGGAGCCGGTCACGGCGATTGCATCGAAGCTCCCTTCCGGGAGTTCCTGGATTGCATCCATCTGTAAAACATCGACATTGCTGATGCCTTCGTCACTCAGCCTGGTCTTCGCGGTATCGATAAAGTCGGCATATATGTCGATACTGGTTACATGATCGGCGAGACGGGCAAGACACGCGGTCATGAAGCCGCTACCTGTGCCGATCTCGAGCACTTTCTCGTCGCCATCGAGGCCCAGGGCCTGCAACAGGCGGCCTTCCAGGGTCGGCGTCATCATGTATTCACCGTGCCCGATCGGCAGTGCCACATCGGCGAATGCCAGCGATTCGAAACCCTCGCGGACGAAGTGTTCTCTCGGCAATTCTCTGAGCATTGCGAGAACCTCCTCATCATAGACATTCCAGCCTCGTACCTGCTGGTTGACCATCTGCAGGCGGGCGTATTGCGTGTTCATGCTTGTGCTACCTATAACGTTATGAAATTAAAGAACTAATTATCTTCGTCCCACTTCTCACGCATGACGGGAATCAGTGTCTTATGACAGCCAGTTCAGAATTATGGTGAATCGCCGCAGCGCGCATTGTCTGCTGGGATATGCTTACCCGAAGATGCGTCTCGAGCCCTGAAAAAAGCAATCATATCAAATGATCCACACCAAACTTACTCTGCAATAACCGGGCTCTGGATGAACTCCACTTTAATCATTATCGCACTGGCAACCGTGGCACTGGTGGCCACCGGCGCGAGCCTGAATTTGTGGAGGACGCGGCGAAAAATTCTCGCGCGCGTGTCTCGTCTCAATGAAGAAACGCTCAAGGCATCACGTGATGCCTCGGTCGGCCATCGTCTGACGATACCGAACGATCCGGAAACCGCACAACTCGCGCATACCGTGAACAGGTTGTTCGATGCGCTCGGCGAACGTGACGAGAAGATACTCGGCCGTGACAAGCTGTTTCAGGATTTCGCGCGGACCCTGCCGGAAATCGTGATCATCCACGACGAGAAGATTCTGCTGGCCAACGAATCGGCAGCCAGTCTCGTTGGCCTTGATCCCGCGCAGCTCGTTGGCCGAGAGATTGCGGACCTGGTGAAGCCTGCTTATCGGGCATTGTTCCGCAAGACAGTCGCCAAGCGGCTGGCAGGTGAGAATGCGCCGCGGCGTATCGAAATGCAGTTGATCAATGGCAACCAGGCCGGTCTCTGGGTCGAGGCACAGAGCTCGAATATCGATTTCCGCGGGCACACAGTGATTCTGACCGTAGCGCGCGACGTGAGTCACCGCAAGAGCCTGGAAGTATCCCTGTCGCGCAGCAAGCGCCAGGCGCAGTACACACTCGAGTCGATTTCCGAAGGTGTCATCACGACCGACAATGATGGTCGTATTGACTACATGAACCTGGCTGCCGAAACGCTGATTGGCACCAATCGTGACGATGCGTCGGGACATCGTCTCGGTGAACTGTTCAAACTCGTGGACGATGCGGATCGTCGCCCACTCGGTGATCCGGTGGATCGCTGCCTCGCGATGAGGCGACGCGTCAACATGGGGCGCCGCGCCGTTCTGGTCACCATTGACGGCGAACATGAGCACAGTGTCGAGCTGACCGCGTCCCCGGTGCGCGGGCCGAGCAACAGTATCTCGGGCACGGTTGTCGTATTTCACGACGTTAGCGAACTCCGTGGCCTGACGCGCAAGATGTCCTACCAGGCGACACATGACCCGCTGACGGGACTCATCAATCGTCGGGAGTTCGAACGACGCCTCGATGAGGCGATGGATTCGGCGCACGCTGAAGAAGCGGTGCACATGCTGTTCTACATGGATCTCGATCGCTTCAAGGCGGTTAACGATAGTTGTGGTCATATGGCCGGTGACAACATGCTGCGCGAGGTTGCCGCCCTGGTAAAAGACCAGGTACGCGACTCTGACTTTGTTGGACGTCTCGGTGGCGATGAGTTTGGTGCCTTGTTGATCGGTTGCCCCATCGACAAGGCGCGCCAGATCGCGACCGACATCTGCAACGCGATTGCTGACTACCGGTTCGTATGGAAGGACAAGATTTTCAACATCGGTATTTCGGTAGGCCTTGTTGAGATTTCGCACGCGAGTGGTACCTTGCAGGACCTCATGAGTGCTGCAGACTCTGCGTGCTATATGGCGAAACAGCAGGGCAGGGGGCAGGTACATGTCTATTCCGCTCGCGATGAAGCAGTGGCTCGTGAGCGCGGCGACATCCAGTGGCTGCGGCAGCTGCAGACGGCGCTGCACGAAGACAGCTTTGAACTCGCCGTGCAGCCGATCATCGCTATGCGCGGCAAGACCGATTCAGGTCCGGCCATCGAGGTTCTTATTCGCCTCAACGACGGTCGCGGCCGCTCGACAGACAACGCCGAATTCCTGCGACCGGCTGAGCGTTACCAGATGATGCCGCAGATCGATCGCTGGGTGATCAACGCATCGCTTGCGGCGATCTCGGGTGGGGAAATCAAACTTGCGGGGCACCGCAGTTGCGCCATCAATCTTTCGGGGCAAACATTGGGCGACGAAGCATTTCTTGGTTTCGTCGTTGATGCGCTTGACCGTTCCGGCGTCGCGCCGTCATCAATTTGTTTCGAGGTTACCGAGACGGCCATCCTGTCGAACGTTCAGCAGGCGCAGCGCTTCATCGAGGTGCTTCATGGCATCGGCTGCGAGTTTTCTCTCGATGATTTCGGCAGCGGTCTTGGTTCATTCTCGAGTCTCAAGCACCTGCCGATTGACTACCTGAAGATCGATGGCACTTACACGCGAAACCTGCAGACAGATCTCGTCAATCAGGAAATGGTTTCGGCAATGATCAAGCTTGCGCGCACGATGGAGTTCCAGATCGTTGCTGAGCAGGTTGAGCATCAGGAAGATTTCGACTGGCTTCGCGATGTTGGTGTGGACTTTGTGCAGGGGTACTTCATCGACGCACCGTCCATGCTTGGAACGGGCACCACCGGAACTTACCGCATACTCAATTCCTAGAGCTGACTCCTCTCCATCCGATGCGAAACCCGGTTTGCAGTGTCTGGCCTTGCTGAGCATTTGGTCAAGAACAGCGATCGTTGTCGCCCTATGCTTTAGCTTCATCACAATTTTGAAGGTCATGATTCGATCAGTGACGTACCACAATGTGACCTGCCCGGAGAGGAGGCGCAGGTAACTAGAACCTTACTTGGCGTACGGTAGAGATCAACAGAGGGCGCGGCGAATTGCAGTACGTCGACAGCATTGATGCCGGCCTTTACTGGCTTCGGAGTTAACTTACCCGGGCGTTGGGCAAAAAAAAGCCCGGCACACGGCCGGGCTTTTTTGGTTCCGAAGGACGTTGTGCCTACATGAACTTCAGCAGGATGCCGCCGTACTGTACGAAGAACGGTACGAAGACGAGCGACAGAATGGCTGACAACTTGATCAGGATATTCAGCGACGGGCCGGACGTGTCCTTCAGCGGATCGCCCACCGTATCGCCAACCACGGCCGCCTTGTGATTGTCGGTACCCTTGCCACCGAGATTGCCGGCTTCGATGTACTTCTTGGCGTTGTCCCAGGCGCCGCCGGAGTTTGACGCCGAGATCGCGAGAACGCCACCGGTGACCAGCGATCCGGCCAGCAGTCCGGCCGTGGCCTGGATGCCGAACAGGAACCCGGTGACAAGCGGTGCACCCATGATAAGGATGCCGGGCGGAACCATTTCGCGAATAGCAGCCTGTGTCGAGATCGCGACGCAAAGTGCGTGGTCGGGATCGCTGGTGCCCTCCATGATGCCCGGATCGTCGCGGAACTGACGCCGCACTTCCTCGATCATCTTGAACGCGGCCGCGCCGACTGACTTCATCGTCATGGCCGAGAACAGCGCCGGTATTACGGCACCGATGAACAGGCCGGTGAAGACCATTGGGTCGAGCAGGTTGATCGAGCCGAGAAGATCCGAGGCCGGGTTCTGTTCTTTCATCAGCAGATCGGCACGGGTCAGGAACGCGCCGAACAGAGCGAGCGACGTCAGAATGGCAGCGCCGATCGCGAAGCCCTTGCCAATGGCGGCGGTGGTGTTACCGGCCGAGTCCAGGACGTCCGTGCGCTCTCGCACGTGTTCCGGCATGCCGGCCATCTCGGCGATTCCGCCGGCGTTGTCAGCCACCGGGCCGTAGGCATCGATCGTCAGCGCGATGACCAGCGTGCCCAGCATGCCGAGCGAGGCAATTGCTATACCGTACATGCCGGCCAGCATCCACGGAATGTAGATAGCAAGGCCGATCGCGAGATAAGGACCGACGGCGCTCTTGTAACCGAGTGACAGTCCGAAAATGATGTTGGTCGCGGCACCGGTCTGGCAGGACTCGGCTACTTCACGAACGGGGCTGTAGGCATCTGACGTGTAGTACTCGGTGATCAGGCCCACAACGAGGCCGGCGATTAGTCCGGTCAGGAAACACAGGTATACGCCAAGCGAGGTGTACTCGACGCCGGCGATTACGAACTCGGCCGGCACCAGCATGTCGGTTACGAAGTACATGACGGCGGCCATAATTGTGCTCGATATGATCAGCATGCGTTTCAGCGCCGGGCCCACCTGGGCTTCGGTTTTGACGCGGATCATCATAATCGTGATTAGGCTGACCGGAATGCCGATTGCCGAGATGACGATCGGATACAGAAGCGCATCGACGTTGCCGCCGAAGGCAATTGCGCTGATGACCATCGCGGCGCAGGTGCTCTCCGCACAGGAGCCGAAGAGGTCAGCGCCCATACCGGCGACGTCACCGACGTTGTCGCCAACGTTGTCAGCGATAACGGCCGGGTTACGCGGATCGTCTTCCGGAATTCCCGCCTCGACCTTGCCAACGAGGTCGGCGCCAACATCGGCTGCTTTCGTAAAGATGCCGCCGCCCACGCGCGCGAACAGCGCAATGGAGGAACCGCCGAGACCGAAGCCGGCAATGACTTCCATCAATACGTGCGGTGTCACATCGTCAGGCATTATGAATTTGAGGCCGAGGTAGATTAGCAGCAAGCCGAGCGAGGCCAAGCTGACCAGCGCGAAGCCCATGACGGCACCGGAGTGCAGCGCGACATTGAAGGCGCCCGAAAGCGACTGGTTGGCCGAGACCGTCGTGCGAACGTTGCCCGCGGTCGCGATCTTCATGCCAATGTAGCCACTGGCGATCGAGATGATCGCGCCGAAAATGAACGCGACGGCTGTGTAGATGCCTTCATTGACGTTTGTGGTGTGGTGATCATCGATCAGGAGGGCAATGACGATGCCGAACAGGACCATGAAGATGGCCATGAACTTGTATTCCTGTTTGAGGAAGGCCATGGCTCCTTCGGCGATCGCCGAATGTATCTTGCGCAGTTTGCTGCGCGTGTCGGCGTCTTCGACACCCATATCGATCGCAACACGGCTGACTGTGTGCGAGTAGTAAAAGGCCACCGCGAGTCCGAAAAGGGACAGGGCCAGGATTATCGTAACTGACATGCTGATTGTTACTCCGTCATAGTAGTCCGGCGTGATATGCCTGAATTCGAACAAGCCCGGCTACGCGGGCGCGAGGCACACGTAAGTACTTGTTCAAGAAAGAATTTCCCCAAAAGTTTTGTTTTTACCGGCTGGGCCGGGCGCGCATCATACCACAAATTTTGTGCCCAGCAGCGGCTTTACGCTCTTCAACTTTAGTCGGGCCGTCTTTGGTAAGCCATTGATATACGGAGGGTAATTCTCTCCTTTGATCAAGGGCTCGAGGTAGCGGCGGGCTGCAGGGGTGATCCCGAAACCATCCTTGGTGATATAGCGTCGCGGCAGCATCTTCTCCTTGTTGGCGATGCGGCCCAGTGGTGCCGACTCGATATTCCAGCGATAGGGCTTATCTGAGACGCGCTTGATGACCGGCATTACGGCGGTTTTTCCCTGCAGGGCGTACTGGACTGCGGCCTTGCCCACCGCGTAGGCCTGCTTTACGTCAGTATCCGAGGCGATGTGCCGGGCTGAGCGTTGCAGGTAGTCGGCGATGGCGTAGTGATACTTGAAGCCCAGATTGTCGCGCACCATGCCAGCTACGACCGGCGCGACGCCACCGAGCTGGGCGTGGCCGAAGGCATCGCGCGTGCCAGCCTCGGCCAGGAACTTGCCGTTTGCAAAACTGGCACCCTCGCTGACGACGATGACGCAATAGCCGTAATCAGTGACGCACTGGCGGACCCGCTTCAGAAATTCGCGCTTCCTGAACGGGATTTCGGGGAACAGGATAATGTGCGGTGCATCGCCGGGTTCCTTGCCGGCGAGTCCGCCAGCTGCGGCGATCCAACCCGCGTGTCGGCCCATGACTTCGAGGATGAAGACTTTGGTTGAGGTCTCTGCCATGGAGGCGACGTCCATGGCCGCTTCCTGCGTCGACACCGCGACGTATTTTGCGACTGAACCGAAACCCGGGCAGCAATCCGTGACGGGCAGGTCATTGTCTACCGTCTTCGGCACGCCAAGGCAGGTGACGGGGAAGCCCAGCTTCCGGGATATCTGCGAGACCTTGTGGGCCGTGTCCATCGAGTCATTACCGCCGTTGTAAAAGAAGTAGCCGATATCATGAGCCTTGAACACCTCGATGAGGCGCTCGTACTCCGCGCGGTTTTCTTCGATGCCTTTCAGCTTGTAGCGCGCCGATCCGAAGGCGCCTCCCGGTGTGTGCATCAGCGCAGCAATTGCGCTGGCGCTCTCTTTGCTGGTATCGATCATGTTCTCGGTAAGCGCGCCGATGATGCCGTTGCGGCCGGCGTAGACATTCGCAATCTGTTTTGGGTGTTTGCGCGCCGTCTCGATGACGCCACACGCCGTTGCGTTGATGACAGCCGTAACACCGCCCGACTGGGCATAAAACGCGTTCATTGCAGACATGATTGATGTTCCTGATTTGCGGTTATGGAGAGGCCGCAAGGATACCGCGCATTGACGGCAAAGTCCTTTGCGAGTAGCGTACTTCGCCCCGATAATTACCACGAGATTGAATCATGCGTATCGTACTTCTCGGCGCCCCCGGATCCGGCAAGGGAACCCAGGCGAAGAAACTGATGGCGGACAAGAACATTCCGCAGGTCTCCACCGGCGACATGCTGCGTGAGGCGGTTGCCAAAGGTACGCGTTTCGGTCTCAAGGCCAAGTCGATCATGGAGGCAGGAAACCTCGTGCCCGATGAGGTCGTACTCGGCATCATCAGCGAACGTCTGAGCCAGCCGGATGCGCAGGACGGCTTCATTCTCGACGGCTTTCCCCGGACCACACAGCAGGCCCTGGATCTCGAGGAATTGCTCGACCAGATAGGAACACCCCTCGATACGGCCGTTCTTATGGACGTCGACTTCGACATCCTGATGAAGCGCCTGACCGGTCGCCGCACCTGCTCGCTGACGGGCACGCTGCTCAACGTCTATTTTTCTTCGCAGGCCGAACTGGACGAGTGCACCAATGCCGGTGGCGAACTGATCCAGCGTGAGGATGATAACGAGGAAACGATCAGGAATCGTCTCGATGTCTACCGCGAGAATACCGAGCCGTTGATCGAGTTCTACAAGGAACGTGAGAAACTGACGACGATTGAGGCCGAAGGCGAGATCGACGAGGTCTACGCGCGGCTGCTGGAATCCCTAAAGTAACGCCAGCAGTTCGTTTCCGATCAAATCGGCGCGCCACCCGCCGAATACCCGTGAGTTCCGGTTCCCGGAAATAATCACCGCCGCAAGCTCGCGTTTTGATGCGACCGTTTCTGCGGCGATGTCCAGTTCCCTGGCACAGGCGGCGACGCGTGCCTGCATGTCCTTGAGCAGCGCTTTCTGCTCCTCGTCCGGAGGGCGGGGCGGGTTGTAGCCGCCGTCATCCTGCGCCGACGCGGCAATCAGTTCGAGCAGCTGGCGGCCCACGCGGTTCACGAGTTTTGGCGGAACCCCCTGGATATCGGCCATTGCGGCTTCTGTTTCAGGCAGGTTCCAGGCGATATCGAGTAACACGTTATCGCGCATGATCCACTGGCGCGGACGATCGCGTTTGATCGCCTCGGCTTCACGCCAGGCGGCAAGACGTACTGCCGCAGCCCGTTTTCGACCTCGAAAATTACGGGCGCCTTTCAATCTTTCGACGGCCTGACTGTCCCCGATATCGTAAAGCGCCGGATCGAGCAGCCATTGCGAGTCTTCTCGTGCCCAGCCCAGCCGGCCCTTGTCTTCCAGCCGCTCTGACAGGATTTCGCAGGCTGGCAGCAGGTACTCGACGTCTTCAGCAGCGTACTCGAGGTATTCGTCGCGCAACGGCCGCTTGGACCAGTCCGCGCGGGTATGGGTCTTGTGAATCTCGACGTCGAACAGCTCCTTGACGAGACCCGCATAGCCCATCTGCGCCGGGTGGCCGAGCAGGCCAGCAGCGACCTGAGTGTCGAAAATCGACACAGGCATCGCGCCGGCCAGCTGGTAAATAACTTCGATATCCTGCCTGGCCGAATGCACGACCCAGTCGTGCGTCAGCATCTCTTTCCAGAACGCGTCTTGCGGATGCCCCGATAACGGATCGACGCACCAGATTTCATGCGGTGTCGAAATCTGTGTCAGGCAAAGCTGCGCGAAGTAGGTGCGTTCGCGCATGAACTCGGTATCGATACCGAGTTGTCCCTGCTTTTGCAGTTCCGGTACCAGGGAATCGGATTCTTCGACGATTTGATAGTGGGGCATTGAAAAGGCGTAGGCTAAATTCGGGCGTAGAGGTTAACATGCGAAGATCATGCTGGCTCTGCTGGAAACAATTCTCGACATCATTCGGTTGCGGAAAGGCCCCGACGCCATCCCATACTCCATGTTGTTGCTCGTCATCGTTGTTGCATTCTGGTTGTTTGTGGATGTGCTTGGCGGGCTTATCGTGCCCCGGTTTGGTGGCTTGTCTGCGTCCGGACTGGCGATCACTTTGCTGGGTCTGGTCATCTTCGCGATGATGGCAACGCTCGACGGCAAGAATGCGCGGATGGTACAGATGTTGACGGCAATGATCGGATGCAGCGCAGTGTTCGGTTTCGTGCTTACCCTGGTCCTGGCGGTTGCTCTGCGCTTTCAGGAGGTTGAGCCCCTTCCCGTGCTCGCCCTGCTGTCGGTCTGGGGCGTGACGTTGTTTTCCGTCGTCGTCGATGGTCATATATTATCCCGAACGCTGGAGCGCCCCCGGATACACGGCGTGATTGCCGCATTCCTCGTATTTGCGCTTCAGTTTTACCTCAGCGCAACCGTCAACCCTTCCACCGTCGCCGCCTAGTTCAGCATGCACATACACATACTCGGAATCTGCGGAACGTTCATGGGAGGCGTTGCCGCACTGGCGCGTGCCGCCGGACATGAGGTTACGGGGTGCGACCGCAACGTCTATCCGCCCATGAGCACGCAGCTCAAGTCACTGGGTATCAATATTCATGAAGGCATGGACGCCAGCCAGCTTGATATCAATCCCGACTGTGTCGTGGTTGGCAATGTCATGAGTCGTGGTGTCGAGGTGGTCGAAGCGATGCTGGATCGGGGCATGCCTTACAAGTCCGGGCCGGCATGGCTTGCAGAAAATGTTCTCAACGACCGTCATGTGCTGGCCGTCGCAGGAACACATGGCAAAACGACCACGTCCAGCATGCTCGCCTGGATACTTGAAGATGCCGGTCACGCACCCGGGTTTCTGATCGGCGGTATTCCGGCTGACTTCGGGACCTCGGCGCGCTTCGGTGAATCCGAGTATTTTGTCGTCGAGGCCGATGAGTACGACACGGCGTTCTTCGACAAGCGCGCCAAGTTCGTGCATTACCGCCCGCGCACACTGGTACTCAATAACCTCGAGTACGATCACGCCGACATCTACAAGGATATGGACGCCATCCTCTGGCAGTTCCACCAGCTGTTGCGCACAGTGCCGGGCGGCGGCCGTATTATCATGAACGGTGCCGACGAAAACCTGAGACAGCTTGTGGAGCAGGGCTGCTGGACGCCCATCGAGACGTTCAGCACGGCTGACGATACTGACTGGACTGCCCGCTTTGGCGACAAAGTTGAACGCCATATCGGGATGCGCGGTCCGGGCGGACGGGCTGCTGAAGCGCGGTGGAAAATCGGCGGTACCTATAACCTTGAGAACGCACTTGCCGCTGTTGCCGCGGCGGCATCAGCCGGCGTGTCGTTGGAGCAGGCCGTCGATTCGATGTCTCGGTTCGAAGGCGTGAAGCGCCGCATGGAACGCACCGCTACGGTCGCTAACATCGCGATTTACGACGACTTCGCACACCATCCGACCGCTATCGCAAAGTCCATCCGGTCAATGCGCAAGCGTTACCCGGGTCATCGGATCGTCGTCGCGATCGAACCGCGGTCCAATACGATGAAGCTCGGTGTGCATAACGAGCTACTTGCTGATTCCCTGCGGGATGCCGACCTGGTGTGGATGTTCCGGCCGGAAGGTATGCCTGACGATTTCGAGGATAACCTGCACAGCCTGGGCGGCAAGCTGCGCCTGTTCGATGACTATGACCGCCTGGTGAATGACATGTCGACGCGTGTGCTGGGTGGTGACCAGGTCGTGTTCA
>Ga0224504_10000263_pt1 | contig 23696 bp, 18 predicted proteins | sample SF_Oct11_sed_USG_3_FD_170160 | JGI IMG/M metagenome (GOLD analysis project Ga0224504, IMG submission 170160) | Sediment microbial communities from San Francisco Bay, California, United States - SF_Oct11_sed_USGS_24 | ecosystem: Environmental > Aquatic > Marine > Sediment | place: USA...
AATTGCCTGCAAAATGGACTTGTTATAATAAGTGTTTTTATACTTTAATTATTTTTAATAACACCCTAAACCAACCAATTATGAGAACAACTATTTGTATATTATTTAGCCTTTTTTTTACAACTACAATTCTGTTTGGTCAATCAACAAAAAAATTCATAGATACTGGTTCAATTAGCAATCAATTTGATTACTTATTAACCAAATCCTATAAATATAAAGATTATAAAAATGTAAAAACTAATTGGATTCTTAAATTAAAATCGAACGTTTTAGATTCTATATCGGCTTCAAGCAAAAAGGTAAACGACGTAAACTCTATCTTTAATGCACAAATTAAATCCATCGATAGTTTAAATACAGCCTTAAGTATTTCCAAAGAAAGTATATTTTCTTTGGAAAATAAAACCCAAAGTATTTCATTTATTGGATTTGAATTTAAGAAAAATCTATTTAAAACAATATTGTTATCCATTATTGCAGTTCTCTTTCTTTTATTATTGTTTTTTATATCAAAATTTAAGTTGAGTAACAGTACTACTAACCAAGTTAAACTAGATTTAAAAATATTAGATGAAGAGTTTGAGGCACACAGAAAAACAGCCTTAGAACGTGAACAAAAAGTTAGACGTCAACTACAAGATGAGTTAAACAAACAGAAAAAAGAAAATTAATTATTCTCCTGAATAGGTTACAAAATTTCGAGGTGTTTCATAAAGTGTAATTGTCAATTCCAATTTCTGATCAATTTTACTTCTTAATATTTCCCAAATTACAACAGCTATATTTTCAGCTGTAGGATTAAGCGTTTTAAATTCAGATACTTCTTCATTTAAATTTTTATGATCCAACTTTTCTTCAATTTCAATCTCTATTAAGTGTTTTAAAACTTTCATATCCATTACAAAACCTGTATCAGGATGAATTTCTCCTTTCACGGCTACAATCAATTCATAATTATGCCCATGATAGTTTGGGTTTGCGCACTTACCAAAAACAGTTGCATTCCTTGCATCGGTCCAATCTGCATTATACAACCTATGAGCAGCATTAAAATGCGATTTTCTATTAACGGTTACTTTCATCTTCTTATTCTTTTTCTATTCACATTATAAGCCATCGTTTCCCTTTATTTCCAATAATAAATTACTCTAAAATCCTTTTTCTAATATTGATAAAAAGTAAAATAAAGTTAAAACAATATTTTGATAACTAAAACTCCGAAAATCAATATTGAAATATTTCAAAACCATTTAAAATTATAGCCTAACATCTTCTAAAAAGCCAATTTTGAATCCATATTTTACACCACCTTGCTCCGGTACCTATTTCCTGCTTCTTAGAAATCTTAATTCAATTTTATTGATACTTATTGTTTTATAAACTCATAAAATTTTTCAAAAATAATTTTAAACCATTCTGTATAAATCTCCGGTTGCAAAGCCATATCCTGTTTTATTTCATCAACAGTCATATATTTAAAACTTTCGACCTCTTCCCTATTTATTTTTGGATCTTTATTGTAATATCCAACCATAATATGGTCTAATTCATGTTCTGTTAGTCCGTTATCAAATGGCGCCTTATAAATAAATGATGTTTTCTCTTCCAGTTCACAAACAAAGCCCATTTCCTCCTTTAATCGTCTTATACCGGCTGCTAAATTCGATTCTCCATCGCGTTGGTGACTGCAACAAGTATTGGTCCATAACATTGGTGAATGGTATTTATTTGCAGCTCTTTGCTGCAACATTAATTGGTTCTTATCATTAAAAACAAATACAGAAAAAGCCCTATGAAGCATCGCTTTCTCATGTGCTTCCATTTTGGGCATTAAACCAATTTGTTCATCATTTTCATTTACTAAAATAACAAGCTCTTCTTTCATATAATATTGTATAGTCGCAAATATAACCTTTTCTTAAAAAAAGTTAAGGATTAAGGAAAAAGGTTTTTAATTATATGGAAGTGCCTATAACTTAAAATTAAAGTAATTATACAATCCTTTATTTTTATTTCAAATATTTAGAACCTTCCTTTTAATATTCTTCTTTCAAACTTTAAAGCTTATATTTGCACCTCAAAATTTGACACATGAGTTTTTTAGAGGAAATACAACGCAGACGAACTTTTGGTATTATTTCGCATCCCGATGCTGGTAAAACTACTTTAACTGAAAAGTTATTATTGTTTGGTGGAGCCATACAGGAAGCAGGTGCGGTAAAAAACAATAAAATAAAAAAGGGTGCTACTTCCGATTTTATGGAAATTGAACGCCAACGTGGTATTTCTGTAGCTACTTCTGTCTTGGCATTTATTTATAAAGATAAGAAAATAAACATTTTAGACACGCCAGGTCACAAAGATTTTGCTGAAGATACTTTTAGAACATTAACCGCTGTTGATAGCGTAATTGTAGTAATTGACGTTGCTAAAGGTGTTGAAGAACAAACTGAAAAATTAGTTGAAGTTTGTAGAATGCGCAAAATTCCTATGATTGTTTTTATTAATAAAATGGATCGAGAAGGTAAAGATGCCTTTGATTTATTAGATGAAGTTGAGCAAAAACTAGGATTAACTGTTGTTCCTCTAAGTTTTCCTATTGGAATGGGTTACGACTTTAAAGGAATTTATAATATATATGAGAAAAAAATTAATGTATTCTCTGGGGATAACAAACAAACCGTATCAGAAGGTGTAGAATTTACTGATATCTCAGTTCCTGAATTAGATGAGATTATTGGAGAAAAAGCTGCTGATACTTTAAGAGAAGAAATAGAATTGGTAGAAGAAGTGTATCCTTCATTTGATAAAGAAGCTTATTTGTCGGGTAATTTACAACCTGTGTTTTTTGGTTCTGCCTTAAACAATTTTGGAGTTAAAGAATTGCTAGATTGTTTTATTGAAATTGCACCTTCACCACAACCAAAATATTCTGAAGAACGACTTGTTGATTCTAAAGAAGAAAAACTAACTGGTTTTGTATTTAAAATTCATGCCAATATGGATCCCAATCATAGAAACAGGTTAGCTTTTATAAAAATTGTTTCAGGAACCTTTAAACGAAATGCTCCTTATTTACACGTACGTTTAAATAAAAAAATGAAATTCTCGAGTCCAAATGCTTTTTTTGCTGAAAAAAAAGAAATTGTTGATGAATCATTCCCAGGAGATATTGTGGGGATTCAGGATACTGGAAACTTTAAAATTGGTGATACTTTAACAGAAGGAGAAATTTTAAACTTTAAAGGAGTTCCAAGCTTCTCACCAGAACATTTTAGGTATGTAAACAATGCTGACCCTCTAAAATCTAAACAATTATTTAAAGGCTTAGATCAATTAATGGATGAAGGTGTAGCCCAACTATTTACGTTAGATTTAAATGGTAGAAAAGTAATTGGAACTGTTGGAGCCCTGCAATACGAAGTAATTCAATACCGTTTGGAGCACGAATACGGTGCTACATGTAGCTATGAAAATTTACCTGTACATAAAGCTTGTTGGGTTGAACCTGAAGATCCAAAAAACGATGAATTCAAAGAATTTAAGCGTGTAAAACAACGCTTTTTGGCAAAAGATAAACAAGGACAATTGGTATTTTTAGCCGATTCTTCTTTTACCATTCAAATGACTCAAAGTAAATATCCAACCGTTAAACTACACTTTACAAGCGAATATAAATAACGTTTTAGTTATAGTTGTTATTAAAACCTTATTCGAATTTAATTGATTTAACTGGACTTATTTTTGAAATCACTATTGAAGGTACTATTAGCATAAGTAGACATAAAAGTAATGTTCCAATATTCAATAAAACAATATAGCTAAAACCTATATAAATAGGAACTTCATTCACATAATAAGTTTCAGCATCAAGTGCTATAACACCCGTATATCTTTGAATAAATAAAACAATTAGACCTATTAAATTTCCCCAAAACAATCCTTTTAAAATTAAATAAGAAGCATTGTATAAAAATATTTTTCGAATGCTTAAATTGGTGCTTCCCAAAGCCTTTAAAATACCCACCATTTGAGTTCTTTCTAAAATCAACACCAATAAAGCCGTAATCATATTAATACCTGCAACTAAAATCATAATGGCTATAATTATGTATATATTAGTATCAAAAAGATTGATCCATTCAAAAATTGCAGGGTATTTTTCAATTACACTTTGACTGTTTAAGCTAACACCTGTCTCGGCATACACTTCTTTACTTTTTGAATCAATTTCATCAAAATCTGAAATCAAAATTTCAAATCCACCAACTTCATCATGTCCCCAACGATTCATTTTTTGAATATGCCTAATATCCGATATCACAAAATTTTCATCAAACTCCTGAAATCCAGAATCGTACACCCCAACTGCTTTTACAACACGTACCCAAGGTGCTTTTGAGGTATCTTCTTTTACAAACAATACATTAAACTCATCTCCAAGGTTAATATTCAATCGATTAGAGATTTCTCTGGAAATTAAAACTTCACTAGAAACTTCACCCGAAAAACACGGTAAATTACCTTCAACCAAATATTCGTTGAAAAAAGTCCAGTCATAATCATCAGCAACTCCTTTAAAAATAATGCCTTCAAAATCCGCTTCAGTTCTTATTATTCCTGCTTTAGTTGCAAAAACTTGAACATTTGCAATATTGTTTATTGAAGTAAATTCAGGATAAAAATCTTGACTCTTAGAAACAGGTTCTAAAGTAATTTCAGAATTATTAGTATCAAAATTTGTAATTTGAATATGGCCATTAAACCCCGATAATTTTTCGCGAATTTTTTGTTGTAAGCCAATTCCGGTTGAAATAGCAATCATCATAATAACAATCCCCAATGAAATGGCAATAATTGCTATTTTTATTATTGGCGATGATATACTACTTTTATACTGTTTTGAAGCGATGATACGCTTGGCAATAAATAATTCGTAATTCAATTTTATAATGATTTCTGAACTCACCAAAAATACATATTTCTTCTTGGTTTTAACATTGTTTTTTAGCTTCATTTCATATGGCCAAAACAAAACATTAAAACCAAAAAAAAAATCTATACAATTAAACAATGTTTCGGCTAAAAAGATTGAAACAGGTGCCCAACAAACACACCTATATTTAGAATTGTTAAAAGTTAAAAATATTGCTATAGTGGCCAATCAAACATCTGTTATTTTCAAAAAAAATAATGGCTACACCCATCTAATTGACAGCTTATTAAGCCTAAACATTAAAGTTAAAAAAGTTTTTTCACCCGAACACGGCTTCAGAGGAAAAGCAGATGCAAGTGAAAAAGTTGCAAACGGCATGGATGTTAAAACAGGTTTACAAATTGTTTCATTGTATGGAAACAATAAAAAACCTACTATTGAACAATTAAAAGGAATTGATGTTGTTATTTTTGATATTCAAGATGTTGGCGTACGCTTTTACACCTATATTTCAACATTACATTATGTAATGGAAGCTTGTGCTGAAAATGAAATTGAAATAATTGTTTTTGACAGACCAAATCCAAACGGACATTATATTGATGGGCCAACTTTAGATATTAAATACAAAAGTTTTGTTGGAATGCACCCAGTTCCGCTAGTATATGGAATGTCTATAGGTGAATATGCTCAAATGATTAACGGAGAGGGCTGGCTTAAAAACAATATAAAATGTGCGTTAACAGTAATCCCTTTAAAAAATTATAACCATCAAATTTTTTATCATTTACCCATTAGACCTTCCCCTAATTTACCAAACGATGTTGCTATTAATTTATACCCTAGTTTAGGTTTTTTTGAAGGAACAACCATAAATGCTGGAAGAGGAACTGAAAATCAATTTCAGCAGTACGGGGCACCATTTTTTCCAAAAACTGATTTCAACTACATGCCTCAACCCAATTTTGGATCAAAACACCCGAAACACAAAGGTAAGGTTTGTTACGGCGTTAATTTGAAACATGAAAAACATTTAAATACTGTTGAAATAAAATGGTTGGTAGATGCTTATTCAAAAACGCCTAAAATTGAAAAGTTTTTTGGAAATACTTTTACCATTCACGCAGGAAATAAAATATTAGAACAACAGCTAAAAAATGGAATATCTATACAAGAAATTCAAGATTCTTGGAAATATGGTATTGAAAAGTTTAAAAAAACAAGGGGAAAATACCTTATATACAAGTAAATTTAATTAATCTTTAAAAGTTGTTATATTATTTACAATTTCATCAGCAATAGCCAAACATGCAGTAGCTGCTGGTGAAGGTGCATTAATTACATGAATATTTCTCTTGTGTTTTCTAATGTTAAAATCATCAACCATTTCACCTTTCAAATCAATTGCTTGAGCTCTAACACCCGACCTAGCTGCTTTGACATCATTTTCCGTTATAGATGGCATCATTTTCCTCAATTCTTTCACAAATAATTTTTTAGAAAAAGCTCTTTTATACTCATTAATTCCTTTCCGCCAATGCCTTCCAAATAATTTCCACGTACCTATAAAGGCCAATGCTTCAAAAGTATCTCTAAAGCTAAAACTAGTTCTGTTATATCCTTCTCGTTTAAAAGTAAATACTGCATTTGGACCACATTCTATACTTCCATCAACCATTCTTGTAAAATGAACGCCTAAAAATGGAAATTTAGGATCAGGAACCGGATACACTAAATTTTGAATTTTATGTACAGCATTGGGTCTTAATTCAAAATAATCTCCTCTAAAACCAACAATATTTACATCTAATTTTAAATCATCACTTTTTGCCTTTCTATCAGAATTTAAACCCGCACAAAAAACAACTTGACCTGCTGAAAACTCCCCTATTGATGTTTTTAATACAGTGCTTTTAATAGAAGAATTAATATTAGTTACCTTACAATTTGTAATAACTTTACTATTAGCATTTATATTTTTAATATTATTTACAAAGGCCTTGCAAACACCAATATAATCAATAATACCAGCAGTAGGCACCCAAATAGCTTTAATACCCTTTATAAACGGTTCTTTCTCCTTTATTTCTTCGGAATTTAAAAAACAAATACCTATGGTTTCATTTTGAATACCTCTTTCAAAAACAGCTTGTAAAATGGGTAATTCATCCGTTTTTGTAGCAACAATTATTTTTCCACAAATATCATGTTTAACTTTATTGTTTTTTGCAAATTTAATAAGCTGTATACTCCCTTCTTTAGTATACTTTGCCTTGCTAGAGCCAGGCTTATAATAAATTCCTGAATGTATTACGCCCGAATTTCGTCCAGTTTGATGTGAACCAACCGCATCTTCTTTTTCTAATACCGCTATAGATTTTTTAGGAAATTTTAATTGTAATTTATAAGCTGTTGACAATCCAACAATACCGCCACCCACAACAATAAAATCAAATTTATTAGACATATTTCGTTTTTTATAAAGAATAATAGTACAAATAAAACAGCAAAAATATATGCTATGAAAACACGTTCATTGAAATAGAACGCTCCAATACAATTAATACAATAAAATCAGCGCCCAAAAAATCACTTAATTACAATTTAATATATAAATTTAATTATTGTTGGTTGTTTTTTGCGCGTTGTACTTTTTTGCCAGTTCAATGGCAGTTGGCAAATAAGCTTTTAAATTAGCAATACGTGTTTCATTTGAAGGATGGGTACTCAAAAACTCAGGTGGTGCATTTCCTTTAGATACCTCACTCATACGAACCCAAACCTGAATTGACTCTTCCGGATTATAACCTGCCATAATCATAAATACCATTCCCAACTTATCAGCCTCGGTTTCATGTGTTCTACTATAAGCCAACATGCCTACTTGTGAACCAACACCATAAATAGACCCCCATAACATTTGAGTATCTGCATCTTGCCCAGAAGTTCCTAAGGCAACTGCAATACCTCCTAATTGCTGTCCATAAGAAGTTGTCATACGTTCTTGACCGTGCTTTGCAAATGCATGAGCAATTTCGTGCCCCATCACTGCAGCTATACCATCAGTATTTTTGCAAACTGGTAATATCCCTGTATAAAACACAACTTTTCCACCAGGTAAACACCAAGCATTTACAGTTGGATCGTCTATTAAGTTAAATTCCCAACGATAGGCATTAGCTTCATTCACCATGCCATTTTCACGCATAAATTTGTCAACAGCTTTTGAAATATTGGCTCCAACAGACTGAATTTCATTGTTCATTTTTACATTTGTTGAAATTTTATTTTCACTTAAAAAGCCCTTATATTGTGCAAAACTAGCAGGTAAAATCTCACTATCACTCACAATATTTACACGACTGCGCCCTGTAATAGGGACCGTGCTACAACTTAAAATAAAAATCACAACAACGACTATAGATATAACTTTTTTCATTTTCTACGCTTTTACTTTTTCCTAAAATTACAAATTATATCTTTACAAAAAGAAATCTCTATAATGAAGCATACAACTTCAACCAATAAACTCCAAAAAAAAAACATACCTAAAATACCAAAATCATTGGTTTTAACAGGAAAAACATTACAATATGCGTCCTTAAACTTAGCAACATTATTCGCAGTTAAACTGTTTAAAACACCTCCTAGATTTAAAATCCCAAAACATGAAAAAAAAATGGCACTTGCTTGTGTTAAGGAACTGGTATATATTCCAGAAATTAACAAAAAAATTATGGTTTACACCTATGGAAACTCCCATAAAAAAGCTTTATTAATTCATGGCTGGGCAGGAAGAGGAACTCAACTATTTAGCATTGCTGATAAATTATTAGAAAATGGGTTTATGACTATTAGTTTTGATGCCCCTGCCCATGGAATGTCTGCTAGCAAAACAACCATGATGACAGAATTTATTGCCTGTACTAAATTTTTAGAAAAAAAAACAGGTGATTTTGAAATTGGAATTGGGCATTCATTGGGTGGAATGGTTATTTTAAACAGTGTAAACCAAGGTCTTAAATTAAACAAATGTGTTGTTATTGGATCTGGAGATATTGTTTCTGATATCCTTGCTGTTTTTGTAAATAAATTGGAACTAAACCCTAAGCTGGTAAGTAAAATAAGGAATCATTTTTATAATAAATTCAACGTAAACATTGATAATTATTCAGGGAGTGTAGCTGCTTCTGAAGTTAAAGTTCCTTGTTTGGTTATTCACGATACTGAAGATACGGAAGTTCCTGTAAGTTGTGCGCATGCCATTCGTCAAAACCTAACACAAGGAGAACTTTTAATTACCAATGGTTTAGGACATAACCGCATTTTAAAAGATAGTTATGTTATAAATAGCATTGTTGAATTTATAAATCGAAATGATTAATCTAAAAAAAATATTAATAGTATTGTTATTTTTACCTTTTATTTCTAACTACTGCTATTCACAAGTAACAAAAACCAAAACTATGGAAAAAAAAGTTATAAAAACAGAAGCTGAATGGAAACAACTATTAACCCCAAAACAATACCATATTTTAAGAGAAAAAGGAACTGACCCACCTAACGAAGGAGGTTACACCTCGCATTTTGAAACAGGAACTTACCACTGTACGGCCTGTAATTTACAATTATTTGATTCTAATAGTAAATTTGAATCTCATTGTGGGTGGCCTTCCTTTGATGATTCTATTGATGGGACCGTTGAATTTGTTGTGGACAAAAGTCACGGAATGATAAGAACCGAAATTATTTGTGCTTCTTGTGGGGGACATTTAGGACACATTTTTAATGATGGTCCAAAAGAAACTACTGGAGAGCGCTATTGTGTAAACACCACTTCTATAAAATTTATAAAAGGAGAAAAATAATACAACATTTATAACTAAATATAAAAATACAGCATTGAATAAATGCAAAAAAAGGCTTTTAAACGTAGTTAAAAGCCTTTTTTAAATCTATTACTTGTTAATTACTATTGTTTTTTTTTACTCAAAATAGATTCAGGAATTTCAATAGCGTCACTAAACATTTGCCATAATTTGAATCCTCCAGCAACGTTTACCACGTTTTCAATATTATTATGTTTTAAAATTAATTCAGCCAAATAACCTCTTAATCCTTTTTGACAAAAAATGATAATTTGTTTGTTTTTATTTTTAAAAAAATCAATGTGACTTCTAATATCATCTAATGGATAATTAACTGCATTCGGAATGGTTCCTTTTTCATATTCTATAACAGTTCTAGTATCTATTAATAAATAATCTGAAGCTTCACTTTCCTTAATTTTTTCGTCCAACTCTTCAACCGAAATTTGAGTACTTTTATTATTTAAAATGTTTTCAGTTACAAAACTTGTAACTACCACAGGATCTTTTGCAGGAGAAAAAGGAGGTGCATATGCCAAATCTAATTGAGATAAATCTGTTATATTTAACTTTGCATAAATAGCAGTACTTAAAACATCAACACGTTTATCTACACCAACTTCACCAAATAATTCAGCACCTAAAATTTCTTCAGTATCAGCATTGTAATAAATTTCGGTAATTAAATCTTTTTGACCTGGATAATAACCTGGCGTTGAACCTGCCACTGTTAAAACAGTTTTAAAAGGAATTTTTAGTTGTTTTAATGCCTTTTGATTTAACCCTGTTCTAGCCAAAGTATAATCGAATACTTTTATTATAGCAGTTTTATAGGCTCCTTTAAAAACAACATTACCACCAACGGCATTCGCTCCAGCAGTTCTACCGGCTTTATTTGAATGAGTTCCCAGCGGAAAATAATCAAGCTGGTTGGTTTGTAGATTTTTAATAGCCACATTATCACCTGCTGCATAAACATCTTTAATTGATGTTTCCATTCGCTCATTTACTATTAAAGCGCCGTTCTCAATATGTTCTGCCCCATTTTGTAATAACAAATCAGTATTAGGTTTTATTCCAACACTTAAAATTACAAAATCTGTTTTTACTGTTTTGCCATTTTTAATTTTTACACCATTAATTTTCCAGTTTTCATCCAATTCAAACGCAGAAACTAAACCTGATGTAATTACTTCAATTCCTTTTTCTTTTAAAACGGTTTCAGCAAAATTTCCAAATTTTTGTTGCCACATATTTAAAATTTGGGTATCGCCTTCAATTAACGTTACCTCCTTACCTGCTTCCCGTAAGTTTTCAGCAACTTCAATTCCAATTAACCCAGCTCCAATTACTGTAATATGTTTAGAATTTGAAGCCAATCCTTCTTTTGTTATTTTATCAAAATCAACCATAGAGCGGCACGTAGACCAATTGGTTGCTTTTTCGATATTTTTAATAGGAGGAACAATAGATTTAGCTCCAGTAGCAAAAACCAATTTGTCATATCCGTATTTTTCATTTTTTGAAAAAACCACTTTATTTTCAGTGTCAATTTTAGTAATTTCCTCATTTAATCTAACATCTATATTAAACCTGTTTTCTAATAATTCAGGTTTTACAACTATTAAATTACTTCTATCTTCAATTACTCCAGAAAAAGCATAAGGCATACCACAAGTAGCATAACTAATATTTGCTCCTTTTTCAAAAAGTATTATTTCTGCATTTTCATCTTCACGTCTCGCTTTTGCAGCGGCAGAGGGCCCTGCAGATAATCCCCCAATGATTATAATTCTATTCATGATGCATTTTTAAAATTCTGTGCAAATTTCTCATGTTTTTTTAAACTACAAGGTAATATTTATCACTATACTATTTTAATTGTTTTTTAACCCATTATTTATGCAAACATTGCCATATCAATTTCATTTCATCTAATAAAATTAAGCAGTTTTTATTATATTTGCAATTCTAAAAATTGAAGCAAGAATATGTTTAATAATTTAAGTGATAAATTAGATAAAGCCTTACATGTATTAAAAGGACACGGTAAAATTACAGAAGTAAATGTTGCCGAAACGCTAAAAGAAGTGCGTAGAGCATTATTAGATGCAGATGTTAACTTTAAAATAGCCAAATCCTTTACACAAACCGTTAAAGAAAAAGCCTTAGGACAAGATGTATTAACATCGTTAAACCCTGGACAATTAATGGTTAAAATTGTAAAGGATGAGTTGACAGACTTAATGGGGGGAGATACTGTTGGAATTAACCTTTCAGGAAACCCAACAATTATATTAATGTCTGGACTACAGGGATCTGGTAAAACCACTTTCTCTGGTAAACTTGCTAATTATTTAAAAACAAAGAAAACCAAAAATGTTTTACTAGTTGGTTGTGATGTTTATAGACCAGCGGCTATAAATCAGTTACAAGTTGTAGGAGAACAAATTGGTGTTGAAGTATATGCTGAAGTTGGGAATCAAAATCCGGTAGAAATCTCACAAAATGCCATTGCGCATGCAAAATCTACTGGTAAAAATGTTGTTATTATTGATACAGCAGGTCGATTAGCTGTTGATGAAGCCATGATGACAGAGATTTCAAATATTCATAAAGCTATTAATCCTCAAGAAACATTGTTTGTTGTAGATTCTATGACGGGACAAGATGCTGTAAATACAGCAAAATCCTTTAATGGTATTTTAAATTTTGATGGGGTTGTCCTTACAAAATTAGATGGTGATACACGAGGTGGTGCTGCATTATCTATTAAATCTGTTGTTGATAAACCTATTAAATTTATTGGTACAGGTGAAAAAATGGAAGCTATTGATGTTTTTCACCCAAACCGTATGGCCGAAAGAATTTTGGGTATGGGTGATGTTGTTTCTTTAGTTGAACGCGCTCAAGAACAATACGATGAAGAAGAGGCTCGTAAAATCCAAAAGAAAATTGCAAAAAATCAATTTGGCTTTGATGATTTCTTGAAGCAAATTCAGCAAATCAAGAAAATGGGTAACATGAAAGATTTGATGGGAATGATTCCTGGTGCTGGAAAAATGATGAAAGATGTTGATATTGATGACGATGCTTTTAAAGGAATTGAGGCTATGATTCACTCAATGACTCCTGGAGAAAGAACTGAACCTAAAACAATTAATGCAAGTAGAAAAAAACGAATAGCAAAAGGCTCCGGAACAACTATTCAAGAAGTAAATCAACTACTAAAACAATTTACTCAAATGAGTAAAATGATGAAAATGATGCAAGGAGGTGGTGGTAGACAAATGATGCAGATGATGAAAGGAATGGGAAAATAAGAACAGTAAGGTAAACCTAAAAAGTTTGCCTTTTTTTTGTAATAATAAATAACTGAAGAACATGATTTTATTAGACGGTAAAAAAACTTCCACAGATTTAAAAGTTGAAATAGCTGAATCGGTAAAAGAGTTAAAAGATCAAGGAAAAAAAACTCCTCATTTAGCCGCTATTCTAGTTGGTACTGATGGAGCAAGTATGACCTATGTAAATGCTAAGGTAAAGGCTTGTGAATTGGTTGGTTTTAATTCAACATTAATAGACCTACCTGAAGATACTTCGGAAGAAAAATTACTACAAGAAATTGACAATTTAAATAACAATAATAATATAGATGGTTTTATTGTTCAATTACCATTGCCAAAACATATTGACGAACAGAAAGTGCTAATGGCTGTACATCCTGACAAAGATGTAGATGGTTTTCACCCAACAAATGTTGGAAAAATGACCTTAGATTTACCTTCATTTTTACCTGCAACCCCATTCGGCATTTTAGAATTATTAGAACGTTACAATGTAAAAACTTCAGGACAACATGTGGTTGTGATTGGAAGAAGCCATATTGTAGGAAGACCAATGAGTATATTAATGAGCCAAAAAAGAACTGCCGGAAATGCAACTGTTACAGTGGCACATAGCAGAACTAAAAACTTAAAAGAATTAACTTTACAAGCCGATATTATTGTTGCCGCTTTGGGAATCCCTGAATTTTTAACAGGTGATATGGTAAAAGATGGTGTTACTATTGTAGATGTTGGAATTACTAGAGTTGAGGATGCTTCAAAAAAACTAGGCTATCGTTTGGCTGGTGATGTACATTTCGAGACAGTATCACCAAAATCGGCTTACATTACGCCCGTTCCTGGTGGTGTTGGACCAATGACTATTGCAATGCTTTTGAAAAATACTTTATTGGCTTGCAAAAGAAAAAACTTATCATAATTAATTTATATTTGAAAAGCATCTAACAAAATTAGAAGCTTTTTTTATGATTCTCGATTTACTAATTCCATTGAAAAAGCAGGAAAGCATACTGCCATATATTCACAAGCCTCATCAAATGGATTGGAATATTGAACCCTGGTACCTTTTATAATTTTAATTGATTCGCCAGCCTTTAGAACTATTGTTTCCCCTCAATATTAAGCTGTTTTTTACCTTTGATAATATAAGTGTATTCATCAAAATTGGGCATTTGAAAAGGCTCACTCCACTCGGGTGGAACAATCATATGCGCAATGCTTAATGCAGACGGAATACTCGTAATTCCAAAATGTTCTTCAATCAATTTTCCATCATCTACCGGAACTACAAAGGGTGATTTTTGTATAATATAATTTTTCATAAATAGGGTGTGATTATATTTTCTTTTATTAGTTAGAAAAAACTACTCATAATTTAACAATAACAAACATCAATACCAATCAATATATTTCGTAAATTAGTTAATGAATTGCACCCCAAATTATTCTATTTAATTTAACATAAATTAATTAATATGAAACTCACATTTTTTGGAGGGGCAGAGACTGTTACAGGTTCTAAAACTTTACTTGAATTCGATTATCAAAAAATTCTTATTGATTGCGGTTTATTTCAAGGTTTAAAAGATTTGAGAAAAAAAAACTGGGATCCGCTTCCTGTTAACCCTAGCAACATAAATTATGTTTTTCTTACACATGCACATTTAGATCATTCTGGTTACCTACCATTATTAGTTAAAAACGGTTATAAAGGAAAGATTTACTGTTCCCATGCTACCCGAGATTTAACAAAAATAATATTATTAGACAGCGGAAAAATTCAAGAAGAAGATAGTCAAAGAGCCAATAAATACAAATACACAAAACATAAACCAGCAATACCTTTATATGGTATCGAAGACGCAAAAGAAGCAATAACCAAACTTACACCTTTTGAATTTAACAAATGGCACACTATAAATAAAGACATCCAATTTCAATTTATTAATAGTGGTCATATTTTAGGTAGCGCCTTTATAGTATTAAAAATAAATAAAAAAATAATTGTTTTTTCCGGTGATGTCGGAAGGAAAAACCCCATTCTTTTACACCCTTTTGAGTACATTAAAAAGGCCAATTATGTGGTACTTGAATCTACTTATGGTAATAGAAATCATAAAAAAAGTTCTATCCTCCATAGTTTACTTAACTGCATAAATCACACGTATTCTAAAGATGGTATTTTAATAATTCCAACATTTTCAGTAGAAAGAGCACAAGAAATAATATATTTATTAAGCATATTAAAACGTGAAACTAGTTTGCCTAACATTCCAATTTATTTGGATAGCCCAATGGGTGTAGATGCAACAGAAATCTATTTTTCTCACCCAAAAAACCATAAACTAACTTCTATTGATATACAAAGCATGAAATCAACAGTTCAGTTAATAAGTGATGTAAAAGCATCAAAATCAGTAGTATTTGATACAGAACCAAAAATTGTTATGGCAGGTAGTGGAATGATTACAGGAGGACGGGTATTGCATTATTTAGAACGCCTGATAGGTGATAAAAAAAACAGTGTTTTAATTGTTGGTTTTCAAGCTGAAGGCACAAGAGGAAGAGCCTTGCTTTCTGGAGATCCAGAAATTAAATTTTTTGGAAAATACCATAAAATAAATGCTGAAATATTCAAAATTAATGAATTTTCAGGTCATGCAGATCAAAGTGAATTGATGGATTGGCTTCAACATTTTAAAACACCTCCAAACTTAACATTTATAAATCACGGTGAACCCCACCAAAGTCAGGCTTTAAAAACAAAGATTAAAAACAACTTAAACTGGAACTGTACAATTGCCAAGCTAAACAAAGAATATTATTTAGGATAAAAACCATATATTCAACATCGAAGATTGTAATTGTTTTTTTGACTAAAATAGATAATGAACCTCAATAAAATGTTCAAGTCTAATACTTTTAATATATATATTATTACAGGTCTCAAAATTGTTACCCCCATTAGGTTGGGAATATTTTCAAATATTATGCAGCATATAAATTATCTTACCTGCAAATGGAGCAAATAGAAAACAATATTCTTAAAAAAAAGCAACATAAATAGGGTTTATTATTGACACTATTAAACAAAAAAAAATCCTTTACTTAAAAGTAAAGGATTTTTTCAATCTATAATTCTGAATTATTTATTTAAATACATTTTTCTTCGAGAATATAATTCGTAAAATTGATCGTCTTTTAAAGAATCAATAAACAATATACTTTCTCCAGTCGATTTCATCTCTGGTCCTAATTTTTTATCAACATTTGGAAATTTATTAAAAGAGAAAACCGGTTGTTTAATTGCATACCCTTCTAATTTTGGATTAAATTTAAAGTCTTTCACTTTATTTACACCCAACATTACCTTTGTAGCATAATTCACATAAGGTTCTTGATATGCTTTCGCAATAAAAGGAACTGTACGAGACGCTCTTGGATTGGCCTCAATAATATATACAATATCATCTTTTACTGCAAACTGAATATTATCAAACCAACGGTTTTCAACGCCTTAGCAATCTTTATAGTATGGTCATTAATTTGCTGCATAACAAACTCTCCTAAATTAAACGGAGGTAAGGTTGCATTAGAATCTCCAGAGTGTACACCACAAGGCTCAATATGTTCCATTATCCCTATAATATACACATCTTCACCATCACAAATTGCATCTGCTTCACATTCAATAGCACCATCTAAATAATGATCTAGCAATAGCATATTATTTGGAATACTTCTTAGTAACGCAACTACGTGTTTCTCTAACTCTTCCTTGTTAATTACAATTTTCATCCCTTGCCCTCCTAATACGTATGAAGGCCGAACCAAAATAGGAAAATCTAAATTATCGGCAATGGCAGAAGCTTCATCTGCAGTTGTAGCAGTACCATATTGAGGGAATGGAATATCTAAATCAACTAATAATTCAGAAAAACGTTTTCTATCCTCTGCTAAATCTAAGGCCTGAAAACTTGTTCCTATAATTTTAACACCCCACTTATCTAGTTTTTCAGCCAATTTCAGTGCTGTTTGACCACCTAATTGAACTATAACACCTTCAGGTTTTTCATGTTCAATAATGTCATAAATGTGTTCCCAAAAAACAGGTTCAAAGTATAATTTATCGGCTGTATCAAAATCCGTTGAAACAGTTTCAGGGTTACAATTTATCATAATGGTCTCATACCCCGCTTCTCTAGCAGCTAAAACACCATGAACGCAGCAATAATCAAATTCAATACCTTGCCCAATTCTGTTTGGCCCTGAACCTAAAACAATAATTTTTTTCCTATCTGTAACCACACTCTCATTGTCAGACACACTAACGCCATCTTGAGTAATCATTTTATTTTCAAAAGTAGAATAGTAATAAGGAGTTTGTGCACCAAACTCAGCCGCACAAGTATCTACTAATTTATATACTCTATTAATATCTAGCGTTGTACGTTTCCCTTTTACTTCACTCTCTACACAACCTAACATATGTGCTATTTGTCTATCTGCAAAACCTTTTTGTTTTGCTTCCAACAATAACTCGTACGACAAATCTTCTAATTTATTAGTCGAAATTTCATTTTCTAAAGCCAATAACTCTTCATATTGCTTTAAATACCACATATCAATTTTTGTGATTTCGTGAATACGACTCAATGGAATACCTATTTGAATTGCATCATAAATTACAAATACACGATCCCAACTTGGGTATTTTAACTTGTGAATAATGGTATCGTAATTTCTTTCACCTTTTCCATCTGCACCTAAACCATTTCGTTTAATTTCTAAAGATTGAGTTGCTTTATGCAAGGCCTCTTGAAAACAACGTCCAATTCCCATTACCTCACCTACTGATTTCATTTGTAAACCAACAGTTCTATCACTACCTTCAAATTTATCAAAATTCCAACGTGGTATTTTTACAATTACGTAATCCAAGGTTGGTTCAAATAAAGCAGAAGTTGTTTTAGTAATCTGGTTATTTAATTCATCTAAATGATAACCTATTGCTAATTTAGTAGCTATTTTTGCAATTGGATACCCCGTAGCTTTAGAGGCCAAGGCAGATGAACGAGATACACGTGGATTAATTTCAATTGCAATTATATCTTCGTTTTCATCAGGACTTACAGCAAACTGCACATTACACCCTCCGGCAAAATCACCAATTGAGCGCATCATATGAATAGCCATATCACGCATTCTTTGGAAAGTAGTATCACTTAAAGTCATTGCAGGCGCTACCGTAATTGAATCTCCGGTATGAATACCCATTGGATCCATGTTCTCAATAGTACAAATAATTACAACATTATCGTTACTATCTCTTAACAATTCAAGTTCGTATTCTTTCCACCCCAATAATGCTTTATCTATAATTACTTCGTGAATTGGGGAAGCCTCAAGCCCTCTACTCAATAAATCATCAAAATCTTCCTTATCATATACAATGGATGCTCCATATCCACCCAAGGTAAACGACGGACGAATTACCAATGGAAAACCATATTCTTGCGCAATTTCTTTTCCTTTCAAAAATGATGTGGCAACTGTTGAAGGGGCCTGCCCTATTCCAATCTCAATCATTAATTTTCGAAACTGCTCTCTATCCTCTGTTATATTAATAGCAGCAATATCAACCCCAATTAATTCAATATTGAAATCTTCCCAAATCCCTTTATCATCGGCTTCAATACATAAATTTAATGCTGTTTGCCCTCCCATTGTTGGTAAAACAGCATCAATTTCAGGATGCATTTGTAAAATTTCAATAATTGATTTTGTTGTAAGTGGCTTTAAATACACATTATCCGCTAATGACGGATCCGTCATAATAGTTGCAGGATTTGAGTTAATTAGTGTAACTTCAATCCCTTCTTCCTTTAATGATCTAATTGCTTGAGAACCTGAATAATCAAACTCACACGCTTGACCAATAATAATTGGACCTGAACCAATTATTAAAATCGATTTAATTTTTGTGTTTTTAGGCATTTGTCAGTGTTAAATATAAAATTTTGTAAATATCTATAAAATATGTTTTTTTCTGAAATTAAGTTTTAAAATTTTCTTAAAAAACATAAAAAAAGGTGTTACTAGAAAAAAGTAACACCTTATATATAAAACTATTGTCTCATTATTTCTTTGGTCTCGAATCAGAAGATACACTTATTCTTTTTCTTCCTTTAGCTCTTCTTCTTGCTAAAACTTTTCTACCAGTTACTGAAGCCATACGCTCTCTAAACCCGTGTTTATTTCTTCTCTTTCTTTTTGACGGCTGATAAGTTCTTTTACTCATTACAAATATCTTTAAAAATCGTGATTCTTTTTTGATGCTTTTCAATAAGAAGAACTCTCCTTAAAAGCGTTGGCAAATATACAATTAGTTTTGTTTTTGACAAATAGATTTTTAAAAAAAATGAAAATATTTTATTTGGCTAGTAAAATATAAAAAAGTCATATATTTAGGTAAACTATAACAACCTATAATTATGTATCATAAACCTATGCTTAAAGACAATAGTTTAAAAAATCTAGTATTTGTAGTAACTGGAGGTGGTAGTGGGTTAGGGAAATCCATGACTACATATTTTCTTGAATTGGGAGCCCATGTTGTTATAACATCTAGAAATATCGCAAAATTAGAAAAAGTTAAGATTGAATTAGAAGAAAAAACAGGCGGAAAAATTTTACCTGTGCAATGTGATGTTAGAAATTACAGCGAAGTTGAAGCTGTTTTAGAAGCAACACTTAAAGAATTTGGTAAAGTAGACGGTCTTTTAAACAATGCCGCAGGAAATTTTATAAGCCCCACTGAAAGACTATCTGCCAATGCGTTTGATACTATTATTGATATTGTTTTAAAAGGAAGTAAAAATTGCACCTTGGCTTTTGGCAAACATTGGATTGACACCAAACAAGAAAAGGCGACCATTTTAAATATTGTTACTACCTATGCATGGACCGGCTCGGCATACGTTGTGCCTTCGGCTACCGCAAAGGCAGGTGTACTTGCAATGACCCGTTCTTTGGCTGTTGAATGGGCCAAATATGGTATTAGATCCAATGCCATTGCTCCTGGCCCATTCCCTACCAAAGGGGCTTGGGACCGATTACTACCGGGTAATTTAAAAGAAAAATTCGATATGAAAAAGAAGGTTCCAGTTGGCAGAGTTGGCCAGCATCAAGAACTGGCTAATTTAGCAGCCTATTTAATGAGTGATTTTTCAGCTTACATTAACGGGGAAGTTATTACCATAGATGGCGGTGAATGGTTAAAAGGTGCTGGTGAATTCAATATGCTCGAAGAAATTCCCGATAAAATGTGGGATATGTTAGAGACTCTAATTAGAAGTGGTAAAAAAAATAAAAACAGCGACCTTTAAAAACTTTAAAAAATTGAAGGTTTCTTTTTTTGTTAAATAGAATACCTTTAGTATTTTTGCGCAAACCTAAGATTAATGAAAAGAACGAAATATATTTTTGTAACCGGAGGGGTTACATCTTCACTTGGAAAAGGAATAATTGCTGCTTCACTGGCTAAATTACTACAACAAAGAGGATACTCTGTAACCATACAAAAATTAGATCCATACATAAATATTGACCCAGGAACACTAAACCCTTATGAACATGGTGAATGTTATGTAACTGATGATGGCGCTGAAACAGACTTAGATCTAGGTCATTACGAGCGCTTTTTAAACATTCCAACCTCACAAGCCAATAATGTTACTACTGGTAAAATTTATCAATCTGTAATTGATAAGGAGCGAAAAGGTGAATTTTTAGGTAAAACGGTACAAGTAATCCCTCACATTACTGATGAAATTAAAAATAGAATTCAAATTTTAGGAAACACCGGTGAGTTTGACATAGTAATTACTGAAATTGGTGGTACTGTTGGTGATATTGAATCTTTACCTTATGTTGAATCTGTTCGTCAACTACTATGGGAATTAGGAAATGAAAATGCCATTGTTATACATTTAACTTTAGTACCTTATTTAGCTGCTGCGGGCGAGTTAAAAACAAAACCTACACAACACTCTGTAAAAATGTTAATGCAAAGTGGTGTTAGTCCAGATATTTTAGTTTGCAGAACAGAACATGAAATTTCTGATGATATTAAAAGAAAATTAGCGTTATTCTGTAATGTTAAAAAAGAAGATGTAATTCAGGCTATTGATGCTGAAACCATTTATGATGTTCCTTATTTAATGCTGCAAGAAGGATTGGACAAAGTGGTTCTAGGAAAATTACAACTTCCACAGGACAAACAGCCCGAATTAAAAATTTGGAACGATTTTATAAGAAAATTCAAAAATCCTAAACATACTGTTGAAATTGGGCTTATAGGAAAATATGTTGAACTTCATGATGCCTATAAATCTATTTCTGAAGCATTTATTCATGCTGGCGCTCAAAACGAAGTAAAAGTAAATATTCATTGGATTCATTCTGAAGACCTTACTACCGATAACGTTCCTGAAAAATTAAAAAATTTAAACGGAATTCTTGTAGCTCCAGGTTTTGGAGAACGCGGTATTGAAGGTAAAATTGAAGCTGTTAGTTATGCCCGTAAAAATAACATCCCTTTTCTAGGGATTTGTTTGGGAATGCAAATAGCTGTTATTGAATTTTCAAGAAATGTACTAGGACTAAAAGATGCCAATTCTAGTGAAATGGATAGCAAATCGTCCAATTTAGTTATAGATTTAATGGAAGCACAAAAAAGTATTACCAACTATGGTGGAACTATGCGTTTAGGTGCTTGGGATTGTAGTTTAAAAGAAAACAGTAAAATTAAAAATATTTATAAGAAGGATATTATTAGTGAACGTCATAGACACAGATACGAATTCAACAGTTCCTATTTAGATCAAATTGAAAAAGCAGGAATGATTGCCACTGGTAAAAATCAAAAAACAGATTTGGTAGAAGTCGTGGAAATTCCAAGTCACCCCTGGTTTGTTGGTGTTCAATATCATCCAGAATACAAAAGCACTGTTATGAATCCACATCCTTTATTTATTGATTTTGTAAAAGCTTCTTTGGAACATTATTTACGTTAATACGTATTTATTAATTAAAACATAAATTTAACAATACAATTAGTACATTTGTCGATCTTTTTTAAAAGAAAAATGACAAATTGACATTTTAAACATACACATGGAAGAAAAAAAATTCGATTTCAATTCATTAATAGGTTTTGTTTTATTAGGAGCCATTATGCTTTGGTGGATGTACACCAACCAACCAACACCAGAAGAAATTGCTGCTGAAAAAAAAGCTAAAACAGAACAAATTCAAAAAGAAAATGAAGAAAAATCTGCTACTACCACTTTCAACAACACGGTAGAAAACACAATTACCCCTTCTGATTCTTTATCATTAGCAAAAGCAAAAGCACAATTAGGCGCATTTGCTCATTCAGCAACTTTAACGAATGCTGAAACTGTATTAGAAAACGAAGTACTTAAATTGGTTATTTCAAACCAAGGAGGGCAAATAAAAGAAGCATTACTTAAAAATTATGTTACTTATGATTCTTTACCCCTTTATATGATAAAAGACAACAACGCGTCTTTTAACCTTAATTTTGGTACTTCAGATAATAGAATTTTAAATACAAAAGACCTGCTTTTTGAACCAACCTTTTCTCAAGAAGGAGAAGATCAAGTATTGTCTATGAAATTGAAAGTTTCTAACTCTCAATACTTAGAATATAGGTATGTTATGAAACCTAATGAGTATATGGTTGATTTTAATATGCGCTCACAAGGATTAAGCACTACCATAAATTCGTCTCAACCCACTACATTAGATTGGAGCTTGGAGGGTTATCGTCACGAAAAAAGTATTCGTTACGAAAATCAACAAACCGAAATGTATTACGAAAAAGACAATGACAAAATAGACTACCTTTCGGTAGGTGGCGATGACGATGCCGAAGAATCAGATGTAAACTGGGTTGCTTATAAACAACATTTCTTTTCTACAATATTAATTTCTGATACTGGTTTTAAAAGGGCCAAATTAGAAACTAAAACATTATCGAAAGATGAAGAAGTAGATACTACCTATACAAAATCTTTTAATTTAAAAACACCTCTTGTACTTGAAGGTGGTGAATTAAATTACAACATGAAATGGTACGTTGGACCGAACGATTACCAAATTTTAAAACATTATGATAGAAACATTAAAGAAATTGTAAATTTAGGTTGGGGTATTTTTGGTTTTATAAATCGAGTAGTATTTATTCCTGTTTTCAACTTTTTACAAGGGTTTATTGGCAATTATGGGTTAATTATAATATTACTTACTATTGTAGTTAGAATTTTCATGTCTCCGCTAGTATATAAATCTTATTTATCTAGTGCTAAAATGAAGGTATTAAAACCTGAAATGGAAGAAATTAACAAACGTTTACCTGGTAAAGAAAACGCTATGAAACGTCAACAAGAAACAATGGCCGTTCAAAGCAAAGCAGGTGTAAGCCCACTTTCGGGATGTATTCCCGCCCTGCTACAA
>Ga0224504_10000264_pt1 | contig 23558 bp, 18 predicted proteins | sample SF_Oct11_sed_USG_3_FD_170160 | JGI IMG/M metagenome (GOLD analysis project Ga0224504, IMG submission 170160) | Sediment microbial communities from San Francisco Bay, California, United States - SF_Oct11_sed_USGS_24 | ecosystem: Environmental > Aquatic > Marine > Sediment | place: USA...
CGACGAAAACTTTGTTGCCATCGCGTCCATTCGACCTCTCTTCGCCGAGCGCACCTGGGACTTCAGCGCCAAACGGTGCAGGCATGCGTTGCGGTGCCCGGTTAACCAAAGCATCCACATGGGTCATTCGTTGAAATTTGACAAACGAATTTATTTGTAGGTTGATATCGTGAAATCAAATGGATGAGTTGAACCGGGCACGAATGGGACATGGATATCGACCAAGCGCGGACGTTCCTCGCCGTCGTTGAGACCGGCAGTTTCGTCGAAGCGGCCAAGCGCGTCTTCGTCACCCAGTCCACGGTCTCGATGCGCATCAAGGCGCTCGAGGGGCAGCTGGGCAAAACGCTGTTCGCGCGCAGCAAGGCCGGTGCGACGATGACGCCCTCCGGTACCCAGTTTCAGAGACATGCGCTGGCGATGGTCCGGGTCTGGCAACAAGCGCGCCTCGAGGTCTCTCTGCCGGAGGGCTATCACGCGGCGCTTACCGTCGGCGGCCAGTACAGCCTGTGGCACGGTTTTCTCCTCGAATGGCTGGCTCGGATGCGCGCGAAGTCTCCCGATGTCGCGATCAGGACGCAGATGGGTTTCTCCGATGTGTTGATGCAGCGCCTCGTCGACGGGACCCTCGACCTGGGCGTCATGTACACGCCGCAAAGCCGGCCCGGCTTCGAGGTGGAGATGCTGTTCGAGGAAGAGCTGGTCCTTGTCTCGAGCGAGCCTAGTCCGCCATCCGAGCCCGGCAACAGTTACATGTACAACGACTGGGGTCCCGAGTTCCGGGCGGACCACAGCCTCAATTTCCCCAACCTTTCGACTCCGGGCCTCTACATGGAGCTCGGTTCCCTCAGCCTGAACTACCTTCTGAGGAACCATGCCTCGGGCTACTTCCCAAAGCGGCTGGTCGCGCCTTACCTGAAAGGCGGGACGCTCAAGCTCGTGCCTCGGATGCCTGTGTTCCACTACCCCGCCTACGTGGTCTACCCGCTCGAGGCGGATGCGAACCTGCTGGACGCTGTTCTCGAGAACTTGAGGAAGATCGCCTCGAATCAATTCGTCAGCTGACCGGCGATCGGATTTGACCCGCGATCTATATCGATACTATGAAGACAATCGGGGCCATTCGGGAAGCTTTCGCGCAATCCGGTCGACGATGATCTCAGGGGTATGAGGATGGACGATCCCAAGGTTGCCAGCCACGACGCGGCCCCCGCGTTCGGTGGCGGGCAGGACGCTTTCTATGCCAAGAGGAACATCGTGCCGCTGCCGGTGATCGAGCGCGCGGCGGGCATCCATATGTGGGACGAAGACGGCAAGCGGTATATCGACGTCTCTTCGGGGCCGGTCGTCAGCAACATCGGTCATGGCAACGCGCGGGTGGCCGACGCCATGGCCGCGCAGGCGAAGACTCTCGAATACGCCTTTGCCCGGCTCGCCAGGAACCGCACCAATATCGACTATTCGGAGCGCCTCGCCCGGCTGGCCGGGCCGGGCTTCGAACGGGTCAGCCTGACGTCGGGCGGCAGCGAGGCGATGGAAAACGCCCTGAAGTTCCTCCGGCAATACGCGATCGCCACCGGCCGGGCATCGAAACGCATCATCATCACCTGCCAGCCGTCCTATCACGGCGCGACCATCGCGACCCTGGCGATGAACGGTGAGGTCATGATGGCCCCGTTCCTCGAGGGATTCGCCGCAATGTCGGAAAAGGTGCCGGCGCCGTTCGGCTACCGCCTGCCCGAGAACCACGACGCGGAGAGCTACGCCCGGCACTGCGCCGACGCGCTCGAGCGCAAGATCATCGAGCTCGGCGCCGAGCAGGTCCTGGCCTTCGTCATCGAGCCCGTCGGCGGCCTCTCGACCGGCTGCGTGGTGCCGCCGGCGGCCTACATCCGCGGCATTCGCGACATCTGCAGCCGCCACGACGTCCACCTCGTGTTCGACGAGATCCTGTGCGGTACAGGCCGTACGGGGAAGTTCCTGGCGGCGCATCACTGGCCGGACGCGCTGCCGGATATCGTCACCATGGCAAAGGGCCTGGGCTCCGGCTACAGCCCGCTGGGTGCCATGCTCGCGCCCGCGCGGATGGTCGACGAGCTGGCAGGACTCACGGGCTTCGAGTTTCAGTACTCCTATAACGCCAACCCGGTCTCCTGCGCCGCCGGCCTGGCGGTTCTCGACGAGGTCGAGCGCCTGGACCTGGTCGCCTGCGCGGCCGAGCGCGGCGCCCAGCTGCGCGCCGGCCTCGAGGACCTGAAAGCACGAAGTCCGGTCGTCGGCGACGTTCGCGGGCTCGGACTGCTGTTGGCGGTCGAGCTGGTCGCCGACCGCGAGACGAAGGCGCCGCTGCCCAACGACCTGCTTCCCGCCGACAAGGTGCGTATTCACGGTCTCCGCAACGGCCTGATGATCTATTCGCGCCCGACTTCCGGGGGCCGCTACGGCCACTGGTTCATCGTCGCTCCGCCGCTCATCATCACCGAGGAGGAGTGCCGCGAGCTTCTCGGCCGGCTGGAGGCCACATTGAACGACTTCGTTCGGGAGCTGGGGGTAGCGGACGCCTGAAAGAGGAGGCTTCGGAACCGGGGGCGCCGCCGCTCACGGCGCGGCGAGTGGCGCGTAGTACTCTGCTGGGAATCCGGCGCGGTCGCGGGCCTCGGTGTTGAAGGGCGGCTTGAGGGCGCCCTTGAAGTGGCGGCGGACCAGGTCCTGCCAGGTCGCGAGCGGCTCGAGGCCGCGCTTCTCGCAGAAGAAGTCGAAGCTGCGCTTGCCCGCGGCCACGTGGCCGATCTCCTCGTCGTAGATCACCTGCAGCACGGCGGCGCTCTCCGGGTCGCCGGCCGCCTTCAGCTTTTCGATCATGGCCGGCGTCACGTCCAGGCCGCGCGCCTCCAGCACCAGGGGCACCACGGCCAGGCGCGCCAGCAGGTCGTGGGCGGTCTCCTCGGCCGCCTGCCACAGGCCGTCGTGGGCCGGCAGGTCGCCGTAGGCCGCGCCGAGATCGGCCAGGCGCCCGGCCAGCAGCTCGAAGTGCCTGGCCTCGTCCTCGGCCACGCTTACCCAGTCGTCCGAAACGGCGCAGGGCAGGGGCTCGCCGGCGAAGCGCGCGATCAGGTCCCAGGCGAGGTCGATGGCGTTCAGCTCGATGTGGGCGAGCGCGTGGAGCAGGGCGATTCGGCCCCGCACGCCGCCGGCCCGGCGCTTGGGCATGTCGCCCGGCCGGCGCAGCGCGGGCCGGTCCGGGCGGGCGGGGTGCCGCGGCGGCTCTGCGGGGCCGACACTGGGCATGTCCCCGGCCTGCCACGCGGCGGCGTAGTCCCGCGTCAGTCTCACCTTGTCCGCCGGCTGGGCGGCCGAGAGCACGGCGACGGCGGCTTTCGGGAGCGAGAGGGTCATGGCATGGTCTTTCGAAGCGCGCTTCGGGTGTTCCCCGAAGGTGATAACGGCGGAGGCGGGCGATGACCAGCTTGGAAACCGAACGGCTGCGGCTCAGGCAGTTCCGCGAGGCGGACCTGGACCAATATGCGGCGATCGTGGCCAACCCCGAGACCATGGCCTTCATGGGCGGGCCGCGGGACCGGGCGCGGGCCTGGATGGACATCGCCTGGTGCCTCGGCCACTGGACGCTGCGCGGCTACGGCCTCTGGGCCGCCGAGGAGAAGACGAGCGGGCGCTTGGTCGGCCGCATCGGACTCTTGAACCCGGAGGGCTGGCCGGGCCTGGAGGTCGGCTGGCTGGTGGCGCGCAGCCATTGGGGCCGGGGCCTGGCCACCGAGGGCGGGCGCGCTTCGCTCGCCTACGCCTTCGGGACCGTGGGCGCGGAGCACGTCATCAGCCTGATCCGGCCGGACAACGCCGCCTCGATCCGGGTCGCCGAGAAGCTGGGTGAACGCCCGGAGAGCCGCACCGAGCTGTTCGGCGAGGAAGCGCTGGTCTATGGCATCGCGCGCCCGGCCGACCTGGAATTGGGGTTGGAATTGGGGTCAGACTCGATTTAGCGGGCCTCTTCCATTGAAAATTACGCCGACGCCGGGACTAAATCGAGTCTGACCCCAATTCCTGCGTGTCGGGCTCGGCGAGGTCGTAACGGCCTAGGATCGCGAGCGGCAGCCAGAAAGTCAGCCACTCGGGATTGAGGTTCACGTAGAACAGCCGGTAGTCGGTCTGGCCGGCGAGAAATCCGAACAGCAGCAGGCCGCCGGCGAGGAGAACCTCGGGCTGGCGGACCTGCCGCAACACGGCGGCAAACGCCAAGGCATAGATCGCCAGGACGAGGGCGAGCGCCACGACACCGCCGTGCACGAGATTGGCCAACAGGATGTTATGCGGCGAGCGGTAGAGGATGCCCGCCTCGTTCCGGAACGCGACCTCGGCCATCAGGCCGTGACCGAACACCGGCGCTTCGCCAATGAGCTCCCAGGCCGCCGACCAGAGCGCCGGACGGCTGCTGGCGCCGCGCGAAACGAGATCGCCGAGCTCCAGCCCGAAGATGGCGTAGGCCACCGGGATGGTGGCCAGCAGCAGTCCCGCCGAAAGGTAGATCCAGAGGTTCCCTCTCAGGAGCGCAATGACGACGATCGTCAGAGCCGTCGCCAGAATCGGTCCGCGGCTGAGGCTGAGCCCGATCACGAGCGCGAAAAGCACGACGGCCGTCTCGTAGAGCAGGCGCAGCGACAGGCTCTCCGCCCGCGGCAGGAGGTGGGCCACGACAACCAGCAGCGCGGCCGCATAGAGGTGGGCGCCGAGGATCGGGTGGCCGGCCCGGCCGAAGCCCTCGAAGCGGTCGTGGAACGGCTCACTCGTCGTGAGAAACAGGACGAGCGCCATGCCGGCGGTCACCGCGGCCACGACGAAAGTCACCATCGAGAGCTTCGCGACGGCCGTCGGCGCCCGCTCGAAAAGCGTGATGCCGACCGCCAGGAAGATCACGATGAACAGGAAGATCCGGGTCGCATTCATGAAGTCTTCGGCGTCGTAGCCCAAGGACCAGAATTGCGAGACCCAGAAATAGCCCAGGTAGAGCAGCACGAGCCCACAGAGGCGCGACCGACCGAGGCGCTGCCAAATCTCGCGGCGCGCGAGCCAGGCGATGAAGAACGGCAGAAACAGGTAGAACAAATTGCGATGCAGGCGGGTCTCCAGGAGGAAGAAGGACGCGATCAAGACGTAGAACATGATCTCGGCGACCCGGTGCCGAACAACCAAGTCACGGAATTGCTCGCCCTGTCTCCGTAGACCCTTGAAAGCCGTCATCACGCGGCCACGCGGTGCACTTCGGTGGGCCAGCGGTAGTCATGGGAAAGCGGCAGCTCGAAGATCGTCTCGAGCATGTATCGGGCGACCAGCTTGCAGTCGAAGACGGCATGGGCCTTGCGCCAGCCGCCCTCGGCCACGATGCGCCAGGCCACGTCCTCGGACTGGAAATGCCGTAGTTTGCGCAGCAGCTCGTCCTCGTCCCGGTAGTAGGCAAGCTCGCTTTCCTCGAAGAGTTCTTCGAAGCCGGCGCCGCGTTGCAGGAAGGTCAGGAGACCATTGCCCAGGTACTGCGCCATGCGGTCGGAGGCATAGAAATAATCGTCGTTCGACTTGCTTAAGCTGAGGCCCATCTTGGCCTGCGCCAAGCGGTCGAGATAGTGTTGTCCGAAAACGTAATCCTGGTTGAAGCTGGCGCCGTGTAGGGCGAATCGGAGTTCAGGCAGCTCGTGCATGATGCGTCGGATGCGGGCGCCGCGCACATCGGCCCGGCCCACCCGGCCGCCGGCGAAGAACAAATCGAAACGGTGATCGGCGGCGGCGAAACTGCGGCCGGTCTCGATGCTGGGGTCGATCGGAATCGGCATGAAGGCCACGAAGGTCTCCGGCCTGGCAAAGCGCTTCAGGCGCGCGCCTGCCGTGGTCAGGAAAATACCGTCGACGACCCCGGCGCGGCGATCGATATCCTCGACGTTGCCGGCGTCGTTCAGGGGGTCCACGTTCCGGTAGACGATCTTGACCCCGGGACAGAGCCGCCGCATCTGGTCGAGGCTCCGGTTCCAGACCATTTCGCAGTGGCCCAGAAGCACCAAATCGGGCCGAAATTCGGCACAGACCTCGAGGACCTTCCGGTTCAACGGGACGATGCCGAACTTGCGAGAGCCGAAGAGCGTGCTGCTGCGCGCGTAGTCCCGGTCGTTGAAGGGATAGACGTTGTGATCGTTGCGCGTGAAGCCGTTCACCAGCTTCTGCGGGATCAGGTAGAACCGCCCCGCATTGCCGAACCCCTGGACGTTGCCGATGTAGAGGATCCTCATGACGGGCTTCGACGGCCGGCGCACGCGACGGCGGTCCCGGGCCGGTGCCTCAAGATCGGCTCGCCCGGCTTGCGCGAGGTTCGTTGTGTCATTCCCGGCGCGCCAAATCGTTCAGCCATCGTATTCGATCCTGGGATCGGGGCTCGATATGTCCGGCTCTTCCGTCCACAAACTCCTGGTTCCGGCCGCCATCGTCGGCGCCGTACGGTGTGGCCTCAAGCTGGGCTCCCGTCTCCAGGAAGCCAGGAAACGCGAACAGATGCAGGTTGTTCTTGCCGCGTGGCGCCGCGGTCAGGATCGATCCGGCCATGCCGGTCGGCCCAAGCGCGTGATCCCGTTCGCGATAGGCTGGGAAGCCGGCATCCGAAGTGACCTTGCTGCCATGAAATTCCAGCTTCGAGCGGCGGTCGATATCCACCCGAAGAGGCCCCGGTTTTGCCTCACCCATCCGGTACGCCATAGCCGAGCCCCCCAACATCGCCGCAAGATATTGATTCTTATATGCGAATTGGCATCAAAAGTCAGCGAAATTGCGATCTGTCCGGAGAATTCGAGTTGGTGCCGTGGGCCTGGTCGACACCTGTATCCGCTTGTTCCATTGTGGGCCGCTGCGCCCGAGCCTGACCGGGCGCGCCGCGCCCGCTACAGTCCCTTGGCCGCCTCGAGCACCGCCTCGACGTGGCCGGGCACCTTCACCTTGCGCCATTCCGCGCGCAGCACGCCGGCCTCGTCGATCAGGAAGGTCGCCCGGTCGATGCCCATGTACTTCCTGCCGTACATCGACTTCTCGACCCAGGTGCCATAGGCTTCGCAGACCTTGCCCTCCGTGTCCGAGGCGAGGGTGAAGGGCAGGTCGTACTTGGCCTTGAACTTGTCGTGCTTGGCGACGCCGTCCTTGGAGACGCCGATCACCGCCGCCTCGACCGCCGAGAAGTCCGGCAACGCGTCGCGGAAGCCGCAGGCCTCCTTGGTGCAGCCCGGCGTGTCGTCCTTGGGATAGAAGTAGAGCACGACCTTGCGGCCCTTCAGGTTCGACAGCGAGACGCTGCCGCCGCCATCGGTCGGCATCGTGAAATCGGGCGCGGAGGCGCCGATGGCTGCGGTCATGGCTCGAGTCTCCTCCTGTTTCGTGCTTGCTTTGCCTTGGGCGACAAGCAGGAAACTGGGGACGTGGGCCCGGAAGTCAAGCCGCTTTAGCGCGCGCGGCCGCGGGTCGTCACGCGGCGCTGGCGGCGGCGAAATCTGCGGCGGCCTCGGCGCGGTCGGGCAGGGTGAAGGTCACCGTGGTGCCGATGCCCAGCTCGGACTCGAGCTCTAGTTTGCCGCCCAGCAGCTCGACCACCTTGCGCGACAGCGGCAGGCCGAGCCCGCTGCCCGGCCGCTTGTTCGTGATCGATACGTCGATCTGGCTGAAGGGCGACAGGGCGAATGGTATCTCATCTTGCTTCATGCCGATGCCGGTGTCCGACATGCAGAACCGGACCGCCCCCGAGGGCACGCGCTCTAAGGCGAGCGTCACGCTGCCGCCGGTCGGCGTGAACTTCACACCGTTCGACAGGAGATTGACCAGGACCTGGCGGATCCGCTCGCCGTCGCTGACGACCCCGCCGATGTCCGACGGCGCCTCGAGGCGGATCTCGACCTCCGCGGCCTCCGCCTGGTCGCCGAGCGACCCGATCGCGGCCTGCGCCGTCTCCATCAGGTCGACGGGACCGTTGTCGGCCGTCAGCCGGCCGGATTCGAGATCGGCAATGTCGAGCGCATCGTTGACGATCTTCAGCAGGTGCTGGCCGGAATCGTAGATGTCGTTGGAATACTCGACGTAGCGGGTGTTGCCGAGCGGCCCGAAGAGGCCGTCCTTGATGGTCTCGGCGAAGCCCAGGATGGTGTTCAACGGTGTGCGGATCTCGTGGCTCAGATGGCCCATCAATTCCAGCTTCGGCTGGTCGGCGGACGGGGTCCTGGCCGGTTCGGCCGCACGGCCGGCCTCCTGCTGGCGATGGAGCCGCCGCTCGGCCAGCCAGACCATGGCGAGCAGCAGGAGGAACACGATCGCGAAGGCGCCGGCGATGAGGCCGGTCCCGCCGGTCCGCGCCTGCGCCAGGTAAGGCTCCAGGTCCGAGACGTCGCTGTGGATCTCGACGACCCCTGCCACACCATCGGCGTCCGGCGACCGCAGCGGCACGTAGCTGGACAGCACCCAGCCCTCGGCAAAGGCCAGCCGGCTCGCGCTATCGCCGGCGAGGGCGGCCCGGAGCCCGGGGTCGGCGCTCTGGTGACCGCCGATCTCGGCCTCGTCGGTCGAGAAGACCGTGCGCCCCCGCGCATCGTGGAGCCTGACATTCAGAACCTTGGTCCCGGCAAGAAGATCGCCGATTTCCCGTCGCAGGTCCTCGGTCTGCCAGTACGAGCCGATCTCGCCCGCCTCGAGGCGCTCTGCCGAGTGGATGAAATACGCGAACCTCGGCCAGGGGCTGTCGGCGATCGTCCGGGCCTGCACGGCGGCAGACCGCTCGATCGTCTCGAGGAGCCGGCTGGTCAGCAGGTGGCGGTGGGCTTGAACCGACACGGCGGCGGCGAGCACGGTCACGACGAGCGCGCCGATCGCAAAATCCCGGGTCAGGCGGTAGCTGCTCAGCAACGATGAATCGGTCATGTCTATCGCCCCCGTCACGTCAGATGCCGAAACACACTTCATTTGAGTGATGCTATTATTCTTGACGTGTTGTTTAATAATAGTGAAAAAATATATCGTGCGTTTAAATCAATTGTATCTAAAATATCTTGGGTATTTACTTCCTGGTGACGTAAGATAGTTCAGTCGGCGGATCGATGTCTGCCGGAGGCCGCCCCAGCGGCGCGGGTTCTTGTTGTGTTGCGCCGGTCGGACCTGGTCTCGTCCTCGCCCTCGGTGTCCGCGTTCTCGTTTGCCGCCTCGCCCGGCGGCGCGCGATCCGGAAGCGTGAAGGTAACCCTGGTGCCGACGCCGGGCGCGGATTCGAGCTCCAGATCGCCGCCGAGCAGGCGGGCGAGCTTCAGTGACAGCGGCAGGCCGAGACCGGTGCCTTCGTATTCGCGGGACAAAGAGCCGTCGATCTGGCTGAAGGGCGCCAGGGCGACGGGTAGGTCTTCGCAACGCATTCCGATGCCGGTGTCGGACACGCTCAGCCGGACCATCCCGGCGCGCGTATCGCGCGCGACCGTCAGGTCGACCGAGCCGCCGGCCGGGGTGAACTTGAGGCTGTTGGCGAGCAGGTTGAGAAGGATTTGGCGAACCTTGCTGCCGTCCGTCTCGATCGTGCAGCTGCTTCCAAAAGCGTCGAAGCCCAGCTCGATCTGGGCCGATTCGGCCTCCCGACGGAGCAAACCGACCGCGTCGCGGGCCGTTTCGACGATGTCCACCGGGTCGCGTGCAGCCGGCATATTGCCCGATTCCGCCCAGGCCAGATCGAGCACGTCGTTGATGATGTTCAGCAGGTGCTGGCCCGAGTTGTGGATGTCGTGTGCGTATTCGACATAGCGCGGGTCGCCAGTCGGCCCGTAGACGCCGGTCCGGATCGCCTCGGAGAACCCCATGATCGCATTGAGCGGTGTCCGCAGCTCGTGGCTCATGTTGCTCAGGAACTCGGATTTGGCCCGGTGGGCCGATTCCGCACGCGCCTTACTCGCGGTGAGTTCCAGGTTTTCGGTGTGCTGCCAACGGATCTTCAGGTCTGCCCGCCAGACCACCCAGAGCAGGAGCAGGAACACGACGAAAAACGCGCCGCCGACCAGCAGCGTTTCGACCAGCTCGACATACCGGATATAGCCGTGGACATCGGTCACATCGCTGTAGATCTCGGCGACGCCCACAACGTCGCCGGAGCCGCCGGACAGCCGGACCGGGACGTAGCTCGACAGCACCCAGCGGTTCGTCCTTGCGCCGTCCGCCGCGTCGAACCGCTCCCGAAAGGACAGGTTGCTGAAGATCTGGCCGCCGCGCGCCGAGAGGAAGCGCGGGTTGGCGCTGTAGTCGCCGCCGATCTGGGTCGTGTCGGTCGAGAACACCGTGAACCCGCGGGCGTCATAGAGCTTGACCTTCAGGACCACTGTGCCCTGCAGAAGCGTCGTCACCTCACGCTTCAGCGCCGCCGTTCGCGGATCGCGGCGCAGCACCTCGGCCCCGAGCTGCCGGGCCGACGCGATGAACGACGCGTATTCGGGCCACAGGCCGTTGGCGACCGCCTGGGTCAGGGTGGCGTTGTTCTGCTCGGCCATCGTTCGGACCTGGTCGATGGCATGGCTCCGGTGAACCTGTACCAAGCCCGCCGCGGCAACGAACATCACAAGCACGGCGCCGATCGCGAAATTTCGCGTCAGACGGTAGGGAGGAGGGGAGACCGCCTCTCGCTGGATGGAGTTGCCGTACGAAATCACCTGATCCGACCCAATCAAGGTAGCTTGTGATAATGGATGTCTGGAATTTAAAAAATGTAAATATAACAATCAATATTTGATGTATTTCATCGTATTAGATCAGAATTTTGACGAACAAAAGATAATATCTTACCCGCATACGCGGAGAGCCGATTTTGTTTTCTAATTCTGGTTTTTGTCCCGGCTATCCGGAAGCCGGGCGGCGGCCTCTCGGGCCGGCGCCTCGACGAGTTCGACGAAGGCCTCGTGCGCGGCCTGGGCCGTCCCGATCAGGTCGGCCTTCAGCGCGGCGAAGTCGGCCGCCCCGGCGGCCCGCGCCAGCGCGCTCTTGAGACCCTCGGGCGCCGCCTCTTCGTCGAACGCGCCGCTCACGGTCAAGCGCAGGAACCCCTGGACCTGGCGCATCAGCCGCGTCGCCTCGATCAAGCGGCCGGCCAGCGAGGCGCCGATGGCCCCGGCCTCGGCCAGTTTGGCGAAAGCGCCCTGGGTCGAGCGGTCCAATACCTCGGAGTGCGCTTCGGCGTGGCGCAGCTGCAGATACTGGGCGAGGAACTCCAGGTCGACCAGGCCGCCGCGCAGGTACTTGACCTCCCAGAGCGAGGCGGCCTGGTGCTCGCGCCCGATGCGCGCGCGCATCGCGGCGACGTCGACCAGGAGGCGCTCCGCGTCGCGCGGCGCGGTCAGCACCTGGGCAATGGCGGCCTCGATGCGCTCGGCCAGGGCGGGGTCGCCGGCGACCACCCGAGCGCGCGTGAGCGCCATGTGCTCCCAGGTCCAGGCCTCCGACTCTTGATACCGGCGGAAGGCGTTCAGGGAGACGCCGATTGGCCCGGCCTTGCCGGAGGGGCGCAGGCGCATGTCGATCTCGTAGAGCCGGCCCTCGGCGGTGAGCGCGGAGAGCGCGTTGATGAAGCGCTGCGCCAGGCGGCCGTAGTACTGGCTGACCGGCAGCGGCTTGGCCCCGTTCGAGGTCTCGGCCGAAGGTTCGGCCTCGTAGATGAAGATCAGGTCGAGGTCCGAGGAGACGGTCATCTCCCGGCCCCCCAGCTTGCCGAGCGCCAGGACCGCCAGGCCGGCCCCGGGAACGCGCCCATGGGCCGTGGCGACCTCCTCGAGGACCGGCCCGGCCAGCGTCACGATCACGCTGTCGGCGATGTCGCTGAGCGCCCGCCCGGAGTCCTCGATCGAGGCGCTGTGGTGCAGGATATGGGTACCGGCCTGAAACTTGCGGTCGTTGGCCCAGCGCCGCGACAGGTCGAGCACGTCCTGGAAGTCCCGTGCCTGGGCGAGGGCCTTGCCGAGCTCCTCCGCGAGCTGGGCCTGGGGCGGGACCGGGTCGAAAAAATCCGGCGCGAGCACGGCGTCGAGCAGTCCCGGACGGCGGCTCAGGTGCTCGGCCAGGGCCGGGGCGCCGCCCATGATCCGGGCCAGCAGATCCAGAAGCTCCGGGTTGGCATGCAGCAGCGAGAAGAGCTGCACGCCGGCGGGCAGCCCGGCCAGGAACTCGTCGAACTTGACCAGCGCCGCGTCCGGTGCGGGCGTCTTGCCCAGCGCCTCCAGCAGGGTCGGCATCAGCTCGGTGAGGATCTGGCGCGCGCGCGTCGAGCGGGTAGCGCGGTAGCGCCCGTGGTGCCAGGCGCGTACGACCTGGAACACCGTCGTGCCGTCCTCGAACCCGAGGGCCTGCAGCGTGGCGAGGGTGCCTGGCTCGGGCTCGCCGCCGGTGAAGATCAGGTTGCCCGGTCCCGACAGCGACGGCGCCTGCTCGAACAGCTCGGCATAGGCGCTCTCGACCCGGCGCAGATGGCCGAGCAGCGTCTCCTGGAACGGCCCGGGGCCGTCATAGCCCATGAAGGCCGCGACCTGGGCCAGACCGGCGGGGTCCTTGGGCAGATCGTGGGTCTGCTGGTCGTCGATCATCTGCAGGCGATGCTCGAGCGTGCGCAGGAAGCGGTAGGCCTCGGCGAGGTCCCGGGCCGCCGCCTGGTCGATGCGCCCGGCCGCGGCCAAGGCGTCCAGCGCCTTGACCGTCGCGGAAGAGCGCAGCTGCGGGTCGCGCCCGCCGTAGATCAGCTGCTGGGTCTGGGCGAAGAACTCGATCTCGCGGATGCCGCCGCGGCCGAGCTTGATGTTGTGCCCGGCCAGCGCGATCGTGCCGCCGCCCTTGTGGCTGTGGATCTGGCGCTTGATCGAATGCACATCCTCTATGGCCCAGAAGTCCAGGTGCTTGCGCCAGACGAAGGGTTTCAATTCGGCGAGCAGCGCCGCGCCGAGCGCCAGGTCGCCCGCCACCGGACGCGCCTTGATCATCGCGGCGCGCTCCCAGTTCTGGCCCATGCTCTCGTAATAGGTCATGGCGGCGGTGTAGGAGATCGCAAGCGGCATGGCGCCGGGATCGGGCCTCAGCCTCAGGTCGACGCGGTGGACGTAGCCGTCGCCGGTCCGCTCTTCCAGGATCGCCACCAGGTCCCGGGTCATGCGGACAAAGGCCTCCTGCGGGCTCAGCCGGCCGCGGTAATCGGCCGTCTCCGGGTCGAAGATAACGATGAGGTCGATGTCCGATGAATAGTTCAGCTCGCGCGCGCCGTACTTGCCCATGCCGAGCACGGCATAGCCGCAGGCGCGCTCCGGGTCCGCGCCGTCGGCGAGGGCGAGGTTGCCGCGCTTGGAAGCGGCCAACAGGAGGTGGCAGAGCGTCGCCGAGAGGGCGGCGTCGGCGAAGGCGGTGAGCGCTTCGGTGATCCGCTCGAGCGGCCAGCTTGCCGTGATGTCGGCCAGGGCGACGGTCAGCGCGACCCGCCGCCGCGCGACGCGCAGTACGGTCATCAGCCGCGCTTTGTCGGGTTCGCGGCCCGGTTCGCCCTTCAGACCGGCCAGAACCTCGTTCAAGCCGGCCTCGGGTCCCTGCTTCAACAAACGGGCCAGGAACCCTATATCCGTAAGCACGCAGTGAGTGAGAAACGGGCTGTTGGCGAACAGCGCCTCGAGCAGGCGCCGGCCGGCGGGACCCTCGGCCAGTTCGCGCGCGAAGGCTGCCAGCGCGGAGTCGTCCAGGCGAGCGGTTCGCTCCTCCCAGTGTTGCAGGCCGAGCGCGGCGCGTGCCGGATCGTTTACCTTCGGCAAGGGGTCGGTTACAGAAAGGAAAAAGAGGTCCTGTGTCATACCGAAGGTCCTTGGAATTGAACGTATTGAACCGCGCCGTCCCTGGCTCCCGCAAAGTGCGAGAGGTGCTCGTCCCGGTCAAGAGCGCCGGCCCCGGGCCGGGCGGACGAAGCCCGTTGCGGTCGGCCGGATAGCGCGATGTTGCGGCGCTCCTCGCGAATCCTGATCGAGGTCGTCCTGGGCGTCCTGGCCGCCGCGGCCCTGCTGGTCGGCGTCACCGTCTGGCGCCTGTCCGAGGGGCCGCTCCGCGTCGATTTCCTGACGCCCTACCTGGAGACGGCCCTGGCCGGCGGTGAGAAGGCGCCGAAGGTAGAGATCGGCGAGACCGTGCTGACCTGGGCCGATTGGGCACGCACCGTGGACCTCAGGGCCCGGGCGGTGCGGCTGAGCGACGCCAGCGGCTTCACCATCGCGAACCTGCCCGACGTTTCCGTCAACCTGAGCCTGCGCGCCTTGGTGCAGGGCGTCATCGCGCCCACCGAGATCGAGGTCGCCGGCGCGCGCGTCACCCTGGTGCGGTGGTCGGACGGCAGCTTCGATTTCGGCCTGGACCCGGCCGAAACCGAGTCCGCGGAACCATCGGCCCAGGCCGACCTCTCGGTCCTGGTGCCGGAGATCCTGAAAGAGCTCCTGTCCGACCCGAGCCCGGAGCGGCCCATGTCGTTCCTAGAGACCGCGCGCATCGTGGACGGCTCGCTCACGGTGATCGACCGAAAACTGGGCGCGGTCTGGCGCGCGCCCGCGGCCGGAATCGAGATCCGGCGCGACGGGGACGGCTTGGCCGGAGAGATGGACTTGACCCTGGCCCTGGGCGAGCAGACCGCCGATGTCGAGGCAGCCTTTCGCCACGACAAGGCCGCTGGCACGAGCGTCTTCCTGACCCGTTTTTCTGGGCTGCGTTTCGAGGCCCTGGCCTCGCTCGTGCCGAGCCTTGCGCCGGCGTCGGGTCTCCAAGTCGCCCTCGACGGCTCGCTCACGGCTGTGCTCGGCGCCGGTGGACGGCTGCGGTCCCTGGCGTTCGGCCTGAACGGCGGTCCAGGTTCGCTTTCACTACCCGAGTGGCTGCCCGAACCGCTGCCGGTGCAAGGCTTGGAACTGCACGGCCGGATGGACGGGATTGCCCAGCGGCTCGAGATCGAGAACGCCTCGCTGCAACTGGGCCTGGACGCAAGTTCCACGGAGGGGCCAGGGCCGGCATTCATGCTGAACGGCGTTGCGACGGTACAGGACGGCGATCTACGGATCGACGTCGACTCCCGGACGACGGGTGCGCCGGCCGGGGACCTGACGCGATACTGGCCGCCCGGGCTTGCTCCCGACGCCCGGGAATGGGTTATCGAGAACATACCGAAGGGCACGATGGAGAAGGGCTGGCTCAAGACCGCGCTCAGGATACCGGGCGGCGACTTCGCGGCCGCCGAGTTCGAGACGCTTTCGGGCGGCTACCGCTACCGGGATCTGGAAGTCCACTACAACCGCCCCATGCCGCCCGTCGCGGGGGTCTCGGGCTCGGCCCTCTTCGACCAGACGCGCATGACCTTCGAACTCGAGGGCGGTGTCCTCGGCGACCTGAAGGTTGCGGAGGGCGATGTCGAGATTCTCGATTTCGACAAATACGACCAGCTGATCGATATCGACATCCTGGTGGACGGTCCGCTCAGAAGCATGCTCGAGCTGCTCGACCACGAGAGCCTGCGCCTGGTTTCCCCGCTCGGCATCGACCCGGCCCATACCGCGGGGCAGGCCTCCGTGCGCGCGGACTTTCGCATGCCTTTGGTGCACGATCTCACCTATGACCGGATGGAGATCACCGCCGAGGCCGATCTGGAACAGGTGAGCATGCGCGACGCCGTGCTGCAGCGTTCGGTGACCGACGGCGAATTGACGCTCAGCCTCGACAACAAAGGCATGACCGTGGCCGGACCGGTCAAGCTGGCCGGCGTGCCGATCGATCTCGATTGGCATGAGCGGTTCACGGAGGGTGATGGCCCACGGAGCGTCTTTGACATAAAGGTCCAGGCCCTGGAGCAACCCGACCGGGAGGCGCTCGGCCTGGATATGGCGCCTTACCTGAACGGGCCGGTTTCGGCTTCCTTGCTGATCGCCCTCTTCCCCGACCACAGCGGCACCCTCGAGGCGGTCATGAGCCTGGACCAGGCCAATCTGTCGATTCCCTTCCTCAACTGGGAGAAGCCGCCGGCGGTGCCCGGGGAGCTCCGGGTCGTGCTGAAGCTCGCGGACGACAAGATCTCCGATCTGGAGGAGATCGAGGTCAAGGGGAAAAGCCTCTCGGCCCGGGGCAAGGGCCGCTTCCAGGACAACGGCGTCACCCGGCTCGAGCTGGAGACCTTCGCCTGGGGCAAGTCGCGCCTGACGGACGTCACTCTGGTCCTGGGCAGGCCACAGGTCGACGTCAGCGTGGGCGGAGGCGTGTTCGATGCCGCGCCTTTCATGGGCAAGGACAGCAAGCCGGAAGGGGACGGCGGAGACGGGGACTCCCTGCCGGTGTTCACGTTCTCCGCGCCCCGCTTGGAGGCCATCACGTTTGGCGAGGGGCGCCAGCTCGAGGAGGTGGCCGTCGCGCTCGACCGGGGCGCGGAGGGATGGCGGCTCATGTCCGTCGACGCCAAGCTCCCGCGCGCGCTGTGGACCGAAACCCTCGAGGCGACGGAAGAGGCTGACAGAGCCAAGCAGGCGCGCCTGCCCAACAACGGGGTCGATGTCGAAGACACCGACCCGCCACCGGGCCCTGGGACGGCGCCGGCGGCGGAAGGAGCGCCGGAGCGTGAACGGTCGTTCCATATGAACTACCGGCCCGCGGCGCAGGGCGGCTATGCGCTGGAGGTCGCCACCGGGGATATAGGTGCGTTCCTGCGCGCGCTCGACCTGCGCGACACGATCAGGGGCGGGCGCTTGCGGATCAGCGGACAGAGCGACGGACCGATTCCCGCCCACCCCTTGACGGCGCGGATCGAGGCCGACGACTACGTCATGGTGGGCGCGCCGATCCTGGCTCGTATGCTGAGCGTCGCCTCGCTGACCGGGCTGATGGATACCCTGGGCGGCAAGGGCATCTACTTCGACCGCCTGTCGAGCGATTTTACCTTGACCGACGGCGTCGCACGCACCGAGCTGCTGCACGCCTACGGTTCCGCGCTCGGGATCACCGCCAAGGGCGACATCGATTTCGGCACGGCCGAGCTGGACCTCGAGGGGACGATAGTCCCCGCCTACACGTTCAACCGGATCCTGGGGGCGATCCCGATCCTGGGCCGGATTCTGACCGGCGGCGAGGGCGAGGGCCTCTTTGCCTTCACCTACGAGATGAAGGGCGCGTTGGACGATCCGGAGGTCTCGGTCAACCCGCTCTCGGCGCTCGCCCCCGGCTTCCTGCGCGGCCTCTTCGGCGGGATCGACGGCGACGAGGCCACGGTCTACCCGGAAGGCCGCGAACGGTGAGGGGCGGGGGCGGCCCCCGGCGGCCAAGTTGCGTGCTCATGAAGGGCGAATCGCTCCGACGGACAGCTGCCCGGCCCAACGACCGCCGTCAGCCTGTCCAACGATAGAGGTCCACCTCTAACTGGGCCTGACCAAACGCGGCGATCAGAAGGTATAGGTCGTGAAGATGCCGCCGATGAACTGGCTCTCGGCTCCGGCGTCGTCGACGACAGGGCTGTCCGACGCGTCGTCGAGCAGCAGCTTGTAGAGTCCGAAGATACCGAAGCTCCAGCTTTCGTTTACATCGTAGGTCGCCCCCAGGGCCAGCGACCAGTCCTTGATGCCGCTGTCGGCATCGAAGGTGCTCAGCCCGCTGTTCGCCGAATCGGCGGCGTCGACGCCGAAATAGGTCTCCATGTAGTCGTCGGACGCCACGGTCAAGGACGTCATCGCCAGCACACCGATCGTGTCGGACAGGCGTCGGTTGTACCTGACGCGCGGGGTCAGCAGCCAGCCGTCATGCTCGTCCGAGACGTCGGCCAGCCACTCGACCTCGAGGCTGAGGACCGCCCTGTCCAGCTTGAAGTCGTAACCGCCGACGACGCCGAGCTCGACTGCCGTGTCGACATCCTTCATGGCGTCGACCTGGTTATTGTCCACATCGTCGCGCTCGCCGCGCACGTTGAGGACCGGTCCGAGACGCCAGTTGGGATGCGGCACCAGGTTGGACGACAGCTTTAAAGCGGTGAGCTTGGCGTAGAGGTCGCCCCTCTGGATCCTGGCGAGCGGAAGGGGCGCCGCTTCGTAGTCCTCCGAGCCTTCGTAGTCCGGCACCATGGCTACCCCGACCCCCACCATGAAGCGCCACTCGTCGGCGGCCGGCGCATCCGCCTCGTCGACGACGGACAGGTCGACATCCGCCGACAGGTCCTGAGCGTTCGCCGCCTGTGGCGCCGCGAGCGCCAGCACGGCGCCCGAAAGCAGGAATATCGTTTTACGAATGAACATGAGCAGATTCCCCTTCCGTTTCCCCAGCACGACCGGCACCCATCGACGCCGGCCCAACCCATGGCAAAGCTTCTATGTTGCCACGAAGCTTTCTAAACCGGCGCAACTTAGCAGACTTGCCATTTGGCGCCAGATGTTTCCCAAGAAGGACAGAAATGCCGCGACGCTCCGTCGTGTGGGTGCAAGGCGCGGCTGACGGTCAGTTGGGATTTCCCATGTGAGGCCCTCCGCCAGGATCGAGAGTGTCCCAAAATCACCCGATGAGGAACTGGCAGGCGCTTTGGCGACCAGCTTCGGGTTGGTGCCGTCGGCTTCGGCTCGAGGTCCGGGTTCGGCCTCGGGGCGGGCACGGACCGCTGTCTGGACGCAATCCGCGATTATCGGGGCAGAACCTAAACCGCCCGCACCAGCGCGTGGCGCTTCTTGCCGGCGGAGAGCTTGACGACTCCCTCCGCGTTCAAGTCGTCCGGGCCGACTTGGCGGATCTCGTCCGCGATCACCGTGTCGTTGAGGCGCGCGCCGCCGCCCTTGATGAGCCGCCTTGCCGCGCCGTTGCTCTCGGCGAGGCCCGCGCGGCGCATCAACTCGAAGAGGGCGAGGCCGGCGGCCAGCTCGGCCCGGGGCACCTCGATCGAAGGCAGCTCGGCGCCCAGCTTGCCTTCTTCGAAGGTCTGGCGGGCGGTCCGGGCGGCCGCCTCGGCGGCCTCGGCGCCGCGGCAGAGCTTCGTGGCCTCGTCGGCCAGGACCTTCTTGGCCTCGTTGATCCCGGACCCTTCGAGGGCCTCGAGGCGGCCGATCTCGTCTTCCGGCAGCTCGGTGAAGAGGCGCAGGAAGCGGCCGACGTCGCCGTCCTCGGTGTTGCGCCAGAACTGCCAGTAGTCGTAGGCCGAAAGCCGCGCCTCGTTGAGCCACACGGCGCCCGCCGCGGTCTTGCCCATCTTGGCGCCTGCGGCCGTGGTGATCAGGGGTGTGGTCAGGCCGTAGAGCTCCTTGCCGGCGATGCGGCGCCCCAGCTCGACCCCGTTGACGATGTTGCCCCACTGGTCCGAGCCGCCCATCTGCAACGCGCAGTCGCGGCGTCGCGCCAGCTCCAGAAAGTCGTAGGCCTGGAGGATCATGTAGTTGAACTCCAGGAAGGTCAGCGGCTGCTCGCGCTCCAGGCGCAGCTTGACACTGTCGAACGCCAGCATGCGGTTGATCGTGAAGTGCCGGCCGACCTCGCGCAGAAACGGGATGTAGGCGAGCGAATCGAGCCAGTCGGCGTTGTTCACCAGGACCGCGTCGGCCGGCCCGTCGCCGAAGGCGAGGAAGCGCTCGAAGACCTGCCGGATCGAGGCGATGTTGCCGGCGATCGCCTCGTCGCTCAAGAGTTGGCGGCTCTCGTCCTTGCCCGAGGGGTCGCCGACCTTGGTCGTGCCGCCGCCCATGAGGACGATCGGCTTGTGGCCGGTCTTCTGCAGCCAGCGCAGCAGCATGATCGAGACCAGGGAACCGACGTGCAGGGAGTCGGCGGTCGCGTCGAAGCCGATGTAGGCGGTGACCGGCCCTTTGGCGGCCTTGGCGTCGAGCGCCTCCAGGTCGGTGCACTGGTGGATGAAGCCCCGGTCCCGGAGCGTGCGCAGGAAATCGGACTTGAGGCTGGTCATCGGATCTTCGAGGGGCTCGGTTGCAGACGGGCGCGCCCGTTTATCACAATCCCCGGGGCATCACAAACGGCTAGGGCGTTTCGCAGGGCGATCGCTCGAGGCAGGCATTCTTCTTCCTCCCTCCGCGCGGGGGGAGGATTGAGGAGGGGGGGGCAGGCTCATTCGACTGGAATGACGCCTTCGAACATCGTGAGAGCGGCCTTGTCCACCCCCATCCAAACCTTCCCCCGTCAAGGGGGAAGGCTTACGGTCGTGCTGCCATGTGCCGTAGGGCGTGATCCGTGCCGGACACCGCCATGACGGACGCACCCCCGCGCTGGGCCAAGGGGTTGATGAGGGGTACCTCGATGGACGGCATCGACGCCGCGCTGTCGCGCAGCGACGGCTTGGCCCGGCCGCTGACCGGCGGCGTCCTGCGCCGCGCGGCGTGAACCCTCGAAGCGGAGTCAGCGGACCGCGGCGGCCGGTTGCTCGTGGCTGAGCACCTTGGACAGGTAGTCGTCCAAGTGCCGGTTCAGGTCCTCTATGTTGTCCTGGTAGAAGTGATTGGCGCCGGGGATCACGCGGTAGTCGATCTCGAGATTGCGCTGGTGCGTCAGCTTCTCGACCAGCTTGGCGACCGAGGGCTCGGGCACGAACTCGTCCAGCTCGCCCTGGAGCACCAGACCGGACGACGGGCAGGGCGCGAGGAAGCTGAAATCGTACAGGTTGGCCGGCGGCGACAGCGAGATGAAGCCGCTGATCTCGGGCCGGCGCATCAGAAGCTGCATGCCGATCCAGGCGCCGAACGAAAAACCGGCGATCCAGCAGGCGCCGGCGTTCTGGTTGTACGACTGCAGCCAGTCGAGCGCCGAGGCGGCATCGGACAGCTCGCCCTCGCCCCGGTCGTAGGTGCCTTGCGAACGCCCGACTCCGCGGAAATTGAACCGCAGGGTCGAAAAGCCGCGCCGCGAGAAGGCCTGGTAGAGGGTGTAGACCACCTTGTTGTTCATGGATCCGCCGTGCTGCGGATGAGGGTGCAGCATGAGGGCGATCGGCGCGTTCGGTTCCCTGTTGTGCTGATAACGGCCCTCTAGTCGGCCCTCCGGGCCGTTGAATATGACTTCAGGCATGGTGTCCGCGATCCTGTCTCTTCGCCGTACAGCTCCAGTGATTAGTCAAGTTTTCCACGTCGGCTTGCCTGCCTCGTGTCCATCCATGCTTGCGCAGGAATTCTTGACCTCCTTAGTCAGACTATCTATCTATATGGAGTCACGAAAGATCGGTCCTAAGGATACCTTCGCCCACCCGGTGCTCCGGCGCCCGGGGGCGAACGCTACGTGGACAATAGCACGCCAGGCGCCAATCATGCTGAAGAATCTCCGTGAAGACATCGATGTGACGATCGCACGCGATCCGGCGGCCAGGTCCAGGCTAGAAGTGGTGTTGATTTACCCCGGATTCCAGGCCGTTCAGCTCCATCGCGTCGCCCACGGCTGCTGGACGCACGGTTGGCGTCTGCTCGGGCGGGTGATATCGCAGTTCAGCCGCTGGGTCACGGGGATCGAGATCCACCCGGGGGCCAGGATCGGCCGGCGGTTCTTCATCGACCACGGCATGGGCGTCGTGATCGGCGAGACCAGCGAGATCGGCGACGACGTGACGCTCTACCACGGCGTTACGCTGGGCGGCGTGTCGCCGAGCGAGGACAGCCACAGCCAGCGCGACCAGAAGCGGCATCCGACCCTGGAGGACGGCGTGATCGTCGGCTCCGGTGCGCAGGTGCTGGGGCCCATCACCGTCGGGCGCTGCGCGCGCGTCGGGGCCAACGCGGTTGTCACCAAGGACGTGCCGTCCTGCACGACCGTGGTCGGCATCCCCGCCAAGGCGATTCAGCCGCGCGACCGCCGTGGCGAAACGGAGCCGCGCTTCGTCGCGTACGGCACGCCGACCGGCGACGCCTCCGATCCGGTGAGCCGCGCGATCGAGGGGCTGCTCGACGAGGTCCAGCGTCTGCGTGCCCGTGTCGGGCAGCTCGAGCAAGTCGCGGACAAGGACGACGCCCTGGAGCGGATCGGCGTAGAGGGCGCCGGCGAAGAAGAGCCGCCGGCCGCCCGCGTATCCAGGCCGGGCAAATGTTGAGACCGGGAAAGACGAACTCCGCGGGAGGTGAGACGTGAAGTTGAGCACCAAAGGCCGCTATGCGGTGATGGCCATGGTCGATCTGGCCTCGACCAGCCAGGGCCGGCCCATATCGCTCGCCGATATCGCCGAACGGCAGGAGATCTCGCTGTCCTATCTCGAGCAGCTGTTCGCCAAGCTGCGGCGCGGCGGCCTGGTCGGCAGCGTACGCGGCCCGGGAGGCGGCTATCTCCTGGCGCATACGCCCGAGGAAACCCGGATCTCCGACATCATCCTGGCAGTCGACGAACCGATCCGCGCGACCCGCTGCACGCCGGGGCAGCCCTTCGGTTGCCGCAGCAACAAGAGCCGCTGCCTGACCCACGACCTGTGGGAGGAGCTCGGCAACCAGATTTACCTGTACCTGAGCTCGGTGACCCTGGCCGATATCGTGGCGCGGCGCGTGCTCGGCACCAGCGGACTCGTGTCGCGAGAGGACAAAGGTCCGATTCTCGCGGCGCAGTGACGAGAAACGCTCCGCCGCCCCGTCATGGCGCACCCCGTCTATATGGATTACAACGCGACCGCGCCGGTCCGCCCGGAAGCGGCGGCCGCGATTGCCGAAGCGCTTGCCCAGGTCGGCAACGCCTCTTCGGTGCACGGCTTCGGCCGGCTCGCCCGGGGCCGCATCGAGACCGCGCGCGAGCAGGTGGCGGCGCTGGCCGGCGTCCGGCCGGGGCAGGTCGTCTTCACCAGCGGCGGGACTGAAGCCAACAACCTGGCGCTCGCCGGCGTCGACCGGCCGCGGCTCCTCGTTTCGGCCGGCGAGCACGATTCCGTGCTGCAGGCGGCGCCCCGGGCCGAGCGCATAGCGCTCGAGTCCGAAGGCCGGGTCGACCTCGGCGCGCTGTCCCGGCTTTTGGCGGCGGACCGGCGGCCGGCCTTGGTCTCGGTCATGCTGGCGAACAACGAGACCGGGGTCCTTCAGCCCCTTGCCGAAGTCGTGGCGCTGGCCCGCGCTGAGGGCGCCCTGGTGCATTCGGATGCGGTGCAGGCCGCCGGCAAGATCCCGCTCGATATGGCGGCCCTGGGCGTCGACCTGCTGAGCCTCTCGGCGCACAAGCTGGGCGGGCCGCAGGGCGTGGGCGCCCTCGTGGTCGCGGACGGCGTAGGCCTCGAGCCGCTGATCCGGGGCGGCGGACAGGAACGGGCGCGCCGCGGCGGCACCGAGAACCTGGCCGGAATCGCCGGCTTCGGAGCCGCGGCCGAGGCCGCCGCGGGCGACCTGGAAGGTGCGGCCCGGTTGTCCGTCCAGCGCGATCGGCTGGAGCAGGGCCTGCGCGACTTGGCGCCGGAGGCCCGGGTTTTCGGCGGCGGGGCGCCGCGTCTCGCCAATACCAGCTGCTTTGCCGTGCCCGGTCTGGCCGGAGAGACCCAGGTCATGGCGCTCGACCTGGCCGGCGTGGCGGTCAGCGCGGGCTCGGCCTGTTCTTCGGGA